>Ga0182013_10000805_pt1 | contig 43527 bp, 33 predicted proteins | sample 612S2MmetaG_FD_120487 | JGI IMG/M metagenome (GOLD analysis project Ga0182013, IMG submission 120487) | Permafrost microbial communities from Stordalen Mire, Sweden - 612S2M metaG | ecosystem: Environmental > Terrestrial > Soil > Wetlands > Permafrost | place: Sweden: Stordalen | collected... | reverse complement strand
GTGCATGTCACGATTCAGCCCTCGCTTCCCTTGAGCCTGTCTCTATCGACCCGTTTTTCTTGTGAAAGTAGCGGCTCAGCCGTTCGCGCAGTTGCAAACGGGCGCGCAGCAGGCGCGACTTGACGGCGGGAACGCTCAGGCCAAGAGTTTCTGCTGTCTCCTCGGTCGACAGACCTTCCACGTCGCGCAGGGCAAACACCACTCGAAACCCCTGCGGAAGTCCCTGGATAGTTTTGCGCAGAATGTCGGCCAATTCGGCCTGGTTGTAGTTCTGCTCGGGATCGGGAGCCCAGTCGGCCAGGTCGCGGGGAACGGTGCCCTCCTCGGTCTCCAGATCCTCGTCGATCGAAACCATCTTGCTGGTGCGCCGCTTGCGCAGGCGCATCAGGCTTTCGTTCACTGCGATACGAACCAGCCATGTGTAGAATTTCGAGTTCCCCTGAAACTGATCGAGTTTCTGAAATGCCTTGAGAAACGCGTCCTGCATTACGTCTTCGGCATCTTCCTTGTTTTGCGTAATGTGCTGCGCAATCCTGAAAAGCTGCCGCTCGTACTTGCGAACAAGCGTGTCGTAGGCCGAGACATCACCGGCGCGGACCCGTTCTACCAGGGCCACGTCTGGATGCTGCTCGTTCTCTCCTGCAATCGATTGGATGGTTGTCATGGGAACTGGTTGCTATTTTTGTGACGGAATTTGATGGGAAATATTGCATGGCCGGCTGAAAAAGCCGGGTAGGGACTCAGAAACCGGGCCGGTTGGGCAAAATCCGGCGAATAGGGGATCCGGCAAAGGCGGGACCCGCAAAAGATGAGTGTAACGGAATCAGGTGCAGTGCTCCAAACGGGACTCGCCGGGACGCAGCTGTGCCCTAAGGCAGTTGGGCATGACACTTTCTTGCGGTAACGCTGGTGGTTCCCAATCGTCAAAGCAAGACTAATGCAGAATAGAGTGGAAATATGAGGGCACTGCGCTCAAGAAACTACATTTCCAGCCCGGCAAGCCGGTGCTTCGCCGGGTTGTTGTCAATCCTGATGGTTGTCACGCCTGTAGCCGGTCAATCCGCTGACGAGCAAACCTCGCCCTCCACCAGTTCGACAGCCACCAAAACGCACCGGAAGAAGCCCAGCGCCAAAAGCCACAAGCAGGCGAGCCGGAAAGTCACGGCCAGCCAGGCAGCTCGAGCGGCACGGACCGCACGCATCCACCAGGCGTTTGTTGCTTCCACTGAGTTACGGACCATGGCCCAGGAACTTGGGAATCTACGCACGCCGGAGGCCTATGCCGGAGTGACCGCCTATGCGCGCAAGCACTCGGGCGATGCAGCCGCAACGGCTTACCTGGCGCTAGGCCACGCCTATCTGGCAGACAAGCGCTACGGCGAAGCGGAGCAAAGCCTGCGCCAGGCGCGCCAGGCCGGAGAAGAACTGGCCGACTACGCGGATTTCCTGGGCGCCCAGGCGAGTCATGAAGCAGGCAATGAGCCTGCCGCGGAGACTTTGCTGAGCGGTTTCGCGAGCCGCTATCCCGACAGCATCTTCGACGCCCAAGCGCCGGAGCTCGAGGCGACAGTGCTTCTGGCGATGAACAATGCCGCGGGAGCTCAGCGGGTGCTGGCGCAGGTTAGCGGTCCGGCCACAGCCCGCACCGGCTTTCAACTCGTCTTTGGGGAGGTGGAGTTGAAGCTCGGCCAGACAGCCGGGGCGGAGTGGACTTTCAAGCAGTTGCTGCTGGGCCACCCACTGACGCAGGATGCCGAGATCGCGCGCGCCCGGCTCACCGAGATGGGGGCTGAAGCGAGTCTCACGCCGGCCGAACTGCGGAGCCTGGGTGACGCGTACTACAACGCCGGCCGTTCCAGCGAAGCAGCGGAACAATACAGCGCGCTGCTGCGCGCGCCGACGCTTAGCGCGGCCGAGCGCGAAAGCGTCCAGGTGGCCGAGGCAGCATGCGAGCTCAAGCTCAAGCACCTGACCCCAGCCCAGGTACAGGGGCTGCCCGACACAGCCGACGAGAATGGAGCCCGCAGGCTCGACCTGCTGATGGAACTGGCCCGGGACCGCGACGACACGGCAGATCAGCAGCGCATCGTTGCCGAGATGGAGCAGCGGTTTCCAGCCAGCCCGTGGCTGGCCGAAGCGCTGTTCTCAAGCGGCAACATGTATCTGCTCAAGCGCGACTATCCCACGGCAATCGAATACTACAAGTATCTTGCCGACCATTTCCCTGGCAGCAAGAATGCCGCCGCCGCACACTGGAAGGCGGGCTGGCTCAGCTACCGCCAGGGGCTCTACCCTGAAGCCGCGCGGCTGTTCGACGAGCAGATCAGGCTCTATCCCTCGGCAATTGAGACCGTGTCCGCGCTCTACTGGCGCGGACGCCTGTACGAAACCCAGGACCATGCTCCAGCCCTGGCGGCTGCCAGCTATCGCGCCATTATTCGCGCTTACCAGCACTACTTTTACGCGCAAATGGCGCGCGCGCGGCTCGCGGCACTCGGAAACACCCAGCCGATGCAGGCTCCGCAGCTTGATCGCTTCCAGCCCCTGCCGCAGCCGCAACTGGTGGATAGCTTTCCGGCAGATAGCCCGCACCTGGCCAAGGCCCGGCTGCTTGCCAATGCGGGGTTGAACGAATACATCCCGCAGGAGATTGCGGCCGATCCCAACTCATTCTCGTGGAGCGCGCTGGCCGAGGCCCAGATTTATGCATCGTATGGCGAAACGTTTCGTGCGATGCGCGCCTTGAAGCGCTCGCTGCCACAGGCGGCCACCGCCCCCGTAAAGGACATTCCACTGGCTTATTGGCGCATCCTGTTTCCCGAGCCATGGTGGGACACTATCAAGGCCGAATCCGCGAAGAACAATCTCGACCCTTACCTGGTTGCCTCGCTCATCCGCCAGGAGTCGGAGTTCAATCCTTCGGCAGTTTCTTACGCCAACGCCTGGGGTTTGATGCAGTTGTTGCCCCCGGTGGGTAAGGCCCTGGCCAGGGAAGAGGGAATGAGCCACTTTCAGACCTTTCAACTGCTTGACCCGGAGACCAACATCCGCCTGGGAACGCGCTATCTGCGCCAGATGATGGATCGCTTTGGCGGGGTGCAGGAGTACGCGCTGGCGGCTTACAACGCCGGCGACAGCCGCGTGGTGGACTGGGAGGCCGCCGGGCCCTACCACGGTATGGACGAGTTTGTGGAGTCGATCCCATTTACGCAGACGCGCGAGTACGTTGAGGCGATCCTGCGCAATGAAGAAACCTACAGGGCAATCGACCAGTTTGCCGCCACGCAAAACATGGCGGGCACCGCGGGCGGGCACTAGGGTCGCAGCAAAGGATCACACAAATGGGGAACCCTGTTTGCCACTCCCGTAGCACGATTCGGGTTGACGAAAGGGGCTGTCTGCGGCAACACTGTCTTTCAACCGAAGCACTCATCGTTTCACCAAGCCATTCGCAGCCTGCTGTTGTTCGAAAAGGGGCCGTCCCCAAAACATCGGACTCGGCTCGGTTACATCAACCCAATGGAGGGCACGATGTCAGCCGACTTGCAGTTTCTGGAAGAATGGATCCCCGAAAGAATGGACCCCGGTACAGTGTTCGTACTGGAAAACCAGGCCAAGCTGGGCCACGCGCAGAATCCGTTTGTGGCTGTGATGTCGTGCCCGCGCTGCGGCACGCTGGGCCTGATCACGCGCAGGCAGCTCTATGCCGGCGAAACCATGATTTGCGGTGGCGAAGTCTGTTCGGCTGAGTACAGGCTGGATGGCGAGAATATCTGTTTTCGGCGCGCGCAGTAATCTCAATTGAATGCAGATTTCGCGGGCCATCCCCCGATGATCGGGATGCCCATGCGAAGTTTGTTGTGTGGCCTTGTTGCCGCGTCCCGGACATAATGGTGTGAATGCCGAATGCTAATCGGTTGGTATAGAATCGTCGCTGGGCATGGAAGCACTCCTCAATTTCGCATGGGCATTGATGGCAATTGCGTGCCTGGGCCTATGGTTCCGCTTTGGACGGCGCACCGGGGTCGATCGGCGTGCGTCGTTTGTCGCGCTGGTCATGCTTCTGGTCATCCTTTTTCCGGTCATCTCAGTCAGTGATGATTTGTGGGCGGGGCAGAATCCTGCTGAGACAGACACCTGCCAGCGCCGCGCTCATCGCGATTGCTGCTCGCACACTAGCCTTCAGGCGGTAGCTTCGCTCCCTCTGCCGGTATTTGCAGAGTTGAGTTTTGGAATCCAGCGTTTCTCCGTTTCGCTTCCCCCCACTCAGTCCGTCCCCGACAATCCTGCCCTCGCTCCAATCCAGAACCGGCCCCCGCCCACCGCCTGATCGTCGAAGCATCCTTCTTATCGGGACATTGTTTTCTCTTGGTCGTCGCCACCCCACAGGTGGCGAAAGGTTGGGTATGAAGCAGAGATTTCCACTCGGGGTTTTCCGGTTGACCGGCGTGTTCATCCTGCCGGCCGTCCTTTCGATCCCAGTTTTTTCAGGCTGCAAGAGCTCGCCGTCTGGTGATGGTGCGCCCCCGCCGGCGCGCGTCATTCAGGTTCCCGACATGAACCTGATCACAATCGACAACAACGACGTGGCCAAGTTTCAAATTGTTCAGGCGGAGAAAATTGAGCTCGCCTCCGAGCTTCGGGCAACCGGCACCGTGGTTCCCGATGTGTCTCGCGAGGTGCCGGTCATTTCACTGGCAAGCGGGCGCGTGGTCGATATCAAGACGCGCCTCGACGACAACGTGACCAAAGGCCAGTTGCTCCTCAAGGTGCAGAGCAACGATATTACAAACGCATTCAATACCTATTTGAAGGCGGCCAACGACGAGCAGCTTGCGAATAAGGCTTACGCCCGGAGCGAGGATCTCTACGCGCATGGAGCAATTTCGCAGGCGATGCTGGAGCAGGCCGAGGATACGGAGAAAGATGCGAAGGCCGATGTGACGGCTGCTGAAGACCAGTTGAAAACCCTGGGCGCCGACAAGGACCACCCCAGCAGCATCGTCAATGTCTATGCGCCGATCAGCGGCGTCATTGTTGCGCAGAATGTGACTGACGGGGCGGCAGCGGGCGTGGGTCTTTCCGGTTCTGCCACGGCGTTCACCATCGCCGATCTCTCCCACGTGTGGGTGGTCTGCGACGTTTACGAGAACGATATTCCCAAACTGCAACTCGGCCAGCAGGCCCGGATCACCATCAACTCCTATCCTGACCGTCCCCTCTCAGGCCGTGTGAGCGACATCGGCCCAATCCTCGATCCGTCGTTGCGTACCGCAAAGGTTCGCATTGAAGTTGCGAATCCTGGCTTCCTCAAACTCGGCATGTTTGCCACTGCTACGTTCACAGGCCGTGCCAAGGAAACCCATGCGGCGGTCCCGGCCGATGCCGTGCTTCACCTGCATGACCGCGACTGGGTTTTTGCTCCTGCGGGAGCAAACCAGTTCAAGCGCATTGAGGTGCGTGCCGGCCAAATGATTGCCGGCAACAAGCAGGCGATTTTGTCGGGAATCGATCCGGGCCAGCAAGTGGTTGGCAATGCCCTGCTTCTTGAAACCGCGGGGAACAAATAAATGCTTCGCGCGCTCGTCGACTTCGCCCTGAAAAATCGCTGGCTGGTTCTGGGCGGGGTGGTTGTGCTCACAGGCTGGGGCATCGTCAGCTTCCGCAATCTGCCCATCGAAGCCTATCCTGACGTAGCCAACAACTACGTGCAGATCATCACGCAGTGGCCCGGCCGCAGCGCTGAGGAGATCGAGCGCCAGGTGACCGTGCCGGTTGAGATTCAGATGGCGGGCATTCCGCACCTGACCCATCTTCGTTCAACCACGCTGGCCGGCCTTTCCAGCTTGATGCTGATCTTTGATGACGATTCCACGAGCGATGTGAATCGTGAGCATGTGCTGGAGCGGCTAAGCCAGGTCAACCTGCCTGCCGGGCTTGTTCCGCAGATGGGCACTGACTGGAGTCCGGTGGGCCAGATCTACTGGTACACCATCGAAAGCACCAATCCCGCCTATGACGTGATGGAGAAGAAGTCGCTTGAAGATTGGCTTCTCGAGAAGTCCTTCAAGGGAGTCACCGGCGTGGTGGATGTGTCGAGTTTCGGCGGGCCCACCAAGGAATACCAGATCAAGCTCGATCCCGAAAAACTCGTTGCCTACGGCCTTTCGATCAGCCAGATCGAGCAGCAGATTGCCAACAACAATACCAACGGCGGCGGCAGCTTTATTGAGGAAGGCGCGCAGCAGATCAATGTGCAGTCGCTAGGCCTCTACAAGACGGTGCAGGACATTGAGAACACCGTTGTGAAAACGACGAATGGCGCGGCCGTCAAGATCAGAGACATCGCCACCGTTTCGCAGGGGCCCCGGATTCGCCTGGGACAGATCGGCCGCGCCACCCATCGCGCCGATGGGACCATCGTTGATAACCCAGACACGGTGGAAGGCATTGTGCTGCTTCAAAAGGGCGACGACTCCGATCCGGTCCTGCTGGGAATTCATGATGAAGTCAACAAGCTCAACCATGGAATCCTGCCCGAAGGAGTTACGGTAGTTCCATTTCTCGATCGCTCTGACCTCGTCAAGTTCACGGTCACAACGGTTGAGCACAACCTGACCGCCGGCGTCCTTCTCGTTTCCATCATTCTGTTCCTGTTCCTCGGCAATGTGCGCGGTGCCATAATTGTTGCGCTCACCATTCCCTTCGCACTCCTGTTTGCCGCAATCTGTCTCGACCAGATGCATATTCCCGCGAACCTTCTCTCGCTCGGTGCGCTCGATTTCGGCATGGTTGTCGACGGCTCGGTGATCATGATCGAGAACATGGTCCGGCATCTGACGCTGAAAGACGACACGCGTTCGTCCGAACAGAAGATTCGCGATGCGGCGCATGAGGTGCAGCGCCCTGTCTTTTTCGCCCGCGGCATCATCATCGCCTCCTATCTACCCATCTTCACTCTGCAGGCGGTCGAAGGCAGGCTCTTCAAGCCGATGGCGTGGACCGTTAGCTTTGCGCTTGTCGGCGCGCTTGTCTTTGCCATTCTTGTTGCCCCCGTCATGGGAAGCATAGCCTTCGCCAAGGGCGCCAAAGAGTGGGAAAACCCCATCATGAAATGGCTCACGGTGCGCTACCGTGCCTCGGTCCGTTCGGCCATTGTGCACCGTAACTTTACGTTGGGCATCTCGATGGCGCTGTTCGCCATTGCCATCTACCTCTCGTTCGCCGGGCCTATTGGTTCGGAGTTTCTTCCCCATCTCGACGAGGGTTCCATCTGGGTGCGCGGAACATTGCCTCCAAGCGAGGGCCCCACGGCGAGCATCGACTTCACCAACAAAGCGCGGCTGGTGATAGCGTCCTTTCCTGAAGTGACGAAGGTCATCAGTCAGACTGGCCGGCCCGACGACGGAACCGATACCACCGGCTTCTTCAATACCGAATACTTTGTCGATTTGAAGGGCAAGGATCAATGGCGTCCTGTTTTCCACCAGGACAAGGAAGCATTGATTGCTGCAATCGATGAGCAACTCGAGAAGTTTCCCGGCGTTATCTGGAACTATTCTCAGCCCATCTCAGACAACATGGAGGAAGCTGTCTCCGGAGTCAAAGGCGAACTTGCGGTAAAACTCTACGGTGACGATCTGCGTACCCTGGAACAAAAGGCCGAGGAGATCCAGGCGCAGATGGCCACGGTGAAGGGCATTGAGGATCTTGGCATCTTCCGCATCATTGGACAGCCCAATCTGAATTTCACCGTTGACAGGGATGCTGCTGCGCGATGGGGCATCAACGTAGCCGATGTCCAGGACGCTCTGCAGACCGCGGTTGGGGCCAATGCGCTTACACAGGTTCAGCAGGGCGAGGCTCGATTCGACGTGACGCTTCGCTATCAGAAGCAGTATCGCGACACACGCGAGGCAATCGAAGACGTGCGCCTGCTGTCGCCTTCAGGAGAACGTATTTCACTTGCTCAATTGACGAAGGTCTCAACGGACGATGGCGCCGAGGAGGTCTACCGCGAAGGCGGCCAGCGCTACATCGCGATTAAATACTCCGTACGCGGGCGCGACTTAGGCTCCACGGTGGAAGAGGCCATCAGCAGGGTCGATCATAACGTCAAACTGCCATCCGGATATCACCTGGAGTGGGCCGGCGAATACGCAAGCCAGAAACGGGCCGATAAGCGCATGGCGCTGGTCATTCCTGTCACGGTGCTTGTCATCTTCCTGATCCTCTACACCATGTTCCGGTCCTATAAATGGTCGGTGCTTGTTTTGGTTTCAGTCATCATGGCTTCCATAGGCGGTCCGCTGGCCCTGTTTCTCACGGGCACCAACTTCTCCGTCTCATCGGCGGTCGGATTCCTTGCGCTGTTTGGTGTCTCGGTGGAGACAGGCGTCATCATGATCGAGTTCATCAACCAATTGCGCGCACAGCGCGAAGCCTCTGAAGGTTTCAAGGAGGAAAATATCATTGAGGCTGCGGTCGAGGGCTCGGTCCAGCGTCTTCGCCCGGTGATGATGACCATGCTGGTCGCGACGTTGGGCCTGCTGCCCGCGGCGCTCTCGCATGCCATCGGTTCTGACTCTCAGCGCCCCTTCGCGATCGTGATCGTAGGCGGATTGCTTGCCAATCTGGTCATCGGCATCTTCCTGATGCCCACGCTCTATGTTTGGATGGCGCGCGAGAATGACATTACGGGGCCGGCTGAAGGGGATCAAGCCTCCTAGGGCCTGTTAACAGGCCCTTAGCTTCGGCTGCGGGAATGACGGCCAGGTTCCTGCTCTGGCTTGTCGGTCTTCGGATCATCCAGGCTCCCAAGGATCCCGCTGGCAAGCTGATGGTATTGGTGCGCTCTTTCTCCCACAGCCGGACATTCCCAGTTCGGGCAAAGCAGGAACCGAGAAGCAAACATAGTGCCATTTTGGTAAGTTGCTGGAAGTAAAGTGTGCAAGATGGTGCATATAGATAACCCTGTGAGCGCTCAAGTTATTGATTCTAAATATTGTTAGTTTGGCATCTGAGTTGCACATGGGAATGTAGACCACCGAGGCCCACTTTTGCGGCCTTTGGTCGGTTTACAGGCGGTTTTGGCTCTGGGGGCCGTAAGAGACCGTTGATCGGAGGAAGCATGAGGAGATCTGTGTGCGCTTCGCTCGCGCTGGCGGGAGCCCTCGCGATCACTCCATTTTCCTTTGCCGATTCCGCAGAATTTACGTTAAGTGGTTCACATGCGATCGACCTTCCCAATGAGTTTTCGAAGTCTCCGACGCTCAATGAGAGAACGCAGACCGGGTCAAATCCAAGCGCCGGTCAAGCGATGAATACAGGCGTGGTAGGCGGTGGTCCAACGTTGTCTTCAGAGACGGGATTCCCGCTCGAGTCTGCACTCAACCAGGCGGAAACCGGAGTTGGTACTCAGGACAAGCGAATCGCCGTTGTTGATCTCAAGGGAGACGGGCCTTTTCTGATGGCGGGGAACTCGGGCGACAGAGACGGGATTCGCATCGCGGGGAACCGACGTGCCAATTCGGAAGGAAAGCGCAATTTACCCAGCGCCAAAGAGGTTTCCAGGGGAAGCATAGGCCTGGTGGGAATCGTCACAACTCTTGCCGAGACGCCGGAGCCGGGATCCCTGTTCCTTCTTGGCACTGGTCTTCTTGGCCTCGCGTTGGCTTTATTCTGGAAGTCCGCAAAAAGTTCGACGGGTTCCTAGGTTGGGTTCGGTAGTTATCAAAACAAACGTTCGAGAGACTCTTCAAAACAATTCGGTTGCACGGTCGTTGAAAGTTGACCTTCCGTTTTCCGCGGCGTGTTGTCTTTAATCAGACAGCGCAGTGGCGTTATGTTGAGCTTGTCGGAGGCTCCTGTTCAAAACTGAGTCTTCACTCGAAAGGCACGCTGCGATCCACCTGATTGAAAACAGGGAGTACGGCAATACGAATGAGTGTTTTTGCGAACAAGTTTCTTGGTCAAAGCCGGCTAATTTTGGTCTGATTTTGCTCGACGGATGTCCATAGTTAGATATCGACGGACGGTTGAAATGAGAGTTAGGATTAATCAACACTGAGTGGGTGTACAACTTCTACCCACTTGATATGCAACACATTGCGGTTACTCTCATGGTGAGCCGGTTATTCCGAAGGTTTATTTGAATCCAGTTTGGCACTGGAATTGCTGTTGAGAGCGTGGGCCAATCAGACAATTTTCTGTTTGCAGGCGCCGGATATAAATCTGTGTGGTGGTTCGGAACGAAATTGCTGATTGTCAGATACGGCGAATGCGTAACAGATCAAACTCGATGGTTGTGGATGAATATCTCAATGAAGCGGTGTGCATGACTGAAGACCTGACAACGGCGAACGAGCGACGCGGGAGCCAACGCTTTCGGATAAGTGCGCCACTTACTGTGATTGCCGGCGACCACGAAATTTCTGCCTATACACGCGACCTGAGCAATCGTGGCGTTTACTTCTATCTTTCTCTCGCGGATAGCGCGCTCATTGATCGCGATTTTGAATTTCTTATCGAGATGCCGTCAGAGATCACGCTCTCAAGCAGTTGCCGCATCCGGTGCAGAGGCAAATTGATCCGCAAGGAAATGACGTCAAGAAATCTGACTGGTGCAGGGATCGCGGCGGAGATTCTGGACTACTCCATTCTTCGCGATGCGGCGACCGTCGCCTAAAGCTTGCGAAGACCCAGCACGCGGTGGTCAACCAGCCAGCTCTTCACAACGTAGACCAGCTTGTTGTTGCTGCCTGGGTCCGTGGGCAGAACAAAGAATCCCGGGTCAACCAGATAGCGAATCGAGTTATAGACGATTCCTTCCATCACTTCCCCATCGAGGAACTGAAACCGCATCCAGATCCCATGGATGATGGGCGCGCGGGTGTGGAAGTTGAGATGGTTCCGGACCGGATTTCCATCAAAACTATTGACATAAAAGACTGCCTTGCAATCTTTGATGTCAATATCTTCAATCGCATCGGTATCGAGTCGCCGAATTCGTATTGTCTCAGGAAAATTCTGGGGAGCGCTGCTGAGCAACTCTTCAATTGTGTTCCAGGCCGGGGACTCCAGGTAACCCTTGATGGTCCCCGATCCCGATTGGATGACAACTTTTTCCGATTTGGCGACATTGGCTAAGGTCATGAATTTGCGAACTTTCCCGCACGCCCCAGGCACACTGCCAGGCAGAGTAGCGGCGACTTATCATAATGATCCTGAATCAGTTGCAATGTATGCAATCCCAAGTTCGTGCTAGTTCTTCCGTTCATTGACAGGAGGTTTCAGGGCAATGGGATGGCAGCCTTTCAAGGCAACCGCAGGGCGAGAAAGGAGGTTTCCCCAGTCCGGCCTTTCTGATGCCAATCTTCTAAAAACCAGGGCGTGATCCGGTCGTTTTTCATTTATTTACTTCCCGGCCTCAAGGTATTTGTTGCGCTGCTTTCGTCAGGGTTGATCGCTACCCTCTTTTTTTGATAGGCCCTTTTTCAATTCCGGTGCGATGAGCGCTTTACGCAGGGTCTCAAGGCGCCTGTCAAAATTCGCTAAACCGAACTATCCCCATGGAAATCAATAAGTTGTATTGAGAGCGATACCAGCTTCGTTCCTGGCAATGTACCTGCGTTTATTGTCCTCCCTGTACTTGATCGGTTGACCGTATCACAAATGAGCGAACTCAAGGTCGTCTGTTCCAGTTCGCTCACATGCAGTGTAACTCACTGTTCCGTGTGGAGAACTCGGTGCAAATACAAGACTTTTTGATGTTAGGCCAATCGGCGATGCTCGCGGTTTCGACCTGTAGTCATGGCTCTAGGTCGCCGGTCGCGGAGAGCCCGGTTTTCGTGCTCGTTATGCGCTCTGTGCGCGGTCCAGGCCGGGCGCCTTTTCTATAGACACCTGATGCTTCCGAGGCGGTGGAGTCAGGTTGTATTGTTTGATTTTGTACAGCAGCGCCTTGTAGCTGATTTGAAGATCGTTTGCCGCCACCTTGCGGTTCCAGCCTGAAACCTCAAGCGACTGAGCGATTGCGGCCGCTTCAGCGCCGCCTTTCAGATTTTTGACGAGGTGTTTCAGGCTGCGATCGTTCTCAGAGCCTTCCGCTGAAGGCGACGCTGCCCCATTGCGCTGCCAGGGATGCAACTCGTCGATAATCGCCTGCTCGTCTGCAAGAACCAGGTAGCGTTTAATCGTATTTTCCAGCTCCCTGAGGTTTCCTGGCCAGCGGTAGCTGGTGAGAGCCTGGAGAAGGACAGGCGAGATGGGCAGCGGGTCGCACTCATACTTGGCCGCGACCTTGCGCATGAAGTGCTTTGAGAGAACGGGAATCTCTTCAGTGCGCTCGCGCAGTGGAGGCATCTTCAGGGTGAATCCGTTCAAGCGGTAGTACAGATCCTCGCGAAATATCTTCTGAGCAATGGCCGCCTTGATGTCGACGTTGGTTGCGGCAATCACTCTCACATCCACCTTGACGCTGGTCCGGCTTCCCAGGCGCGAGAAGCTGCCGTCCTGCAGCACCTGCAGCAGCTTGGCCTGCAAAACCGTTGGCATCTCGGCGACCTCGTCGAGCAGGATTGTGCCGTTATTGCAGATCTCGAACTTTCCGGGTTTTGACTTGACGGCACCGGTAAAAGCACCCTGCTCGTAACCGAAAAGTTCGCTCTCCAGCAGATCTGCCGGCATGGCCGCGCAATTGACCTTCAGAAAGCTTCGCTGGCTGCGCGCCGAAAGCTTGTGAATCAGCATCGCCGCCACTTCTTTTCCCGTGCCGCTCTCCCCAAGGATCAGGACGGGGATATCGGCGCGGGCGACCAGCGCGCATTGCGATTCGATCTCCCGCATACGCTTGCACGTCCTCACAAAGGACGTGTTCTCGTTCAGTGGAATCTCTTCCACGTCGGCTTCAGGCGTCTTCTTGTCAGATTCCCTCAGGTACTGCTCAAGAGCCGCGTCAATATCGCTCTTCCTGAATGGCTTCAGAATCACGTCGGCCGCGCCCATCTGTGTGGCCGCCACCACTTCTTTCAACTCGGCTGAACAGGCGAACATGATGACCGGCAGCGTGGGCTTGGATGCCCGGACTCTGCTGAGCAGGCCGAGGGCATTCTCCTCCGAGTCGTTTTCGACGATATTCCAGTCAAGCAGAAGCAGGTCCGGAGCAGGGGTTTCTCGCAGGCTCTGGTTGAATTTTGCGGCATCGGAAAACAAGCTGACGGCGTAGCGATCCGCAAGAATCTCATTCAGGTAATCCAGGATGGCTGGATCACCGTCGAGAACAGCAATTTGCGGATTGCGCTTTGCCTGTGCCTTCACTGACGTTCCCCTCTGCATTCTTGACATTGTTGCTTCTCCCGCGCACGCCATAGCATTCTTAGACGAGGCCAGTACCATGCGTCACAAGTCGAGGGCGGGGGATACTCGTACGATTCGAATGGCATATTGCCGCGGGCTGCCAAAAAAACCGCTGTCGTGCGGATCAGCTCAACAAGCGAGTGAACGGGGAGCCCAAAAGTGAAGCCGTGAAACAACATCTTACCATCGGAAGTGGTAAATGTTTTCGCTTTTTGCGCACGGATTTACACAATCCGTAGCACGAGTGGGAATGCGGGTTGAGGAAAAGCCGGACACTATCACTTTAGGGTTAATTTGCTGGTTACTTTCGTGTGATTTTGGCGCTGTTCTTGCTCCGAGTGTGGCCCGAAAGTTGCAACATTGTTTCCCTAGATACTTTCCCCCTGAAACGGATTGAAATGGCTCTCTCGCGTGCCTCCTGGTCAGTGAATGTTCACGATCTGCCGCCGATGGATGTGATCTTCGGGCGTTCCGCAGTGATGGCTGCTGCTCGCGAAAAGCTTGATCGTATCGCGGATACGACGGTACCCGTTCTCGTGCAGGGCGAGAGCGGCACGGGCAAGGAGATTCTGGCCAGGCTGCTGCATGCTCAGTCCAATCGCGCACATGGTTCCTGGGTCAAGGTTACCTGTCCGGCAATCCCGCACTCCCTTATCGAGTCGGAGCTCTTTGGATATGAGAAGGGAGCGTTCACGGGCGCGTACGCCACCAAGCGCGGCCGTGTGGAGCTGGCTCACATGGGCACCCTGTTCCTGGATGAAGTGGGCGGTCTGGATCTATCGATTCAAGCCAAGTTGCTGCAGGTGCTCCAGGATGGGACCTTCATGCGGATAGGTGCGCAGGAGTCGAGGGTCGTGAATACAAGGCTGATCTGCGCAGCACTTGGAAATCTCAGGCAACAGACTGAGGAAGGCAGTTTCCGCCTGGACTTTTTCTATCGCATCAATGCGGTCACTATCGATTTGCCGCCGTTGCGAGAGCGTGTGATTGATCTGCCCATGCTGATCGACTATTTTCTTGAGGAACATGGCAAGGCATATCGCGTAGACCCAAAACCGCTCTCACGCGAAGCCATGCGAGCGATGCAGCGATACAGTTGGCCCGGAAACATCCGCCAATTGGAAAATTTGATCCGCACCTATGTTCTGATGGGCGACGAGGAAGCTCTGGTCAGTGAGCTGGTCTCGGTTTCTCCTCCCTTGGGTTTACCCCAGATCGACCTGGCCAACCCGGTCTCGCTGAAGGAGATTACCAAAGCCGCAACCCGGGGCCTTGAGAGGGATATCATTCTCAAAGTTCTGCAGGCAAACGGATGGAGCCGCCGGAAAACGGCCAAATGGCTCAACATCAGCTACAGATCCCTTTTGTACAAGCTGCAGGAAACCGAAGTGAACGCTCCTTCTATCAGACCGCGGAAGAGCGTGCGTTCGATTCCGGGAACCAATTGACTCAAGATTGGTCGAGTCCGGCGGTGCGCAGCTACATCCACCCGCGGAGCTGATAGTAGACAATCTTGACCGACTCTTCCGTCATGATCTCAAAATCTGAGAAGCGCCCGGTTCGATTCTCGGCGGATTGCAGCACATCCGGAATCGGCATTGGAGTGACGTCCATGCCGAGTTTGCGAAAGACCCGGGTTGCCCTGAAGATGTGAAAGTCGCTTGTGAGCAGGATTTTTCTGCCGGGCATTCCATTCAGCAGACGTGAGGTTTCGAGCGCGTTTTCCCGAGTGCTTGAAGATCGCCACTCAGCCAACATGGCCTGGCGAGGAACACCGTTGCTCGCCAGGAAGTTGAGGATGCCGGGGCCACCACCCCCGCTGATCACAATCTTTTTGAAGCTTCCCGTCTGCCAGGCAACCAGGGCAAAGCGAGCGCGCCAGTAAGACGAAAAAGAAATGCCGCCATTGTCGTCGTTCGCCGCGCTGAGCAGGATGAGGATGTCGCCCCTGGGCTGGTCCATTGGCCCAGAGTAGGCCCGAGCCCACCACGAGACGATAGGAGTGAAGATAACCAGCACCGTCGTGAGTCCGATCACTGCGAACAGACCGGTGAGACCCCTTCGCAGCCTGGTCAGGGAGGTTTCGTGCGGGCGGACTTTACGGCTCGGCGGTCTAACCGGCATGCGGAGACGCCTTCCTGGTTTGCACAACCGATTCGAAGACGGCGAGCAACTCATCGGAGACAGTGTTCCAGCTCCGGCTGCGCTGCGCGGACAGGGCGTTTTCGTCCCAGGTTTGATCGAGCACCGATCCAATGGCCCGGGCAAGAGCCGCAGCGTCACGCGGAGGCACGAGGCAGCCGCACGTGTTGCTCATGATCTCAGGGATGCCCCCAACGTTGGTTGCGACGACAGGGCGTCCACAAGCCTGCGCCTCCAGAACCACATTCGGACAACCTTCCATATAGCTAGGCAGTGTCACCAGGTCGGCAGCAGCCATCCAGACGGCCACATCGTCAAAGTCGCAAGCCGGGAGCGCGTGAATGTATCGCGCGGCATCCCTGGTATCGATAGCGCCCTTGATTATCGATCGATCCGGTCCGGCACCGACAAGATAGAGCTGAAGGTTGGGGCGCGCGGAATGCAGTGAAGTCGCCGCATCGACTAGTTCGCTTAGACCCTTCTTCAAGTCCATGCGGCCGATATACACCACGGCCTCGGCGTCGGGATGCAGGCCTAATTTCCGTCTAGCCTCCTGGCGGTCTCTTACATGGAAGACCATTGGATCGCAACCGTTCACGATGGCGCGGCTCTTCTGTTGCGATGCACCCATCAGAACGCCTTTGTCGCGCAAGTTGCTGCTGACCGTGACCAGGAAATCAGACTCGCGCAGAACAGAACGCGTGAGCATGGCCGAGAGCGGGTCGCCTATGCTGTTGATGTCGGAGCCAATGCTCATGGCAACAGTTGGAACGGAGAGCGCCTGGCCGATCTTGAGAGCGGCATATCCATCGGGATAAAGAAAGCAGCTGAAGATCACGTCAGGGGCGAAGCTACGGACATGAGGCAGAAGCGCTCGCGCGGCCATCCAGCCGTTTAAAGGGCGGGAGACGAGCGGAAGGGAAGGGAAGTCGTAGTAGCTCGCTTTCACATCCGCAGGGCTCCAGGAAGCATCGAGATTCGCATAAATCCGGCTGCGTGGTTTAAGCCAGGACGGATACCGCGCATTCGGATAAAAGACTTGTACATCAGCCTGGCGCGCAAGCACGCGGAGCGTCTGATAGGCCGAGCGGCCCTGCCATGGCTCCGCCGAACTGGGGAAGTAGCGCGTGACGACGGCGATCTTCATTGCTGAACCTGCGGCATGGCTTAATTGTATTGAATCCGGTTGTTGATAAGGACCGCTTCGAACTCGCGAGAGACCGCTTCCCATGAGAATTCGTTCTGCGCGCGCTTAAGCGCGCTGTCTGCCATCGAGTGCCGGAGAGATTCGGTTCTCAGCAGGCGAACACAGGCAGCCGCAAAGCTGTGAGGATCGTCGGCGATGGCGATATCGGCGCCGTCCTGGTAGCAAAGTCCCTCCGCGCCCACTTTTGTTGAAACCACAGGAAGGCCGGCAGCCATGCACTCGTAAATCTTTAGCCGGGTACCGCCTCCAATGCGGATTGGCACAACTGAAATCCTTGAGCCCCACAGATAGGGGCGCATATCGTCAACCTTGCCAGTCACGGATACCCCAGTAAATCCCTGCACTGCCTTAAGCACTCTGGCGTCAGGCGACCGTCCGGCGATGGTGAAGGTTGCGGAGGGGAGTTGTTCGCGAATCAGGGGAAGTACTTCCCTCACAAAATGCTCGACTGCATCCACATTCGGAAGCCAATCCATGGAACCGCTGAAGATCATGTCGGCCACATGCGGGGTTGTGCCGGGCGCTGCAAAGTACTCCAGGTCGACTCCGGTTGGTACGCTTGTAACTCCCTTGACTCCGAACATCGTCTTCATTCGCTCGGCGTCGATCTCTGAAACTGCGATCACGTGCTTCGACTGCAGGCAGATTTTCCTTTCGTAATTCTCCATCTTGCTCGCCTGTAACTGAAAGTAAAACTTCTTCGCCAGCGATTGGCTCTGTTCGACATGGCGTTTCCAGATGGTTGTTTCGACATTATGTTCGAAAAGAATGCACTTACCCAAATCAGGCAGATTTGGCGCAGACGCAAGAAAATCGCAGACAATCGCGTCATAGTTTTCTGCGGCGATCAAGTCGCTCACCTTTTGCTTGAGCGGCTTTGAGAAATAGCGCGAAACCGCAATTGGCACCGCGTTCACAATGCTTCCCACCAGTTGTGGATAGATCATGATTGACGCTCGCCCGGGGACGGAGTGCTCAACAGCAAAGTGCCGGCTGGAGTATTCCGGGCTCCTGCGCGGCCCTTCCTCGTTGCCTGGCTCATTCAGTCCGGCAAAGTGCACCTCATGCCGTTTGTGGAGTTCCTTCAGAATTCCGAGGGTGCGAATCTGTCCGCCCCGGTCCGTTGGATGCAGGAAACAGGGGCAGACCCAGAGTATCTTCATCGTCGCTCTACACTCCTCGGAAGTGGGATGGCGTGTGCCGCCTTTGTCCTAGATATTAGTGATGAAAACCCCATGATAAACTACCCCAGTGTGAGGCAGGACGGATAAGATGAGCAGTAAGAAGAACATAGTCGTGATGGGTCTTGGCTACGTTGGTTGTGTAAGCGCGGCGTGCCTTGCTGAAATTGGTCACAACGTGCTTGGAGTCGACCGCGATATTCATAAGGTTGAGTCGATTGCCAAGGGACAATCGCCCTTTTTTGAAGCGGGGCTAGAGACCCTTATCAAGCGTAACCTCACCGCAGGGCGGCTCAAGGCTGGGACACTTACAAAAGAAGCTCTTCAAGCTGCAGATGTTGTGTTGCTCTGCGTTGGCACTCCCTCGCAGGCGAACGGTAACATCGACCTGAGCCATCTGCGCCGGGTCTGCGAAGACATCGCTGCCCTTCTGGGGCCGCGCAAGAAGCGATTGGCCATCACAGTGCGCAGCACGGTCTTTCCCGGAACTTGCGAAGGCCTCCTTGATTCCGCCTTTGCGGACTGCAAGGACGTGGACATTGTCTCGAATCCAGAGTTTCTCAGGGAAGGTACTGCGGTGAAGGACTTCATGGAGCCGTCTCTGATCGTGGTAGGAGGGAGCCAGGAAAAGGCAGCAAAATCGGTAGCAGAAATGTATGCCGGCTTGCCGGGCGAGGTTTCCGTCGTTTCACTGCGAACCGCAGAGATGATCAAATACGCCTGCAACGCCTTCCATGCCGTCAAGATAGGATTCGCAAACGAGGTTGGTTCGCTGGCTTCGAGCCTCGGAGTCGACCCCGAGCAGGTTATGGCGACCATGTGCAACGACACAAAACTGAATATTTCTACCACTTATCTCAAGCCCGGTTTTGCCTTTGGCGGTTCGTGCCTGCCCAAGGATTTGCGCGCTCTGAACTTTCGCGCTTCTCGCCTCGATTTGAAGTTGCCGCTGTTGGGATCGGTCCTCCACTCCAACGACGAACACCTTGGACGCAGCATTCACAAGGTGCTTGACTTGCCAGGCAAGCGAGCCGGGATCTTTGGTCTAGCCTTCAAGGAAGGTACTGACGACTTGCGTGAAAGTCCCGTGATCGCGATTATCGAACATCTGATTGGCAAAGGCAGAGACATCAGAATCTACGATCCGCATATTCAGCTTGACGGAATCTACGGCAGCAATCTAAGTTTCGTAGTTTCCGCTTTGCCGCATATCGGTAGATTGCTGCAGCGCAGCCTCGATGAATTGATCAAATCCTCAGATACCCTTGTCATCGCGCAGAAGCCCGCGGCTGCCGAGGCCAAACAACTGGCGGCCAGCGGATTGCCGATTCTCGATCTGACCAGGCTTGAAAAGGATTCTTCAGCCGGCTAGGGCGTCTCTTTCGCTCAGAGTCTGACCAGGCTTTGCCGTCACAAAGTGTTTATCTTGTTTGCACTGCGATGCGGCTGTTCAAGTTGGGCACCGGCGATCGGGCATGAATCGGTGCATCGACGGCCTGGTACATCTGCCATGCCGATGCCCAGTGGATCTCGATTCCCCTTCGGTCAGCCTCTTCCCCAAGCAGGCGAAAAAGTTCGGCGAGCCCCGTGTTCAGCAGCGATTCACGGCTTCTGTCCACCGCGCCGCAATGAAAAAGAGCGTTGAATGAACTGAGGCAAATGCAGGCCCTGCGGGTTCGCCCGGATGCGACCAACTCGCTCAGGACCGCAACTGTGCTTTCGCTGCAAACCTCAGAGAGGGATGATTAGCAACGCACAATCTTCGGGGAATCGATGCCACGGGTGGCGTTGCGGGTATCGATCACAAGCTGCGCTTCGTTGACGATGCGGGCGTATTCGTAACAGGAGTGGTCGGTGACAATGACCACGGCGTCGTATTGCTCAAGGTGTTCGAGCGGGACGCAGGTCATGTTGAGCTCGTACTTGCGGCCGCGGCCCACGGTGGGGAAATAGGGGTCGTTGTAGGAGACGACCGCGCCGCGCTTGCGCAAGAGCTCGATGATGGTCAGCGAGGGGGACTCGCGGAGGTCGTCGATGTCGCGCTTGTAGGCCACGCCGAGGATCAGCATCTTCGAATCCTTGAACGCCTTTCCGCGTTCATTCAGCGCCGCGGCCACCTGCTCCAACACAAAGTAGGGCATGGCCGTGTTCACCTCGCCGGCCAGTTCGATAAAGCGCGTGCGGAAGTCGAATTCCCGCGCCTTCCACGAGAGATAGAAGGGATCGATGGGAATGCAGTGTCCGCCCAGCCCTGGCCCAGGATAAAAGGCCTGGAACCCGAAGGGCTTGGTTTTTGCCGCATCGATCACTTCGTGAATATCGATGCCCATGCGCAGGCACAACTGCTTCAACTCGTTGACGAGAGCAATGTTGACGCAGCGATAAATATTCTCAAGGAGCTTGCTCATCTCCGCGACCGAAGGGCCGCTGACCGGCACTACGCGGCGGAAGACCGCGCCGTACATGGCTGCGGCCAACTCCGCGCCGACCGCACTGCAACTACCCACCACTTTAGGAATATCTCGCCGATCCGTGCTGTCGTTGCCGGGATCTTCGCGCTCCGGAGAAAACACCGCATGCACGCCTCGGGTTCCGTCGCCGCGGGCCACTTTCAGCCCGTGGGGGTTGCCGCTTTCGAGTAGCGGCACCATCACCTCTTCAGTCGTGCCGGGGTAGGTGGTGCTTTCGAGCACGATCAGTTGACCCTCGTGAATGTGCGGGGCGATGGCTTTGACCGTACCGATTACATAGCTCAGGTCGGGCTCGTGGTGCTCGTCGAGCGGGGTGGGCACGCAAATGATGACCGCATCCATCGCGGCGATTTCTGCATAGTCCGCGGTGGCCCGAAATCCCGCCGCCTGCGCCTCCGCGATGGCTTCAGGCGAGATGCGCACGATGTACGACCGGCCGGCGTTCAGCGTAGCTACCTTGTCTGCAGCGATATCAAAACCCGTGACTCGAAAGTGCTCGCCGGAAAACAGCAGGGCAAGCGGCAAGCCGACATAGCCCATGCCGACAATGCCAAGGCGAGCCTCGCGCGTTTCCAGTTTGTGCTTGAGCACGGAGCCTGAATCCGAAATGACAGCCTTCATGCTATCGGTTATACACCTTGACAGGGGAGTGTTCCCAGGCTTGCCTGCAGTCCAGGCATCCGGATGCGAGGCGTGGATTTCCCGAAGTGTAACTCCGTCCGATTATCGGTCACTACATCCGCCGGCTCTTGCCGACGCCTCGTTACGCGAGCTCTTGTGGCCCGGCGGCCGCATTTTGGACATCATCGGGGAAGTGCGGCTAGACATCAGGCCGGCTGGAACGGTGATGGCCTTATAAAGGGACCTACAGCAGGATCATCCCTGGCATTTCAAGGAGAAGTGAAATGAAGGTTCTCCACGGGGGGTGGGGGCGCGGCCGAACTTTATGAAGGCTGCGCCTGTGTATCGAGCATTGGCAAAAGCGTCCACGAGCAAGCGCTCGTGCACACGGGCCAGCATTATGACGCTCTGATGTCGGACGTTTTTTTGAGGCGCTGGAGATTTCCGCTCCCGATGAGAGCCTAAACGTCGGTTCCGGCAGTAACGCGCAGCAGACGAGGCCAGACAACTGGCGGCAAGTGGATTGCCCATTTTGGATCTGAGCAGGCTCGAAAAGGATTCAGCCAGTTAGGACTTCTCTTTCGCAGGTTCCGGCCAGGTTCTAACGTCAGAGGATGTTTATCTCGAGGACTCTGCGATAAGATTTTCGGAAACGGGAACAGGCGATCTCGCATGAATCAGCGCATCGACGGCCTGGTACATCTGCCAAGCCGTTGCCCAGTGGATCTCGATGCCCCTCTGGTCAGCTTCTTCGGCAAGCATGCTGAAAAGATTGGCGAGGCCCGTGTTCAGTAACTGGTCACGGCTTCTGTCCGCCGCGCCATGAGTATGAAGCTTTAGAAAGAGATCTTCCCCGATGACCGGTGCAAGATCAAGCCACCGGCGTACTCGCGATGTTGTTGGCATGTCATTACCAGCAAGTTCGCCGGTCTCCACGCGCGGCATCAACCTACCGCCAAATCGCAGACCCACTGGCCCGGTGATCATCAATAAGTCGCCCTGCCTACCGCCGCCTGCAGTGGCAACAACTCCTTGATCGAATGACTTCGGCCTGTTGTCGCGATTGTTCGTGCACCAATAGATCTGATTGACCACCCGCCCCTGGGTCGGCGATGGAATGGACGGCATGGTGAAATCCGCATAGCAGCCAAGATCGCGAAGCAAGGCGATCTCGCCGTTGAGGCCGCAGAATTTGCCGTCGGGGTGCGAGTTGTCCAGTGCCCAATTGCCATGGATAAAGCCAAAGAGGGTGCGGCCATCCCGATGGCGAAGCAAGCCGTGATCGTTCCTCAGGCGACGGCAGAAATCAGTGATCTTTTCGATAAAGGAATCACGCTGCTCATCCTTGTGATGTAAATGCACCTCGACATCGCCAACTCCAAGGCGCACCATCTCTGCAATGCCATCGACAACACCACGGTCGTATTCCTCTTGCGGGTAGAAAAAAGTGTGCTGAGGGCATTGACCAGCTGCATCCCTGGGGGCGTTATCGGCAACTTTCGGCCATTTTTCCTGCCATTGGGCCACACGTCGAAGCGCTCCTTCAACCGTTCCCTGCTTGCCAATCGGTTCGTAATGGTCGGTGATGGTAACCCAGGCCCGTCTTGGTTTTGCGGGCCGGAGGCTCTTCCGCACCTTATCCTTCAAATAAGGCAATAGCCATATTTCCGCATTGCGAGGGAGGCTCATTGAATTCGGCGGACCTTTGCGCGTCTTGGCCGCCCACGGTGCATGGACATCGCTCATAGCCGCTGATTCTGAGTATCGCGCACATCTATTTCGCCTGTCAAAAGCCGCTGAATTTCGCGCTGCCAATCGCCGTCCGAGAGGGAGGAACACTGTCAAACACCAGTTGAAACACCTTGAAAAACCTCCAATCCTACCGTTGTTCACTCAGCTTCTTTCTCCTCCTAATTGCTGTTTCCAGAGGATTAATCTCGGCTCTTAGGTTATTCTTATGCTGGCTAACACCTTCTGACTGATCGTTCGATATGGGATTTGCTCTCAGTGTTGTCTACGTATTCATTAATTACCTCACGCCGGCCTATCTGTTCGGGTCGCTCGCGGATTTGCACATTGAAGTGATCATTGTTGCTCTTATCGTTATTGTCTCGTTGCCTGCCCTGATGAATTCTTTTCTCCTGAAGATTCCACAGTCTCTGGCAATGATTGGTTTGACGGTTGCGGTCTTTTTGTCAGTGCTTTTCGGGAGTCGTGGATTCGATGGGGCTGTCCAGGCGTTTTTGCTGTTTATCCCGAGCGGCGTTCCATTCTTCTTTGTATGCCTGCATTGCAATACGACGAGGAGATTTAAGATTCTGGTCCTCACGATGCTCCTCGTTTGCTTGTTTGTGATTGCACGCGGCTCCTTCGATCTGTTACGCGGAATCCCCCAAAACACACTACAGCCTGAAGCGGATTCAGGAAATCCGATCCCAACCAGTATGACTGGCAGCAAATATTTTCTTAAACAAGGAAATGGCGAGGGGGGCTGGGTTTACCGGTTACAGTGGCTCGGTGAGATCAACGACCCCAACGACACAGGGCAGCTGATTGTCTGTGTCATGCCGTTGATCTTCATCTTCTGGCGTGAGAAGAAGACGATGACCAACATCTTCTTTGTAATTCTGCCAGTGTGTGCACTGCTGTTCGGAGCCTACCTAACTCACTCGCGTGGCTCGCTCCTTGCCTTGTCCGCGATAGTGATCGTTGCCGCCCGGCGCCGCATTGGAACGCTGCCGGCAGTGTTGTTGGTCAGCGCCCTGATTGCGGCGGCATTCGCGCTTCAATTTACTGGTGGACGAGAAATCTCCGCCAGCGCAGGTGAAGATCGCACGGCCCTCTGGGGCGAGAGCCTGCAATTGCTAAAATCGCATCCGCTCCTGGGCGTAGGCTTTGCGCAATTGGGTGACCAAATGGGCCTTACTGCGCACAACTCGGTTGCGGTCTGCGCTGCGGAACTTGGCCTATTCGGCCTGTTCTTCTGGTCTCTCTTCCTTTTTCCGACAATGAGAAATGCGCTGGCGACCGCTTCGCCGGATGATGTCCATGACGGAGAACCGATCCCTGCTGATGAATCCAGATTTCCGCAAACAATCATGCCCATGGAAGAAATCGATAAGGCGGAGATCAATCGCCTCGGACAGCTTATGTTTTTGTCGCTTACAGGATACTTGGTGGCAGGATGGTTTCTATCTCGCGCCTTTATCATGACGCTGTTTCTGCTTGGCGGTATGACTGAGGCCGTCTACGAGATGGCCCTGCGGCGAGGGATGATTGCTCCTCGCTTGCGGCACGAACGGGTGCTGTCCTATTCGGGCCTTTTAGCAGCCGCCTTAGTACTGATGCTGTACCTTACGGTCCGAGTCCTGCACCTATCGAGTTGATGCAAATCATCAAATCGCATCAGAGACAAGATTAAGGAACTGAAGATAAGGGGACCCTGTTGCAGGTGTTGATCAGGTAAGTCTGATGAAGATTGCGCATGTCGTTGACAGTATGGAGATGGGCGGCGCTGAGACTCTTGTGTCGCAAATGTCCGGTCTGCAGCGGGAGGCCGGCCACAACCCCTGCGTCTACGCGATAGCGGATCTTGGCACGCTTGGCGAGAAGATGCGGGCTGAGGGCTTCAGCGTGCAGTCGAACGTGGGCAGGAAACTAACGGACTCGACCCGGAATTTTTACCATCTCTTTCGCAACTCGCGACCCGATGTAGTTCATCTGCACAACCCAACTCCCACCATCTATGCTGCCGTGGCTGCCAGAACGGCTGGCGTCTGCAGCGTAATTTCAACACGCCACAGCCTCGTGGCACCGCCGCACAATATGAGAGCGGAGTTTAAGTATGCAATTGCGGCCCGCTTTTGTGATTGGATCACCGGAATCTGCGAAGCAACTACAGAGAATCTGAGGAACCTTAACAATGTACCTGCGCGAAAACTCGTGTGCGTTTACAATGGTGCGGCTCCGCTTCGGCGAGCTGTGAAAGGAGGATGGCCTTCAAAGGACGGTTTCACTCTGGTCTACGTGGGCCGCCTTGAGCCTGTAAAGAACCACACTTTGCTGCTTAAAGCGTTTCGAGACGCGCACACGTCAATGCCGCATCTCCGCCTATGGATGGTCGGCGATGGTAGTGAGCGGAAGGGGCTTGAGAAACTTACTACCGAATTGGCTATCGCCGGTCAGGTGACCTTTTGGGGACAACAACACGACGTAGCGCCGTTCCTCTCTGCGGCTGATGCGTTCATCATGTCTTCGAAGTCAGAGGGCTTGCCGATTTCGCTTCTGCAGGCCTTCTCACTGGGACTGCCGGCCATCGTCACGGATGTTGGCGGAATGGCAGAGGTCGTTAAGTTGGCAAAGGCCGGGATAACAGCATCCCTCACAGAACCCGCGGAGATGACGGCAGCAATACTGCGGATGGCGGCCAACCATTTGGAACGCGAGCAGTTTGCGAGGAACGCAGAAGCAACCTTCAACTCACGCTTCAGCCTGCAATCGATGGTCAATTGTTACATGAAACTCTATGAGAATACTTCTCGGGCTCAACGCATGGCGAAAAAGTGAAGCCGGTCCTCCGTCTTGAAGGATTCGCATTCTCCGCTTTGCGAGTCCGGTCCACGTTGACCTGGATCGCAACAACTCTGCGCGATCGGCTTTCTTCTCGATTTCGGAGGAGCGTTCGCACAGCACCCAGGATCACTTATTACGCGCGCAGTCATAGGAGACGCGAATCGGCGTTCCTAAATCCACGACTTCAAAATCGGTCACTTTTAGGTCCCGCAAATCATGCGAGCCAAAATCGACGTCTGCGTACTTTGCGGTTGTATCAAGGTCGCTCTGCGCAGTGAGCGCAATATTACCCCCGTCCGCTAGGTACATCCCGTATTTCTGCAAGGCGCGAGCGACCACTTGGGCCGCAGGTTTCAATTGTGAAACATCATAGGACGCTTTCAATCGAAAATGAACGCCGTAAGGTGGAGCGGGAGGCGGAGACGTCGGACCGCCTGCGTGTGTGGCGGGGTGGACATAAACATCTTCGCGCATGCGCGAGTTTGGAAGAATGAAGCGAATGGCGTGGTTAATTCTCCCTGAAGCGAGCTCGTCGGCGTTGAAGAGCAGGGGCGCGATGGGAAATCCGGCGGCGTCGGCGCTGGTGCACTGCTCTCCACGTCCTGAAGGCGGATAGACGCGGTTGAGATCCCACACTGCCACGAAGCCTGCGAAGAGGGCGTTCTTTTCGTAATTTGCCTGGTAGGCCTCATACAGCTTTGCGTTGCTTCGGTCAACTACGATAAGGTGACAGTCATTTTGACTGACATCGCATTGATAGTCATTCTGCCCTTCTATTCCCCCCCCAGCCGGCAGAGGAAAGACCTTAATCGCATCGGAGTCCGCGGCATAGAAATGATCACCTTTTCGAAATGGAACGTACGGGGTGTTGACGTTCGCCTGCAAGACACGGATGTTAAAGTCAACCTGCAACCTTCCGAGTCCCCATCCGCCCGCATTCGCAAGCCAGCCAATGATGGACGAGGACTGAGGATCGGCTGGCTCCTGGCTCACGTCATGTGTCCAAATGGAGCCGGGAGGGAAATAGGGCACAGGCGGTACGATGCCTTCCAGCTTCGCAGCCCTGACCTTGGCGATGTGGCCTTGTATTGCGGCCCCGGCCAGAATGGCGCTAATTCCCAACACGAAGGTGAAGAGGAAGTTCTTTTTGTGATACATGGCAATCTAGTACTCCCTTGGTTAATGTGAATTAATACGGGAAGAGCACTCGCCCACTTCAATCACCGCGTGAGAATCGACGCTTTCCGGCTTCGCGAAATCCTCTTCATCAATTGTCGAAACCGACGCTGAACTGTTCTTGTTCCAAATTTTCCAAAGTGGGCCACTCGTGAACAGAAACTTGTAGAGCCCTACAACGGCAGCTGCGTTTAGCACCAGCAGCGCGCTGCACGGTGCCAGAACGCGATGCAATACCGGAATCTCATAGCGAAGCCCTATGAGAGCGCCAATCAAACCCAACGACTCAAGAGCCGCGAAGAATCCATAAGCCGGCGATTGACCTGTGAGCGCCGCGGAGGAAACCAGCAACAGAACCAGAAGGTAAGGCACAATGAGCCGGATCACCTTGTGCGAGACAAGCTGGAAGAATACTCGATTGCGCGGCGACAAGGTCCATGGCGCGAGTTGGAAGAGCTGAAAGTTACCCGCAAGCGTACGCACCTTGCGGTGAAATTCGCCCGCCACTTTTTCCGGTAAAATGTCGTAAACGCAAGCCAGAGGATCGAGGACCGACCGATAACCCTGGCGGATAATCGAGAGAGGTTGAAACATGTCGTCCAGAATCAGTCCGTCTGGCTGCTGAACAAAGAGATTGCGACGAATTGCGTAGAGGCATCCAGAAACACCGACCGGAGAATCGAAAGCAGACTCGCATTTCCTGATCCATTTTTCATACCGCCAGTAGAGTCCGCTGACTGCCTCAGAGTTGGCCTCTGAACCCTCTCGGCGGAGAATCAGTTCACCGGCCGCGCAGCCGACTTCCGGGTCGGCGAAATTGCCAACTAGTTGCTGAATCGCGCCCGAAGCTGGTTCAGGACGAAGGTCCTGGAACACGATCACGTCTGCGGTGGCTTCTCTGACACCTGCGTTGAGTGCTGCCGCTTTGCCGCAATGCTCCTTCAGAAAGATGGTCTTCAGAACAGACTGGTGTTGACGGGCCAGCAGTTCTTCGGTGCCGTCCGTTGAGCCATCTGACACAACAATAATCTCTTTAATATTTGAATAATCCAGGCGAAGGAGTCGTCGAATCTTGCCAGGAAGCAGCTTGATCCCGTTGTGCACGGCGAGCACAACGCTCACGCTAGGGTTGATCGGAGCGGTCTTCCAAGGGTTTGGTCGCAACCGCGACAAGATCCAAATGACCGCAGGGTACGCCGCATAGCTGTAGAGAATGGCGATCAGAGAAAGCCAGAAGACCAGCTTCACTGGGCACCTCTCCGCAGAATGATGGTCTTGATTGTCTCAAACATGATGAGCAGGTCGAGGCCTATCGACAGGTGCTTGACATAGTAGAGATCATACTCGAGCTTCTTTCTGGTTTCTTCCAGAGTTGCTCCGTACTGATAGCGCACCTGGGCCCAGCCTGTGATTCCCGGGCGAATGATATGTCGCAGTTCATAGTAAGGGATTTCGCTACTGAGCCACTGCACGAACTCGGGGCGTTCCGGCCGGGGGCCGACAAATCCCATTTCCCCGCGAAGCACGTTCCAAAGTTGAGGAATCTCATCGAGACGAGTCTTCCTCATGAACCGGCCCAACGAAGTTACGCGAGGATCATTTTTTGTGGCCCACACAGCTCCCTTGGCCTCAGCGTCCTGTCTCATTGTTCTGAACTTGAAAACGGTAAATGGACGACCGCGGAGCCCAACCCGGGTCTGCCGAAAGAAGATCGGACCCGGCGACGAGAGCAGCACAGCAACAACAAGAATGGGAATAATCGGCAGGCATAACACCAAACCAGCAAAAGAAACAAGAATTGAGACAAGTCGCCGGATAAATTGCTGCGATGCCTTCACATTAAAACCGTGCGTAAAAATGAGGGCGCTCGGATTGAGTCCGTCCAGAGGAAGCCTGCCAAGAAGCCTCTCCATAAGAAAATTGGCGTCCTCGATGATGACTCCGCGAAGGCGAAGGTCAAGGAGTTCGCGCACCGGCATCGCGCCGCGCCGATTCTCCATCGCAACGATCACGCGGTTAATGGCCGGTTCTTGCGTGCAGAAGCCGCGCAGATCAGCTTCAAAACGTTCGTAGTCGCCGCTGAACTCGCCTTGGCTCGCGCCGGCCACAACCTGCATTCCGGCATCGCGCCGTGCGCGAAGTGTCTCAATAACCGTTTGCGCCCGCCCGCCATTGCCCAATACGTAAACTCGTTCTCGAAATGCCGAAAGGCCGATGATCCACTCATAGGCCCGCCGCCATAGAACCAGCATAATCGCCAGGAAGCAAATTCCGATTGTCAGTACATGTGGGCCTATATAAATACTCGGATAGACAATGACAACGCCACCGAGGATGAAACAAAGAACGCTGAGAACCAGCAGCAGGCGAAAATAAATCTCCCATCCCCCCGAGATACGCTGCGGTTCGTAAAGGTCGAAGTAATAGGACAAAAGCAAAGTGAGGACGGTAAATCCAAGGATCTTTACGATCCCGTGCTCATAAAACAATGCAATGTAAGTATCCAACCCTAGCAGATAGGTAGCTGCCAGCACAAAGGCTCCGCCTACGAGGAGCGCCTCGCATAGCAGCAGCACCAGCGTACGGGTTGGATAGTAGACATTGAAAAGCCTGATCATCCCTGGCTTCCGGTATCCTTTCGACCCTTAGCTTGGCCGACAACTTCTGGCTCGTGTTGGTGGTAATAGTCATAGCTGTAGTTGTACGATCCTGTGCGTGGTGCTTCTTTTACGCCATTGAGCACGTACCCCAGAATGCGTGAGGTGCCGAACGCGGTTTTGGTTTTTTGAGCAACTTCATACGGTGTTCTCGCGGCACGAGCAACAAGCAGCACCGCATCTGCTGCGCGGGCGAGTTCCACCGCGTCGGTAACCGCCAACACCGGAGGAGCATCGATCACGATCCAATCAAACTGCGGAGTCAGCATCGAAATCAACTCTTCGATGCGGTGATTCGCCACTAGTTCTGAAGAATTGTCGCTCGTTTTGCCGGAAGGGATCAACGTTAAGTTGGAAATATTCCGCTCGCCCGCAGTCGCGGCGTCACCACGGCTTTTATCGCGCTGCATAATTTCAGCCAATTCCGCAGTTCCGTCAAGATAGTCCGACAGTCCCTTCGAATTGGGAGTACCCAATAACTTATGGATCGTTGGACGTCGCAGATCGGCGTCGATCAACAGAATGTTTTGAACACTGTTGCGAGCCAGGCTAATGGCCAGATTGGCCGCGACAAAACTCTTACCATCTCCTGGCATGCCGCTGGCAATGAGGATTGTCTTCAGCGGGGTTTCATAGCGAGCCTGATAGACGTGCGAGCGGAGACTGCGAAACTGCTCAACCACTGCGCCGCGCTCAGCCAACGTCGGAAGTGAAAGCATCGACGGATTCCACGGATACTGCGCCACCTCTTCAAGCGCCACATGGACCTTCGGGGATGGGGCCTGCCGTTCCTCAAGGTCGGGAATGACCTCAGCTCGTTCCGCAACGTCTACATCTCCCGAAACAGACATCTTGCCCCGTTCGAGGTAGGCTCTTTGAAGTGCTTCGTGTATGCGGCTCATAGTTCACTGTCCTCAAAGGAATCGGCGGGGTCTGCCACCGCGTTGATACTGCCGGGGAATTCAGATGACAAACTATCCTCGTTAAAACCGGACAGAGCCATCGGCGAAAGAACAAATGGCTGCTGTTCCAGATCCAGTTCGGTGCATACCGAAACAACGATTCGCGGCGGTATTGGTTTGATCTGTTCTACGTATGCGCTGATCATTGCGTGCTCGCAGATGAGATTGATGAGGCGGGGAATTCCCTTCGAATAGCGATGGACGAGTTCGACCGCTTCGGGTGCGAAGATGGCCTGGGTGGCGCCGGCGATCCTGAGCCGCCGTGCGACGTATGCCTTGGTCTCCTCGCCGGTCAGGGACCGTGTTCTGCACCAAAGCGAGATACGCTGGCGAAGCTGGCGCACTGACGGATCGCGTAGCTTTTCCTCAAGTTCCGGCTGGCCCGAAAGGATGATCTGCACAAGCTTCTCCGACGAAGTTTCGAGATTCGTCAGTAGACGGATCTCCTCAAGCAGGTCCCAGGAGAGGTTCTGCGCTTCGTCAACAACAATGGCGCAAAGTTCACCGTTACGGAATCGATCAATCAGCCAACGGTTCAGCTGCATCAGCATGCCGGACTTTGTTACCGGCAAGTCCGGCTTGTTCCGCGGGTTGGTCGGGATGCCGAAGTCCTCAAGGACGAATTCAAGGAAGTCCAGCGTCTCCAGGCGCGGGTTAAAAACGAACGCCGTCGAAATGCGCCTTTCGGTAAAGGAGCTCAGGACCGTCTTGAGCAGCGTCGTCTTTCCTGTTCCAACTTCTCCAGTCATGACTACGAAGCCCTTGCGCGAGGCAATGCCATACTGCAAACAGGCCAGAGCTTCCTGAACATGCGGCATCTTGTAGAGAAACCGCGGGTCGGGGCAGGCGCCGAAGGGAAAGTCGTTAATTCCGTAGAAGTATCTGTACATGGCTTACCCCACCACGCTTTCTATGGGCTTGTCATTCCGTGAGAAAGGGTTCCAGCGCCAGCGATGTTTTTCAGGCTCGGGCAGACCGTCGATATGGGAGATGACGGCCAGGGTCGAAAGCTTTGTGAAAGCCCAGATGTCTCTCTCATTGCGCAGCGATGTGTCACGATACTCAAGCAGCCCGGCAATCAGCAAGCCCAGGAAGAGACCGGCTAACAGGCCTCCGGACGCGAACGAACGGCGATTAGGATAGGTCGGGGACATGGGAAGGTTGGCCGCATCCATCACCCGGAACTGCTCACCCTGCTGGCGCTGCTCGAGGGCCGTCGCCATGGACGAGTCATTCATCTTTTTCAGAAGCGAGTTGTAGAAGTCCACAGCCGTCTGATGATCGCGAGTGATCTCCTTATACTGTTCCTCCACCTGCGGAGTGGACTCAACCTTTGTTTCGTAGCTGCGAATCTGACCCTCGATCCGAGACTGTTCCTGCTTTCCGTCGACGAGGGCTTGTTGCGCCGCGTGTAGTTGAGCCTTGAGCTGTTGAAGTTGCGGCGGGTCAGGGCGGTTGACGACGGGGGCGACAGGGGCCGGAGCCGGCTCGCCGGCAGCACGTGCAATCGCAGCCTGTAAATCGGCAATCTTGCGCGAGACTTCCACCACATCCGGGTGGTCCGGCGTATATTGTGCCTCCAGCGTCTGCCTTTGCAGCATCAGAGCCTTGAGTTCGGTTTTGCGCTCATCTACAAGAGCCCCAGCGGCCGCGGGTTCCGAGTTTTGCAGGTCGTGCGTTTGTTGCGCGACCATTGTCTGCAAGAAGGTTACATCCTGCTGCTGCCGATTCACTGACTGCGTTACTGCGTCAAGCTGGGTTGTCAGTGACTGAAGGGTGTTCGAGTTGGACTGTTCCTGGTCTGGGAGCATCCCGAAGTATTTTTGCTGGAAGGCTGCGAGCTTGGCGTCCTGATCGTCAAGGTTCTTCTTTGAGTCGGCGAGCTGCTGCTTCAAAAAGTCGGTCGTGCCTTCTGCAGATGCCTCGCGCGCACTTTGATTCTCGCTGATGAATAGTGACACGATCTCCCCGCAAACCTCTTGTGCCACATGCGGATCCTGCGCCGTGAACGTAATGTAAAAACCGGGCATTCCACCCGATTGGCCGGAGGGAATCGATTTGATCCCGATTGCCTGCTGCATCATATTGACGCGGTCGTCCATGCTTGCCTTGCCATCGGCAAACAAATTGAATTTCTCGATGATCGGCTCAACCCGCGAACGGCTCAGAATCTGTTCCTTCATCGAAGCCAGGCGAGAGTTGAGATCTTGTTCAACAACCGGCTTGACATAATCCTCCGGAATCTTCTGCTGCTCGATAAGGATCAATGTCTGCGACTGGTATTTGGGGGTAACAAAATGGGCCAGCGCGATCCCTGCCGCCAGTAGAATCACCACGGTTGTCAGAATCAGCCAGATTCGCCGCTTCAGAATCTCGGCATAATCTTCCATTGTTAATTCACGATGCCCAAGCATAGAACTCCTTGAAGGTTTACTGCTTTCCGCGAGGTTCGCGAGGTGAATACCCAACGCCGAAGCCAATTACCTGCAGCAGCTGATTCAGAGCGCTGCTGGGAAGTGGGGAAGTTGTCGTCTGATTTTCTCCAGTGTAGTTGGCGAATACGATGATGCTACGGCCCAGATGCCAGGTAGTCTCTGCTCCCCCAAACGTGCCGTTAGTTGTACCGTTATTATTCAGCCCGGCAGTCCGCCGGAATCCTCCTGACAGCCCGAGTGTGAAATTCATTCCAAAATCGCGCGACAGGCCTCCCGTTAGTGAATCGACCTGGCCCCCGATCAGGTAACCCGCTCCGCCGTTGGCGCCGCGGCTGTAGCCCACACTCGCTGATGCAAAGCGCAACCGATAGGAGACTGCCGCATTTGCGGCAACGTTTGTCGAAGAAGGCACGACTGTAGTAGTCGAACTGGTGATCCACTGCGGCCCTCCGGCAACAGTCGTAGTCAGGTTCCTGGTCCACTTGCGTTCCGCGCCGAAGAGCGCTGCGTTCATCTCGAACGTATCGCTGTATCCCGGGTAACTGAACTGAGAAAACAAATAGCTGCCAGATAAAGCGTTCCGCCCATTCAGTTGCCGCATGAACAGCGCATTCGCTGATAGCGAGTTCGTATTCAATCCGTCATTGTTAGGGAATCGAAGCAATCCAAAGCCCCCGCCAAAGCTTAAGGTTGTGGCGGCGCTCGGGGCATATGACAGCTCGCCCGCCGTGATGTTGCTGAGCGCGTGTGTATTCAGCGTCAGAATCGACTCACTGGAGGAGGGGGGAGCCGGGCTGGTGCCACCGATCGGCTCACCTGTTCCCGGGATGCCCGAGAAGCCCGTGGTTGGAGATTGCGGAAGATAGCTGACGTCGTCGCTCAGAAGCAGCTTCCACTGGCGAGAAGCAATACCCTGCGCGAGAAAGAGGCGATGAAATTGGCCACTCTGGTAATCTGGCCCGGTTAGCGTCCAGGTGTAGCCGCCTGCGTAGTCCAGGGTGAACGGCAGGTGCTCGTTACTACTTTCATAACCGATCGATCCTGAAACTGTGCTCGTCTGCCAGTCAGGGAAGCTCGTGCTGAACTCACCCGTCTCCGCGTAGCGCACGGCGTACTGCAGCTTCTCGCTCGCCTTCAAAGTGCCAGGGCCGGTCGCCTCAGGCACAACCTGCGCATGCCCTGCAATGCACAAGGTAACCAAGAACCCAGCCAGAAATTTCAAAGTTGTTTTCATCTCATTCACCTTACGGAACCACAATCGTATCGCCGGGCTTCAACGGCAGGTTGAGCGTACCGTCGCCTTTCAATGCTTCCTTGTAACGCACCGGAATTCTCTGCTGCGATCCCGATTCGGTCCGCAGAATGTAGATCTTCTTCTTATTCGCAAAATCCGTAAGACCGCCGGCGCTGGAAATCGCTTCTAGCAGCGTCATGCCAGGGGCCATCTCTACTGGCCCTTTCTTTGAGACCTCGCCCAGCATGTAAACAACCTTGCTGTGGATCTGAGAAACAACCACCGAGACATTTGGATCCTGGATGTATTTCTTGAGCTTCGTCGAGATCTGGTCTGCGAGCTGGGTGGGGGACATTCCCGATGCCTGAACGTCACCGAGCAGCGACAGTGAGATCATGCCGTCAGGTCGTACGAGGATTGATCCCGACAGCGTCGGCTCCTTCCAAACGGTGACGGTCAGCACATCGGCTGCGCCGATTACATAACTGTCAGCAGTTAGTCCAGGCGTTGCTGCAGGCGTCTGGGCAGTCTGCGCTGCTGGCGGCGTCTGTGCAGGCTGCGAGGTCTGTGTGGGCGGCACCTCCGCCTGTTTCATCATGCCGTGACCAAAGAAGCTTCCGAGATAAACCGCTAGAATTATCAGATTTGTTGAGTTCATAGTACGGCTCCGTTCTTGACAGGGGCAGGTTGGTATTCTGTTCCAACCTGCTTGAGCTTGTACAAAAGCGCCTTATAGCTAATCCCCAGTTCATCCGCGGCCCGTTTGCGATTACCCCCGGTCGCAACCAGTACCTCGGATATCAATTGGCGCTCAATCTGTGTTGAAGCCGCCCGCGTTGCTTCCTTTAGCGACGGGAGCTTTCGATGTCCATTTGACTTTGCCGTTGAGGCGGCTGCTTTCAGGGCGGCCAGCGATATCGACTGATCGCCAATGGCAACAAACGTCTTAATAGCGGTCTGCAGCTCTGAAAGGTTCTCGGGCCACGTGTGCTCCATCAGGTACCCGATGATCTCCTCTCGTAAAACCGGCTTCGGACGGTCAAATTGCTTCGAATACTGTGCAAGAAGCTCGTCGGCGATAGAAAGGATCTCCAACTTCCTGCAGCGCAAGGGCGAAATGCGGAGTGTGATGGCCGAAACCAGGTAATAAAAATCTTCTCGCATGCGGCCGGATTTTACTTCCCCAAAAAGTTCGCGGCTCGTACCACAAAGGAGGCGGCTTGCCTGCGTCTGATCCGAATGAAAGTAGGAGCTGATAATCAACTCCTGCAAGGCGAGGCTCAAATCTCCAATCTCCCTCAAATATACTGTTCCCTTGAGCGAAAAAGCCGACTGAACGGCCTGTTCATCGGCATCGCCGCTGCAAATCTCGGTGAACAACCCCCGAGAACCGTGCGACTGAGCGTGGATCTGTCTGGCAACTGAGCGCTTGCCCACCCCGTGCTCGCCCTGAATCAAAATCGGGCAGTCGCTATCGCTGACGCGGGCAATCGCGCGCTGAAGATGAACGTCGATTGGCGACAACTGCTTTGTCGACCGTTTAGCGACCTGGATTGGGGTGTTACTCCCCATGGGCGGTTCTTGACTCACGCACCTACCCTAGCAATACCGATTCCAAACCTCAGAAGGCCAGGTGGTATTGGAATTTCATGCTGAATATCCCCACTTTGGCACAGTTCTTGGAGAAGGGGCTGCTAAATAGGGAAATGTTTTTCCCATCAAGTAGCCATCATTGTGACATCGAATTCCCATGGAAGTGGAAAAAGTTTTCCATCTACCAGGGAAAACCTGTCATCGACACCGATCCAGTAATTGGCAATCACCTTGGAGTGAACCTTCCCAACCTTGGCGCCCCAAATTGCTAGGGACGATGTAACCTACGAACGTGCGAAAGGTCTCTTACCGATATCATGGCTCAGACCATTCAGGCTCAGAAGCTTTCCGCTAATCGATGCTCGCTTCGGCGCGTCCATTTTGCATCCAGATTCGTGCTTTTGGGTATGCTGCTGGGGGTAGTTTATTACGGCGCCGTGGTTAGAATGGTGAATATCTGGCCGCAAACCCCCTACGGTTCCTGCGGCTTTTTGATACCGCTTCTTGCTTGCTACCGGGCGTGGTATAAGGATCAAGTTATTCATAATAAAATAGTTGTGCAAGAGGACGTCGGAGTTGCAATCACTGCCTCCGGGTTGCGGCCATTTGTCATCGGAATCCGACAAACGCAACCCCGGCATTCACTTGAACACGGTCACTTCCCTCGGGCGACCTTCTGAGACTGCTTCGCTCTCTAGGACAGCCCTGAAAAGACTGCGCTAGAGTGTAACGAGTGGCATGATGAACCTCTTCACAGTCTGAAAGATTCCCTGGACATAGAAGACCAACACCAGGAGGCCCCCCGGGCCAGAGATGGAATTGTAATGTCGAACACGAAGACGATCGCTAAGAATACAGGATGGTACGGCCTCGAGAGGCTGATCAATGCAATTCTCACGGTTTGTACGTCGATTGCGATCGCCCGGACCCTTGGTCCAGCGAAAATGGGTTACATCATCTACGTTTCTTGGATCGCGTCCATGGTTGGCGAACTGGGCGGACTGGGTATTCCCGCAACCACTCGAAAGTACATGGCGGAGTTCCTCGGGATGGGCGACCGGGGAACAGCACGGTACATTTTTTTCCGCACATTGGGTCTGCAGGCGGCGCTCGCGACTGTTGTCACGGGTGGACTTCTTGTCTGGGTTCTCAGGGATGCCGCCGGCGACTACAAGCTGGCCTCGGCGCTGATTGTTCTCAGCATCTGGCCGGCCATGGTGAACTCCATCCCGGCGCAAGCGAATGTCGCGGCTGAGGAAATGTCGAAAAACCTGCCGGCTTCCTCTATTTCCATCCTCATTTACTTCGCCATGATTATCGCCACAGTGGTCTTCCATTGGGGAGTCGTTGGCGTCGGCGCGTCCATGCTCCTTATGCGTCTTACTGATTTTTTGTTACGTCTTTTCCCCACCTTGACCGGCGTCCTCTTGTGGGAGACTACCCATGTTCAGCCGGTAGGATTGGGCAACAGGATGTTGTCTTTTGCCTGGCAGAGCGTCGCCATCATGATTGTTGAAATGGTCGTTTGGCAGCGGTCGGAGTTTATCCTGCTCAAACATCTCTGCGCCGATATCCGCCAGGTCGCGTTTTACTCCGTTGCCTTCAGCATGGCCGAGTGTCTTTTGATCAGCGCACAGATTTTCGGCTCCGCGGCAGGCGCCACCATCTTTGCCCAATATGGCCGCGACAAGTCCAGACTTCCAAGCATCACGGCATCCACTTTTCGCTACCTTGCCCTCACGTCGATTCCGCTTCATTTTATTGCCGCGGCCCTCGCGGCGCCGGCCTTGCTTGTTGTTTATGGCAAGCAGTACGTGGGCGCTGCAATGGTTGTTACCATTGCCCCCCTCCTCTGCCTGCCCAAGGCCTTTATCGGGCCCATACAGGGCCTTCTGCAGAGCTACGAGCGGCAGACCGTCATTATTTTTGCGATGGTGCTCGCTAGCATCGTCGATATCGGCGTCGCCTGGTACCTCATTCCCGCGCACGGGGCGGTTGGCGCGTGCATCGGCAGCGGCGCGGCGGAGATCACCGCCATCGGCCTGATGTGGGCGATCGCTATACATCTTTACGAGGTGAAGCTCCCCTGGGTCTTCCTGGCAAAGGTCCTATTCATTAGTGTGGCGGCGTCGCTCACCGCCCACTACATCGCCATCCTCCTCGCCCCACTTTTGGGGATTCTGTGCGGCGGAAGCGCCGCAGTGGCTGTCCTCTTTGGGCTGCTCATCCTGATGCGCGCCTTGAATCCAGAGGACCAAGAACGCTTCAACACCCTCACAGCCTCACTGCCGAAGCGAGTCTCCGGGCCGGTCAATAAGGCTTTGGGGCTGCTGTGTCGGCCGGCATTTGCACGATGAACGTCTTTCTTATCCAACATGGAGGCCCGCGGATCCTACATGGCCCATTCAGTGACTCCACGGTTGCGTTAGGGTCGGAGAGCGCATTAAGGTGCGCGCCTAGCTATTCTTCGTCAAGCGTCTTCCCAGGTCCGGGCAATTGCCGACAAGGAGTTCTCGGCCGGCCACGGCAATGGAGAACCGGTCAAATCCTGAGGTCTCCCCGACTCTTCACAGGAAGATAGGATTAAGGCGAGCCAGTCTCTCGTTCAGCAGGCATTCGTTCGGCTGAAGCGGCATGCAGGAATGAGCCAGGGACTCCGGCGCCTTTCAATCAGACATAAAGAGCCGTCGCGCGTTTTTCACAAGATGCTTCCAACCGTAATTCGGTCGATCCTGAAAAAGTCGCGTTTTAGTTGTTTCGCATTTCATCTGCTGGCCGATGGGAACCTGGACGGAGTGAAATTGCCCCAGATGTCCAGCAGGCTGGAGATAAAATTACGACAAATGCTCCGGGGAGCTTGTGAAAGTTCATAGCCGTGGCCGCCAGCACGGCGTTGATCGCATCGCTCGCAACGCCCTTCAGCCAATTGCGCTCCATCTGGTATGCCAACTTCAGATGTCCGACGGAGATTCCTTTTGGAAGAAAGAGTAAATCCGCTTGCAAGTTATTGAAGAGTTGAGAAAGGTGCCTAACAACCCGCGCTGGAAACGGAGGATTCCTCTCGGAAATCAGTTTCTTGGGTTCGCTTTAGAACGACGAGCCGCTTTATGCAGCGATTGCGGTGGTAGAATGGCAGGAAGTTTTGTGTCAAGGTCAGATAATAGTTTAGTTGTGCGACTCCCAACTTCTTGCCACGCGTTTTTACAGGGCACAAATCAATGCCTAAAATGCATTCCTGATCTGCCGTGGCAATCAGCAGGGGACCATTCAGACCAACTCATCCGAGGTACTCTAGATTGAGAGACAGCTTGGGCAATTCAGAGCGGCGGCTGGTCCTCTCCAACCTCTTTTCCGGCTCCATCCATGAACTTTTGCATCCTCCCTCAGGCCAGATACCGTTTCTTGATGGACTGCGGACCATCGCCATACTGCTGGTAGTCAACGCGCACCTTAGCGCCAGGTTTTCCCAGACATTTGGCTCCAACTCATTTTCCAGGCTTCCCTTCGTCACCAACGGTTGGATCGGAGTCGATCTCTTCTTCATCCTTAGCGGGTTTTTCATCGGCGGTCAGCTTTGGAAAGAGATTCAAAGAACCGGTACAGTCGCCGTGGGCAGATTCATTCTCCGCAGAGGATTTAGGATCTGGCCCTTGTACTTCTTCACATTTCTATGTGTCTTTGTCTGGAGCCTTGCCTTCGGAAATGGCCTGGCCGCCAAGGGATTCGGCTGGTCCGACCTGATCTTCGCCACCAACTACGTCAATCATGGCATCGTCATGGGCAGTTGGTCTCTTTGCACGGAAGAGCAGTTTTATATTGTCGTTCCCCTGCTGCTCTTTTATTTCGCGTCCCGCACGCCGAGCCTTCGTAACTACCGTCGGTGGCTCTGGGTTGTCCTACTCTCCGTTCCTCTGCTTCGTGCCGTAATTTGGATCTGCTACACGGGGCACTTCTTCGTCCATGACCCGCAACTGTTCGCTTCTATCTATTACGCGTCCTTAACGCACTGCGATGGCCTCATCATGGGGCTGATCATTTCCAATTTGTGGATCGCGCGAGAGCATCCAAAGGGCAAGTTCGCCTCGCCTTGGCCCTTGATGATCGTCGCCACATTGTTGGCGGCAGCTTTATACGTGATCCAGAAGGAGATTTTCGATTTTACGACTCTTGCGCTTCTTTTCGGTGCGCTCGCATGGCTCGGCCTGCAGCACCGTCTCGCAATCTTCAATGCCAAGCCTTTTTATTGGATATCCCGGCTTTCCTTCGGCATGTATCTCAACCATGAATACATGGGCCCCTGGCTTGTGCAGTCACTACCTCCCAACTTGATTGCCTTACTTCACTCGCCAATATTGGCCAATTTCTTGGTATTTTGCCTGCTTACCTTGATGTCGGCCGCCGTATCTCTTGTTACTTTCTGCCTAGTTGAGCATCCCTTCCTACAGATGCGGAAAGTTGTGCTTGGACACTGAAACCTGCATACGGCGAGCCATATCCAGCCCACCGGGAAACTGAATACACCCACGAACGCTCCAAGGTGTTTGCCAGATCTATTGTCGCCTCACGTCGACGTCGACTTGCGCGCAGCAACGCAGTCCGGATCTGCGCCAGTATGTTTCATCCCGCCCGTTGTCGCTGGCAAGCCATCTGCGCCTTAAACACTGCTGCGCGGCTCCTCTGTGATCGCCTACTCATCGACTCCCCTGACCCACACCGAACGCGACGCCGCGCTGTTGATACTGGCCGAAAAAAACACGCCGTTGCGATAAGCCCAAAGATCCATCAGCTGACCCTAAATTCACTCCCGTTGTCACAGAACAGCATTTTCGGCAAACCGCGCTGCTCCTTCAACCTGTCCAATACCCGCACCATGTCTTCTCCTTCCAGAATCTGGCCGGCTTCGATGGCCAGACTTATCCGGGTATAGATATCCACGATCGTCAACGATCGGGGGTGTCTGTCGTCGCGGAGCTGGTCCTCCACGAAGTCCATCGCTCAGACCTCGTTAGGCCCGGTTGGGCGAAACCGCTCCTCTCGATGAACCATGAATCGCCGTCTTCCACCTTGCCGTTTAAGCCGCCAAGGCCTTCTTCGTTGCACAGCCGATACACAAGATCCTTGTCTACTTACCAGCCCTCGCGATTCAATAGAGCGCGGATCATTCGGTACCCGTACACCACTCTGCTCTGTGAGATCTCCTTCGTCAGCATGCGAAGCTCGATCCGCTGGTCCTGGTGGGTGTCGTGGCCATATTTGGCCCTCGCCAGTTCCAGAACGCAACCTGCCGTTCGCTCAACCAGTGGCTCTGTTCCAGATACTCGGCCAGAGGTCAGCGCCGGGAGGGAACTACAACTGGCGGGAGCGTCTTACAACTTTTGTTCAACTTGCAATTCCTACCAGAAGGCGTACACTTCTTTCGAATCAGCCCTGAACTTAGAAACTTCAAAGGAAATTTGCCATGAATGTTGCGCCCAGATCTCTCCTTGCGACCTTGGTTTCTACCAGAAATCCGCGTACGTTCGCTCCCAGCGCTTCGTTGCTGAGACTGCTTGCTGACGTACGTATGGCTGTAGCCTGCATCTGGCGTGGGCTCCAAATCGGGAACGTGGGCCGTACAAGAAGCCCGAAGTATCATGTGCGCGCGAGCGGCTGTCTCATGAAATCGTTCAGTGCAGCAAGTCTGCTCATTCTGATTGCCAACTGCCAATTCTTGCTCGGTCAGACGGGCACAAACCTTGGTTCCGTGAATATCGGTAGCAGCGCTACTGTGACAGTTACCGCAGTTTTTCAGCAGGCGGGTACTTTAGGCACCATCGCTGTGCTTACCAAAGGTGCAACGGGACTCGACTTTACAAACGCCGGAACCGGGACATGTGCCGTCAGCACACCCTACGCCGCTGGAGCATCCTGCACGGTCAATGTGACCTTTACGCCGAAGGCATCCGGGACCCGGTATGGCGCGGTAACGCTCACTGACGGATCGAGCACTGTGCTAGCGACCAGTTACGTATACGGAACTGGTAACGGCCCGCAGATAGTCTTCACATCCGGCCCCCTTAGCACCATTAGCACAATCCTTTCTTCTCCTGACGGCGTGGCGGTGGACGGGAATGGCAACGTCTACGTCGCATACCAGGATCGCACCATCGTGTACGAGATTCTGGCGGCAGGCGGCTACTCCACGACGGTAGAAGTGGCAAGCGGGTTCACCTGGCTGAGCAGCATAGCCGTGGACGGGAGCGGAAATGTCTTCGTTTCGGACTACCAATTAAACGCGGTTTATGAGATTGTAGCGGTCGGAGGGAGCATCCCGGCCACTCCCGTAATCAAGACTCTTGGCAGCGGCTTCCTTCAGCCTTCGGGCGTAGCGGTGGACAAAGGCGGGAACGTCTATGTCGCGGATACTGGGAACAACGCCGTGAAGGAGATTCTTGCGGTCAACGGCATCATACCGGCCACTCCCGTAATCAACACGCTTGGCAGCGGGTTCAATCTTCCAGGTGACGTGGCTGTGGATGCAAGCGGGGATGTCTTTGTCGCCGATGAAAACAACAATGCAGTGAAAGAGATCGTTGCTGTCGGAGGCGTCATCCCGGCCACTCCCGTAATCAACACCCTTGGCAGTGGCTTTAGCTACCCTATTGGTGTCGCGTTGGACGGGAATGGGAACGTCTTCGTCGCAGATACTTTTAATAACGCAGTGAAGGAAATAGCAGTTGCAGGCGGTTACAGCACCGTCACCACTTTCGGCACCGGGTTCAGCTCGCCCTTTGGAGTGACTGTGGACGGAGACGGTAACATCTACGTCGCTGATACGGGCAATAATGCTGTGAAAAAGCTGGATTTCGCCGATATACCGAGTCTGGCATTTTCCGGGACGGCAGTTGGAGCAACCAGCACTGACAGCCCGCGGACCGTGACGGTGGAGAACGACGGCAATGCAACCCTGAGTTTCCCCGTTCCTACGACAGGAAACAACCCGAGCATCTCGCTCAACTTTGTTTTGGACAGCGCCGTGACATCAGCCTGCCCTCTTTTGACGACCAGTTCGTCAACGGCGGGGACACTGGCCGCCGGTGCTTCCTGCCTTTTGCCCATCAGCTTTGAACCAACGGTATTGGGAACTTTTAGCGGGTCGTTGGTTCTGAAAGATACGAACCTGAACGCTGCTTCGCCTAACTACACCACACAGAGTATTGCGTTGAGTGGAGCAGGTGTTAAGACGCCGACGGTGACGGTAACGCCAGCCTCATTCAGCATCACAACTGTCCAGACGTTGTTGGTAACGATAGCCGTCGCCGGCACGCCGACGCCTACCGGCTCAGTGGTACTGACGAGTGGCACCTACACCTCTGCGGCAACGGCGCTCGTGAGCGGCAGTGCTCAGATCACCATTCCCGCCGCGTCGCTTGCACCAGGCAGCGACTCGCTGACAGCCAGCTACACGCCTGACTCCAGCAGTTCCACAACCTGGAACATCGCCACAGGCACCAGCTCATCTCCGGTGACAGTGACGGAAGTGACGCCGACAGTCGCGGTGACACCTGGCTCGTCGAGCATCACCACGACTCAGGCTTTATCGGTGACGGTGGCCGTCAGCGGTACCCCAACGCCGACCGGCTCGGTGATCCTGACGAGCGGCAGCTACACGTCAGTGGCGACGACGCTTGTGAGCGGCAGCGCGACGATCAATATCCCCGCTGGTTCTCTCGCGTTGGGTAACGACACACTCACAGCCAGCTACACACCCGACACTGGTAGCTCATCGGTCTACAAGCCCGCCACGGGGAGCACCTCGACCCCGGTCACGGTGGGCAAGGCGACGCCTACCGTAACAGTGACACCGGGCTCGTCGAGCATCACAACCGTCCAGGCTTTGTCGGTGACGGTTGCCGTCAGCGGCACTCCGACAGCGACCGG
>Ga0182013_10000804_pt1 | contig 43559 bp, 42 predicted proteins | sample 612S2MmetaG_FD_120487 | JGI IMG/M metagenome (GOLD analysis project Ga0182013, IMG submission 120487) | Permafrost microbial communities from Stordalen Mire, Sweden - 612S2M metaG | ecosystem: Environmental > Terrestrial > Soil > Wetlands > Permafrost | place: Sweden: Stordalen | collected... | reverse complement strand
GTACGACTCTTTCATTCGCTACATCTCAACGGCTTTTCGGTGCTTACGGCATCGTGACCTCCAATGTGTACTGATACTGCAATCGGTGGTTCGGTGCTTTGCACCGGGTTGACGCTTCGACACGTCACCCCCAAGTTGGGAACTGCGGAGCGCGGTCCGGCGCTTCGATGTTTACGCAGGTTAACGTTTGCTGCGTCAACAAAATTCGTCACGCGCTGAGCGGCTGCGATGTCGAACGATGACGTTTGTTTGAGACAGGTGGCACCAGCGCGTCGATCCGGTAAACGCGTTGAGGCGCCAGCACTTTCCGTGAAACAGCGTTTTGCCGCTTGATGGCGGCGGAGTGGAGTGCAGTATGGGAAACAAGGTGGGTTTCTCAATGAATGTTCGCCGCACGCAACCGACTCCACAGCACAGTCTGCCATTTGGCGAAGAGGCGAAGGCTCGATTCCGCACAAAAACAGCCGCCACGCGGCTGACTCCCGACGAGCTTTCCGAGATCGAAACTGCCGCCGAAGGCGCGGGGCAAGCCCTCTCCGAATGGTTGCGTGCGACTGCCTTGCGCGCCGCGCGCCAGCGTCCCGCCGACCCCGTTGAGTTGCTACTGGCCGAGGTTTGGGCATTACGTTATTCCCTTCTGAATCTCTTCCATTCTGGCGCTCAAGCGGCATCGGAAGGTCGACAAATGTTGCCCGATTCGATCCTCAAAATCCGCGACGAAGCCGATGCGCGCAAGCTGCAACAGGCGCGTAAATTACTCGCCGATTTTCTTGCGCCGCAGGGCATGGAACGAGGACGGAAACCGTGAATGACATGCCGTTTCCCAGACGATTTCCGTGGCTGCCTGCGATGGCAATGCTGGCTTTTTCCGGGGCTTTGTTTCTCTGTGATTGCTTGGTCTGGACGCCGATGCAACGCTACTACCTTGGAAGCTATTTGAGGTGTGCTTTGTTTGGAACTGACCCGGCTGCGGGTACCGAGGTTCGATGGTTGTACAAGACCGCACCGCGCGGGAAAAAAGAACTGGCGCTGGACACGGACGTGGTTCCAGCAACTGCGGGCGACGACAGTGGAATCCCGATGCAGCTTTCGCCGGCGGCGCGGCAGGCCGGTTGGACCGGCCTGCAACAGGGGCCGGATGAATGGCTCCAAACCGTCAGACTCCAACCGTATCTTGAGGCGCAGTTTTATGACGGAAAGAGCTTCCTGCGATTGCTGGTGACGCCCCTGTTGTGGGGAGCCGCGATGTTCTTTTTCCTCCTGGCAATGGGAAGTATATTGCGCAGCCTGAACGCCTATGACGAATGGGATTTGGAGAGGATGAGATGGGGGGAACGTCCGACAAGTTGGACGCAGAGATGGAGAAAAAAGATCGGCGGAACACGATTCAGCCTACCTGGATTTGCGAGGCGGAAGATACCGGAGATTGTGCGGAAGGGAACGCCACAAACACAGGCCAGCACTCACTCCGAGTCGCCGAAGAAGCCGATCCAGCCGGTGCTCCCAATCTTCGGTTCGACCATCGCTGCCGCCAGCGACAGGCCCCAAGAACGCTTTGCATCGAAGGAGACGAAGAGAATCGAATGAGAGGAAATCTGCCGAGAATGCGTTTCTGCCTCGTTCATGATTGGCGCGGTGACGGTTTCCCGCACAGTTGAGGAGCGCTGATGCTTACGATCTCGAAACCTTTGTCCGCCAGTCAGGCGCGAACTTACCATGCGCGGGAGTTTGCCGCGCAGGAACAGAACTACTGGAGCCGCGATCAGCAAGGCCACAGTGAGTGGCAGGGCAGGCTCGCTGAGCAGTGGGGGTTGCAAGGTGGCGTTGGTTCCGAACACTTTGCACGACTGAGTGAAGGCCAACATCCGCACAGCGAAGAGCAACTCGTACGGCATCAGGTGTCGAGAACCTATGAAGGCAAATTCGGCAGAGAGGTAACCAGCGTCGAGCATCGCGCCGGGTGGGACGCTACATTCTCTGCACCGAAGTCGGTATCGCTCACCGCGCTTGTTGGCGGTGATGATCGGGTGCGGGAAGCCCATCGCGAGAGCGTTCGAGTGGCGCTTCAGGAACTTGAGCGATACACGCAGGCGCGGATCGGCAATGTCCATGCCCCGGAGACGAGCGGAAAATTCATCGCCGCCACTTTCGAGCACGATACCGCGCGGCCCGTCGACGGCTATGCTGCACCTCAGCTTCATACACATGCCGTGATCTTCAATATGACCGAGCGGGAGAGCAGTCCCGAAAATGAGAAACAGCTGCGAGCTTTGCAGCCGCACGAGATGTTCGTGTCACAGCGCTACATCACCGCAGTCTACCGATCAGAACTGGCCCTGCGTCTGGAAAGGCTGGGCTACGAACTGGAGCGCGGCAAGCATGGGCAGCCGGAAGTAAAAGGCTACACGAAGGAATATCTAGAGGCTTCCAGTCCGCGGCGTGAACAGATCAAGGACCATTTGCGGGAGCAGGGGATCGACGGGGCTGCGGCGGCACAGATCGCGGCCCACCATACGCGCGACCGCAAGGAACTGCTGTCGCGTGGCGAAGTCCTACAGCGGCACTGGAAACTTGCCGCACAGCATGGACATCAGGCGGACCGCGTCGTCGCCCAAGCGCTGCAACATGGACAATACCAAATACCGGAGCCAGAGGTTCAGGCGAAGCAGTCCATGACCTGGGCGCGCGATCATGTCTTCGAGAGAGCGGCGGTGCAGGACCGCCGCGCGATTCTTGAAACAGCGTTGGTGCGCGGCATGGGAGAAACCACCTGTGCCCAGGTCCGGCAGGAGTTCGAGCGCCGGATCGAGGCCGGGGAGTTCCGCGAAGTCTCGCGTGTTGGTGCTGGCGGACAGTACACAACCGCCTCGATGGTTCGTATGGAACGCGAAGTTATTAGCCGGATGCAGGAAGGCAATCGCCGCGACTACTGCGATTCCATGCTGGTCTCGCCGCAAGTACGCATCGCCACCGAAGACCGCCACCCGGAGTTGAATGCGTCGCAGCGCCAAGCAGTAGACGAAATCTTTCTGTCGCGGGAGAAGGTTGTCGGCTTGGATGGCATCGCGGGGGTGGGTAAAACGACAGCATTATTTGTCATCCGCGAAGGCGCGGAGGCCGAAGGCTACAGGGTGGAAGGTTTCGCGCCAACGTCCCGCGCGGCACAGAAGCTCGGAGAAGCAGGCATGGAGACATCCACACTACAGAACCATCTGGTGCGTGGACAGCAGCCGGATAGCGGCGAGAAACGGCTCTATGTGCTCGACGAATCCTCTCTGGCATCGACCAGGCAGGTGCATGAGTTTGTGAACCGGCTCCATCCGAATGACCGTGTGTTGCTTGTCGGCGACCGGCGGCAACATGAGGCGGTTGAGGCCGGGCGGCCCTTCGCGCAGCTCCAGGACGCTGGCATGAGGACGGTAAGACTCGAAGAAATCGTGCGCCAGAAAGACCCGGAATTGAAACACGTGGTCGAACAGCTTGCACGGGGTGAAGTCCGCGAAGCGATACAGAATCTTGACCGGCAGGGCCGAGTCCACGAGATTCAAGGCCACGACGATCGCATCGCGGCTATTGCGAAGGACTACGCAAAATCGCCGGAGAACACTCTGGTGATTTCTCCCGATAATCGCTCTCGCATGGAGATCAACAAGCGCGTCCATGCGGAATTGCAGCGGAGTGGCCTCATCAGCAACGAGGAGCACCGCATCAGGACGCTAGTACCGCGCCAAGACCTTACCGGCGCGGACCGCACATGGGCCGAGCGCTATCAGGTGGGGGACGTGCTGCGTTATTCGCGCGCATCGAAAGAGACTGGCATTGGGAAAGGCGACTACGCACAGGTGAAGAGCATCGACGCTCCGAGAAATCGGCTGACAGTCGGGCTGCAGGATGGTACGCAGCGCGCTTACGATCCACGCCGACAGCAGGGCGTCTCGGTCTTCCGTGAAGAGATGCGGAGTTTTTCATTAGGCGACCGCATCCAATTCACCGCGCCCACCAACGAGCTAAGAGTTGCCAACCGAGAGTTGGGGACAATCGAGAGCATCGAGGAAGACGGGCGGCTGCGCTTGAAGATGGACGGAGGCCGCACGGTCGAACTCGACCCGCGCAAGCATCCGCATCTCGATCATGGTTATGCCATGACCAGCCACTCCAGCCAGGGACAGACTGCCGACCGTGTCCTCATTCATGTGGACACCGAGTTGGGCGCTAAGGATCTGCTCAACAGCCGCATGGCCTATGTCTCCGTCTCGCGCGGAGCGCACGATGCACAGCTTTTCACGAACGACCGCGAGAAGCTGCCTGCGGTGCTCGGTCACGATGTATCGCAGCAGAGCGCGCATGTGCCCGAGATCAAACCTAACCAGACGATTGCGCCGCAGCAGGAACTTTCCCAAGATCAACAGCGGGACCACGGCATAGGTCTCGGAATCAGCTTTTAAAACTCTGCCTGCCCCGGATAATTGCAGCGCAACGCGGGCGCAAGCCCTGTCAAGGCCGACCTGAAGGTCGCCGCAACGCGGGCACGCACCTTGACAGAGTTTGCTCGACCCGCGTCAGAATCCCCCCCATTCCGGGACAGGCAGTAAAGGCATGCGCAGAAGTTGCCGAACAAACCACAACGCTGGCCAGGGCAGCACTTCAGGGCAGGTGCCCACTTTCAGTGGTACTCTGCATCGGGCTCTCCTGCTGCAGCAACGCCCATTCTGGCGTGTTGTGTTAACCGTTGTAGCCGGAGGTTCCTCGGTTCGCAGGCACCAGCGGTCGGTCGTGTTGGCCGCGATGAGCGCACCCTGGCGACAAGGCGATTCCGGCGCGTGAGATACGCCTCCACCGCCGCGCGGGCACGATCAGCCCGAACGTTTCTCTGAACGGCAGGCCCACCGCCGGATATAATGAAATCATTCCAGCAGGAGGAGAGCGGTGATGAGATTTGGAACGCATCAGTTTCCCGGCGACGCAGGCAGACACGTTAGCCCGCAGGGGGAAGACTGTCTCGGCCGAATTTTCGAAGCGAAGCAGGTCGGGGTTGGCGGTGTCTATGTCAACCGAGTCGAGTGCGCGGTATGCCACAGAGTGATGCCAGCTTCGGAGGACAGGCTGTTGCCGGATTCTCCGATGACCAGTTCGTACGAAGCAGCGATACTCTGATCTCCCTGTTTCACGATAAGCGTTGCTGTAGATCGGAATTGACTAATGGAAACTTACGGAACACAAAGCGGAAGCAATGAGATTGAAGTCCAAGTGGAGGGTACGAAAGAGAACCTCCGGGGCCTGCTGAACGACCTTTTTGGGTCCACAGAAGAGGGAATAAAAAAAGAGATTCCGGGTGGCGCAACACTGACATTGAAAGAGTGGCCCTTGGTCAAGGGCATCGGCGTTGTCATCGTTATCACACTGGTGCTGGCCATTCCCCCAGCGGTGGCCGCGGTTGGTCAGATTGCCGAATACTTATCGAAGAAGTCGAAGGCGAATGGCGTGACCAAGCTTTCGATGAACAGAAAAGAGATTGAGACAACCCCAGAGGGCATAACCAGATTCATCGAAACGACGATTCACATTGAAAAGCGTTAGGTTAGGCGGGGCGACCGGACCCGCGTCACGTTTTGCTAGTACCCCGAAGCATTTTTTCAAACTAACGACGCCTTTGAGCTTCCGTCGCCTAGTCATTGACTACCAGAGTGCGGACGGGGGACAATCTCTGTACTCGACTGCTGCCAAAATCCCTTCCCCGTAATCGGTAGTTCGAGTCAATCTTTAGCTAGCGATAGTCAGATGCGAAGGAGTACACCCGATGAAGTGTGCCTACCTTGGCGGCGTAATTCAGTTTTTGACCACAACCTTCTTGTTATCTCAGGCGAATCCTGTTCTGCTCGTCAATCAGACGGCGAGCGTTGGGTCTTCGATCAGTGCTCCTCACGGCGACCTGAAAGCTCAAGCAGGGATTCTCGACATCTACGGCAAGTTGCCGCTCGCCTTTGAGGCCAACCGGGGACAGACCGATGCGCGGGTGAAGTTCCTGTCTCGAACGGGCGGGTACACGTTGTTCCTCACCGGGGATGAAGCGGTGCTGGCGTTTAGCGGGAAGAAGGCGGACCCTCACAAGGCGAAGATTGCGAGTGATTCGCTGCAATCGGGCACGACTGAGTCCAAAGCCGGTGGAGTGCTGTGGATGAAGCTCCGCCATGCCAATCCTGCGGCTAAGGTGACTGGCGTTGATGAACTGGCGGGCGCGAGTAACTACTTCATAGGCAATGATCCGGCGAAATGGCAGACGAGTGTTCCCACCTACGCGAAGGTTAAGTACCAGGGAATCTATTCTGGAATCGACCTAGTTTACTATGGCAACCAGCGGCAACTAGAGTACGACTTTGTCGTCGCGCCGGGGGCGGACCCGCGTCGGATCGCGTTCGACATTCGTGGGGCGAGACGGATTCGCCGCGATATGCACGGCGACTTAGTACTCAACATGGGCGAGGATGAAATTCGCTGGCTCAAACCCGTTGTGTATCAGGAGAAAAATGGAACGCGACAGATGGTTGCGGCACGCTATGCCATCACGGACAAGAACCACGTGGGATTCGAATTGGCGAAATACGATGCGAGCAGGCCGCTGTACATCGACCCTCTGGCGTACTCCACCTATCTGGGTGGCAGCGAAGACGACGTTGGCACCGGCATCGCCGTGGACAACTTGGGCAACGCCTATGTCACCGGCTTAACCGCCTCAACCAACTTTCCCACGGCGAACCCCTTGCAGCCAACGTACGGTGGCGGCAGCCATGACGCCTTCGTTTCCAAGATCGACCCCTCAGGCTCGGCTTTGGTTTACTCCACTTATCTTGGAGGTAGCAGCTGGGACGCTGGCTCTGGCATCGCCGTGGACAGCGATGGCTATGCCTATGTCGTCGGCTACACCGAATCAACCGACTTCCCCGTCACGCCCGGTGCTTTTCAGACGACCTGCGGCGGTAGCTGTGGAAGTAATAATGGAGACGCCTTTGTGGCCAAGATCAACCCCTCAGGCTCAGCTCTGGTTTACTCCACTTATCTGGGCGGCAGCGAAAACAACGTTGGCTACGGCGTCGCCATAGATAGTTCGGGTGACGCTTACGTCACCGGCTATACCACCTCAACTAACTTTCCCACCATGAATCCCTTGCAGGCGGCTAACGGTGGCGGCTACGACGCCTTCGTGTCCGAATTCGACCCCTCAGGCTCGGCTTTGGTTTACTCCACTTATCTTGGTGGAAGCGGGTCTGACGGAGGACAAGCCATCGCCTTGGACAGTTCGGGCAATGCGTACATCACGGGATGGACCACCTCAACCAACTTCCCGACGATGAACCCTTTGCAGCCAACGTATGGTGGCGGCAACTCCGACGCCTTCGTGGCCGAGATCAACCCCTCAGGCTCGGCTTTGGCTTACTCCACGTATCTAGGCGGCAGCGGAGGAGAGTGGGGCTATGGCGTTGCCGTGGCCAACGGAGGCAATGTTTACGTCACCGGCTATACCACCTCAACCAACTTTCCTACAATGAACCCGTTACAGCCAGCCTTAGGTGGGGTCCAAAACGCTTTCGTCTCTAAGCTCAACCCCTCAGGCTCAGCTTTGGTTTACTCCACGTATCTTGGTGGTAGCGGGACTGACAGTGCCGAGGGTATTGCCGTCGACAACTCTGGGGACGCCTTTGTCGCTGGCTTAACCACCTCAACCAACTTCCCAACAATGAACGCCTTGCAGCCAACGTACGGTGGTGGCGGCTCTGACGCCTTCGTGGCCGAGATTAACCCCTCAGGCTCGGCTTTGGTTTACTCCACCTATTTGGGCGGCAGCGATGTTAATTACGGCTACGGTATCACCGCGGACAGCGTTGGGACCGCTTATGTCCTTGGCACTACTAACTCAACCAACTTTCCGACAATGAATCCCTTGCAGGCGACTAACGGTGGCGGCTACGATGCCTTCGTAGCCAAAATAAATCAGCCGACCACGACAACACTGAGTTCCTCGCAGAACCCGTCGCAATACGGGCAGCCAGTGGCCTTCACCGCGACGGTGACGGCGCAAAACGGAGGAACGCCCACCGGAAGTGTCACGTTCTACGACGGCACAACCGCTCTAGGAACGCAACCGCTGAGCAATGGCACGGCACAATACAGCACGTCCGCACTAACCGGCGGTTCCCACTCGATCACCGCAGTCTACCTCGGCGACTTGAACTACCAGGGCAGCACTTCTTCACCACTGAACCAGACTGTCAACAAGGTCAGCACAACGGTGTCGGTTGCTTCTAGCGTGAATCCTTCCGCTTACGGTCAGCTTGTGACCTTCACCGCGATGGTGACGACGAGCGGGTCAGCGGCGCCGACGGGGACGGTCATGTTCTACGACGGGACGACTCAGATCGGCGCTGGGCAGGTGACCAACAACACGGCGACGTTGACCATCAACTCGCTCTCAGCTGCCTCCCACTCGATCACGGCAGTCTACGGCGGAGACTCGAACTATCAGGGCAGCACTTCTTCACCACTGAATCAGACTGTCAACAAGGGGAGTACAACGGTGTCGGTTGGCTCTAACGTGAATCCTTCCGCTTACGGTCAGCCTGTGACCTTCACCGCGACAGTGACGGGGCAGTACAGCGGAACTCCGACGGGGACCGTCACGTTCATGGACGGAGCAACCACGCTGGGCTCGGGCACACTGAACGGCTCCGGCATTGCGACCTACACAACGTCGAGTTTGGCTCTAGGGCAGCACTCGATGACGGCGACCTACGCCGGAGACGCAAACGATAATGGAAGTACCTCGCCAGTTCTGACCCAAACTGTCCAGCAGCCAACGCTGGCGGCGACGAGAACAACCCTCGCCTCAAGCGCAAATCCTTCCATGTCGGGGTCTTCGGTAGCGTTCACCGCGACGGTGACGACCAGCGGGTCAACGGCACCGACGGGGACGGTCACGTTCATGGACGGAGCGACTACGCTGAGCTCGGGCACACTGAACGGCTCCGGCATTGCGACGTACGCAACGTCGAGCTTGGCTGTAGGGCAGCACTCGATGACGGCGGTCTATAGCGGCGACGCGAACAATGCTGGGAGCAGTTCTTCGTTATTGACGCAGACAGTGAACGCGGCTGCCTTCTCGTTTACCTCTAACCCGACGACTGCGACGGTAACGGCTGGACAATCGGGGACGTTCACACTAACGGTGACGCCACAAGGCTCGTTTACCAGCCCGATCAGCTTCTCGTGTAGCGGGCTGCCCGCGCTTGCAGCCTGCTCTTTCAGCCCCGCATCGGTCACTCCGAATTCCAGCACAGCGACTAGCACCCTGACCATCACTACCACGGCACAGACCGCGTCCCTAGCGTCTCCGTTTGGTCGTCGGTCAAGTCCGCTGTACGCGATGTTGCTGGTGTTACCGGCCATGCTGTTGGGGATGGTGGCGATAGCTACCCCTAAGCGCAGGAACCTGCAGGGCTACTGCCTCGCATTTTTGCTGGCCAGCGGCTGTTTGTTGCAGGCGGCTTGCGGCGGTGGGAGCACCGGCAGTGGAGGAGGTGGCGGCACGGGCGGTACTCCATCTGGGACGTACACCATCACGGTCACGGGAGCTGCGGGTTCCACACAGCAAACGACGACCGTGACTCTGACCGTCCAAACTGGCGCCGTGTCGGCAGGAATCGCGGGGTCTTATGAGTTCGCGGCCAAGTCCAGCACTAGCGGATCAACGACCCTGATAGAAGCTAACCTAACTGCGAATGGTGCCCAGAGCAACGCGAGTGGTCCGAGCCAAGTGCAGACCGCAACCTATGTAAACGGTCTCTGGTACGTGAATGGTGCGTGTCCCAGTTCTTCGCCCGGACAGAATAGCGTTGTAAGTACAGTCAGCGGTGACAGCATTACGCTGACCTTCAACGAAGGGGGAAACGTATTTACCGGCCAAGGAACCGTGAGTGGAACAACGGTCTCTGGAAGCTATTCAGGAACCAACCCCGGTTGTACGGACTCAGGCACTTTTACTGGAACCCAAGTGCCACCCCTCGGCGGGACGTTCTCGGGGACGCTGAACTCCAATTTGGGCCCATACCAGGTGACGGCCACGCTCACTGAAGGCACAGGAAGTTCTTTGACGGTTCAAGCCACGTTGACCGGGGCATACAATGGGAACTTCACCTTCTCAGGTTCCGCAGTCGCAAACGTGATGTTCGTGTCCGGGACAGTTGATGGGACTGCTTTCTCGTTGTTCGGATATTTTGATAGCAAAGGAACATATACGGGCACGCCAAACTCAATCGCAGTTTTCGACTACAACACGCTTGCTTACGAAGGCTTGTTAGTCAAACAGTAGCCGTCTGGCTGCGGCAACCCGTATTACTGAATTTTCGAGGCCAAACGCCTCTGCTTCTCGACGGCGCCCGCGAGGCAATCTTCTCTAACTTCATCTTGAAGCGCGAAGCGTTTAAAGGGACCTGGGCACTAGAAGTTCCGGGCGGTTTGCCCGGTTCGCTTCACGAGCATCGATCCGGATTCCAATTGTATCCGCCTCGCGCTCGCCTCTGCCGGTCCTCTTGACTCTCCTTCTGGCAACGGCATTCCTCGATTCGACACTTCAGGTTGGGGTCAACTATTGGACCGAGGTGTCCTGTCACGCGACTCTTAGCCGTCTCTGGCTGGGCGTCGTCCCGCGCCTTTTGCATTGTCCATAGCTCCGTCGCCAAGACCGCTGCGATTATGGGAGTCGGATATCTGGGCGGATGATAGGTGCGGACGGCGGGTATGCTTATTAAGCCGTCAAGGTAGACCATCAGCGTAACTCCATCTACATCCGCGAAAAGAATGCCACGGCTTTCGGGGCTATTGCTTTCCTTCCAATCGATTACCGCGTTTCCGCCCCGCTTCCTTACCTCATTTTCAAACTCTTTAATCCTGTCGTCTTGTTGGCTGGTCACGCGCACCTTCCTTGCTGACCTTCGTCCTCCGTTGCCAGTGGCGACCTCTGAAAGCCTATCGGCTCCGCACCGGCTTTCTGCGGTTCGGTGAGGGTCCGTTTAATTGTTATCGACCTGAATTCCTGGCATCCGGCGCGGGACACCTAGGAAACGGAGATTCTCAGGCGTTCCATCCAGATGTCGAATCGCTATTCTTTGCGCCTGAGCCACGTATCGAGGCCACGCGGAATAAAGTTCATTTAGGCAACCGGCCATTTGCTGGTCGTCGGGTTGGCGGCAGCCACTGAACCAAAATATTGCCGGTTGTTTGGACCCCGACATTTGCACCTGCATCCGGGGGCTAAAGTACGCCAGGGCATGGATGCTCGAAAATAAAGGCTCTCCGCTTTTGTGCTTCTTTTGGAGGATGCGTGTCAACAGAAACCAGACGTCGTTCGGCTGGAGATCCTCATTGCCGTCACTGGCCACCCACAACAGGCCCTTGGCACCCGGCATGCTGAGAGTTTCTTTAGTGCTCTTGATCTGACTATTAGCATCCCCAACGACATGTCTTTGCAGCGGGCTTGCCATCACGTTAAATAGGTCCTCCTGGCACTCCGGCGCGAGGCGTTTGCTCTCGACTCGGCATGTGCCAAAAACCCGCAAACGACCGTCCCGCTGCCAGTTCCCCATACGGTCTCCGAGTTTTCTGCGGAAGGGGTCACCGAAGCTCTCGGTCTGGAGTGTCTTGAGCTCTGCGATAACGTTGTGGCGTCGAAACAGATAGTCCGCGCTCGAAGGCGGGCTGTCATTGCCAACAAGTTCGGAAACCAATTCCCCGCCGATGCCCTTTACAAAGGGATCAACAATCGATTGGAGTGGCGTCGTTCGCTTCATGCCGGACCTACAGCGCTACTTTGCATGTTCCATTCTACAATGCCTCCCCGGAAAGGGTAAGATTCGACGCATGCGCGGAAGCTAATAAGACTGGCCCTCCGACGTTTCCGAATCTCCGTCTCAAATTCCTATCTGCGAGTATTCGTTGAGCGAGGTTCCATCGTTGTGCCGGTCATAGAGTTTCGTGTGCGGGGTGAGCAATGGTTCACCTCCGGGTGCCGTTCCTGCCCGCCGCTTCGCCATGATTTTGCCCACCGCAGTGCGCATGTGCCGGAGGTGACGCAGGAGCACGTAATTGCGCCGTACCGGGAGATCGGGGCACGGCAGGAGCAGGGGTCGGGGATCAGTCTTTGATGCTCTCCACGGCAACAACACCCTCTCGACGCGCGCTCCGGCCCGGCACGCCACGTCGCCACGGTGAAACTGCGGCAACGGATCGTGCAAGCCCTCCGCTCTCATTTGTCCGCCGCTGGCAGTATCACGAATGCGGACGATAAATCATGTCCGCAAAGCACCGCCTGCGCTGGCCCTTGCAACACCGGGGGGCCAACTCCGGCGAGGCGGTCAAAACCGGGTAGGGAAGGTTGGATGGAGAAGGGTTGACTTCGCTCTGCTGGCCCTTTCCCCAGACCCAAACGCTCGCGCGTGCTTGCTCCGACCAATCTCCGGCTAAGTCCGCCAAGGTGCTCAAGGTTTTCGGGCCGCAATATCCGCTCGGATCATATTCAAGTAGTCGCCGGCGGATTCGAGCGCTTGCTCGGCATCATGGTGAGAAACAAATCCGGTGTCATCATAAAGGGCCGTATTGCGCTTCCGCCGGAGACGATCAAAGACAATCAGCAAACCGGCATTTTTCTTGTCGATGCGCGAACGCACAAAATCGATGATCGCGATGTGGTGCCCAGGCTGACTTCTCGCCCGGAATCCATGGCTGAACATGAACCCCAGCGAAGCTTTGAGCATCGCTTCGTAGGCTTGTTGAAGACAAGCTTCTTCGTCAAAGGCGAGAATTTTGCGGGCAGAGACGAGCTTTTTTTCGGCGCTCGCGAGAAAGCGTTCGATCTGCGCCCAGTCAACGGTGTGTGGCTTTAGCTTCTTCATTTGAGCCTACGAGCGGAATACGCTTATTGTGCCAGACGTTTTCCAGAAAGGCATCCTTCCGAGCACGGCGCGACCCGAATTCCTTCGGCGTTAGCACGGTGTAGTTGATTTCACGACCTAGTTTCCGCTCAAGCGCTCGCACGGCCTGTGCTAAATCTTCCTCGCGCGGGGAGCCAATTACGAGCACGTCTATATCGCTGGCAGCGTCCTGCTGGTTGCTTGCAAATGAACCGTACAAGTATGCCTCGTCTATTCCCTCAATCTTCTTGAGGGATTGCGCGATCAGCGGTGCCGCACCAATGGTTTTTGCAACGATCTTGCGCACTTCATTAAAAAGCGGATACTCGCGGTTCAGTTGAAAATACTTTTGGCGGCCATTCACTTCCGACCGGAATAGACCCTCGCGCTCCAAGCGTCCCAGCTCTTTCGACAGATTAGACGGATCGATGCTTAGCCGTTCGGCCAAGTCGCGCAGGTGGTGACGGGCCGTCGGGTTCGTGAAGTAGTAGGCCAGCAGTTGCTGGCGCGCCTTAGAGCGAAGGTCAAGCATTGTGGTAGAAATATACCACACATGTGGTAATAGATGACAACGAAGATGAGGAGCTTGTTCGCCAATGTCGAGGTGAAACCGCTCGGTTGCAGGGCTTTCTGCGCCTGTTTTTGAACCCACGAATTCAACCCACGATTCGCACGTCTCTAACGTCTTCTCAAGGACTTAGACGGCCACCTAGAGTCACTTAAGTTGTTGAAACTACAGCACAATGTAGCCCTGAAAAGGCTGGCGTCGGCGGTTCAACTCCGTCCCTGGCCACCATCATTATCAATGACTTAGCAAACCAGCCTGAAATCTCACACCTGTGATTTCACACCTGTGGCTGCATAGAATCCATACGACCTGTCGCAACTTGATTTACGGCCGCAGGGATTCGTTGACGGCAGCCTTCACCCAATCTTCAAAATAGCCGCCCGCAAAGACTCGGACGTGCTGAAGCCCGGCTGCCCTGAAGTCGCCAGCGATCCGCTCGCTCTGGCTACCACAGACCACGGTGACCTGCGTCTGTCTCTTCGGCATTCCGAGTAACAGTTCGCGTGCTCGCTGATCCACGGGAAGCAGGCTGTATCCGCAGAGGACGATCCTCTCGCTCCTATTTACAGCCTCAGCCGCTTGCGACCACAGCAATTCCCAAAAGTCGCCGAACTCGCGCCCGAAGGATGTGTCATAGAAAAACTCTTTCTTACGGCCCGGTAGGATCAGGCATTCCAAAGCACCGCCGCCTGTGAAAACACGGCCCTTGAAATCCGCGTACCCGAGATGGTGCAAATCGGCAGGATGGATCACAGGAGCATCTCCAAAAGCGGATGGCGGCCATCCACCCACTTGGAACGCTCCGGCTCGGGCACCGCCAAAGACCGAGATGAGCCAATTCATGCTGCCGTGGAGCTTGAGCAATAGAGTTTTGGAAGAAATATCTTCTGCGCCCAGCGGGAAACCATAGCCGCGCGAAACATCCCACACGCCCTCGCGGCTGAGTTCCCGTTCCAACGAATCATCGTAGTTGAAGGCGATAACTACATCGCCGGGTTGAATGACCTTCGCGGCGAACTCTGCATATGCAGGTGCGGGCTTCGTGTGAATTTCCCGGAACCACACCCGTAGACAACTGGTAAGGCGGCCTCTGCAATTTCCAAGCCTCATGCGCTCGGCCTTGCCTTCAGGAGTGTTCAGTGCGTCGATCCGAGACTGAAGCGTCGTTATCAGGTCTTCAATGTTCGGTGATTTGCCGAAGGTGTCGATCAGGAACTGTGCTGTGTTCGGATACTCTGCCATCGGATACCGGAGCATGAAATCGAGCAGCCCCTCTCCCATCGCCGACGCCAATGGAAATCCTGCATGAAGAGCGGCTCCTGCGCCGAGAGCGTATGTTGTGGTCATTCCATCTCCAGTTCGCGCTCGAAAGTCGGGTCAGATCAGCTTATTCTCTCCTTAAACGCTTTCGGTAACTATACCCAATCTGGATGCTGCGCTTTATAGGTGGATTTTCCAAGCAAATGAGAAGCGGGATGATCTTGGCTTACCTCCCGGATTCATAAGGATGCGACATCGGCGTTGGTTCGCCCGGAGTTGTGCAACCGGGATGTGTTCCTGCAGCCCCCATCGTGAAACCTATTTCGCCCCCGGGACTCTAATTTGGCATGAAGAACCGTGTCAGGACATTAGCTCTGTTGATCGCGTTTATGGTGGTTTGGATGGCTGGCGGCGAGGCATCTGCCCGCAATCATCTCAGCGGACAGAGATCGGTCTATCTTAGCCGCGCTGCTGGGCAACCGGTGGATTGGTATCCCTGGAGCGCAGAGGCTTTCCAACGGGCGAGAGAATTGGACCGTCCAATTCTCCTGGATGTCGGCGCGGTTTGGTGCCCCTGGTGCAGGCTCATGGACCGGGACACCTACACAAATAGTGAGACTGCAGACTACATCAATCAACACTTTGTTGCGGTGAAAGTCGACTTCGATGCTTCACCCAAGCTGGTGGCGCAACTGCAGCGCGCTCAAGCCATGATGAATTTGCCAGCCGGGTTGCCCTTAACTTCCTTCCTCACTCCGGATGGCAAGCTTTATTTTGGCGCAGGGTACCTGCCGTCCGAAGGTAATGCTGACAAACAATCGTTCAAAGACACGGCCGAACAGGCTCTTAAAGATTGGGCAGACAAGCAAAAGATCAATGACGAATCGTTCCAACTGGAGGTGGCGAAGTGACCACGAAAAACGTTCTGCTACATGGATTTCTGTTGCTCTTGCTCGGCACACAATCGCTGTTCGGAATTGACAATCTACAGCTCAATACCAAGCTTGACTATCAAACCGACAGTCTGGATGGCCCTTTGATCACCGGGGATGATGCACAATCGGGGTTTGTCCCCGGTAAGACCAACTACGTCATCATCTACGGCGAAGGTTGCTTCAACTCAAAGAGACAAGCGCGTCGGACCGTCGAACTTTATGACAACTATCGCAATCAGGTGCACTTTGTTGTGGTTGACTTGGACGTGAAGCGATCGCCAGAACAACAGCAACTGGTAAAACAGTATTATCAAGGCTCGATTCCCCACGTGCTGGTTCTGGACGCTGCGGGGAAACCACTCTACAACTCGGCGGGTGAAGTGGACTCCGAGAAAATTGAGGCTGTCTTCGCACAATCATTCAGGCGGTCAGGGCGGGGCACAAAATAAAGCGGCAATCGGGAATCCAGCCTGCGGCGGGCAGTTCCCCCTCCTTTTCAACAGGAAGTAGTATCTTTTCAAGACTTCTGGAATCTGATGCTCAGCGAGATCGGAGCGCTTCGTGAAAGACAAGGTGGTACTCGTAACCGGGGCCAATGGTGGCTTGGGAGCTCATGTGACACAGGCGTTTCTCGATGCCGGCGCAACGGTTATCGGTACGTCGCGTAAAATACAACAAACCGATTTCAGCAGCCCGAGCTTTACCGCACTGCCGGCGGAGATTTCGAGCCGCGAAGGCGCCAAGTCTCTGGCGGATCAAGTTGTCGCGCGTTTCGGAAAGCTAGATGTTCTGGCACACACGGTCGGCGGGTTCGCGGGAGGCCAGTCGATCGCGGACACGGACGATGCTGCTTTTCAACGGATGCTCGACATGAATCTGAATTCTGTATTTCATGTTCTCCGGGCGACGATCCCCGCCCTGCGGCAGACGGGCAACGGTCGCATTATCGCGATCGGGAGTCGTCAGGCGCTGGAACCCGCAAGCGGCGTCGGCGCGTATAGTGCTTCCAAGGCGGCGATGGTTTCTCTGATCAGAACTGTGGCGCTGGAAAACAAAGATGCGGGACTTACGGCCAACGTGATCTTGCCGGGCACGATGGACACGCCGGCGAACCGCAAGTCCATTCCAGACGCAGACTTCTCGAAATGGGTTCAGCCTTCGACGGTCGCTAGCCTGATCACATGGCTGGCTGGCGATGCTGGCAAAGACATCAATGGCGCGGTGATCCCGGTTTACGGCAGCGATGTTTAAAACTCTTGCAACCATGTTCGTCTACGCTCTTGAGGCTTATGCGAGTCTCGGATTGATATTTGCCGTGCTGTTCGTGTGGATTGGAGTTCAACGTTTGGACTCCGAAGCACAGCGATCGGGCGCTGGTTTCCGATTGCTAATCCTGCCTGGCGTCGCTGCGTTCTGGCCTATGTTTCTCTACCGCTGGAGGCGCAAGGTTGCTGAGCCTCCGGTTGAGAAGAATCCGCACCGGCGATTGAGTAGTTTATGATTCAGCCACTCAGAACCATGCACCGGCGAGCATTTGTCGGGCTCGCCTTTGTGCTACCCGCGATCCTTGTCGTCGGGCTCGGAGCCAGACGCCCCCGGCTGTCCCAAGGCATTCAAGCCATCGATGTACCGGCTCCCTTTTCCCTGGTAAGGGAATCGGGCACCTTGTGGCAGAATCATGCGATTCAGTCAAAGTTTTATGGCAGGCTTGACCGGCCGCGAGATATCTACGTCGTTTTGCAGCCGTTGCAAGAACTGAACGAGCCCGACTTGCTTCTCTATTGGGCATCCAGTGCGTCGCTGGGAAACGTTCTGCCTCCGGATGCTCGGATTGTAGGCGCCTATAGGATGAACAAAGCCTTCCTTCTTCCGCTGAATTCAGAGAGGGCTGGCCGTCTTGTCTTGTTCAGCCTTGCCCATCAGACCGTCTTCGACTCTGCCGGAGTGGATCCGCTTCCATGAGCGTTCAATACAGTGCGATCGGCTGGAACCGGCAAAAGATGGTCTACGATCTCACGCTAGTGTCATTACTGGCTCTGTACCTTGGAACCTTTGTCGGCGTAGGGGCCTGGCGTAACCCGAGCGCAACGGCGGAGACACTACTAATTCGTGCCTTGGGAACAGCTGCTTTCCTGCTGCTGAATGTTGTGCTGAGCATCGGACCGCTGGCCCGGCTGGATCGCCGTTTTCTTCCACTGCTCTACAATCGCCGCCACTTGGGCGTAACCACCTTTCTGCTCGGACTGGCCCACGGAGGTTTTGCGATTTTCCAGTTTCATGCCCTGGGCAATGTGAATCCGCTGGTTAGTTTATTCATCAGCAATCCGCGGTATGGCAGCGTCGCTGAGTTTCCGTTTCAGTCGCTTGGATTTTTCGCGCTGATCATCCTCTTCCTCATGGCGGCCACGAGTCACGACTTTTGGCTGCGCAACCTTTCAGCGCCGGTCTGGAAGCGCCTGCACATGCTCGTTTACGTGGCGTATGTGCTGTTGGTCGCACACATTACCCTCGGCGCGCTGCAGTCGGAAACCAGTCCGATCTTGGCAGTCACGCTGATTCTCGCGGTGGCGACGGTAATTGCGCTTCATCTCGCGGCGGCGTTTCGGGAGAAGCAGGTCGACCGCGCAAAATTCCACGCTCTGGAGGATGGTTTCGTCGAAGTCTGCAAAGTTGACCGAATCTCGGAAAAGTGTGCCACGATCGTTTTTCTTTCCGGCGAGCGCGTGGCTGTGTTCCGCTATGAAGGCAAGATCTCCGCGATTTCCAACGTCTGCCAGCATCAGAATGGACCACTGGGGGAAGGCCGGATCATTGACGGTTGCGTGACCTGTCCGTGGCACGGCTATCAGTACCAACCTGAATCAGGAGCGGCGCCGCCGCCCTTCAAGGAAAAAATCCCGACTTTCAATACCAAGGTCGTCGGTGGATCTGTTTTTGTGCATCCCAAACCTAATCCACCGGGAACCTATGTCGAACCTTCCCGAATTGAGCCAAGGGATATGCCAACGCGATGAACGACTTCTATGTAGGTTATTCGCCGAAGGCGCCGCAGACACTGGCCGGTTTTGTCCGAAGAATTGTTTTTGCGATTGGCTTGCTGGCGGTAATTGTGGCGCTGGTACTGACCTTCGGGCAGATGCCCTTCGCAAATTCCATTTTCGAATTCGGGAAACTTCGCACCTTCGAAGGAACCATCGAGACCCGACCTTATCCCGCATTGCTGGTCGCGCGCCCGGGAGAAACGGGGCGGGCTCAAACTGGAGAAGACGAGAAGTATTCGCGATATTTTCTGGTTGCGCCGGGGAAGCACGGGGCGGACTACCTTGTGGCTGCCCTCGATGGCAAACAAGTTAGCCTGCAGGGCCAGTTGATCTATCGTGAGGGCGGAACGATGGTAGAACTCGCGCCCGGCTCCATCAAGCCACTGGACACCGGCCCCGCAAGCCGAGCCGATATGCGCGACCTCGGTGCGGTGACGCTTACCGGCGAAATCGTAGACAGCAAATGCTACTTGGGCGTGATGAATCCGGGGCAAGGGAAAGTGCACCGCGACTGTGCGGCCAGGTGTCTGAGCGGAGGAATTCCGCCGATTTTCGTGACGTCGAATGGAGGAGAGCAATTCCTTTTGGTCGGCCCTGGCGGAAATGCCTTGGGCCGCGATGCCTTGCGCGATTTCGTCGCCGAGTCGCTTACCCTTCGAGGGGAACTGTTACAAAGAGGAGATAGCCGCTTGCTGAAGATCGATCCACAAGAACTGCGCCATATGCCGACAGCACCACGATAGCACCTACCGTCGAAGCATCCCAAAATTAAAGACCGAAGACTAAAGATTAAAGAGGGAAATTTGGGCATGTCATCAGGAATTCAGAAAACGAGCACGCACCCGCGGATGCAGAGTCTCAAGATCGATCAGGGTGAGGAAGTCAATCGTCTTGAACTCACGATCGATCGCCGGCGGGCCGCAGATCTTTGCCCCAACTGCCAGGTAGGTACGTAATAGTTTCGGAACCTTGTCGCTTGCATCCCTCTGCAGAACCAGGGGCATTGCACAATGCGGCTGGGGGGTGGTACGAAGATGGGCTTCAGCTAGACATTTCTGCAGGGCTCGATAAACGGCGGCACCGTGTGCCGGGTCCTGCGATGTGAGCGAAGAGCAACCGATGAGATATCGCCCGCCCCGATGTCTCGCGTATTGGGCGATTCCTCGCCACAGCAGGTACAACACCTCGGTCGAACGGTGCTCGCGATGCACGCAGGCTCGGCCAAGTTCGACCATGGAGTCTCGTAAGTGTTTGTACGGCGCAAAGTCGAATTCACCTTCGCAATAAAAGCCCCCATTTGCGGAAGCCATCGCGCCTGTCTGCAACCGATAGGTTCCGACAATCTTTCCCGTGCTGGCGTGCTCCACAATCAGGTGCTCGCAGACGGCATCGAACCTGTCCATATCGCGACCGGTCGCGTAGGCTGCCTCCAACCCCTCGCCCAACTCCAGATTGAAGACTAAGAACCGAAGTTGAAAAGCGGCCATCCGGTCCGCATCGGAAGATGCAAGACGGACGCGGTAAGATCCGTGACGAATGTCCGGAGCCCCGTCAACCTTGTTTCTGCAGGGTTCGGTATGGCGCACCGATGCCGGCGAGCAGGTCGGACCCTGCAAGCCAGATTCGGCTCTCACGCTGCTTACGGAAACTCTCACCGGAAAAGCCTCCAACGGTTCTTATTTGGTGAGTCAGGGTATCCTCAACGCGTACCATTCTCAGCTAGTCGTAGGATGCACGGCAGCCGGGAAAGTGACGGTTTCAGTCAAAGGGCAGTTGCCTGGGAAAGACGAGATTGCGGCACTTTTTTTCTTGTCACTTCCGTCCGCTTGCTGAGTCTTAAGCTTGTATAGATTAAAGTGAAGGGATGCATCATGAGCGCGCAAGTCATCTCAACCGCAAGTCGGCGCAGGATCACGTCCAGGATCACGTCAATGACCACTCCACTCTTGATCTTCAGTTGGATCTGCAGAATTGTCGCAGCCCTCATCTTGCTCCAGACGCTGTTCTTCAAGTTCACGGCAGCGCCAGAGTCGGTTTATATTTTCACGAAACTGGGGACATTCGTCCACAGCTACTTCCCGCCTGCGTCCATCGGAACAGTTGAGGTCTCGGCGCGCATTGGCTCGGGAATTGTGGAACTGATTGCGGCTGTGCTTTTGCTGACACCGCGGTTCGTATGGGCAGGCGCAATCCTGGCCATTGGAGCAACGGGCGGCGCTATAGTTAGCCATTTGACTTTTCTGGGCATTGAGGTGCAGGGAGATAAGGGACTCTTGTTTGCGCTGGCCGTCATTGTCGTGATCACCAGTGCGATCGCTCTGTTCTTGCACCGCAAGCAAATTCCGGTCTTAGGAGCACGATTCTGAGATGATGTCGTCGTCACTGAATTTCGCAGTCAAAGAAGTTTTGCAGCAGGGATGCACGTTCCTGGATCGTATGAGCGACGAAGCCTACGCGCGTCCGCTGGACGGCACCCTTTCGTCATCTCTCGGGGCACACTATCGACATGTACTCGACCACTTCTTCTGCCTCAAGGAAGGGATTCGCACCGGCCGTGTCAACTATGACCGGCGGCGCCGGAATCCAAAATTGGAATGCTCTGTCGCCGCGGCACGCCTCGCGACGGAGAGGTTGATCGATGACTTTCGCGGAGTTACTGCAGAAACTTTGCGGGGTGAATGCTCGGTTGCCTACAGCGTGGAGTACGGCGAGGACGATGTCGGACTGGTCCAGTCCAACCTGGCGCGCGAAGTGATGTTCTGCGTCGGTCACGCCATTCATCATTATGCCATTCTCAAGCTGCTCTGTGCCGGCGCAGGTGTGAAGCTGCCTTATGAGTTTGGCGTGGCCCCTTCCACGTTGAAACACCTCGAAGCTCAGACGGCAGGCCGATAGCGCATGTGTACTCTGACGTTCATTGCCGGTGACACCAGCCACCGAATCGCAATGAACCGTGACGAGAGAATCACACGCGGAGCCGGGAGGCCTCCGGAGATTCACCAGGTCGGCGGCACTAAGGTGATTTATCCGAGCGACGGCGAGGGTGGTACCTGGATCGGCGCCAACGAATATGGGATCGCGCTCGCGCTGCTGAATTGGAATGCCGTGATTTCCCCTGGCGAGCGTAATGGCAAAGCCAGAAGCCGGGGACAGGTTATACCCGCTTTGATGGGTTCGCGTTCCTTGGCTGAGCTGCGCACTGCGTTTCAAGCATCGAACCTCGAAGGAATGTCTCCGTTCCGCCTCGTGGGAATTTTCCCGTCCGAAAAACAGATTTGGGAGTGGCGCTGGGATTCCACGCAGCTGGAGTCGCATGTTTTGGAATGGGCATCACGGCACTGGTTTTCCTCGAGCCTCTCGGACCGAGAAGCCGAAACTTTGCGTGGAACTGCGTGCCGCGACGCTCATTCCGATCCAGACGCCGGTTCCGTGGCGTGGCTTCGTAGGCTGCACGCATCGCACTCAGGTGGTCCCGGACCATTCAGTGTGTGCGTCCACCGCGAAGATGTTAGGACGCTGAGCTATACGGAAGTTGTCCTCACGCCTGCAACGATCGTCGTCGAACACCTTCTCGGAAGTCCTTGCAGCATGGGCTCTGGTCATTGGACGGAAAATCAACTCACAGCGGTTCGCCGATGAGAGGCTTGCCAGGAATGGCACTGCCGCCATCGCCCGGTCGAGGTTTATTCTTGTTACCCGGTTTCGGACAGCTCTCGGTGAAGCTGTTGCTGGTAGGCGCTGGAATCTTTCTTATCGTCCTTATCGTCGGGTTGACAGGAAAGCTGGCCACTTATCGTGGACGCCGAGCGATCGTCCGCCGCTGGAACCGCCTTCATCGCTGGGAGTTTTGGCCGCCGTACTTCTTCTATCCGCCGGTCATCCTCTACATCGCGTATCTCGGAATCAGGTTCCGCGGTTGGACCTTGTTCACGGCCGCAAATCCCGCGATTACGGCGGGCGGATTTGTGGGCGAATCCAAGTACGAGATCCTCGGGCATTTGAAGGCCGCCAGTTCGTGGCTGCCTGCTTTCACTCTTCTTGCTTCGGAGGAGATCGCTCCACGCATTGCCTACGCGGAAGAATTCATACGAAAGCAAGGCTTGAATTTCCCCGTCGTTGTGAAACCGGATGCCGGGCAACGCGGCTCGGGTGTCAGCATCGTTCGTTCCTCCGAGCAGCTGCGGGAATATCTGACGCACGCGTCTTACCCGGTGATTCTGCAGGAATACGTTCCCGGTGAGGAGTTTGGTGTTTTCTATTATCGTTACCCAGGCACCGCGCGGGGCCGGGTTTTCTCTGTCACGGAAAAGCGCATGCCTGTTCTACTCGGTGATGGCAGGCGCACCTTGGAAGAATTGATCCTCGCCGATGACCGTGCTGTCTGTATGGCAGAGTTTTATCTGCGCAAGAATTCGGAACGAACTCAGAACGTGCCCGCAGCGGGGGAGGGGGTACAGTTGGTCGAGATTGGTACGCATTGCCGGGGAGCCATATTCCTCGATGGAGGCGATACCATCACTCCTGCTCTTGAGGAAGCCATCGACCGCATTGCGCGCTGCTTCGATGGCTTCTTCTTCGGGCGTTTTGACATCCGTGTTCCTTCGCGCCAGGACTTGATGGCAGGGAGAAACATGAAGATTATTGAACTCAACGGGGTCACTTCCGAAGCCACGCATATTTATGACCCCAAGCTCAGCCTTTTCGACGCCTATCGTGTGTTGTTCCGGCAATGGCGAATCGCGTTTGAGATTGGAGATCTCAACCGCGCACGGGGCACGCACCCCACTCCGGTGCGCGCACTATTCCAGGCGATTCGCGAGTATCGCCGATTGGCGGAAGGCTATCCAGCGTGAGCCCGTTCGAAAGTCGATCTGGCTTCTGCAATTCCTGGGTATGGATGCCGATCGCAATCCTGTTGTTCTTACCGGTGTGCGCATCCAGCCAAGCAATTCCCTCCGGCTTCGCGGAAACCTGCTCGCCGAAGGATCCGGGCGAGTCGCTCGGTTCTCCACCAGGCTACGCCAAAACTGATCGGATACGAAAGGACGCCGGACTTGACGTGATTGAGACTCTGATCCACGGCCTGCGCAGCGAGTCTTTCCCGGAGCTTGCCCACGTTGATCTTGGCGTTCGCACTTTTCATAGCGAAGCCGACTATTTTCGTACGAGATTCAGCCTGTCTCGCTTTGTGCTGTTGTTGCGGATGCGATATTACGTTGAGATAAACCCGGCCTTGTTTCAACGGCAACCGCCGTCCGAAGGAGTGTGCGCGATTTTGGCGCATGAACTCTCACACGTAGTTTCATTAAGTCACCGCAATCGCATTCACCGCTTTGGCTTAGTCCGATTGATGTCGAAGCGGTACACGGCAAAGTTCGAACGCCGCACTGATCTCGAAGCAATTCATCGTGGTTATGGGGATGGTTTAAAGAGTTACCGAGTGTGGGTTTACGCTCATGTTCCGACCAACAAATTACCTGCCAAGCTGCGCAACTATTTCTCGCCGGACGAGATCTCGGATATCCAGATGAAACTGCAAGATCATCCTGATTTGTTTGTTTATTGGACAAAGCATGTGCCTGAGAATCTGAAGCAGATAGAGAAGAGTCTGAGATGACCCGCGAGTGACCAGCACGGCTAAGAGTTCTTCCCGGTTTGAGTCGTGGCCTGCATACCAAGTGTCTGCTTTGCTTCACTCGCTGCGTCCTGCGCCGGCAAGGTGTGGATTTGTGCCATAGGCCGTATTCCGTGAACGTCTTCCACCAATGCCCGGAGGATCTCGGCCACGCTCCAGGCTTGGGCGATGCAGCCGCGAGGCAACTGAGGGGCGTCGCCATCGAAGATTTCGGAGATATGTCCCAGCCCTCCATCGGCGATGTGAGCCCTCAGCGTCGCCAGCCATTCACCCGCCTGGCGGCGAGCGGCCTCGCTGTGTCCGTTCACCTTGACGTGTGCTGTGATGAACGGTCCCATCAGCCACGGCCAGACCGTGCCCTCGTGATACGCGCCATCGCGCTCAGTGGGACCACCAGCGTATCGTCCTCGGTACTGCGGATCGCTGACCGCGAGGCTGCGCAGCCCGTAAGGGGTTAACAGGTGCTCCTGGACCTTCTCCACCACGGCTCTCGCGCGCTCCGCTGACAACATGCTGTGTTTCAAACTCACGGCAAAGATCTGGTTGGGGCGAATGGATGGATCCGGCGGGGCGCCGTTCGTGACATCGTACAGACAGCCGGACTGCTCGTTCCAGAACTGGCGATTAAAGCTCCAACTTGCGACTGTTCCCATGCCCCGATAGCGTTTCTGTTCCTCTTCCTCGCCAAATGTCCCTGCCAAGTCTTGCATGATGCAGAGGGCGTTATACCAGAGCGCCTGGATTTCGACCGGCTTTCCCCGGCGTGGGGTCACGACCCAGTCGCCGACTTTCGCATCCATCCACGTCAACTGGACACCTTGCTCGCCCGACGAAAGCAGTCCGCTCGCGTCCATCTTGATTCCGTAACGCGTGCCGCGAACATGCCACTTAATGATGTCGGCAAACACTGGATAGAGCTCGTTGCGCACAAACTCCAGATCGCCGGTGTAGGCGAGATAGGCACGAGCCGCTTCAAAAAACCAAAGAGTGGCATCTACAGTGTTGTATTCGGGTGTTTCTCCTGCGTCGGGAAAGCGGTTGGGCAACATGCCCTGGTCCACGTGTTGCGCAAAGGTCCGGAGAATACTGCGCGCGACCTCATGCTTACCCGTCGGCAAAGTGAGCCCGGGGAGCGCGATCATAGTGTCACGGCCCCAGTCGCTGAACCAGTGATAGCCAGCGATGACCGTCTTCTGATCTCCGCGGGCGACGATGTATTGGTCGGCAGCAGCCGCAAGGCTGGCGGCAAAGTCGTCTTCAGGCAGAGGGGATCGCGCCGCGTCTCGACGGCGACTAATCTCAGTGAGCCGATAGTCCATTACGCGCGCCACATCTCGGCGATGGGTGGACGCTATCACGGAGGCTTGGACCCGGGAGCGCAGGTCGAATCGCAGAACAAAGGGATTAAACAGATCTTCCGCAAAATCCAGCCCGCGTTCGCGCTCCGCATCGTACTCAAAGTTCCGGTACCATGCGCCAGCCTTCTTCAATTCGGCCGCATTGTGAGCCAAAAACAAGGTAGGCAGCCCCGCATAAGGGGTCACAGCCGTCAATCCGGGCTCTTCTTGCAACGCGGGATTCAACGCGCCGTTTTCGTGAGTGGTGCTGTGGTAGTCGCGGAATGCAATCAGCGGCCTGAGTTCAAGCCACAAGTTTTTTGGCCGTTCAAGATGATTGTTCTTTTTCAGTTCGTATTGCACCACCGTGCTGTTCTCACTGTGAATCATGAAGACAGTCTTCTCAATTTCAATGCCTTCGATTTCGTAAGTGAAAACAGGAAACGGATCGAGCCGAAACTGCTTGAGGTAGCGGAAACCCTGCGGATGAACCACGCCAGGATAGCGGTTTGCTGAGAGATCAAACGGCTGTCCCTCGATGAACAGTGTCTCCTCCAGTTTGGAGAGAAGGACAAGCCGGCCGACCGGTGGTTTTGTGGCTGCTACCAGCAAGCCGTGGTAGCGGCGGGTGTTCAGACCCACGATCGACGAAGAAGCAAAGCCGCCGAGCCCGTTGGTTTCCAGCCACTCCCGGCGGAGAGCAGCGTCCAGATCACCGCAGATTTCCTTACCGAACATAATCATCGCTTGCCATCTCCCGGCGGATGTTTTCTTCCTCACCTTAAGACTTATTCATCGCCAGAAAGTGACAAGCTTTGTTTGCTGACCACCTGAATAAACCGGGCCCGCCTTGGCGGACCCGTGACCAACTGTCAGCTTCGCGATCCGATACTTACGCTACTTCGCAATACACTTTGATCGCGCCATTCGGAGTGGTCAGATTCTCGAAGAGCTCCTGATAGTTGTCTAAGCCTTTCACCGGATGGGTGAGAAGCTTGCTGAGCCATCCCGGATACTCGGCTTCCGCTTGTGCCATATCGCCTACACCCATCTCAAAGTATTCGCGGTTGGCGTTTACGGTTCCGACCATAACCTTGTTGCCGAGAACAAATTCCAGATTGATTCGGTCCGCGGGAATGGAAATCATTTTGTCCCCGCCGGTGACGCTCGCAAGAACCAGCACGCCGTTCTTGCCCAGCGCCTGCATGCTGTCGAACACTACGGCAGAGTTGCCCGTGCCCTCAAAGATCAGATCGAACGGGCCGTATTCCTTGGCCGCTTCGGTGATCGGTATGTCCTTAGTGGACAGGTATCGCGCTCCGAGTTCTTCGATCAAATTCGAGTTCAGATAGGGTTTTGGGGTGCGGCCCAAGGTGGTCACGTCCAGACCTTTCAAACGCAGAACCAGCGTGGCCAGCAGGCCGATGGTGCCGGCGCCCATGACCGCCGCTTTCCTTGGACGCCAAACTTTGAGCCGGCGCTGGATTTCGTATGCCTGGTGGATTCCTTTCTCTACGACCGTCGTAGGCTCCAGAAGCACGCCTACATGTTTGAGACCCTGCGGCACTTTCACGATGAATTCGGCATCGTCCACGTAGTATTCCGTCAGATAGCCATGCCGCAGGTTGATGCCGCGCTCGTAATAGGTGTCGTCGGTGGTCATGTCGCTTGTGCCGATTAAGTCGTAGATGCTCGTACCCGGACGGCGCACCGTGGCCACGACGTAGTCGCCCGGCTTCAACTCGGTGACATTCGGGCCGACGGCTTCCACCTGGCCAAAACCTTCATGGCCAATGACCAGGAAGTCGTATCCAGGAGGCGCCGCGCCGTATTCAGCGGCGTTGATCTCTTTGTCGGTACCATCTACGCCCACGCGCAACACTTTTACCAGCACGCCGCGACCGTTCGGGATCTGGTCGAGCGAAGGTTTCGGCAATTCGGCCATGTGAACGCTGTTCGGCTTTCCCGGAAAAACACTGATCGCTTTCATTTCTATTTCTCCTTATGAATTCAGTGCAGCTACGGTGGCCGTCGCCGAATCGCGTTGTTTTTGCTTGCGCTTGCCGGACTCTCCGCTTTGCTGGATCAACTTCGTGACTATGCCCGTCCATCCGGTCTGGTGGCTGGCTCCGACTCCTGCTCCCGAATCGCCGTGGAAGTATTCATGAAACAGCACCAGCTCGCGCCAGTGCGGGTCGGTCTGGAACTTTTCAAGATTGCCGAATACCGGACGGCGGCCTTTTTCATCGCGAAGAAATATGTTCGTCATGCGGCGCGAAAGCTCTCCTGCTACTTCCCACAGGGTCATCATCTTTCCCGATCCGGTTGGAAACTCGACCTTGAAGTCATCGCCCAGGTAGTGATGGAACTTCTGCAGCGACTCGACCAGCAGGTAGTTCACCGGAAACCAGATGGGACCGCGCCAGTTGGAATTTCCGCCGAACAGCCCGGTCGACGACTCGCCAGGCTCGTAATCCACGCGGTGTTCCGTTCCGTCCACGTGAAGGGTGTAAGGGTGGCCGCGATGGTACTGCGACAGGGCGCGAATGCCGTAGGGCGAGAGGAATTCGCGCTCGTCCAGCATGTACCGGAGGATACTTCGCAGTTGCTCTTGGCCCGCGATCGCAAGCAATCTGCGTTCGGACTTTCCCTCGGTACGCATGCAAGCCAGGTTCGCCGTGAGATCGGGACGGTTTTCGATGAACCACTCCAGACGTTTCTTGAAATCGGGCAACTTGTCGAGAACGTCCGGTTCCAAGGTCTCCACTGCAAACAGCGGGATCAATCCAACCATGGACCGAATTTTCATGGGAAAATGCGATCCGTCGGGCAGTTTGAGCACGTCATAGAAGAAGCCGTCTTCCTCGTTCCACAATCCCATACCGTCGTGGCCGCGATGGCTCATGGCATTGGCGATATAAATGAAGTGCTCCCAGAATTTGCTGGCTACGTCTTCATAGCAGGGTTCTTCTGCTGCCAGTTCCAACGCGATGGCCAACAAGTTCAACGTGTACATGGCCATCCAACTGGTTCCGTCCGATTGTTCGATGTATCCGCCGGTGGGCAAGGGCGCGCTGCGGTCGAACACTCCGATGTTGTCGAGACCGAGGAAGCCGCCTTGAAAAATGTTCATGCCCTCCGCATCCTTGCGGTTCACCCACCAGGTGAAGTTCAACATCAGCTTGTGGAAGACTCGCTGCAGAAATGCGCGATCGCCTTTGCCCTTGCGCTTCTTGTCGATCTTGTAAACGCGCCATGCGGCCCAGGCGTGCACCGGCGGATTGACATCACCGAAAGCCCACTCATACGCGGGTATCTGCCCGTTGGGGTGCATGTACCACTCGCGGAGCATCAAGGTGAGTTGTTCCTTGGCGAAGTCAGAGTCGACCAGCGCGAGCGGAATGCAATGAAACGCCAGGTCCCACGCGGCATACCACGGGTATTCCCACTTGTCCGGCATGGAAATAACGTCTGCGTTATAAAGGTGAGTCCATTCGTGGTTGCGGCCCTGCTTGCGTTCCGCCGGCGGAGGAGGATTGCCCGGATCGCCCTCCAACCAGTCTTTGATTACGTAGTGATAGAACTGTTTACACCACAACATCCCGGCGAAGCCCTGACGCATTACGTTCTGCGCATCTTCCGAAAGATCTTGCGGGATAACCGTGGCGTAGAACTCATTGGCTTCGCGCTGGCGGAGCGCAAACGTCTGATCGAAGCTGGCAAACGCATTCTTCCCTCTGAAGTCGGAGTCCGTCAGCCGAAGGCGGACAACGACGGTCTCGCCCGCGCCAACCGTAAGCCTGTAGTGAGCTGCGGCCTTCGTACCAGTTTGGTGCGGATTCACCGCTTCCTTCGCGCCATGCACGACGTAGTCGTTGATGCTGTCTTTGACGTATGGAGTGCGGTTCTCCACACCAAACAGCCGCTGGGTATTCGTCTCATTCTCGGTGAAGAGGAGTTCTGGGGAGCCCTCACAATGCAGCCAGCGATTGCCCGGCCGGTCATGATTCAGTTCGACGATCGGGTTGGGTGCGGGACGTGCCTCATGCAGTTCCGGTCGATGCTTTGAGTTTCCCCAGGACCACGTGTTGCGGAACCATACCGTTGGCAGCAAGCGAAGATTGGCTGCTTCCGGCCCGCGGTTCGCGACCGCGATTTTAATTAGAATGTCCTCCGTGTCAGCCTTGGCGTATTCCACGAAGACATCGAAGTAACGGCCGTCGTTGAACACTCCGGTGTCGAGCAATTCGAACTCCGGCTGGTTCTTGCCGCGCCGCCGGTTCTCCTCCACCAGTTGACCGTAGGGGAATTCCGCCTGCGGATACTTATACAGATACTTCATGTAGGAGTGCGTCGGCGTTGAGTCGAGGTAGAAGTAGTATTCCTTCACATCCTCGCCATGATTGCCCTCGTTCCCCGTCAAACCGAAAATCCGTTCTTTCAGGATCGGGTCGCATTCGTTCCATAGCGCCAAAGCAAAACACATCGTCTGTTTCCGGTCGCTGATCCCTGCCAGTCCGTCTTCGTTCCAGCGGTAGGCTCGCGAGCGGGCGTGGTCGTGAGACAGATACTCCCAGGCGGTGCCACTGGAACTGTAGTCTTCGCGCACCGTTCCCCAGGCGCGTTCGCTGAGATAAGGCCCCCACCGTTTCCAGTGTTTCTTACGCGCTCCAGATTCTGATAGTCGGATCTCTTCCTGCGTCATGAGAACTCTCCGCGTTCTTCACAAATCACTTTCATCAAACACGCAAACTCATCTGAGTGCTGCAAATCGCTGCGCTTGGGGTCGCCCCCTGTGTCGTCTACCGAATCGTCGATGCCTGGGTCTGCCAGCGCCAATCTGGACGGCGAATCATAGGCAAGAGCCAAGCGCCAGTCCGTTATAGACAAAGTAGGATGGACGTTCCTTGCACTCACATCTCCTCCTACTTTTCCTCTATCTCGACTGCGTGGCCGTCGGGATCGCGAACTAGAAAGGCTTTGTTGAACCCCAGCTTTACAATTTGATTCGCAACCACGCCAGAAGAAACAAACGTCACCCTGCTGGTCTGCAATTGGCGGGCTGCGGCCTCGGCGTTTCGCGTCAACAGGACCGTCTGCCGGTGAACGACATCGCTTGTGTGTTCGTCCGAGGGGAAGGGCCGCCCATCGCGGGGCGTTAGATACTCCAGCAATTCAATCCCCGGCCCGCTTGTGCCGCGCAATGCGGTTATGCGCAAACGCGCGCCGAACACGCTGTTAAGATGCTCCTGCTCGGTTCCGTAGTTCTCACTTTCTCCGGCCACATGCATTCCGAGCAAGTCGCGATAGAACTTCAAGCTGGCGTCGGTGTCCCAGACCACGATTGCAGTATGGTCGATACCGAGAAACAGCTTGTCATTGGGATGGGGGCGGTGCCACTTCTCCAGGCCCTTGTCCGAAGGAAACTGCAACACCTCGACTGGATGCTCATCTGGATCTTTGAAGTAGAACGCCGAAATGCCCGCCGCGTTCTTGTTCCAGTCCGGCAGCCGCTGTGGTCCTGACGAAGCATGTTCCACCTTGTTCTGCCTTAACCAGGCGTATGCCTTGTCCATGTCGCTGACAATGATCGCTACATGCTGAAACCATCGATCGTTGCTGCGTGAATCAACCGGGATCGGGCGGCCTTTCGGGGCAAGATACTCCGTCAGTTCGATGAACTCGTCGCCGAGCCTCATGCGTACGATCCGCATGCGCAATCCGAACACACCTTCGAGATGCTCGAAGTTCTCGCCGGCGACTTCGGTGTCCGAGACTTGTTCGAAGGTGAGCACTTTGGAATAGAAATCCACGGCGCGGTCCATGTCGGAGACTGTGATGCCGATCGCATCCACGCCGTCCACCACAGCAGTGTGTTGTTGGGCTGACAGGCGAGGAAGAGCCACGACCAGCGTCAATACCCAGATTGCCAGCACGCTTTGGCGCAGCCGATGTGGTCGACAGAGTTGTTTCATCTTATCTACCTGCTTACCTGCTGCCGATTCCGTTCGTAGTCCGTCCCGGAGACGCCCAGGCGCTTCATCAAGTGGTCGCCCACTCGAATCGCGTTGGCCATGATGGTCAGCGCCGGGTTGACGGCTGCGCTCGACGGGAAGAAACTCCCATCCACAACGTAGAGATTGTCGACATCGTGCGCCTTACAGTTTGGGTCGAGAACTGATGTCTTCGGATCGTGTCCAAAACGAATCGTTCCATTCTGGTGGGCTACGCCAGCGAGCGGGATTTGCTGTCCGACGTACAGGTTTCGGCCGAACAGCCCTTGATGACATTCGTGGCCGTGCATGGCGCAATTTGTCTGCTTCATGGCTTGCTTCAACTTGCCCTGCAAGCGTTCGTGCGCCTCCAGGTTGTTCGGGGTGTAGGTGAGAACGATCTTGCCGTTACGGCCGATGGTAACCCGGTTGTTCGGATCGGGCAGATCTTCGGACGTGAGCCAGAAGTCCAGCGAGTGTTTGGCCATCAACTCCAAAGTGAAATTCGGAGCAATAGCCGGCGCACCGGCCTTCAGGGTGATTGCGTCCAGTTTACCGACGAACGAGATGTGCCCCATGGGATACTCGAAGTCTTTCGAGCCGAAGTAAAAGTCATTGACTCCCAGCGTCTTCTGAAAAATCGTCGGGTTGGGACATTTCGAAATGGCCATCATCACCGAATTGGTGTGCCCCATGTAATGGCGGCCCACGATGTCGGAGCTGTTGGCCAACCCGCGGGGGTGCTTATCATTGGCGGAGCGCAACAGCAGCGCGGCCGAGTTGATCGCGCCACAAGAAACGACAACCAAATCGGCTGAGTAGTTCTCCAGGCTGCCGTCGCGTTCCACGATTACACTCTTCACCTCGCGACCCGAAGAATCTGTCTCCAGTCGCTTCACCAGAGAGTTCGTCAACAGCGTCACGTTGGAATGCTTGATCGCCTCATCGATGCACACAACTTGCGAGTCGGATTTTGCGCCCACCAGACAGGCAAAACCGTCGCAGGTATCACAGCGGATACAGCGGCTCTTATGCGGATTCGTCTCGTCGAGCATGACCCCGACCGGAACGTGGAAGGGTTTGAGCCCCGAACGTGCGAAATCGTCGGACAGTTGCTGAATGCGCGGCTCATGGCTGACTGCGGGCCAGGGATAAGGCGAGGTCGCCGGCGGTTCGGTCGGATCTTCCCCGCGGGCGCCGTGCACCTGATAGAGATTCTCGGCTAGCGTATAGTATGGCTCCAGATCGTCGTAGCTGATCGGCCAAGCCGGCGAGATGCCACCCTGGTGACGCAGTTCGCTGAAATCCTCCCTGCGCAGCCGGAACAGAGCTGCACCGTAGAACTTGGTGTTGCCGCCGACGTAATAATTGGTGTGCGGATGGAGTTCCTTGCCATCCTTATCGAGCCAGGACTCCTTTGTGTTGTAATGGCCGTCGACGTTGACGACCTGAGGATCCCAGTTCGCTTTCTCGCGGGGAACATAATCACCGCGTTCAAGAATCAGTATCCGTTTCCCAGACTGCGCCAGGCGATAGGCGAGCGTTCCCCCGCCCGCGCCAGTCCCTATGATGATCACGTCGTAATGATTGTCAGTCATGATGCGAATCCTCCATTGGCTCCGCAGAAGATGCAGCGTTTGCCATTGTTGTGGTGGAGCTTGCAGCACTTCACTGCTTGTTGTCCTTTGCGCCACAAATACAACTCGGCGGCAAACAGCATGCCCAACGGGGGCGCGGTCAAATAGACCCAGAGTCCATCCCAGATCATCGGAGGCAAGGCTGAGCCGAATGTCCGGGCGGGATTCATGCTCATGCCAGAGAACGGCGCTTCAATTGTTATGTAGGTAGCAACCAGAACACCGGCGAAAAGGCCTGTATATCCCGCTAGCCGGTGGTGGTTGGAGAAATAGAGCACGGCCGACATCATTCCGGCTGCGATGATGAATTCGGCGAGCAGTGCCACCAAGGGTCCACGCGGACCCGGTGTTGTTACCACGTAGCGCACCGCGGGGTCCGACACCTGACGACCGAGCCACCGAGCCACCAGAACCACACCCAGCACCGCGCCCGAGAACTGTGCGGCGATATAAAAGAGAGCATCCCATCCCCCGATCTTACCCAAGCGAAAAAAAGTGAATGTTACGGAGGGGTTAATGTGTGCTCCGGACTGTTTTCCCCACGGGGAGTAAATAATGGCAACGGCAGTCAGGCCCATGGAAATTCCCATGAGCAGTCGCCGCAGGAATCCGGACGCGATCGCTACGTGTACGGGCGAATGCGGAAATTCATACAGCGCCCCGAACCCGCAAGCCGATACCATAAACGCACCGAGCAGACCGGCTTCCATTAGATACTCAGGCCAGTGCGAGCCGAGGGCTGTGAGCGCGCCAAGTTTCGACGCTCGCAGGCCGGCGGTTGCAGCCGGCACGGGCTCCAACGTCGTCTTCAGCGAATTCGCGCACAGTTCTTGCTTAGCACTATTCATGGAGTCGGACGATACGATTCAGATCCCAGGAAGAAGTGACACGAATTGCGAGTCAACGCATGCTGCATAAGCGCTCATACAGTCGCTGACTGAAGCCACGCGGTAGTTCGAATACGTTCTTCCCGCCTAGTAATCGGACTACGTTCTGGGAGCCGTCATAGACAGCTCGGCAGTGAGGACAGCCCCGGAGATGGCGCTCGATCCGGTCTCGCATTTCGGGCGTTAAGTCGCCCTCCGTGTAGTTGACCAATTCTCTCCATACCTCTCGGCAGTCAATCTCTAATAGCTGAGTCACGGTCGCACAAGCAGCTCCTGGATTTGAGATGCCGCATGCGTCTCAAAGTGACAAAGTCCAGGCACCTCGCTCAAACTCTGCCGGGTGAAACCTTCGCGACAGTTCCGAATCTTACTGCCACGTGAGCATCTCAACTCAGCAAAACCAGCCCGCCGAGTGCGGGCGACGGATCGTTAACGATTCACCGCTGCGTGTGAGAACTGCTCACCAAATTTCAAACACGAGGAAAGAAATCGAGATATGAATAAGACAATCCAGTTTCTGCTCCGTTCAGTGCTGATGATGACGACACTTTTCGCCGTCTCGGCCTTTGCCCAAAACATGCACACCTCCGGCCAGTTCCAGGGCCCGAAAGCCAATAAGGGTCACGTGACCCATAGCACGCGGGATGGCAAGAGCATCCTTACGCTGTCGGACGACTTTGTTGTTCCTGACACACCGGATCCGCACTGGCAAGTTGTGGATTCCGACGGCCAGGTCTATCTGCTCGACAAACTGAAGACGAAGGCCTTCATCGGTGACAAGTACAAGAAAGAGATCGTCGTGCCCAGCTACGTGAAGAACGTTTCTAAAGTCGTGATCTGGTGCGCATATGCGGAAGTGAATCTAGGCGAGGCTTCTTTCTCCAGCCCCGTTCGCTAAGCCAAGCCTCAACGAGCAGGGCGCGGACGCAACGCGCGCGAACGTGCCCTTCACGAACAAACAGAAGACAAGGCAGACAATGTACGATAGATTCGTTGCGACCTGTTCAACACTACAGTGACTAGGAGATTGGCCGGGATGGTTACCTCAGCTTCGACATCCGGAGGTGCAGTTCGGTCCTATCGTCGAAGGGTCGCGCGTCCTGCCGCAATAAGTGCAGCAATTTGCAGTTTGCTTTTACTGACGCTTTCGCTTTGGAATCTGGCTGTCGCGAAGTGGTTGCATAAGCGTAATCCGGTCCCCGGCAATTTCTATACCGTCGAGGGATCGCAAATGCACATCGATTGTTCGGGTTCTGGCTCGCCCACCGTGGTCTTGGAGGAATCGGCGAGCAGTCCTTGGTCACAGTGGAGGAAGGTACAGCCTGAGCTTGCCAAGATAACGCGGGTTTGCTCTTATGATCGCGCGGGACATGGATGGAGCGAGCCGCGCAAAGGTCCGCGAGACGCAGAAACGATTGTTCGAGAACTGCATTCATTGCTCGACCAGGCCGGAGTGCAGCGGCCGATCATATTAGCAGCCCATTCCGCCGGTGGCCTCTATGTTCGCGAGTACGCCAAAGAACACCCGTCGGAAGTCGCGGGAGTCGCGTTGATCGATTCCAGTTCGCCCCAACAGATTGATGAACTGCCGGGTTTTCGCGCCGACTACGAACAGGACAAGCGGAATGCCAAGCGCGAATGGTGGATAGATCGATTGCTCGTTTGGTCGGGGTGGGAACGCCTGGTTGGTCACTGTTCGGTGCCGGCCGAGAATTATCCAGGTTGGGCAGGTCAGTACGATGCTATGGCATGCCGACCTGATTATGTGCATACCGAGGAATGCGAATTGGAGTATTTAGAAGAGTCGTCCAAACAGGCCGGCAGGCTCACAAGTTTGGGCCATATCCCGCTTGTTGTCATTACGCGCGATCCCGAATTTCGGAAAGACCTGTCACCACAAGGGGTGGAGGAGACTTCAGTGTGGCAGAGAGAGCAGGAGGCGTCGAAATCGCTTTCTCCGTTGAGTTGGAGGGTGATTGCGCGAAACTCCGGCCACACGATTCCGCGCGACAGGCCAGATGTAATTGTTGCTGAAGTAACTCGCCTTATTGGCTATCTACGCGGTGGACCGGCACCACCATTTGGAAGCACGGCGACCAAATAGTCAGCGTCGTCGACTTGGGGCCACTTCGACACAGTCGGGTCGGAGTGATCGTGCGTTCAATGGTGGGCTTGTCGATCATCTCGCCAGACGGCAAGCATCTAGGAACGATTGCCGGCCCGGAGCATCCGCATAATTTTGCCTGGGGCGACGATGACGGCAGAGCACTCTATCTTCGCGCCCAAACCGGTCTATACCGAATTCGGCTGAAGATTCCGGGGATTCGCCCGGGCGCGGAGTGAGATAATATCCCACCAAGGGGTACCTGGGGTTACCGAAGAGACATTCGTTTTGAAGTCCCCCGCATCTCCCAGACCAGAGTGTGTTTATTCCGGTGAGTTGAGTGGCTGTCTCTGAACACGATCGAGAACGCTTGGAAAGGCTAGAGCTAGAGCTGCGCGCCAGCGAAGAACTTAAGAGCCGGTTGATCGCCTGTAGCCGGGACTGCATTAAAGTTCTCGACATGGAGGGGCACCTCTTATTCATGAACGAAGGGGGCATGCAGGTGCTGGAGATCTGCGATCTCGGCCCCTTCGTGAATGGTTCCTGGATTGAGTTTTGGGAAGGCGCAGATCGCGAAGCCGCTCGGGCCGCATTACAAGTGGCAAGAGACGGCGGCATCGGCCGGTTCGTCGGTTATTTCGAACCGCGCATCTCCCACCAACCCAGATGGTGGGATGTTGCGGTGAGTCCTATCTTGGACGCGACCGGTAAGCCCGAGCGGCTGCTGGCACTTTCACGGGACGTTACCGAGCACAGGAAGAATGAAGTCGCCTTGCGCGAGGCCATTCAATTCAATCGAGAGATTGTCGAGGGCGCCGCCGAGGGTATTGTCGTTTATGACTCCGAACTGCGCTACCAGGTATTCAACCCCTTCATGGAGCGGCTGACGGGTAAGTGCTCGCAGGAAGTGCTCGGCAAGGTTGCGACCGAAGTGTTTCCCAGGTTGCACCCGAGTGGGATCGAAGCTGCTCTAGAGCGCGCGTTGCAAGGAGAATCGGTCCAGGTAGAGGATGCTTTAATACCCAGGCATTCTCCGGGAGGCTCGGATCTGTGGGAGTCCTGCACCTTCGCTCCCCATCGCGATGCACAAGGGAAGGTGATTGGTGTGATTGGCCTCGTGCGCGACGTCACCGAGCGCCACCTCGCGGAAGAAACATTTCGTTCAATTGTCGTCGGCACCGCTTCGACGACCGGCAGCGATTTTTTTCCTTCGCTGGTGCGCCATCTGGCCACAGCGCTTCGCGCTCGTTATGCGTTTGTAACCGACTGTGATGATCAAAAACGCGCCAAAGCGCTGGCATTCTGGAAGGGAGACCGGTTCGGAGACAACTTTGAGTTCAATCTTGCAGATACTCCCTGCATGAAAGTGATCAACGGCGAAATCTGCCATTACAAAGAAGGAATTCAGGAACTCTTCCCGCTGGATAAGGGATTGGTACGTTGGGAAGCACAGAGTTACCTGGGAGTTCCCATGGTCGACCTGGCGGGGCGGGTGATCGGCCACATCGCGATTCTTGATGACAAGCCGATGAATCGTGACCCTCGCGCCATTGACCTAGTCAAAATTTTTGCTTCCAGAGCGGCGGCCGAACTGAAGCGCCAGCGCGCCGAGGCAGAATTGCATGCGGCTCTTCAGCAGGTCCAGGCTCTGCAAAAGAAACTCGAAGCTGAGAACGTCTATCTGCAGGAAGAGATCAGCAGAGAGCATAACTTCGCGGAGATCGTAGGGAACAGCCGCGAACTTGTGGAAGTATTAGACAGAGTGGAGACGGTGGCCCCAACCGACTCCACGGTACTGATCACGGGAGAAACCGGCTGCGGCAAGGAGTTGATTGCTCGCGCTATTCATAGCCATAGCTCGCGCCAGCATCGTCCCTTGGTGAAGTTGAATTGCGGAGCAATCCCAACCGGACTGGTCGAGAGCGAACTGTTTGGCCACATGAAAGGCGCATTCACTGGTGCGCTGGAACGAAGAATCGGCAGGTTTGAACTTGGTGACGGCGGGACGCTGTTCCTTGATGAAGTCAGCGAACTTCCGCCCGACACCCAAGTGAAGCTGCTGCGAGTTCTCCAAGAGCATGAATTTGAGCCATTAGGCAGTAGCCGCACGGTCCGAGTAAACGTCCGCATCATCGCGGCTAGCAATCGTGACCTCGAAAAAGCCGTGCAGGAAGGCCGATTCCGCGCGGATCTCTACTATCGTCTTAACGTTCTTCCCATAGTGCTGCCGCCGTTGCGCCGACGCCGGTCCGATATTCCGCTCCTCGCCGCTTTCTTTGTGGAGCGGTTCGCCAGGCAATTCGGCAAGCAAGTCACTGGCATCGCGCACGATACCATCGACCTTCTCACTCGGTATGATTGGCCTGGAAACATTCGCGAACTGCAAAACGTAATCGAGCGCGCCGTAGTACTTTCGCGAGGGCCGATCTTGAAGCTGGACGCCAACCTGTTACCCGCGACGAGCGCCGGAGGGACATCCGCCGCTGATGTTCCAGCGTTGGATTTGGACCGCCGCAAATCGAATGAGGCTATCGACGCTTCCTCCTCGCTGGAGCACGTTGAAAGGCGTCACATCCTGAGCGTTCTGCAAAATACAGACTGGGTGATCGAGGGCGAACGTGGGGCCGCGAAGATTCTCGATCTGCATCCCAATACCCTCCGAAGCCGCATGAAGAGACTCGGGATCAAGCGTTCGCCCCTCAACCCTGATCTGCCGGCCACGAAATCTCGTGGCCACGAAGCCATAACCAACTGACCCACGAAATTTCGTAGCTCCTTCCGAAGGCGGATTCCCTCAATAACTATCTAAGACCCTCATAATCAATAGCATAGCTTTTCCTTTTCCTTTGTCTCGGATGGCCCTGTTCCTGCCATAGCAAAGGTGTCTTCGGAGGAAAACCACCCAGTGCTCAAGATTTCGATTATCAGCGATTCGGATCAAGCCATCCAGTTCCAATTGGAAGGCAACCTCGTAGGCCCTTGGGTCAAAGAGCTACAAAGGCTCAGCGACGAAGCCCTCGCACACCAGAAAGCCGTAAGCCTCGATCTGGAAAAAGTATGGTTCGTCGATTCGCACGGAGTCGGCCTGCTGCGCGATCTCGCGCGAAGACAAGTGTCTCAAGTCAACTGCTCTCAATTTGTAAGCCAGCAACTGAAGCAGGCGGCGCAATGATGGGCACCAACGGCGGAACGGAGTTGATATCTCAGAACCCGAGACCTCTGAACGGACGGTCCTCCACGCGGGTTCAGTTTCAGCGCAACGCGGCCGAATCAGGTCTGATCCGGCGTGTTCACGACGGCAATGCCGACGCATTTTATGATCTGGTTCGCCCGTACGAGCGCGCCGTCTTTCTGGCTGCCCTCTCGATCGTCAGGAACGACGCAGATGCGGAGGAGGTCGCGCAAGAAGCAATCCTGAAGGCGTTCAAAGGCCTATCGCGCTTTCGTCAGGAAGCCAGGTTCAGCACATGGCTCATCCAGATCACCATCAACGAAGCGAAGATGAAGCTGCGCAAGGACCGTCGCCACCTTTACGATTCCATGGACGAAGGACAGCAAAACGACGAAGGTGACTACATCCCGAAGGATTTCGCGGATTGGCGGGAGATCCCATCGGAGGCGTTGGAGCAACGCGAGCTTCGCGAAGCGCTCACCAAAGCCCTGGAATCTCTTCCCGAAAAATACCGCACAGTACTGATTTTGCGCGACGTGCAGCACCTCAGTATCAGCGAAGCTGCAAAGGCCCTGGGCCTCTCAGAAGCAAACGTGAAGACCAGACTATCCAGGGCTCGGCTGCAGATGCGAGACGCGCTGGCGCCTGGCTTCGATGGGGCTTGGAGCCGAGCCGGAACGTACGAAAAAGTTCGTCCCTTCTGATTTCGGTTCGGGTCCTCGACAAAAATTCGCGTTCGGTGCCCGCATGTCTTATGCCGGCGACGCCTCAAGACTGACGGTTGATCGGTATGTCTCCGCCGAACTGGGAGTGCTCATCCGGTGTTACTTCAAGTTTGCACGCCAACAGCCCCGTTGTCGGTGATTCTTCCGCCGTGCTTGAAGCCGCCCCGAGATCACTTGTCCGCGCGCGTGATGGTCGGTGATGGCGGCACCTCGACGGGATAACCACACTCTACCCACGCCTCGATGCCGCCCTCCAGCGGAAAGACGCGCTCGATGCCCCGCTTCTTGAGGGCCAGGGCCACACGCGCGCTGGTGGTCTCGTTCGGGCATGTGCAGTAAAGCACGACATCGCAGTCACGGGGAATGTCTGTATGCCGCGTGTCCAATTCCTCCGGGTCCACGCGAATCGCACCCGGCAGTGTCTGCCGGCTCACTTCGAACGCGATCGCGGTCCGCAAGTCGAGGATGCTTACCGGGGCGCCGGACTCAAGCCGGAGTCGCAGCGCATCGGGCGTCAGCCGTCTGCAACGCAGCGCGCGCAGGATGCGACGCTTCTGGATGATGCGCCACCCCCAGTAGGCTAGGATTGCGCCAACCACAACGGGAATCGCGGCGCTTCCGAGCGCGTGAAACCAACCCACCACACGGTCGAGCTGATCGTGGAGAACGAAGCCGAGGCCGACTACGACCACGTTATAGAAGAGGCTGCCAATGCTGTCGAAGACGAGAAACGGGGCGAACGGCATTCGGAGGGCGCCCGCCACCGGCGCCGCAAAGAGGGCCAACCCCGGGACAAATTTCGCGATCACCAGAGCCTTCCATCCCAGTCGTTGAAATGAGGTCTCTGTTTTGCGGACGCAGGTGTCGGGTGCCAGAGAAAAAGAGCATAGGCGCCGCATGAGCGGCCCACCGCGCCATCGCCCGCATTGGTAGAGGACTGCGTCGCCGGCCACCGTGCCCGCCCAAGCCGCCGCCAGGATGCCAGCCATGCTGAGCCGGCCTTGTCCCGCCACGGCACCGGCGGTGAGCAAGATCGCAATCGCCGGGACGGGCGTTCCAAACTGATCTACGAAGGCCACTGCCAACACGATCCAGTAGCCATGCGCGACGATCAATCCGATGAAGTCCATTCACTCCCCCCCGCACGTCCCTGCTGCGGCATTCCCGTAAACTTATTGTATGCGGACCAGACCCCCACGGCTTCGGATGCAGCCACTGAGCCGCTACAAGACCAGTCGCCTTTGGAACATCAACGCTAACATCGTGCTCGCGGACATCGTGTCCACGGCGGCAACCGCGTTGGTCATTGAGGCTGTTCACGCAAAGCTCCTCTCCCACCTGGTCATCGTAACCGTAACCGCAATCGTCGACGGAACCATTAGCCTCGGCGTGTTTGCGGTCCTGCACACCTACGCAAACCGAGACCGCGGCATGAAAGATCTGTTCCGCGTGCAACTGCATCGGTGGATATTGAGTCCATTGCACTATCTTGTCGGAAGCGGGCTGCAATTCATGCTCTTGGCAGCTGGCGTGCGCGCCGGTATCGGCGTGCTTCTCGCCTACCTGAGCGCCGTCGCCATCGTGCGCACGATCCACTCGTTGTACGGCAGGAAGTCGGGGCTGTTTCACTAATTTCTGGCGCAACGAGAGACTTCCGGTTTTTCCTATTGCGGTTTTTCCGAAGAATTAGAAGGAACCTGTCGATGATGGAGCGCAACGCGCTGAGGACACACCAGGCGAGTACTTGTTCGGAACATCCTCAACTGGGAATTCAGTCGAACTTCGGGTATTTCGCAAGAACAAAAGCGCTCCATGACTCCATGAGTCATCGAACGCTTTCGTCGAACAGCCCTCCCCCGAAGTCTGCTCACAACGACCATAAGTTGTGACCATTCACTATGGGAATGGCCCCATGGCGCCATCGATCGCTCCGCCGGTTGTATGCCAAATCAAGTTCCCGCTCCTTAGTCCCCACTTCCGCAGAGCGACACATTTTGCGTGCCAATAAAGGCGTTGTCAATGACCGTCAGGTTAGCGGAGCGCCCGCCTTTGGCGCTGGGCGTAAAGGTGACCGATATCGTGCACTTGGCGCCGGGCGCAAGCGAACTCGGACAAGCATTGGTTTCAGCAAAGTCGCTCGCGTTGGTACCGGTCACGCCGATGCTGGTGATATTCAGCGCCGTCGTTCCCACGTTGGTAAGGGTCACGGTCTGTGCGCTGCTGTGGCTCCCAACCTTGAGTGTCCCGAAATTCAGGTTCGATGGATTGAGGACCGGTACGGGATTGATCACGTTCGCCGACAAAACCGTTTGTTGCGGACTTCCCGGAGAATTGTCGGAGACGCTGAGCGTGGCAGACACCGAGCCAATGTTGCCGGCAAAGAATAATACGTTGATGCTGCAACTTTGCCCCGCCCCGAGTTGTGGCGGGCAGAAGCTGACGAAGGTGAAATCCCCTAAGTTGGTTCCGTTGCCCAGCTTCAGCGTCACGCCACTAATGTTGAGCGTTGAGGTGCCACTATTCTTCACCGTGATGGTCGTGCTGCCGTTGCTGAAGAGGTAAACGGTTCCGAAGTTGTAGGTTGGCGTCAGGATGACCAGCGGGCCGGACGCGGTCAGAGTGAAATTCTGCACCGCGTTGGAGCCTACACCGTTCGCCGCGGTAAATGTAATTTTGAACGTGCCGCCCGCGGTCGGCGTACCGCTCAGCGTGCCCGTCCCATTGCCATTATTCGTGAACGTCACGCCCGCGGGCAGAGCCCCCGCCTCAACCAGGCTTGGAGTCGGATACCCCGTGGTCGTGACGGTGAAGGAACTCGCAACCCCCAGCGTGAACGTCACACTGCTGGCGCTGGTGATGGTGGGCGCCAGATTCACAACCTGTGTCAGCGCCGTGGCCGAACTGGAGGCAAAACTCGCACTCCCGCTATAGACCGCTGTGATGCTGTGTTTGCCTGGAGCCAGAGTAGAAGTACTGCTCGAGGTCGCAGAACCTCCAGACAGAGTTACCGCTGAACCGAAGTTGGTGCCGTCGATCGCAAACTGCACCGTCCCGGTTGGAGTCCCCGTTCCCGGCGCTACTGCCGCCACCTTGGCGGTGAAGCTGACAGATTGGCCGGAATTCGATGGATTGACGCTCGAACTGAGCGTCGTTGTCGTGCTCGCCTGATGGACAACCTGGCCGCCACTCAACGTTCCCGAACTCCCACCGTGATTACTGTCCCCCGAGTACGTCGCCGTGATCGCGTCCGTCCCCACCGGCAGTATCGTCGTCACGCACGTCGCCGTCCCCGGATTCCCCGGCGTTACC
>Ga0182013_10000802_pt1 | contig 43652 bp, 21 predicted proteins | sample 612S2MmetaG_FD_120487 | JGI IMG/M metagenome (GOLD analysis project Ga0182013, IMG submission 120487) | Permafrost microbial communities from Stordalen Mire, Sweden - 612S2M metaG | ecosystem: Environmental > Terrestrial > Soil > Wetlands > Permafrost | place: Sweden: Stordalen | collected... | reverse complement strand
TTAGTCGTGCCGCTGGAGTTTCTACATTCTCTCAAGCGGCGGCAGCCTGAACCAATTCTGGGGGGCTGAATTTGAGGGCAAAGGGATCGAGCAGCGTAGTTGGTTGCGTCATTTCCTTGAGTAGCAGGGTAATAAGGTCCAAACAGGATGGCATAACTCAGATTCGTAGTGATGATCGTGGAGTGGCGGTGATAGCGTTCTTCCATCAGCTTGAAGAAGATGTTGGACTGTTCGGGCTTCAGCGTCAGGTAGCCAAGTTCGTCAACCAAAAGGACGTCAAGCCGTACCAGGCGGTTCAGCAGTTGACGCGAGGAGCGGTCGGCCAGCGAAGCATACATCTGATCGAACCGGTCCTGTGCGCGGATGAACTGGCAGCCGTATCCATTCTCCAGCGCTTTCAACAACAGGCCTGAGGCGAGTCCCGTCTTTCCCACTCCGGGCGGCCCTACCAGCACCAGGTTCTCCGCCTTTACGATGAAGTCCAACTCAGCCAGTGTCTGGATCTGCTTGCGGCTGACGCCGGGCTGTCGCGCAAAAGGGAAGCTCGTCAGCGACCAGTTCTCAGGCAGGTTGGCGCGCTTGATTCTCCACGCCAGCGCGGTCTCCTGACGATGATGCCACTGTGCCCGTGACCCACTGTAACCGAAAACCATAATAATATAAAGCATTATCTGGACGATGTACTAGTGATGAGGCGCCTCCCGGCGATACATTTGGCTTCTTTACTCTCAATGCGAGAAAAGCAGGGCCGACCGCCACTTTGGAAAGATCGTTAGCCTGCTGCTTGCCGCGTTGCATTCAGTCCTAATTGCGAATCAAACCATTCGCTCAGGATAGAGACCTGCGGTCTGGCCGTATGCAGAAGGGAAAGTTCGCGGCATTTACCTCGCCCCTCTCTACAAGGGGGCACCCCAAGCCGCTCTGCGCGATCCCAGTTTCTACGGCGTCCTGGCCCTCTGCGACGCAATCCGTAGCGGAAGAACTCGCGAACCGAACCTCGCAGTCGAACTTCTGGAGAAGGAGATTAATGCCTGAACCGTTGCCCTTCTATCGCCGGCATGCGGAGAATGTATCCGGGAGGCTACCTATCTGGCTCATGGTGCGGAAGGGAGGCGAACTGCTTGTCGCACTTTTTTTGACGCGGTGCGGCGCACGTACCAATAGTCGCCGCGGCCAAAGACACCGGCGACTACGAACTCCTTGCGAATCGCCACCGCTTTGACCACGATTCCGGCAGCCGTCACCGCAGCGGCCGCGCGAAGTATTCGGCGATTGACGCTCGTCCCCTGGAACGCTCGGGAGATGGTTGCGATGGGGTCATAAAGCAAGGGCCTTCAATTGAGTCGTTCGATTGCTTAAGAATTGTCGTCATGGGGCCAAAAGGCAATTTTGAGCACACGCATCTGGACTTAGACGCCAATTGTGGAACCTGGCGAGCAATTCCTCTCGTGTAAAGTGGACAACCCTGCGAGGCGAACGCGCATCTTGGCATTTGCCGCATTTCAGACGCAGAGTAGGAACAGCAGAGTTTGAACAAGAGGTACCCGGAGTCGAGTAACCGCTTTGCAACCATCACCAACAGTTCTCCGCTATTGAAGAGAATCAAGCTACGAACAGATGCTTCCCGAGGTTGCCAGTCTGACCATAGAATTCGGCAAAGAGAAAATGTGCAATCGTTTGTGGGCGTCGAAATTCCAGAGGCACGCTGAGGAGTCATCGGTTTTCATTTGATCGCTCTCTGCTGGCGATAACATGGACCCATGTCCTGGGTCCGTCACACCCTGCGTGAAAGGGGCAACTTATGCTGGGAACCAAACCTCGAATCATAGTAGCCGATGACGAAGAGGTGATTGCTAATACGCTTGCGATGATCTTGAATCAGGCTGGCTTCGAAGCACGTGCCGTTTACAGCGGCGAGAGTGCGCTCGAGTTAGTGCAGAGTTTCAGGCCGGATATGTTGATCTCCGATGTGATCATGCAAGGCATCACTGGAATAGAAACGGCAATCATGATGCGTACTATGTTGCCGACCTGCAAGGTTCTCCTCTTCTCGGGGCAGGCTCGTACGGCGAACCTGCTCGAGCAGGCGCGTGCCCAGAGATATGAGTTCGAGATTCTTGGCAAGCCTATCCACCCGTCCGATTTACTCGCCCGAATGCGCGCTGCTGTAGCGGACCGCCCCGGCGAGGTCGCTCCAGAAAACGAAGTCACGCTCTCTTCCAGCCGACCCTAATAGATACGAACATGTTAATCGGAGGGACGGAAAGCCTCGGATAGAGTATTACAGTGAGCGCGATGCTCTCGCGTAACAGCGTTCCCGATAATGACTACAGTGTCTCGCGGAAGTGACACAACTCCACCTTTTTCCGCCACGACTCCCCCAGATCCAAGGAATATCTGGGCATCTTTCAGCATCTGAAACCGATGCTCTTCGGCTCCCAGGTTAACGCAGACGGAAATATCGCCGCGTTCCATCGAGAACCACTTCTCTTCCTCACTATACGAAATCCGCGTATGCCCTGGCCGGCCATCCTTCAAGGAAAACAGGTTGCGCCTCAAGCGAATCAATTCGCGATACCAGTCAAGCATCTCCTGGTGCTCTCTCTCGTGGAGTTCACTCCAATTCAACTTCGAACGGATAAACGTTTCGCGGCTCTCTGGATCTGGAACAGATTCCGGATTCCATCCAAATGCCGCAAACTCCTGTTTCCGCCCCTCGGAAACAAGTCTCGCCAATTCTGTATCTTCGTGGTCGGCGAAATATTGAAAGGGCGTTGAAGCTGCCCATTCCTCGCCCTGAAACAGCAGCGGAATGAATGGGCTCATCAATACAATTGCTGCCGCAATTTTTGCGCGGGCGAAACCCGCATCCACGGTGAGCCGGTCTCCTAATGCGCGATTTCCAACCTGGTCGTGATTCTGAATATAACCAAAAAATCTGTGTTGCGAAATATTGATTGCCTTGCGGCCATGCACCCTGTCCCGAAACTTCGAATAAACCCCGTCATAAACAAAGGTGTGTTCCAATGCCTTTGCCAACTGGCTCAATTCACCGAAATCGGTATAGTACCCCGTAACTCGCTCGCGGCATAAGACTGCGAAAAGCGCATGATGAAAATCATCGCTCCACTGTGCATCCATGCCCAGTCCGCCCTCTTCGCGCGGAGTTACAACCCGCGGATCGTTCAGATCGCTTTCGGCAATCAGCGTGAGTCGCCGCGCCAGAGATATGCTCAGCAATTCCACCTCTGCCGACAGTTGTTCAAGGAAGTGAATGGCCGACCGATCTATAAATGCGTGGACCGCGTCCAACCTCAATCCATCGATATGAAAGTCGCGCAACCACATCAGCGCGTTGTCGCAGAAGAACCTTCGAACGTGATGCGATCCTGCATCTTCTAGGTTGACAGCGCCGCCCCATGGCGTCCGATGCGAGTCCACAAGATAGGGGCCAAACTTGCCCGCATAATTGCCCGCTGGGCCAAAGTGGTTGTAGACCACATCGAGCAGAACGGAAAGCTGCTTTCCATGGGCCGCATTCACAAACCGTTTCAATGCATCCGCGCCGCCATAGGGCTCATGTACCGAAAACAACGCCACGCCGTCATAGCCCCAACCGTGATCGCCCTCGAACGAGGCCACCGGCATCAACTCCACATGCGTTATGCCGAGGTTCACGAGATAGTCGAGTTTGCCGATCGCCGCATCCAGCGTGCCCTCTGGCGTGAATGTCCCGATGTGCAGTTCATAAATGACGCCATTCTCCACTGGGGGCGGCTGAAACAACGCGTCAGCCCATTCGAATGAATTCTGGTCATACACTCGCGACATTCCGTGTACACCATTCGGCTGCCACTGGGATCGCGGGTCTGGGTAACATCTCTTGTCCGCATCAATCAGATAGCCATAATCCGTGCCTGCGCGGGCCTCGTCAACTTCGAGGCGCCACCATCCCTGTTCATCGGGGCCTTGCATCGGTAGTGCCATGCTGTTCACTTGCACTGCAACTCTCTTCGGCAGTGGCGCCCATACTTCAAATCGATGCATCGTTACTCCGCCTCCCGCGTCAACAGGGCTACCGGAAAGCGCTGCAGTAACGTCTGCACACGTACACGGCCACCGATTACGAACTCGTTTGTGAGGATGTTTTTCCAGTTGCCCGGCGTCAATTCAACGGTCGTCGAGGACCAATTCCCACGCAGCTTCAGCGGCCATCTCGGAACGAGCACCGCGACAGAGTCACCCCGCTGGTATCCCACCAGATGGTCGCTCTTCGATCCTTCCGCAAGGATTGGGCTATATACCGACTCCGCAACAAACCACTCTGGATGATCGCGCCGCACGCACAGCGCCTTGTGCGCGACCCATAGCTTTGGCAAGCCGCTGTCCATTCTCCGTACAATCTCCGCAATGTCCACGCCACGCTGAAGTTCGGCCAACATCTCTTTCCGCAACTCATAATCGACCGGCCTGCGATTATCTGGATCCACCAGGCTGAGGTCCCACAATTCGCTGCCTTGATATGTGTCCGGCACGCCCGGCGCGGTAAACTTCAGCAGGGTCTGGGCCAGGCTGTTGATGCGGCCTGCCAGCAGTGCGCTTTCCACAAACTTCTCCAGTTGCGTAACAAAGTCGCCCGATTCGAGAACCTTTTCTATGAAGACTCGCAGCGATTCCTCGAACTCTTTGTTCTGTTGTGTCCAGCTAGTTTGTTGCTTGGCCTCGCGTGTCGCCTTTTCGATGTAAGCAACGACGCGATCCTGCGTAATTGGCCACGCTCCCACAAGCGTCTGGTAGAGGAGGTATTCAGTGTTGCGGTCAGGATACTTCCCGGTTCGAAAGTGTGCATTCAAACGCGACCAACGATGCACCGCTGCCCGCCATCGTGCCGGGAATTCAGTGAGCACGGCCAGCCGCGCGCGCACATCGTCGGCACGTTTGGTATCGTGCGTCGAAAGTGTGGTCATGGACAACGGGTGCGTCGCCAGCATCTTCGCGCAATAATCGTGAAACTCGGCTATAGTGATACCGTCGTTAGCCGGCGCAGCGCCGACTTCGTTCAAGCCGATCATCCGATTAAAGCAGTAGAGTGCAGTGTCCTCCACTCCCTTGGCCATTACCGGAGAAGTAAACTGCTGGAAGCGCAGTAAGAACTCGCCCTCCATCTCGCCGCGCACACGCAATGTCAACACATCGGCGATGAAATCGAACAGGCCACCATCAATGTCTTGTCTCCGCTCCCTGGCTTCGGCGATTGCGGTCTCAATGTGAATGCGATCCTCTTCCATGATCTGATTCCGCGCAGGAATCACATAGGTTCTATAAACTGCAAAACACGAAGCCACTTCTCGGAGGGCCCTTCGAATTTCCGCACGGGTGTAGTCGCGCCGATCCCGATTGCTTTCGCATATTTCTACAAAAAGGCTTGTCAACCGATTGACATCGCTACCAAGTGTCTCTTGCTGCACGTTCAACTTCTTATCGTGCGCTACTAACTCAAAGTCGATTGGCTCGCGCGTGAACTCGCTGTAGATTGCGGTTAGATCCTTCAGTCCGTTTCCATCGACAATCAGGCTGTTGCAAACATTCAGGAAGTCGTACCCGCTGGTGCCCTCAATCGGCCAGCTTTCGCGCAGGAATTCACCCGGCTCAAGAATCTTCTCGCCGATAATCCACGCGTCCGGTGCCCGCTCTCGTAGCCTTTCGAAGTATTGCTGGGGGTCGCGCAATCCGTCCGGATGATCTACGCGCACACCATCGAGCACGCCTTTCTCGAGCCATTCCAGAATCCTGGAGTGCGTCGCCTCGAACACGTGCGCACGTTCCATCCTCAGGCCGATAAGAGTGTTGATATCGAAGAATCGCCGGTATCCAAGTTCCTGGTCGGCGGTTCGCCAATATGCCAGCCGATATTGCTGTTGATTGAGTAACTCGTCCAGCACATCGTGATTGTCGTTCAGCTCATTGACAGACCTTTCAATTGCCGCAACGACTTTCGGGTCCTCTCCACGCAGCCGGTTCAGCAGTCCGTAGATCACCGTCTTGTCGCGATGCCTTGCCATGGCAATTTGTCGATCGGTAGACTCCGGCGCCGGCAATTGTGCAAAGCTGTCGGCGATAAAGTTCAGTGTGTCATTGTTGGCGTAATCCGCGGCTTTTGACAGCAGGGGCGAGAGGGACCGCGGAGCCACTGGGAAGAGGTTGTCAATGTAGCGCACCTGAAAACGCTCGCCGTTGTGCTCAACCTTGATCTGCCCCGCACTCAGTATTCGCCCGTATTGATCGCCAAGGACCGGGATCAGTACCTTGTTTTGGAGTTTCACTTCGACCGAATGCCAGTCAATATCGAACCACGTTGCAAACCTGCTCGATGGACCGTTCTCCAGCACGTCCCACCAGTACCGGTTATCGGGACCGAGAGCCATGTGATTGGGAACTATATCCAACACCTGCCCTAGCTCCAGTTCCTTTAATCTCCGGCAGAATCGGGCATGCCCGTCCTCGCCGCCGAGTTCTTCATTCAGCCTCTGGTGATCGACGACATCGTATCCATGCATGCTGCCCGGAGCCGCCTGAAGATAGGGAGAGCAATACAAATGCGAGACGCCCAGCGCCTTCAGGTATTCCGCTATCCTGGCCGCATCGTCAAATGTGAAACCGCGGTGCAACTGAAGACGGTATGTGGATGTGGGTATCCGTCGCATACGATTCCTTGCGCATCCCTCAACCGCTGGCATGAGCGCTTATGTCTCTTAGGAATCAAATATTTCGATAATGGTTGTCAGGCTCCCAAATACCGGCAAATTGTTTCATTCCGCTGAAGAATGGACTCAGCGCGAAGTCAATTCTGGGGAGACGCCGAGGGTATTTGAACCCTCGCGACATGGGTCTCAGCTGCCACTGCCTCTATCTCGCTGTTGATTTCGGCGCCGAGGAGCAGCATGAGGCCGGTAATGTAGAACCACGTAAGCAAGATAATTACCGCACCGAGAGAACCGTATGTGAATGAGAAGTTATTAAAGAAATGAATATAGACACGAAGTCCCAGAGAGGCGATGAGCCAACCAAGAATTCCGACAGCGCAACCCGGAGAAAGCCAATGCCAGCGACGAATTCGCAGGTCTGGAGCCCAGTAGTAAATTACCGCAAAGGTCAAGGCAAGAAGAACCGTTGCCATGACCCAGGCGACCAGTCTGGTTGCTATGGCCGCGGTCAATGCCAGCATGTGAAAAGGGATGAACCGGTAGGCCAGGGCCGCCGCAACGTCTCCACTCAACATGCAGGCAAGTCCAGCAGTAACGATAATCGTAAGCAGGATGGTAAGCCCGATGGCATATATACGGGCTCGAATGTAGGAGCGCCTGTCCTGGACCTTGTAGACGACATTCATTGTGTCCTGGATGGCCGAGATACCCACGGATGCAGACCAGATTGCCGCAATGAGGCCGAAAGTGATCTTTCCCGAAGTGGCTGCGGCGGTCGTTTCATTAAAGGTCTTGAGGACAGTTCCGAGGGCAGCGGTGGGGATGAGGATAGCGAGGTAGTCGAGGAGCCTGTCGTAGATCTGGTGCGCCGACCGCGCCGCGAGACCGAGAATGGAACTGGCGCTCAAGAGCGTCGGGAAGAGCGCGAAGAGAAAGTAGAAGCCAAGTTCTGCCGCATGTCCGAAAATACGGTCCGAGATCAGCGAATTCCAAGTCCGTAAAGCCAGTACCTTTGCCGGGACGCCCTGCAGATTCCACAGTGAGCGCAGTGGGGAGAGAGAAACAAACGTGCGGATTTCCTGGTCATATTGGTTGAGTCGCCCTTCGCTGCTGCCAGGCGCGCCGGTAATTGAGGAACTTGGACTGTTCATGACCGGTCCCCAGACGATTTCTCTCCTAAGATAGATGCGAGATGCGTCTCAGCCGATGTCATCCCCTATCAATATGACGGCCTGCGTGGTGTTCCGTCCGATCCAATTTCAACCAATGTCAAACCCCTTAGCTTGCTTGCGCATCTGAGACCACAGTGGAACGGACAGAGGTCAGACCCCTCATCACCAGTTTTCGCACAGCCCGCCCCAGCGTCAAGCAGCGCCTGGAGCGATGGTCCATTGCGTTCATCCTTTGTGGTTTGAGCCTGCTTTTACTGCCGGCCTCGCGAGGAGAGGGACAGACATCACAGCAACCCTCGACTGCCGCGTCGACAGCCACTTCGACTGCCTCGCAGATCATTTCATCCTATGAGGGACAAAACGTAACCGCCGTTCAGGTGGCCGGGCGGCCAGAATTAGCCACCTCCCAGTTTGCGTCGTCGTTTGCACAGGCAGCAGGCCAACCGTTTTCGATGGAGAAAGTGGATCAAACCGCGGCCGCGCTCAAAGCTGCGGCCAACTGCGAATCGGTCCGAGTTCAGGTTGAACCCGAAGCGAATGGTGCGCGGGTGATTTTCGTTCTAGAGCCCGCTGTTTATTTCGGGATCTTCGAATTTCCAGGGGCCGAGCGATTCAACTATTCCAGGCTGGTTCAGGTTGCTAATTATCCGACCCAAACGCCATTCAATGCGGAAGACGTAGAGCAGGACCGCATTGCCATGGCTGCGTACTTTCAACAGCAGGGATACTTTCAGGCCGATGTCAAGTCGGAGGTGAAAGTCGACTCGCAGCATGGAGTCGCCAATGTCGTGTTTCACATCGCGTTGGGTCGCCCAGCCAAATTCGGCGATATTGACATTGAAGATAGTTTGCCTGAACAGGCTGAGCCTCTTGTCCATAGCCTGCAGACCTTCCTCGCGCGGTTGCGAGGTTCTGCGATCCGGCCTGGACGCGCTTATCACTACTCGACGCTTACAAAGGCGAATCAATTTCTGCAGTCGCAATTACAGAAGAACGGTTTTCTAGGCGTTCAGGTAAAACTGGCCGGAGCTCAATATCACGCGGAGACTAATCGGGCGGACATTCACTTCAGCGTGGACACCGGCCCCTCGACTACCGTTGCAATTGAAGGCGCGCATGTATGGAGTTGGACGCGCAAGTCGTTGCTACCTGTCTATCAGGGGGTCAGCGTTGACGATGAATCCGTGGAGGAGGGCCGCCAGGCGCTCATGTCGTACTTCCAGGCGAAAGGATTCTTTGACGTCAAGGTCGATGCGCAACTGAAAACTGCGAATTCAAAACAGTCCATCGACTATCGGATTTCAAAGGAGAAGAAGCACAAAGTCTCCGGAGTTACGGTTACCGGAAACTCTCAGTTAAAGAGTTCCGATCTGACTCCACATCTAACTGTTGAGAAATCGCACCTGTTCTCGCCAGGAAGCTTCAGCGAGCGGCTTGTACGATCGAGCGTCAACAATCTAGTTGCTGTCTACCATTCGGAGGGTTTCAGCAGCGTTCAAATTACATCGAAGATAATGAACGCCGGCGGCGACGTCCAAGTGTCCTTCCACGTGACTGAAGGGCCGCGTGACATTGTAAGTTCCATAAAGATAGAGGGCGCCGATACATATCCAGAGGCGGAATTCGCGCCGGAAGGATTAAAGCTGGCGGCGGGTCAGCCCTATTCTCAGGCACACGTACAGGCGGACCGTGCCAATATCATCTCGCACTATCTGAAAGCGGGCTATCTCAACTCCAGTTTTCGTGAAACCGCAGCGGCGGCCTCAAAGGCCGACCCACATCACATCGATGTTGTGTACCACATATACGAAGGCCCGAAGGTCGAAGCGGGTGATTTGCTCACCCTGGGACGCGCGCATACTCAGCAACGTCTGATCGATGAGGACCTATCTGGAATCAAGACCGGAACGCCGCTTACCGAATCGGAACTCCTGGTCGCCGGTAGCAAGCTCTATGATCATCCCGGCGTATTCGACTGGGCGGAGGTTGATCCCAAGCGCAACATCACTGCACAAACCACGGAAGACGTATTAGTCAAGGTGCATGAGGCGAGTAGGAACGAGCTCACCTATGGCTTTGGATTCGAAGTTATCAATCGTGGCGGGAGCATACCGAGCGGGACCGTTGCATTCCCAAATCTGCCTCCAGTGGGGCTTCCACCCGGCTTTACCACAAGTCAGACAACCTTCTATGGTCCGCGTGGAACAATTCAATACACGCGTAACAATGTCGGCGGAAAAGGGGACTCACTTTCCTTTACGGGGTTTGCTGGGAGACTCGATCAGCGCGTCGCGACTTACTACATCGTGCCGAATTTCCTGTGGTCGCCATGGAAGGCAACGAGCTCATTCTCTGCTGAGCGCGATGAAGAAAACCCTATCTTCTCCTCACAGGAAGAGATTGCCAGCACCCAGATTCAGAGAACTATCGACAAAGCAAAGAAGGACACTCTATTCCTGCGTTACAGCTTCAGCCAGACGGACCTGCCCAGAGTTTTGATTGCCGCGCTTGTACCTGAGCAGGATCGGAACGTGCGCCTCTCAACCCTGGCCGCGAATATCACCCGCGATACTCGGGATAATCCGATGGACGAACACAAAGGCGTTCTCCAATCACTTGAGCTAGACTTCAACACGACGAAACTCGGTTCGAGTGCGGACTTCGCAAAGCTAACCGGGCAGGCAGCCTATTACAAACAAGGATTCAAGAATATCGTTTGGGCAAACAGCGTTCGAATTGGCCTGGCGCAGCCCTTCGCCAGCAGCTTTGTCCCACTCAGCGAGGAGTATTTCACTGGTGGCGGGAACTCTCTGCGCGGTTTTCCATTGGACGGAGCCGGACCTCAGCGGCCTGTACAAGTGTGCAGCAACGGCGCCAGCACGGGTTCGGACTGCACCAAGATCCAGGTTCCGAGCGGCGGTAATCAGTTACTGCTGATCAATTCAGAAGCTCGCATCCCTCTACCATTCAAGAAAGGGTTAGGGCTGGTTGTCTTTTACGATGGGGGTAATGTATTTCCGAGCGTGGGGTTTCACGACTTTACTTCCCTCTATAGCAACAATGTTGGCCTGGGTCTAAGATATTCGACGCCCGTGGGCCCGATCCGGCTGGATTTGGGCCACAACCTCAATCCGGTTCCAGGAATCACTTCGACACAATACTTCATCAGTATCGGACAAGCGTTTTGAATGAGGCTCTTCATGACTAGCTCTTTGTTACCAACTGATTGGCGCGATCGGCTTGATAAATACCGGAGAGGCCCACGGCCATTATGGATGCGGATTGCCGCATGGGTATGGGTTAGTGTCACCGCCGTGACTTTGTTGGCCGCTTGCACTCTCATAATTCTCGCCAATAATCCACGTTTTCGTCAATATGTCATTCGCACAATAGAGTCGAACGCGAGCAAGAGCCTTGGTGTTCGCGTCCAGTTGCAAAACTTCGCTCTGCACTTGTCTACGCTGAGCGTTGATCTGTACGGGATCACGGTAGATGGAGCAAACCCATATCCCAACCCTCCGCTTCTCCATGTCGATCACGTTGAAGCAGGAGTGCGCATTGTTTCCATCCTTCACAGAGCATGGTACTTCGATGACCTGCGGATCGATCGCCCCATTGCGCGCGTCTTTATTGACGATCACGGCGTTTCGAACATTCCTGTGTTCAAGAAGACCGATAGCAGCAGCAACACCAGTGTTTTCGATCTTGGTATCCGTCATGCCTTACTCGATCACGGCGAAGTCTACTACAACGACCACCCCAATACCCTTGCAGTCGACCTTCGAAACTTAGTCGTTCGATCCTCTTTCGATAGTTCCTTAAAGAAATACTCAGGAGATTTGAGATACTCTGATGGCCGTCTCGTTTTTGGGACGTTTCAGCCCCTCACGCACAATCTCGAGGTACAATTCTCGGCGACTCCCGACGCATTCGAACTCACCCGAAGCAAACTTACGATGGGCGCTTCACAGGTCGCTCTCAATGGAATCCTGCGCAACTATGATAGCCCCGATTTGCAGGCCCACTACGATGTCATAGCCGATGGCAAACAGATTGCCGCTGTCTTGCACAATCCGTCCGTCCCTGCAGGAACCATGCAGACTTCTGGCTCGGTGCAATTCCGGCAGGTTTCGAATAAGTCCAATATTGAAGCGCTGATTGTGAACGGCAGCCTGAACAGCAAACGTTTGGATATAAATGCGAGCGCGCTCAAGGCAGTCGTTGCGAATCTTGGTGGGCAATATTCCCTTACCAATGGCGACCTGACGTTACAGGATTTCCGCGCCGATCTTTTTGGCGGCGGAGTTACAGCCCAAGGGGTGATGAAGAATATTGGCGGTAACTCGACTACTAAAATCACCGCATCATTGCATGGGCTGTCGCTTGGTGAGTTGATACGAGCGGCGGGGACTTCGTCCTCTAACCTCAACATAGCCATGGCAGGCAAATTGAATGCCGACGCAACAGCCACATGGGGAAAGACAATTGACGATCTGGTCGCGCACGCGGACGCGACGATCAATGCCCAGGCCTCTGGCGGACAAACTCTCGGAAGCCGGGGATCAGCGGCTCAGGGCGCCAATAGTCCAGGCGCCGCAACAACTTCGATTCCAGTCGAGAGTGCGATTCACGCGACTTATGCCGCAAGGAGTGGCGAGATTGCGGTTGAACAGAGTTATGTGCGTACTCCCCAAACCAGCCTCACAATGAATGGTGCAATAAGTGCACACTCCAGTTTGAATCTCAATCTTCAAGCAAACGACCTTCGGGAAGTTGAAACCATCGCAGATCTGTTTCGCCCAAATTCGCCAGATCATCCGCTGCAACCGCTCGGTCTTGCGGGATCCGCATCTTTCCAAGGGACCATCCAAGGATCGACAAAAGCTCCCCACTTGACTGGCCAGCTATCTGCTCAGAATCTGCAAATCGAGGGAACGGCATGGAAGGTGCTGCGCACCGGTGTAGATGCGAGCCCGTCATTGGCAAGCCTTCAACACGCGGATATTGAACCTGCGTCCCACGGCCGCATCACACTCAACGCAAGCGCAGGGCTCTCGAAATGGTCATTTGCAAAAACGAGCCCCATTCAGATCGACCTACATGCATCTCAGCTGAATATTGCCGATTTTACCAAGCTTGCGAATCAGCAAATACCAGTTACCGGCACACTCGATGCTAGCTTGACACTGCATGGCTCGGGACTAAACCCGATAGGAACCGGGAATGTGACCTTAACCAATGTGAGCGCTTATCAGGAATCGGTTCGCTCGGCAAAGCTGACCTTCTCAGGAGACGGGCAAGAAGTGAAAGGTGACTTCTCGATTCAGTCCCCGGCCGGGAGTCTTCAAGGGAAGGGTACGGTCCGGCCAGAACAGAGGACTTACACCGCGGAAATCGCATCCAATGGAATTAAACTGGAGAATCTAGAGGCTCTGAGAGCCACAAATGCGAATATATCCGGGACGCTGGCAATCAGTGCCAAGGGGCAGGGATCCTTCGACAATCCGCAGGTTGACGCCACGCTACAGATTCCAAAACTTGTCGCCCAGTCCCAGACGGTGACTGGGCTCCAATTGCAGGTGCATGTGGCTGATCACACGGCGAACGCAGCCATGACATCTTCCGCCGTAAATACCTCCATACAAGCGCGGGCAAAGATTGACTTGAGTGGCGACTATCTTACAGATGCGTCCCTGGATACGCAGAGCATTCCTCTGCAACCCCTTCTCGCTATCTACGCTCCCGATCAAGCCTCCGAAGTTACCGGACAAACTGAGGTTCATGCTACGCTGCATGGTCCGCTCAAGAAGAAGGAATTGCTTGAAGCTCACGTGAGCATTCCTGTTTTCAAAGTTGCCTACGGCACCAGTATCGAAATGGCTGCAACGTCCCCAATTCGTGCCGACTACAAGAATGGAATCGTGGATATCCAGCGCGGTTCCATTCACGGCACAGATACCGACGTGCAGTTTCAAGGCTCCATCCCCACGACAGGCAAAGGACCGATGTCTTTGTACCTGGTCGGTACGGTGAACTTACAGCTGGCACAATTGTTCGATCCGGATGTTAGAAGCTCCGGTCAACTTAAGTTCAACATAGACTCTCACGGTCCCGCTGATGGATCCGAGATTGGTGGCCAGATCGAAATCGTGGATGCAAATTACTCTTCCGTGGATTTACCTGTTGGGGTGCAACATGGGAATGGCGTTCTGAAGCTAACAAAGGATCGGCTGAATATTTCCAGTTTTCAAGCAACGATCGGGGGTGGAACAGTGACCGCGCAGGGTGGCGTTGCCTACAGACCGGGGATTCAATTCGATCTTGGGTTGGCCGCGAACGGGATCCGCATTCTGTACCCTCAGGGAATGCGTGAAAGTATCGATGCGAATCTCAGACTCACAGGTTCAACTGACAACGCGGTCCTGGGAGGGTCAGTAAACCTCTCCGACCTATCGTTTACGCCTGCATTCGATCTAACTAGTTTCATCAGTCAGTTTTCGGGCGGCGTGTCCGCGCCCCCTTCGCAAGGGCTGGCCCAGAACATGCAGCTCAATATAGCATTGCATTCCACTAACAATGTGAACCTTGTCAGCCGAGCTCTGAGTATCAACGGATCGGCAAATCTTCAGGTGCGCGGGACGGCGGCCGAGCCTGTGATTCTTGGCCGGGTAAATCTGGATAGCGGGGATATCATCCTCAATGGCAACCGATTTGTCTTGAATGGCGGCACGATTCAATTCATCAACCCGTCTGAGACCCAGCCTGTGGTTAAGCTGGCGTTGAACACAACTATCCAGCAATACAGTATCGATCTTCGATTTAATGGTCCCGTTGACCAGCTTCGCACAGAATATAGTTCCGACCCGGCTTTACCCTCGGCGGATATTATTAATCTCCTCGCTTTCGGAGAGACCACAGAGGCAAGCGCCGCCAATGCGACGCCCGCAAATCAGGCCGCCGAATCGCTAGTCGCATCGCAGGTTTCCAGTCAAGTTACAAGCCGGATTTCCAGGATCGCCGGCATCTCTCAGCTCTCGATAAGCCCGGTATTGGCGGGGAGTAACAGCCAGGGGCCGGCAGGGGCGACGATTACAATCCAACAGCGCGTAACTGGAGATCTGTTTGTGAATTTCTCGACGAACGTTGCTTCTACACAGAGCCAAACGATCCAGGGCCAGTACCGAATTTCTCCTCGGGTCTCATTAAGTGCCACGCGCGACCCGAATGGGGGCTTTGGATTCGATACTCTCATCAAGAAGAGCTGGTGACAGTCAATGCGGCTCGCTTCGACGCTTGCCCCCGTCAATTCGACTCAGTGCCTCTTGAAGTATTGCACTTCGCGCTCATGTTGCTTTGCTTGCTCCATTGTCGCGAACGTCCCAAGGTTACGCTTCTTCCTGGTGGACGGGTCTTTCTTTCGTGAGTACAGCCGAAATTCGCCGCTCTTCAGTTTACGTATCATGTTAACCCTCGATTCAAAGGTCAAGAAAGATGAAGGGGCATAACTCTTCATTCGCAATTTTGGATGCGCAACAGCAGCAACATAGATGCATCCTCTAATTTGACCACATGCTTCATTTCCACATAAGTTGCCTCTTGAAATGCACGATGAGCGCCAGCCACGTCGCCTATTGCATGCATCGGACGATTCAATCTGCAAGGGGGACTGGAAATGAATAGACGCGAATTTATGAACAGTGATCGGGCTCTGCCTGGGGGGAGGACAGCTGATCCTTGGTTCCGCCTCGACGGTATCCTTGTTGCGACCTCATTTACGCGGGCGCTGCCATCGCCAACGCCATCTTTCACGCCACAGGCAAGCGCATCCGCTCCGCTCTCATTACCCCGGACTTGTTAATGGACTGACATGAGACCTTCCTGGTACCGCTCCAGGAATCGCTTGCGCTGGGCCTGAAGAATGTCAGCCACATCCATGACCGGCCCGCTCATGGCGCGGAGACCTTTGTGTGCGTCACTTGAAACGTGCTGGGATTGAGGGTAGGTTTGTCTGTACTGCGCGGGGAGCATCCCGCGTAGTCGCGTGAAAATGCACGCGAAAACCATCGCGCCCAGAGGAAGAAGAATATGCGCCAAACTGTTGCACTCGGCAGAAGGAGGTTCTTGAAAATGGCCGCAGCCGGTGGCTTCGCTACCGCAGCGGGTCTTGCCTTGGGTGTGCCGGACCCTTCACAAAGATCGGACGCGTTCAGCCTGGTCGCTGAGGCCGATCGCCATCGGATTCTTACGTCTGCGGCCAAGTACGTTCTGCAACCTCCGCTCACTATTACTGCCTTTCCTGCTGTCCGTAGCGCTGGTGGGTTGCATGATTTCTATTCGCAGGCGGACTACTTCTGGCCGAACCTGAACGACCCGAATGGGCCCTACATCAACCGCGATGGTCAGAGCAATCCGGAGAACTTCGACGAGCATCGCAAGGTCATGGTTGCACTTTCAATTCAAATGCCGGCGCTGACCGCCGCGTGGCTGCTGACCGGGGAACGCCGCTATGGGCTCAAAGCTTGTGACCACCTTCGCGAGTGGTTCGTGACGCCTGAAACGCGGATGAATCCCAACCTTCAGTTCGCCCAGGCGGTCCAAGGGGTTTCTACTGGCCGTTCCTACGGCATCATCGACACATTGCACTTGGTTGAAGTCGCCAGGGCCGCGAGTTTTCTTTTGCACCGGATACTCAGTACGCAAGACAGCCTGGCGGTGATTTCGTGGTTCAGCAGCTATTTGGATTGGCTGTCGACCAGCGATCACGGGATGCAGGAACGCGATGCAAAAAACAACCACGCGATGTGTTGGGCGCTGCAGGCCGCGGAGTTTGCGCACCTGGCAGGGAACAAAACGATCCGCAGTGAAGTGTATCGGCGCTACCGCGAGATTCTCTTGCCAGACCAGGCGGCGATTGACGGTTCATTTCCCAAGGAACTGGCACGAACCAAACCCTATAGTTACTCCATCTTCAACTTCGACGTGATGGCTGCTCTTTGCCAATCGCTCAAAGGGCTCGTGCCGGATCCGACCACCTTCCAGCTAGCAGACGGACGTGGCCTCTCAAGAGCCGCGCAGTTCATCTATCCCTATCTCAAGGACAAGAGTACGTGGAAGTGGGCGATGGATGTGGAGCATTTCGATGCACTCCCCGTGCGTTCACCGGGCCTGCTGTTCTCGGGCATCGCCTTTCACGAGCAGAGGTACATCGATCTATGGAAGACGCTGAATCCCGATCCTGTGGACAAGGAGATCGTTCGCAATTACCCGATTCGGCAGCCCCTTCTTTGGGTTTGACGGCAGATCGGAAGCTGCCTGCCCCTTGCAGCCCGCATACCTCTGCTCCACACCTTCCCTTCATACTGGCCGCCACACTCTCGTCAATGTGGGAGGAGAGGATTCGGATAAAATAACACGATATCGGGTCGGGCCAATCGGGCGCACAACTTATCTGCATGATTTGAAAGATGGCTGCTATTTTGGCGAGGGACAGCGCCAAAATTCCATCCGCGCCCGGCGAGGGCACGATTTTGCGCTCGGAGCAGTCTTGTCCGATGTATTCGAGCTATTGAAAGCATACGCGCGAGCCCTTCAAGTCTCAATCGGGCCGATTCGGCAGCGGTGCACGCGTAGTTTGCCAACGCGGAAGTTTGCTCTACGCATTGAGCAGCTACAAATGAGCCAGTCCTCGGCGTAGCGCCGTGACGACTGCCTGGGTGCGGTCACTAACATTGAGGCACATGAGGATGACACTGACATGACATTTGACCGTGGATTCCGAGATTCCCAGTTCGGTCGCGATCTCCCTGTTGCTTCTACCCCGGACAATCAAGTTGAGGACTTGACCTTCGCGGGCGGAGAGCTCTGTGTTTGGAATGCGCGAATAGAGGGTACGGGATACCGGCGGGGGAAGAAACTGTCCGCCCGCATGGACGCGGCGCAATGCATTGACCAGTGCCTCATGCGGCATTCCCTTGATGATGTAGCTGCGCGCACCAGCCTGCAGAGCCTGATGAATGTCCTCGTCGCCCTCGTAGGTGGTGAGCACCACGAAGCGGGCGCTGGGATGGCGGCCAATAATGGCGCGAATGGCCTCAACACCGGTCATTCCTGGGAGCCTGAGGTCCATGAGCGTAATGTCGGGAAGGTGCTTTTCGTAAAGTTCGACAGCCTCTTCGCCGCTGCCTGCCTGGGCCACAACCGTCATATCCGGCGTAGCTTCAATGATTGCCGCGATGCCGAAGCGGGTGACGGGGTGGTCGTCAATGACGAGAACGCGAATCCTGGTTGCGTCCTTCAGTTCTTCCTGCTCATCCATCTGTTCCATCCTATTCCATAGGGCGATCGAAATATCCGAAGCCTCCTCCTGCGCCGCCGCCTTAAAAGCGCCCTGGATTCTCATGACCGGCATTCCCTGCGGAGCGTTTTACGGCCGGGGTGAAGAGGATCAGTTGGTAATCGGGTACAAGGCTGAGTTCATCCAGTCGATCGATCTGGCCATTCGTCGGAAAGCTGATTGGATTCTGCGCCTCAAGAAAGATCGGGTCGTCCTTGCGCAGCGGCAGGATGCTCAACTCGAAAGTACTGGGGGCCTGAGGGAGAAGAAAGCGTCCCAGCCCCACAAACCAGGGATGACCGTCGTAGAAATTGTCGGTCAACAACTTGTGCGCAGCACTGAGGCGCGCCACATCCCCCTGGTAGTTTACTTCCAAAAACAGTTCGCCCAGGTTGTCCATCGCTCCCGGCGGAAGGACGAGCGACCACTTCGCCGCTTGAGAGAATGCGGCGTCAGAAGGAGCTTGAGCTACTCCCCGCTGTCGCCAAACCATCACGGGCCCTGTCTTCGCAGGGGGCACATCCCCTGCGGGCTTAACCTGGACGAATTTCAAGCTCAGATTGAGCGCCTTGGTCTCAGCGATAAAACTGGAAACTTCAGCATTGGCCGCAGTCTGCGTCAAAGGCAAACTTGCCTTGGGTGCCATCGCAAGCGGAGGGGTAATCGTGAATGCAAATTTGGGCGTCCCGCGAGAAAGCAGCCAGATGCGGCTGGGATCGGTATCGCAGTCAGAGAAGAAATCCTGGCCGGAGATGAGCAGGTGGTCGGCGCCGCCGACACGGATCTTCCAGGCATCTTCCGCCTCCTGCAACGACAGCACCACAACGCGAACGCTCTTGCCCTGGGCTGAAACAAGGTCGATGGACGACTCAACACCCGGCTTGATTCCGCTGACCGAGACTGCGCCGGAATCGTTGACCGTCTCTCCACCAGACGCACGTACACTGCGAATGGAGGCTGCATCGAAAACGAACTCGGCAGGAATGCCTCGAACGGCTTCAAAAAAAAGTGTGGTAGTGCTCCCGTCGTCCAGGCGCGTAAACAATTGTGCGGTGCTGTAGCGAAGGTTGATACCGTCCACACGCAGATTGAATGGCCAAATGAAATAGGCGCCGGCTGGAATATCTACCGGGTGCCTCGGTACCAGAATCGGGCCGCCCGGAAGTCGTATCTCAAATTGCGCGGCTGGCCGCGAAGGCATCGTATAGCCGCGCACGAAGTTATTCATGAAAATGAACCCCGCGTCCCCTTTGGAACGCACCGACACGCGTGGAACTGTGAAATCGGCTGCGCTCTTCGGCAACGCATCCGGAACGTGAACCGTCATCGGAGCGAGGTCGGCTCCGAAATCGTTCAGGAAGTACTGAAAGACTTTCATCTTGCGGAAGGAGGCGCGCTCTTCTCCGAATTCACTTAGCGGCGCCTGAAAGTCATACGACTTCACCGGCACATCGTTGGGATAGCCGGTGGCTTGCGACTCCTGCAACGTGGTCATTTTGCCGTCGGGATTTTCGCCACCTTGGAACATATACGTCCCATAAAGGTTCACGCCCGAACCGAGCATGACCGGGAACATAGCCGCAATATCGTCCGGTTCGATTACCGGTCGGCGATGGTATGTAACTTCGTTGCCGCCGCCGATCTCCGCGGTGAGAAAGGGCCGAGACCTGGCGTCGGAGATCTGCGCCTCAGGAGCGTCGATGTTAGCCGCCACTCGATTCTGAAAGCGGAACGCATACACTTCCGCAGGCGGCAACTTCACCAGTGAACCGTCCCAGGGTGCATCCGGATATCCGCCATAAACGGGAAGCACTGCTTCCTCTGGTACTGTGGCGTTATCCCATCCGGTCACCACGTAGAGCGGAACATCCAGGCCGCTCTCGATGGCTATCTTCTTCAGTTGCAGGATATGCTCTTCCCCCGCGCCCGGACCTCGTTGTGAGTATTCATTTTCGAGCTGAATACCAACCACGGGGCCGCCATCCTTCCAGAGCAGGCCGTTGAGTTGCTGGCCGATTTGCCCATACCATGCGCGGACTTCGGCAAGATAGACCGGATCGTTGACGCGTGTCGCGCTCGCCTTTATCACCCAATCGGGAAATCCGCCGTTCCTTGCTTCGCCATGGTCCCAGGGACCGATGCGCGCCAATACATACATGCCGTGCTTTAGGCAAAGCTGGGTGAATGCGCGCACGTCGCGCTGTCCCTTCCAGTCAAACTGCCCCTCGGTCTCCTCATGGTGAATCCAAATCACGTAGGTAGCCACAATGTTGACTCCGGCGGCCTTCATTTTAAGGATCTCTTCTTCCCATTGCGACTCGGGATACCGCGAGAAGTGAAACTCTCCCATCACCGGGAGCCAGGGCTTTCCCTCCAGCGTAAGATAGCGGCTGTTGACGTCGAGAACACTACCTGACGGCGATTTTGCGGATCCCCCGTGGTAGCGCGCCGGAGCTGGCTCTTCAAAGGGTTGACTGGCATCGACACGAATCAGTGGCGTGCTTTGCGCTTGGCACTCGACAGCGACAAAAAGAACAAGAGCTACAACGTGCGCCCAGTTGCAGGAAGGCCGTTGGCCTTTCATCTTCGATTCTCGGCAGGGAAACATGATTACAAACTCCGTTGAGGCTTCTGCTTTTTCATACGTGGATTTCCAGAGCAGCCATGGAGAAAGATCACTCTACTCTCTCGCGTGCGCACCTGAATCCGCCGAAAGTAGGACTGGCGCGAAATTCCGGCTTTAGGAAATTCTGTTGCAAATCGGTTCAATGTATACTTGTGTGGTTCTCCAATCAGGGTGCGATCTTGGCGTGGCGCAGAGTTGCCTCTTCTTCAGAGAGAAACCGCTTGAGGACAATGGCTTCGGGCCCGGGCAATTGCAGAACTGCTGTGAGCGCCGTCATGCGAATACTCCGTGCAGTTGGCGTCTGTCTGCTGGCTTGCACGCTCGGCTCCGCCAGCTTGCGGGGCGACGGGCTCGACGGGTACACGCGGCACGTGTGGCAAGCACCGGACGGGCTGCCGGAGCAAACTGTTCAGGCTTTCGCACAAACGCGCGACGGGTATCTCTGGATCGGCACTACCGGAGGGTTGCTGCGCTTCGATGGGATACACTTCACTGTCTTCGACAGGCAGAACACGCCGACCCTTCACGAGAACAGCGTGTTCTGCCTCATGGTTTCACGGGACGGGACGTTGTGGGCCGGCACCGAGGGCGGCGGCATCGTCAGTTACGCAGCCGGACAGTTCCGCACCTGGGTTGGCCTGGACGGACAGAGCAACGACTTTGTGCGGGTGATGGTGCAGGACCCTGATGGCACCATCTGGGCCGGCACGGATGGCGGGCTGCTGCGCCTTGAGGGCAGCCGCTTCGTGCGGGTCGATGGAACAGCAGCGTTTCCCGGCATCTCTATTCACTCCATTTACCGGGACCGCGCCGGCCATCGGTGGGCGGGGGGATCGCGGCTGGTGCGGGTCGACGGCAAAACCGCTATCGGCTATTCGCTGGGCGCCGAAGCGAGCCAGAACCAGGTGAAATCCATCCTGGAAACGAGCGACGGCACCCTATGGGTGGGTACCGTCTCGGGACTGAATCGGATGCCGCCGGACAAAGACCATTTCCAGCGCGTTGACGGGGTGACCAGCACCGTGCGCGTGCTGCGGCAGACACCGGACGGTGTGCTCTGGATCGGCACCATCGGCCAGGGAGTCTTCACGTTCGACGCCGGCAAACTCACCCAGTCCACGGCGCCCGCCGCGCTGCCCAGCAACACCGTCTTGAACTTCTTCGAGGATGCCGAAAAGAACTTCTGGATCGGCACACAAACCGGAATGGTCCGCCTGACCCGCACGCAGGTGAGCACCGTCCCGCTGCCGCGAGCCAACGATGCCGACTTCGAAACCATCTACGGCGACAGGGACGGAAGTTTCTGGATTGGCTCCACGCTGCTGTTTCAGATGAAAGACGGCGTATTAACGCAACAAGTTCTGCCGGGCATGCAGGGCATCCATGTGCGCAACATCTTCCGCGACATCTCCGGTGCGCTATGGGCCGGCACGGACGGAGACGGCATCTACCGCATCGCCGGGGGCCGCACCACGCGCTGGACCTATCGGGATGGGCTGACCAACAACTTCATCCGCGCCATCGTACAGGACCGCGACGGAAACATGTGGATCGCCACCGACGCTGGCCTGAATCACCTGGTTGGAGATCTCTCGCATCCGCGAATTGCCAGCTTTCAACCAAAGGATGGCCTCGCCTATCCCGGCATCCGTTGCCTGCTTGAAGACCGGAGCGGCGATCTGTGGATAGGTACAGACCGCGGGCTCAGCCACATGCATGGTGAGACCTTCCTTCAGGACGTAGCAACCGCTGAATTGGCGCAAATGAAGGTTTTTGGCATACACGAGGACTCGGATGGCGGGCTCTGGTTCGGCACGCGCAACAATGGATTGTTTCGGCTTCGCGATGGCCGCATCGCTCGCTTCACCGCGGAAGACGGGCTGGCCAGCAACGCCATCTACGACATCCTCGAGGATGGAGACGGACACCTGTGGATGAGCGGTCCCAATGGGATTTCGTTGCTGAACCGCCATGAGCTTGACGCACAGGCCGACCAGCCCGCGCGCCATTTTGCGCTCACCTTTTATCCCATCTCCGAGATGGCCGCCAACACTGAGATTTATGGCGGCACAGAACCCGCCGGCTGGATTACCGCCCATGGCGATGTCTGGTTTCCCAGCAACCGAGGCCCCATTCACATTCTTCCTTTTGAGCGCCCTTCGCTTCCGCCGCCGCCGTTGCGCATCGACGCGGTTCTGGCAGACGGCCGACCCGTCTCGATGACAGAGCCAATCGTATTGAAACCGGGAAACAGCCGCCTGGAGTTTGCCTTCACGCCCATTCAGTTGCGCTCCCAGGCCGACCTGCGCTTTCGCTATATGCTGGATGGCTTTGACCGCGACTGGAGCATGGCCACTACAGCGCACGTGGCCGACTACACCAACCTGCCTTCGGGCCCCTACCGCTTCCGCGTGCGGACCATTGAAGCCGGCGAACCAGGCGCTGTTAGCGAGGCCTCTATCGAAATTGTACAGCGGCCATTCTTCTATCGCACGTGGTGGTTCATCGCTGCATGCCTGCTGCTTGTCGCGCTGCTTATCTATGGGGCGTACCAATATCGCGTGCGCCAGGTGCGGACACGCTTCGAGGCTGTTCTAGGAGAACGCAGTCGGCTCGCGCGCGAGATGCACGACACCGTGATCCAGGGATGCACGGGCGTTTCCGCACTGCTCGAAGCCATCTCGATGGAGATCCCCATCGACAATGGGGACGATGGCCTGCTGGACTTTGCCCGCATGCAATTGCGCACCACCATCGATGAAGCCCGCGAAGCCGTCTGGAACATTCGCCAGCCGGACGTCGACACCAATGAACTCGGCCAGAGGCTGGAAGGCATGGCCGGAAAGGCCAGCGCGGAGTTCAATGTTCCTGTGGTCTGCTCCATCACGGGAACTGCCGTGGGAGTGAGCCATCCGCTCGCTCACGATTTGTTGATGGTCGCGCGCGAGGCGGTTTACAACTCCGTTCTGCATGGAAACCCCGCGCGTGTGGAGGTCAAGCTCAAATGCGGCCGCCGCGAACTTAACTTATGCGTTGTGGACGACGGCTGCGGTTTCGATTTGCGCGAGATAGAGAGCCAGAACGGCCGGCACTTCGGACTCAAGGGAATGAAGGAAAGAGTCGAGCGGTCGGGAGGAACGTTTCGCTTGACGAGCGTCCTTGGGAAGGGCGTTCGGATGGAAGCGCATCTGCCACTCGATCGCTGACGTAACGCTGCTCAGTGGCTCTCGCGCAGCGGTTGCGTGTCGACTTTGGCCTTGCGCGCGCCGCCAGGAACCCTGTCGCCGTGAAATGGCTTGTTCTTTGTATAGAACAACTGCCTGGCGCGAACGGCCGTGAGCAGCACCTGGTTGCCTTGCGCCTTGGCCAACTCCGCGGCGCGTGCGGCAGTGGCCAACGCGCGCGTGAACTGGCCGTCTTCGGCATAAGCAGCAGCCAGAGTATCCAGCACCTCTGCATTGTCCGGCGTTGAGTCCCTGGCATTTTCGGCCAGTCGCACCGCCTCCGGGCCGTTCCTCAACGAGGCGTCCGGTGCGGTCGCCAACAACCACGCAACGCCGAGCGAGGCGCTGCTGCGGCCTGGATCGATGAGATGCGCCTTTCGCCAGTGGGCGAGCGCTTCCGAACTATTGCCCAGGTCTTCATAGGCGGTGCCCAAGGCCTCCTCGCACGACTCGAAGTGCGGCCTGATCTCGATGGCTGCCTGTAACTCTGCCAATGCCTCTTCCGGACGGCCCTCATCGAGAAGGAATTTGCCCAAGACGGCGCGGCTCTCCACAGACAGCGGATTGATCCGGATGGCGTGTCGCAGATGGTCAAGACCCTCCTGCTTCCGGCCGTGAACGTAGAGCGAGATACCCAGACCGTTTTGAACCTTGCCGTTCTCTGGTTCCAGCGCGGCGGCCCGTTCCCAAATGGCCAGGGCCTGGTCGTTTTCTCCCTTCTCTTCCAGTTGCATGGCCTGGTCGATCAACTTGTAAACTTCGACGGCGGGAACCTGGATGTCCTCGATCCCATCTCCATCGACATTCACAAACTCTGGCAAGTTCACGGCGCGGTTGGCGGCGGTGGCATTGTCGATCAGAATCGCCGGGCTGGAGTTGCCCTGCTCGTCGAGATGGGTCAGATACATCTGCGTATAGGGTGATCGGGCCTTGGAGGAAAACACCAGCCAGCGCCCGTTGGGAGAGAAACTGTGCCATGAGTTCATCAGCGGCGTGTTGGCCAGCAGACGCCGCGCCTCGCCTCCCTCGAAGGGAACGATGTAAAGCTGGCTGTCGGGACGCATGAGCTGCCCATTGCGGCATTGCACAAACACAATCCATCGGCCATCCGGCGATACCTTGGGAAAGTTGTTACTCATGCCGTTGTGCGAGGCGCCTTCGATGGGCTCCGGTGTGCCGCCCTTTCCATCGTTGAATGGAACACGATAAAGGTTGTACTGGATTTGGGTCTCGTTGGGATCGTTAGCGCGCAGCGCTTTCGGTTGGCCCGGAGGATAAGGGTCCTTAGCTTCAGCTCGCGCAAATACAATGTACTTGCCGTCCGGACTCCACACCCCATCCGTTTGGACAAAGCGCGGATCGTCGGCGCCAGGCAGTGGCTGGCGCTTGCCGGCGGCGCGGTCGTACCACTCCAGAATTCCCCGCGTCGGATAGAAGACCTGGAGGAAACGATAGTCCTTGAAGTTTGTGACGTAATAGGTATTGGAAACATCGAACTCGGAGCCGGCAAAGGTACTGATCACGTAGCGCCCATCCGGGGAGACCTGTGACATGAAGCCCACACGAACCTTTCCCGCCTGACCGTCGGTATTCCATTGCACAATATCCTTGTTCTGAATGGACATGCGCTGTGCCACCGGAACCACCGCATAAAGGCCCTTGTCATTCGCCGGCCCGTCTACGTCGATGCCCATCGTCTTGCCGTCGCGGGAGAAGGAATGGCAGTTGGCGCAGGTGGGCATATTCGTCAGCACGGTGCGGCTCGACGGCTGACTGATATCCCTCAGCCGCCAGCGAATGAGATGAATTGCCGCGGGGGACAGCGGCTGCACGGTACCGTTCGCGCCTTGACTCGGCATCAGCGGCACGTCCCGGTAGAAGATGGGTGCGCCCACCGGATCGGACGAGGTGGTGAGGGAGATGCTTGCCTGCGAGGAAGCGCCGTGCGCGGCAGTAGAGCCCGTAATCGTCACCGTGGCGGGCGAATTCGAAGTGTGCGCCTGGATGGCTTGCCAAGTGGCCGCGTCCGGAGTCCACGTCCACGAGGCCGCCTGCTGCGGCGTCAGCTTGGGCAGTTCGTTGGTATTGCTTATGCACTCCGGATCGATGTCCCCAACACGCATCCGTTCCGCCTTCACTTGAAGACGGATAGGAGCTGATCCGTTGGCAAAGGCGATATCGATTTGCCATGAATCACCCGCCGCATCGCGCCAGAGAAATGTGGGTGGTGTCATGCCCGGTGGGAAAATGGAACCATCCAGCGGATAGTCGATGGAAATGGGCCAAAGCGACGCTTTGGAGTCGCCGGAAAACGCAGCCTCCGCGCTGCCGAAAGCCTGGGTGTGAAGGGGAAGAAGACAGGTCCAGACGACAAGGACGGCCAGGATTGTCCCCGCCGCCCAAAGAAAACGCCTGGGGGAGACGGAGGTGTCGGACACGGACTCGAGCATTCGTTGAACCTCCGGGTCCACGCTCGAACTGCGACCCTTTAAACCATCATAGGAGGGTGAGCCTCAAGTGAGGCTGTGCGGCAACAGCGCAAGGACGGATGCCGCCGAAGACAAAAATAGGCCCGGGCAGCCATATGCGCCGCCCGGGCCCGTGTTTTGGTTAGAAGGTGAATTTCAAGGCGCCCTGGATTTCACGTGGTGTTGCGGCATCGGAACCGGTGCCGCCGTTGATCTGCCCAAAGGTGGAATCAGTTGGGGTGGTATCGGGAGTACCCATGACCACGTGGTTGAAAGCGTTGAAGAATTCGAAGCGCAGCTGGAGCTGATACTTTTCGAGAATTGGGAAGCTCTTCATAAGCGCTGCGTCGGTGTTGAAGCTCGGAGGTCCATAAATGAGGTCGCGACCGCTGGTACCGAAAGTACCGTCGTGACGAGTTGTAAATGCCGCGGGGTTAAAGTACTGTTTCTCCCAGGCTGACCGCTTGCCCTGCCGGACTTTGAGAGACACACCCGAGACCCGGTCTGCGCGGTCGCCTGCACAGAATTGCAAACAGCCGCCGCCGTATCCGGGCTCCCCATAGGCCGACTGGCTGCTGCCGCCGCCGATGCCGAACGGCGCACCCGACTGCCAGGTAGCAATGGGGCTTAGCTCCCAGCCTCCGAGCGCTTCGCGCAGGAGAACGTTCTGCCCCTTCAGTTCCGGACTGCGCAACACGAAATTGGTTGTCCAGGTGAACGGGATGCTCGCGCTTGATACGCCGCGGCTCCAGTTCAGGTCGCTGGGATTATCAATCCCGTTCTGGCTAGCGGCAATGTTGGCGGCGCTGGCTACGTCAATGGTCTTCTGCCAGGTGAAGCTGGACTGCGCCTGGAGACCATGGGACATGCGCCGCTGGAACGTCGTCTGCAACGCGTTGTAGTTGGCCGTGGCGCCGCTGTCATATTCCAGGATTCCGGTGAAATTGGAATATGGAGCAACCGGTTTGGAAGCCAGTGCCGGAGCCGGGCAATTGCTCGATGTGTAGGAGGTGCAGTAGCTATAGCCTGCGAAGTTATCGTCCTGCACGTAGCTCTGGTGATACGACTCGCTACCCACATAGGCGATACGAATGGCCATCGTGTTGCTCAGTTGCTGCTCCACCGAGGCATTCCAGGCCTGGGTCATGCTGGCCTTGAAATTGCGCCCGAAGGAATCCTGCAGATAAACCGGGCCGGGAATGATCGAGTTGGACGGCGGTTTGTAGCCGACGGAGGCGAACGGCGGGAAGGGGCTAGTGCCGTTGGTCCCAAACGTGGAGGTTGCGTATGGGTTGTGGAAATTCATGTATCCGGAGATCGTCTGACCGGAATTTGGTGTGCAGCTGCCGGTGGCCCCACCTGTGGAGCATAGAGGTACATTCGACGGGTCGGACGGGCTCAATGCCGTGGCAAATGGCGCGATGTCGACCACGTGGTTGTAGTCCGAATACGGAACGGGACCGCTGAACATGCCGAATGCGCCGTGGAAGGACGTGTGCGGCAGGCTTTTCGGCTGCCAGGCAATGCCGATGCGGGGCTCAAAGAAAGACTTGCTGCTGGGGCGAAGCGCGTCGTCCACGCCGGAGTCGCCGGGGAAGACCAGGCCCGCCGGCGCGTTGGGGAAGACATTGCTCTGCTGGCCGGCCACGAAGGCCGCCCCACGTCCTCCAACGGACACGGGCGCAAAATCCGGATCCCACCGCAAACCGAGAGTCAGAGTCAGGCCGGGCTGTATCCGGAACTCGTCGTTGACGTACGGGTCAATCAACCATCCCTGAATGTCGGCCAGTTCGCCTGCTCCCTGCTCGAAGCTGCTCATATAACCCAGCAGCCAGTCGGCTGTGCCATTGCCTGTGTAGCCCCCGCCAAAGCCAATAATGGCATCGGCCGGATAGTTGGCCGCGTCTTCGACCGCTCTCTGATGGATCAGGTCGATACCAGTTGAGACCGTGTGCCGGTTGAAGGTCTTGATCAATGTGTCGGAAATGCCCTCGGTGGAGCGGACCTCGTTTGATGGTTCGGTCCAGCCGCCGTTGGCGCCGCCGAAATTTGCGCCCTCCATATAGCAGACCGGCTCCACGATGCCGATATAGCGTGACCAGCACATGTTCTTGCCGTTCTTGTCGACCACCGGCGTGCCGTTGTGCGCGCTCTGCTGCGTCCACAGAACCGTAGCGGTATTGACAGTAGTGGGGTTTACCGTCCAGGTGTGCTGCAGGATTTCGTTGAAATACCACATGTTCTCGCCGAAGGTCTGGTTCCATGTATTCAGATTCAACACAGAGAGAACGTTCCCGGGCGTGTCGCCGGCGGGCTGAACATACTTGTCGATGAATGAGCGCACGGTCAGGCGCTGGTTCTTGGTCAGATCGTAGTCAACCCTGCTCGTGTACTCGTCGTAAGTTTGATTCGCCAGGTTGGCCGATCCGTAGAACATCTGCCCCGCCAGATTCTGAGCGGTGGACGTTGGCGAGGCAGTTCCAGCACCCGGAGCTGAGTGTCCAGGAAGCCCGTCATTGGTGACCTGGACGGCGATCGGATCGAGATTGGCCGCACCGCCGACGACTTGGTTTGGAATTCCGTTCACGACTTGGAATGGGCCGTTCAGCCAGCCGCATCCGGTCGTCTGTTCCGATGCGGGTACGTTGTAACCTGAGCCGCAGTTCGAGCTGTGCGCCTGGGCATAGTCGATAAGCCCGCTGAAATCCCCGTTCAGCATCTGCGAGGTCGGGGTTGTGGTCTGATTGGTCGAACTTCCCGGGCCGCCGGCAACGACGGTTCCCTGGTAATTGAAGAAGAAGAAGAGGTGGTTCCTGATGGCAGGTCCGCCGACGTATCCGCCGAACTGATTTCGCCGGAAGGTATCCTGTTGGTGGTTGCTCCAATTCCCAGCGTCCAGATCGCCGTTGCGCAAGAATTCAAAGAGGCCGCCGTGCCACTGGTTGGTGCCGCTCCTGGTGGCCATGGAAACAACGCCGCCGGTCGAGAAGCCATAAACCGCGCTGAAGTTGTTGGAGATGAGGCGGAACTCCTGCGTGGCGTCAGGGTTGGGGGTAGGCGAGTTGGATCCCAGGTAAGTGTCCATGTTTGAAACGCCGTCCAGCATGTAGAAAGTGCTGCCGATGCGTCCGCCATTGGCGGATGCCGCAGACTCACCGGGGAATGAAAATCCGGACTGTGCCCAACTAACGCCGGCCTTGCCGGCATCGACCATACCGGGCGCCAGCAGAGCCAGGCTGGAGGGGTCGCGACCGTTCAACGGTAAATCGGCTACAGACTGCTCGTTGATCGTCATGCCCAGCTCTGCCGTGGTGGTGTCGATCAGCTCGGCGTTGGCCGTCACGTTGACAGTTTCACCCTTGGCCGTGGCTACCGTCATTTTCACATTCTGCGTAGCGTAGAGGTTGGCGTTGATCTCGATGCCCTTTTGTATGTACTGAGAAAAGGAATTGGCCGAGACCGTGAGCGAATAGTGCCCGGGCGGCACCAGCGTGAACCCGTAAACGCCCTGGCCATCAGTGACCACATTTTGCGTGGTGTTGGTGTCAACATCGGTGAGTACGACGGTCGCGCCGGGAATGGCCGCACCCGAGGGATCGATCACCTGACCGGTCAGGCTTCCGTTCGTACCTTGCCCGAAGAGCAAGGTCGCCGAGCTGACGAAGCCAAGAACGACTACGAGCATCAGGGCTCTTAAACCCTTTGCGTTGATCAACTGCATGACTGCCTCCTGAATTGAGTGCCAGGGTGGATTCATTGGATTCACGTCTTCCTCGGCAACTGCCGGGAAGGGTGCTTGAAACCGTTTTCAAATTGGCGCCCAATTAATTCCGAAAGATGAAACTCTCGATTGCTGTTTTCTTTGGTCTCTTTCACTGCCGTCAGAAATAACAATTCTGAGGCGAGTCGAACTTTACGCTCCCGTCGCATCGCCATGTATCCGCCAAAAGTCGGATTGATGCGAATTTTTTCGTTACCGCGGACGGCGAATTGTGCACAGTGGGCAGGGAGTTTTAGTTGCAGCTTCGAGCAATATCCCTTGGCCACTCAGGGATGTACGCAGAATCCTACTTCGGTACGATGACCGCTTTTCCCGTGAAATGTATACTGCTTTGGACCGGGGCAGCGCTTAACGCGGGCGTGGGAGTAGTCTCGTGATTACATTCTGGTTGGGAAACGGCCGCCTATGGATGCCGCTCACTCGGTGGCGCGAACAATGAACCCGCGAACCGGCGCTTCGATCGCTTGGGTGCGCAATCTGGCGGGAATTCTCATTCTGTTTGCGATACCCAATCTGGCCCGAGCCACCTGCACTGCTGCGCCCGCTCTGGAAAAAAGGCTCAAAGCCTCTCCCAGCAGCGAGGCCTATGCCGCCGTGGGCAACTGGTTCGCTGACCAAAAGCAATTTGACTGCGCCGCTACCGCCTTTGCCTCGGCGTTCCGCTTGCAGCACAATTCGGCCTCTCTCGCCTACTTGTGGGGATTGAGCCTCTATTCCGCAGGCCATGACGATCGAGCCATCGAGCCGCTCAATCAGGCCAAACAGCTTGATCCCAGCGACATTCGGCCCCATCTGGTGCTCGCCGCGATCCTTGATCGAACGAAGAAAATCACTGACGCCGAGGTCGAGTGGCGCGCAGCCCTGTCTATCGATCCGGATTCGCCCCCCGCTCTTGATTCTCTTTCCCAGGACCTCATTGACCAGAAAGACTATGCCGGCGTGATCGCCCTGCTCGACAAGCCAGGCACGAGCCGCGTACGAACGTCGCAGCAAAGCCTGAGCCTTGGAATGGCCTATGCCCGCACGGCGCAGCTTGACGCAGCGGCCAAAGCGCTGCGCGAGGGCCTTGACAACGATCCTGGCTCGCCGCCCATCGCCGATGAACTCTCCCTCGTGCTCATGCTGCATGGCCGCGACGAGGAGGCCTTTGCCGTCCTCGACCGTGCCCTGGAAAAACACCCTGGCGATCAGGCCACGCAGCTTCTCTACCTGCGTTTCATGGTCTCCAGTCACAACGCCAAAGCCACTGAGCTTGCTCACGACCTTCTCGCGGCCTATCCCAATCATTGGGAGGTGCTGTATCTGAGCGCGATTCTCGAATCGCGCGAAGCGGATTTCGCAACCGCGCGCGCCCACTTGGAGCATTCCATCGCTCTTAAGCCGGACTACGATCGGTCGCAGGCCGAGCTGGGCAACATCCTGGCTCGGCTTGGCGAACTGCCCGGCGCCAGACAGCACTTCGAGAAGGCCATCGCCCTCGGCGACACCGACCCGGAAATCGAGTACCAACTGGCAATGGTCTTCAAACGCCTTGGGGACAACGCCGCGGCACAGGAGAAGTTGAGCGACTACCAGCGGTTGAATAAGGCGCGAACCGAAACGGTGCAGGCGGCCGGCAAGGCCGAAGAGGGCGATCAGGCCATGGCCGCCGGCCAAGCCGCACAGGCCGCATCTCTCTATCGCGAAGCGCTCGAATCCGATCCCGATGAGCCGCTGCTTTGCTACAAGCTCTCCAAGGCGCTGGACAAGATGAAAGACATCGCCGGTGAGAAGGCCGAATTGCAGCGGGCCATCCAACTGAATCCCAATCTTGCCGAGGCGCAGAACCAGATGGGCTACCTTGCGGCTCACGAGGGCCACGCGGCGCAGGCAGAGTCCTATTTCCGTGCCTCCGTCCACGCATCTCCTTCCTATGTGGCTGCATGGATCAACCTGGCTGCCACTCTGGCCAGCGAGTCAAAATGGCAGGACGCCAAAGACGCCTTGGGGCACGCGTTGGAAATCGATCCGGACAACCCCGAAGCGCGCCAGCTATCGCAAGAGCTTGGCAACGATCGTCCCGGCTCATGACCGCGCAAAGACCCCCAGCGTGGCCGAGTGCGGATACACTCAACCCGTAGTTAACCGGTTGCGCGAGCAAAAGCCTCAGGCTGCGCTTGCAACAATGGAGGAGTCTTCTTAACCAATGCCTTCCTCGACCAGATCGTGCCGCACTTGGTCGCGCAGGCGTCTTCTGCAATCGGTCCCCGCGTTTCTCGCGCCCGCCGTGTTCCGTCGCAAAGCCTTGGCGCTCCTGCCCGCAGCCGCGGAGCTGCCCCCCTTTTCGCACTTCGTCGATGTTGCCGAGTCTGCGGGACTCACTAAAGTCATGCCGTATGGTGAGGGAACAAGGGCAACCTATCTTACCGAGATCATGGGCGGGGGCTGTGCCTTCATCGACTACGACAACGACGGATGGATGGACGTCTTCATCCTCGGCGGACGCCGTCTGGAGAGCATCCCTCCCGGCGCAAGCAACCGTCTGTACCACAACAATCGAGATGGTACATTTACCGACGTCACTGCTCAGGCCGGGTTACTCGACGCCGGCTGGGCAGTCGGGGTCTGCGTAGGCGACTACAACAACGACGGCTTCGAAGATCTCTTCCTCACCTACTTCGGACAAAACCGGCTTTACCGCAACAACGGCAACGGCACATTCACCGACGTCACCGTCCAAGCGGGGCTGGGCAGCAAATCCGCCCGATTCGGCTCCGGATGCACCTTCGTCGACTACAACCGCGACGGCTGGCTCGATTTGTTTGTTTCAAACTACGCCGACGTAGACCTTGCCACGATGCCCAAGCCATCCCTCGAGCGCCCCAACTGCAACTTCGAGGGCGTGCCTGTGAACTGCGGCCCCAGCGGACTGCCGCTGCCAAGCCATCTGCTCTACCGCAACAACGGAAATGGCAGCTTTACCGATGTATCGAAGGAATCGGGAGTAGGCGCGCTGCACGGCTCTTATGGCCTGACCGCAGCCGCGTTCGACGTGGATGACGATGGTTGGCCGGACATTTTCGTTGCCTGCGACACCACCCCCAGCCTGTTGCTGATGAACAACCACGACGGCACTTTCCGCGAGGAAGCTCTGATGCGCGGCGTAGCCCTCGACGATGCCGGCAAGGAGATGGCCGGAATGGGCGTGGGTATAGGCGACTACGACTGCGACGGCCGTCTCGACATCGTGCGCACCCACTACATGAATCAGCCCACCGGCCTCTACCGTAACCAGGGCAAAGGCGAATTCGAAGATGTCACTGCGCGCGCCGGCCTCATCCATGAAAGGCGATTCGTCAGCTGGGGTGTGGGTTTGGTCGATCTCGACAACGACGGCAACCCGGATATCTTTCTCGTCACTGGGCAAGTCTATCCCGAACTCGAAGCGGTCAACCCCAAATATCCCCGCCGCGGCCCGCGCATCTTGTTTCGCAACCGCGGCGACGGAACCTTCCTGCGGATCCCGGAGGACAGCCAGCCCGCCCTCAACGAGCGCCACGTCAGCCGCGGTTGCGCCTTCGGCGACTTCGACAACGACGGCGACCTGGACATTCTCATCATGAATCAGAACGAGCCGCCTTCTCTCCTGCGCAACGATGCGCCGCTGCGGAACCACTGGATCAAAGTCCGCCTGCACGGAACCAAGAGCAATCGCAGTGCCATTGGAGCCAAAGTCACCATCCGCTACGGGAGCAAAGTGCAAGTTCAGGAAGTCATGAGCCAGTCCAGCTATGTCTCCGCCAACGATCCGCGCCTCCATTTCGGTCTTGGCGCCGCCGATTCTGTCGAACTCGAAGTCCGATGGCCGCTGGGAACCATCGAAGTTCACAAGAAGGTCCCAGCCGATCGGCTCATCACCCTGCAGGAAGGTTCTTCGTCATTCAAGGTGGAAAAATTCTCACCGGCGGCTGCCTCTACCAGCCAGCCGCTGGGCGCGGCTGTGGGCCGGTGAACGGAGCGCAACAAGGCTCCTTCGCAGGTTCAAACTCCATGAACTCCACTCTTGTTCCGTCGGGATCGACCAGGTCTAATTGCCACTTTCCATCGAGACCAAGCAGCGGCAGACGCTCATGCTCGGAAGGCACCCAACGTCGCGCCTCCAGTTGCTCCGCCAGCTTTGCCACACTGACAACGCCCGGGGAGAAGTGGTTAGCACTGCCCAACTGGTCACGAGAGGGATCGGCAGGAAGATACAACATATACTCCAGCCAGTCCGTTCCATCGGGCACCTGCATCATGACCCAATCCGTATGGCTTGCGGCCGATCCGCCCTGCCAATACAAATGAAATCCAAGCAGGTCCTTATAGAAATGGTCGAGGACGGCGCGATCATGGGCCACGAAGCCAGCGTGAATGATATGCCCGCTCAATGGAAGCGGCTCTGACTTCGGCGCTTTCGGCGCGGTCGTGCCGGCCTGAACAAAATCAATCTTGTTTCCCTCCGGATCGTTCACTTGAAAGATTTTGCTTCCATCTTTCTCCACGCCGACGGCCAACGGCACAGTCACTCCATTTGCAGCAAGAAACCTGCGCAGGGCCTCAGCGTCACTGGTTGAAAAGCCGATGACCTGAAGACGATTTTCCAACCCCTGGCTGGGGGGAGATATCAATTCGATGTACTGCAGATGGTTCGCATAGAAACGGACACCTGACTGCACGCCGCCCGCGGGCGACTGCACCCAGCCAAGCAAGGAACTATAAAACTGCTGCGACTTTGCCAGGTCGTCCGCATAAAGCGACATGTGCGAAATCCCGGTGATAGCAGGTCTTCTTGCGGTTGCTTGCTGCGCGCAGGCAACTCCGGCAAGAATCAGAAGCCAAGCCAATAAGAGCGTGCGGTTCATACAGGATCTCTCTTTGTTTCGCGAACGGGGTTGTTCGAGCATTGCAATGAGGCTGCGTTCTACATCGCGCAGCCGCTAGATGCCCTCGTCGGGCACAGCAGTCAGTGTGAAGTCAACAGTCTGCGAACCCAGGCGCGGATGTTTCGCGGTTAGCCGCACGGTGCCTGCCTTCTCCCCTGCGCGAATCCAGACTGCTCCTGTCCCGCCGATGAGGGAGAACGGATTGTCGCCGATCAACGTCCCAGGACCTTCCACCGCAAGGTCCACGGGATCGTTTGCATAAGTGCGCAGAGCACCGAACTCGTCCGTTACTCGCAAAACCACGCGTGTGGCATCGGCGCCGTCCGCTTGGAGGCTGAGGTCATCCGGAACGAGAACGAACTTGCGATCGGCTCCACGGCCGGACAACGATTTTGAAATGGCCAGTTTTCCATTCACATATCCATCGATGCGCAGGTCGCCCCAGCCGGCACGGAACTTTCTCACGTCGAGAATGAAGGGCGGATACTTCAGATTACCGAACTCTTCTCGATCCGGATCGAGTTCCGCCAGAGGCGTCCACGGGTTTCCTTCGACGCTGCCCGCGCGCGTAAAAAGCTTAAGGTGATCGCAGTTCGAGCAGATCACTGCCTTGGTAAAGCCGATGGACTCATCGCCGCGGGCCCAATGAAAGGCCGGCTCGAGCACGACCTCGTCGGCGGGATCGCACTGCGACTTATAGAAGCCTGCAGCCGGCTTGGGCTCACGGAATATATCCGTAACTCCGTGGTAGCAGATGCGGTCGCCCGATCCGAAGTTGTCATGCGTGTTGTAGTCGAAGGCGCACCAGCCGATTCCGCCGGCGTATTGCGGATCGGAAGCAAGCTGGTTGTGGATGCCGGCATGGCGCAGTGTGTGCTCGCGCTGGCGCTCATCGTCATCCGTGGTCTTGGTCGGAAAGGTATGGCCGACGAATTCGGTGTTCAGATAGAGCGGATGATTCGGCTTCCTCAAGGGAAATCCGAAATCGTTCATGGTGAAGACATCTTCCAGAAGCTCCGACTCCTGGAAATTCCGAATGCCGCCGGTCTGGCGGGCACCATCCAGAGCGTGCGCTAATGCGTTAGTTCGCAGATAGAAGTTGTGGTCGTCCTTCGATTCGTTGATGCGCACTCCCCACAAAACGATGGAAGGATGGTTCCAGTCGCGTCGAATCATGCGGCCGACGTTGTCGATGGCCACCTGCTTCCATTCTTCATTGCCGATATGCTGCCACCCCGGAATCTCTTCCAGAACCAGCAGGCCGATCTCGTCGCAGCGGTCGAGGAAGTGACGCGATTGGGGGTAGTGCGAGGTGCGTACGATGTTGCAGTGGAGCCCCTTGCGCAATATCGTGGCATCCTGCCGCTGCACGCGAGCCGGCATTGCCTGGCCCACAAATGGAAAGGTCTGATGACGATCCAGCCCGCGCAGTTTGACAATCTTGCCGTTTAAAGAAAAGCCACGATCGGTGAAGACCGCCTCGCGGAAGCCAACACGACGCATATCTTCATCGATAACACGGCCGGCATTAAGCAAGCGCACTTGAACGGTGTAGAGATGTGGCTGATCCAGATCCCATAGCCGTACGTTGCCGAGATGGGTAAGCGAGATGATGTGGCGCGCCGGATCGTCCATGGTTTCCGGACTGGCGTAGACCGGGGCGTCGTTGTAGGGATCGGCTGGAGAACCTGCAGTTGGCGCTGTGGCAGCAGGAGCCGGTTTACCTATGACGCGGGCGGCTCTGGCTACAACCTGGTCGCCGTCGCGCAGTTCGGCTTCAAGCGACAGCAGGCCGACCATCGCGGGCGGCCCGGCAATGAAGCAGCCAATATCCAGCGTAGGATTCGCGCTCAACACATCTTTGGGCTGAGCGAAGATGTTATCGATGTAGGCAGGCGGAACAACACGGAGCGCAACCTCGCGATAAATTCCGCCGAAGGTGAGGTAATCGATCTCGTTGCCGAAGGGCGGAATGTCCGCGCGTTCGGTCGAGTCAACCTGCACGACCAATACATTCTCCGCGTCCCGGCGCAGATGCTCCGTTAGCTCAAAGGAGAATGGCGTAAACCCGCCTTTGTATTCACCCAGAAGGACGCCGTTGATCCATACGGTCGAGGCGGTCATGACTCCCTCGAAGTCAACAAAGACACGCTTTCCCTCGGCGCCTTGCGGAAATTTGAAGCGGCGTCGGTAAGTGGAGACGAACTCGTAGTCCTTATCGTCGAAGCTATGCCAGGGCAGGGAAATATTTGCGTGAGGAATAACGACGCGCTCGAAGCTCGAATCGTCAAAGGCCGGCGACTGGGCGCCCTCAACTTTTGCCGGGTGATATCTCCAGTTGCGGTTCATGGGCAGAATGGACCGGCCCTGCACTATTTTCTCGTCCGCACCCGCATGCGCTGAAACTCCAGTCAAAGCTGCCGAGGCCAATAGCGTGCCGGTTGTCTTGATAAAATCGCGCCTATCCAACAGTCAGCTCCTTTTCAAGTCGTGGCTTCAACAATATTGCACGTGCGACAGGTTTATCCGCCGCGTGTCTATCACCGATCTACAGTGATCTCATACCATGTGGTGACGGGGCTGCCGAGCTGAATCTTCCAGATGTCGGCGGTCTTTACCGCGTCGATCGACGGGCCCAGCGGCTGCCCGGCTCCATCGATCGGCTGGAGATGAACGGCGCGGGCGCCCACAAGACGCCGCAGCGTCACGCTTCCCTTCACTTGCTCGATCAGCGTGGGAGAGCTTCCCCAATTGATCACATCCGTGCCGGCGGTGTTCCACTGCTGGCCGGTATTCTCAACGCGTCCGCCAGCGACTAGAAGCAGCCTCGATGCCTGTGCGATGGGTTTCTCATCAAGGGAACTCAACTGGATGGAGCAAAATACATTTTCGACTTCCGCCGCGAGATTGGAGACGGACTTTCCGTTCGCTTTGACGAAGCCGATCAGCGCCTGGGTTCGGGGAGCATCGACGGTCACCATGCCGGTTTTTTGCGCTGAATGATACCAGGCAAGTTGCCGCGTGTCGGAGAGGATGGGATCGGGCGCTGGAGCTTCCGGAAAAGGCAGGGTTGCCGGGCCATCCAGCGAGGAGATGCGCACCTCATGCTCGAGCGGGAGATCGAGCGGGAAGCCCGCAGTGTAGTAGGGGCGCTCAGTCGACGGAATAATCATGCTGTCGAAGACTTGGCTTCCAGTGTAAGACCGCTCGGCTACTCTCTGCGCCTTTTCTATATCGCCGCGAAGGAACGCCAGAGCTCCTGCGGCAAGCTCGGGCATCTTGACCGGATCGAGCGAAATATCGAATGCGTCGCCCACGAAGGGCTTCCAGGCAGGATCCGATTTCGGCTCGAAGGTATACCAGATGATCGCGTCCCAATCCTGCAGAGCGCCATAACTGGCAAGTATGGGAATGCCTTCGATGTCAAAGTCGTTGGGATACGGATTGTTGACTTCGCTTACGGTATAAGGCTTCCCGGCGATGGCAGAACGGGAAAGCTCGACCACTGTGGAGTTGAACGGGTCGTTCACCATCGGGGATTTGCGCACGTACATCTCTGGATGTTGCCAATAAGTGTGCCCGTCGATCACGTCCGATGGCAAAGTCGCCAGCAAGACAGGGTAACCGCTGCCGGAATGACTGTGGTCCGCGGTTGCGATAATCAGAGATCGCGATCCGAGCGTGTGTTTCACATAATCGGTCATTTCCGCAAAGTAGCCGCGTTGCGCGTCTTTGAAGAACTCAGCCTCGGCGTAGAAGCGCGCCGGCGGCGCTGTGGCGCCCACGGCTCTAAAACCGGCCATGAGCGGAACGGGGGCCTGATCCCCTTTCACGCCGGCGATGCTGCGCAACTCCACGATCTGCCCGGGCGTCCGGTGCTTTGACAGCCAGTTGTTGTACATCTCCGTCAGTTCCTGTTGGTAAAACGGAGAGGGACCGCGGTAGCCGATATTCAATGCATTTTCATTGTTGATTTCGACAATCGCAATGGCCGGATCTTCCGTGTATTTCAGCTTGCTGTAGGGGTTGCGATGGTCCAGCAACTGCTGCGCATATTCCTTCTGCAGTTCGATCATGCGCCGGTCGAAGAGAGAAGTTCCCTTTGCGCCTTGCCGCAGAAGGTTCGCATCCTGAACGCCGTCGGCGGCCTTGAAGGGACGGCCGACCAGAAGATTGAAGTCGATATAGATGCCGCGCTTCTCAAGCTCGGCGATAAAGAAATCTTCTTTATCCAACTCTCCGGCATCGAGCGCACGCGTGTCCTGACGGCTGCCGTCGATAAGCCCGCGCGGGGTCGGTAGATCGAGAAACTGGAAGCGCACGCAGTTGACGCCGAAGCGCGCCAATGTCGCTGCCAGGAACGGCGAATCTTCCTTGGATGGAATTTGCCGAGAACCGGGGCTCCAGTCGGTAATGTTGACTCCCCAGAAGCGAATGCGCTGGCCATCGCCCGTTGCCAGGTGCCCATCCTTGATCTGAATGAATCCGTGCCTGCCCGCCGGAGCATCCAGCAAGAACGACACATCGACCGGCGAGTGGGACCGGAGCGCGGCCCGGTGATCCAAGATAAAAGGCGCCATCCCATCGGTTGACTGCCCATGGCATAGAATGCAGCTTCCGGCAATGGTTAGCGCGAGCGCTCCGACCTTAAAGTAATTTTGCACGGTTTTCCTCTCCAAGGGCGCGCGCCAAAGTTGCGGATTTGGCGGAATGTAGTCTACGAAGACAGACTGCTGGAATTCCTGCGTCGGAGCAACTATATGCCTTCACGCTCCTATGCGAATCCGACGAAAGTCTGATTCCAGATGTGCATCGCGTGTGCTGCAATGCAGGGGTATGCCAAACAACGATAAGCCGGGTCTACTGCTAACCAGGCGCGAGCTTCTCGCGCATGCCGCGCAGGGAGCAGTGCTCGTTTCCGCATCGCCCTATCTGGGGCATGCCCAGGCGCTGCTTTCCTCTAACACCCCCTCTCAAAGAAGCAGGGATAGCTTTGACTTTGGGTGGAAATTCCTGAAGGGAGACGCGCCAGGGGCTCAGGAACCCGGCTTTGGAGATGCAGGCTGGCGCGACGTCGACCTTCCCCACGACTGGAGCATCGAGGGGCCATTTGGGGAAAAAGAGCCATCGAGCGGACCTGGCGCCTATCTGCCTACCGGCGTGGGATGGTACAGGAAGAGATTCCGCTTGCCTGAGGCGCGCCGGGACAAAATTATCCTGCTTGAGTTTGACGGCGTCTATCAAAACAGCGAGGTCTGGATCAACGGCAAGCATCTAGGATTGCGTCCATACGGATATATTCCATTTGTCTATGAGCTGACACCCTATCTCATCGATAAAGGCGACAATGTTGTGGCAGTGCGCGTGAATAACTCCCTGCAAACAAACTGCCGTTGGTATTCAGGCTCCGGGATTTACAGGCACACTTGGCTTTTGAGCACGGGGCCCGTGCGCGTCGCGCACTGGGGAACCTGCGTCACTTATCCTCGCATGTCGAAAGACACCGCCACCATCGAGGTCAAGACAAAGATCGCCAACAGCCTTAAAAACAGCGCCCAATGCTCGCTAACGACCAGCATCCTCGACAAAGACAACAATGCGGTGCAGACAAAGGAAGATTCGCAGGAGGTAGCGGCCAACGGCGAATACGAATTCGTGCAACAAATCGTTGTCGATAAACCCACACTATGGTCTCCCGCCAATCCGTATCTCTACACCGTTCGCAGCACGGTGCGCGAATCGGGCCGCGTGGTGGATGCATACGACACTCCGATCGGCATACGGGAGGCTGTCTTCGACACCGATCGAGGCTTTCTCCTCAATGGAGAACACATTAAGCTGAACGGCGTTTGCATTCATCACGAGGCTGGCAGCGTGGGAGCTGCCGTTCCCGAGCGCGTATGGGAACGCCGCCTCGATATTCTTCGCGACATGGGATGCAATGCCATACGAACCAGTCACAATCCCTACGCAGCGGAGTTCATGGACCTGTGCGACAGGAAGGGATTCCTCGTAATGGCCGAAGCTTTCGATGAATGGAAGGTGCCAAAGGGCCAGATTCGCAACGGCTATAGCCTTTATTTCGACGAGTGGTACGAGCGCGACCTGATGAACTTTATCCATCGCGACCGCAACCATCCGTCGATCGTTCTATGGAGCGCAGGCAATGAGATCGGCGACCAGTCCGATCCCAAGGGGGCTGAGACCTTACGCAAGTTGCTCGCAGTCTTTCATACAGAAGATCCGACGCGGCCCGTAACCGCGGGTTGCGATCGGATTGCCTCCGAGCCTCCGTCAAACACCGCGCGGCCCGAGTTCCTCGCGCTGCTCGATATAGTCGGGTACAACTACGTGGATCGTTGGCGCGACCGCGCGATCAAGTACTACAGCATCGACCGCGAGGCATTTCCGCAGCGCCGCTTTATCGGCACGGAAAGCAGCGGGATGGGCAGCATTCGAGGCGACTACAGCGGCTTGTTCGCGAGCGGCGACGCAGCGGCTAATCGGCGCCGGTTTATGTTTGAAGGGAACCTGGATACGAACGTAGAAGAACTTTGGAAGTTTGTCAGGACCTACGACTATGTTGCGGGCGATTTTATGTGGACCGGCATCGATTATCTGGGAGAGTCGTTCTGGCCGGGGAAAAGCTCCTTCGCGGGAGTGATCGATACCTGCGGGTTCAAGAAGGACGGCTATTATTTCTACCAAAGCCAATGGACGGAAAAGCCGATGGTCCATATGTCGCCGCACTGGAATTGGAAAGGCAAGGAAGGACACATCGTCCCAGTGACTTGCTACACCAATTGCGACACGGTCGAGCTCTTCCTGAACGGCAAGTCTCTGGGAGTGAAGGGATATGAATTTCCGCGTCTGGGGATGGAGGAAACCTGGGGAAACCTTCCGGCGCGCGCGAGGGCGCTGAGGACAACCTCGGATCTGCACCTCGCATGGGACGTTCCCTATGAGGCCGGCGCCCTCAAGGCTGTTGCGACCAAGGACGGAAAGATTGCCGACAAGGTGGAAGTTTCGACAACGGGAGAGCCTGCGGCAATCGCTCTTTCCGTTGACCGAAGCACTCTGACGGCGGACCAGCGCGATGCGGCGCATATCGTGGTCGAAATCCGCGATGAGCAGGGCCGCATGGTGCCGACCGCGAACAATGAGATTGAGTTCGAAGTTCAAGGCCCAGGCAAATTGATTGGCGTGGACAACGGAGATCCACTGAGCCACGAGGATTACAAGGCGAGCCATCGAAGAGCGTTCAATGGACTGTGCCTGGCAATTGTTCAAGCGACGGACAAAGCCGGCCGGATCAATATCACCGCGTCATCGCCGACTCTCCGCTCAGACAGTCTTACAATCGTGGCGAGTGCGTGAGGGTTGCAATAATAACGCAGTCTATTCTTGGCGTCTGCATGTCTAAGAAATGGGACTACCCCAATCTCCAGAAGTGTCCTCCGACGGGCCGATCACGCAACGTGCGCCGCCGATGGCGATTTCATCTTGCTCTTCTATATTGGTACGCCGGGAATCCGATTTGCGCAGATGGAGCAGATAGATTGCGGGCCGTCCGTCGGCTTCATTGAACCGACCCAATCGACCGGCTGCTTCGAAGACTTCGCGTTCCGGGTTTCCGAACTCGGTTTCGAGAGCCGCATAGAGCTTCCATCCCAGAGATGCGAAAACCCCGATTACATCGCGGATGCGGTGGCTCACGGTTTCGAGTTCGACTGCTTGCTGTCCATCTTGAAAGGTGCGCTTCCAGCCTAACTGGCACTGCGTCTCCGGATGCATATCGGACAGATACCGATCGCAGCCAGCGCGGCCGATCCGGCTCATCTCCGCCGCGAACGAGGCAAGATCGTCCACATAACTCAGCACAAACGACGAGAGAATCACGTCGAAGCTCTCGTCGGCATACGGCGTTTTATCGCAGGAACATTGCACCAGTTCTACCCCGGGCAGATCTTTCTGTGCGGCGGCCTGCAGCATGCCTGCGGAAACGTCCATTCCGCAGACTCTGTGTGTGCCCATCAGAGAGATGCGGCTGAGCCATCGGCCCGAACCGCACCCTGCATTCAGAACATCGCGGCCAGATAAGTCAGGAAGCATTCGATCCAGATAGCGTTGTTCCAACACGAGAAGAGGATTTCGTCGCGTGTCGTACGACTGCGCCCACGCATCGAACGCCTGAACCTTGCGCGACTCGCTCGGGCGGCAGCGCATGCAGAATTCCGTTGCGGTCGGAAATTTCAAACGCGCAGCCTGGGCAATGGATGCTGTCCATCGCGGGCATTGCAGAGCGATGCCGAGCGCGCTAAGGACCTGGCTCGATTCAGCGACTTGGGGGTAAACCGGGGTCACACGCGCTCCAGATGCAGCAGCATGTGGTCGCCCAGCACATTGAAGGCGGGCCAGCGGGAAACCATGCGATCGGCGG
>Ga0182013_10000800_pt1 | contig 43662 bp, 46 predicted proteins | sample 612S2MmetaG_FD_120487 | JGI IMG/M metagenome (GOLD analysis project Ga0182013, IMG submission 120487) | Permafrost microbial communities from Stordalen Mire, Sweden - 612S2M metaG | ecosystem: Environmental > Terrestrial > Soil > Wetlands > Permafrost | place: Sweden: Stordalen | collected... | reverse complement strand
GTCGTGGTCAAGCCCGAGCCCAAGCCCGCCGTCGTGGTCAAGCCCGAGCCCAAGCCCGCCGTCGTGGTCAAGCCCGAGCCCAAGCCCGCCGTCGTGGTCAAGCCCGAGCCCAAGCCCGCCGCCCCCAAGGCCGCCGCACCACGGAAGGCCGCACCACGTAAGGCCGCTGCCCCCAAGGCCGCTGCCCCCAAGCGGACCGCCCCCAGGACCAAGTCCGCCGATGCCAGCTAGGGCGGCCGCCGACCTCCTGCGGGCTGGGCTATCGCCACAGCCCGCAGGAGAACCACGCGTCCCGCATACAACCCAGGTCCCAGCTTCCGGACATTTCCGGAACGAACCGTGGTGCGCCCCCCACGGACCCACCACCCATCTGCTGTGTATGCCAAGCAATCCGCTTGACATACCAATCTCTGCTTGATATAGTTAGCAATATAACCAACCAGGAGGCACACCATGGCTAGCACCACCACCACCCAGGACATGCAGGAGCAGATCCTCAGCACCATCCGTAAGAGCCAGGAAGTCGCGCTCGACGCGCTCAAGACTTGGGTCGAGACCGTTCAGTCCCTCACCCCCTCGATTCCGTCCGTGAGCCTGCCGCTCTCCGACCGGCTGCCCAAGCCGCACGATGTTGTGGCCCGTGGCTACGACTTCGCTGAGCAGATCCTCACCAACCAGCGCAAGTTCGCTGACGAGGTTCTCGAGGTCACCAGCCCGCTGCTGCCGGGCGACGCGAAGAGCACGCCGAAGTCCGCCGCGGCCAAGTGAGGCAACGCGACGCGAACGCCCGCCAGCCGGGCGAGATTGTGCACGCGGCAGCCCCGGAATTCCGGGGCTGCCGCGTTCTATAGTTTGCAAAAGGAGGTAGCGCCATGTCGGACCTATGGGAAGCTCAGCGTGAGGTGCTAGGTGCCTTCATCAAGGAGCAGCGGAAGAAGGCGAACCTGTCACTTCGCCAGCTCGCGGAGCTGACCAGCTTGTCCAATCCCTACCTCAGCCAGGTCGAACGCGGCCTGCACCAGCCGTCGGTCCGCGTCCTCAAGGCGATCTCCGACGCGCTCAACCTGTCGGCCGAGTCGCTGATGGCCCAGGCCGGCCTGATCGACGCCATCGCCGGCACGGACGAGGCCACATCGGGCCAAGCCGGCCCAGACGCCAAGGGCCCAGACGCCAAGGGCCCAGACGCCAAGGGCCCGGACGCCAAGATCCCGGATACCGCGGACGCCATCCGCGCGGACCCGCGCCTCAGCGCGGACCAGAAGGCCGCGCTGATCGCGGTCTACCGCAGCATGCTCGGCTAGGACCGCGCGGCCGCTTCGGTCACATGCCGTAGCAGCAGCGCGGTGGTGACCGGCCCGACGCCCCCGGGCACCGGGCTGAGCGCGCCCGCGACCTGCGCGACCGCCGGGTCGACGTCGCCGGCCAGGCCGCCGTCAGGGGTGGCGTTGGTGCCGACATCGATCACTGTGGTGCCAGGCCCGACATGCTCGGTCCCGATCAGGCCAGCCCGCCCCGCGGCCACCACCAGAACGTCGGCCTGAACGGTGATGGCCGCGAGGTCGCGAGTGCGGGAATGGCAGACGGTGACGGTAGCGTCCCGGTCGAGCAGCAGCTGGGCCAGCGGCTTGCCGACCACTGCCGAACGGCCGACGACCACCGCCCGCCGTCCGCTCAGCGCGACCCGATGGTGGTCAAGCAGCCTGATGACCGCTTCGGCGGTGGCCGGGGCGAAGGCCGGCAGGCCTGTCATGATGCGGCCAAGCGAGGCAGGGTTGGCGCCGTCGACATCTTTACCCGGGTCGATGGCCTCGGCCAGTTCAGCTAGCCGGGTGCCCTGCGGCAACGGGGTCGGCACGATGATCCCGTGCACGGTCGCCAGCCCGCTCAGCTCAGTCAGCGCCGTCCGGATCCTGTCCGCAGCGTTGACCGGGGTCAGATCGATGACGTCGCAGCCGACGTCGGCCTTAGCCGCCGCCGTGGCGAGGCTGCGAACGTACCAGGTAGCGGCCTCATCGGCCATGGTCGTGACGACGACGAGGCGTGGCGGCCGTCCGGCGGCGGTCAGCTCCGCCGCCTGGGCCGCGGTCCCCGCGCGGATCTCCGCCGCGAGTTCCCGCCCGGACAGCCACGTCACCGGGCGATCTCCTCGCGGACGGCCGCGACGATCCGGTCGGCGCGAGCGGTGATCTCGTCGGTGGCCGCCGCGGTGGCGACGAGTTCGGCCCGGATCGCGGCGTCCTTGATCCCGCGCAGGTTGACCTCGATGTTGACCCGGGAGGTGACGGCGGCGGCGCGGGCCGCTTCGGCCGCGGCCGCCACGTCGGTGATCACGTTACGGTTGCCCGTGGGCAGCAGCTCGCCGGCCAGCTCGATCAGCCGGGCGGCGATGCGGATCACCTGGGCGGGCGGCTGGGCCGCCCCGGTGAGCGCCGCCTCGATAGCCGCCGAACGGCTCTGCCGCAGATCGCTGGTTTCCTTCGGCAGCTGGTAAGCCTCCGACACCGCGCCGAACGCAGCCGCGTCCGCCTCGGCCAGCGACAGCGCTTCGTCCCTGAGCCTGTCGGCCGCGGTGACGATGCGGGTCATCAGGCCGGCGTCATACCGGGCGCCGTTGCTGTACCTGGCCACCATGGCGACCAGCGACGCCGACTGTGCGGCGTGCAGGGCCGCGGTCGCGCCTCCACCGGGCGCGGGTTCCCGGGTGGCCAGTTGGGCGAGGAAGGCCTCGACGGTCTCGGCGCGCACGGTCGTGAGGCTCACCGTGGTGAGGTTACCCCGGCTGCCGTCCAACGCCTACAGTGGGACTATGCGCGGGTATACCCAGGACAAAGACGCTTACCTCAAACGGTTGCGCCGGATCGAGGGCCAGGTGCGGGGGCTCCAGCGGATGGTGGAATCCGACACCTACTGCATCGACATCCTCACCCAGGTGTCCGCCGTGACCCGGGCCTTGCAGGCCGTCTCCCTCGGCCTGGTCGAGGATCACCTCGGCCACTGCGTCGCCCAGGCCATCGAAGCAGGCGGCCCGGAGGCCCAGGACAAGGTCAAGGAAGCCGCCGAGGCCATCGCCCGCCTGGTCCGCTCCTAACCGCCGGCCAAGCCCTGAGCCTGACCACGACGATGGACCTCTGACCCAGCCAGCAGCGAGCGGGTTGCCGATGCAATACGTCCTAGTTGCCGTCGTGGTGGCCGGGTTCTCGCTTATTTACGGCCGCGTCTGGCTCGGGCGCCGCAGGGGAACGCCGCTGCGCCGCGAGATACGAGCGCGGGACATAACATTCCGGTCGCGCCTAGATCACGTCACCGTCATAGAGCCGGGCTGGCTGCAGCCGGGCAGCGATTTCGGGGTGCCGATCAACAGTCCGGTCGAGCTGATTGTCGGGGCGATGGCTTCGAGATCTCCTCTGCCCCCATCCCCGGCCGGGTGGTGATGGGTTTGGAGTACTGCTTCAGGGCGCGCGAGACATCGGTCGAACTGAACCGGGCCGTTCCCCGGATCTACGGGCGGGACACGCCGCCCCGGATCGTCGTACGCGGCTGGCAGGCCGGTAAGAAAATCCAGCTCACGATCAGGCAGAAGAATGATCCTCTCGAGATCTGGAACGCTCTCACCGGAGCTGGCGCCGTTCCCTCTCCTACGTGGGTCATCCACGCAAGAGAGGGGGCGGCCAGCTCCAGCCCAAAGCCCCCGCCATGATCGTGAACAGTCCGGGTCAAATCGAACCCGTACTGTTCACGATCATGGAATTTCGCCCCGGCAGGCGGTAAAGGGCTACACGACAGGTCAGGGTGGTATGACCTGCCCCTTGCCCACCACGGTGATCCCGCCGTCCGAGACGGTGAACCCCCGCAACCGGTCCTGCTCCTTGTCGACCCCCACCGTGGCGCCTGCCAGCACGACCACGTTCTTGTCCAGGATCGCGTCCTGCACCACCGCCCGCCGCCCGATCCGGCCATTGTGCAGCACCACGGCCCGCTCCACCCGTGCCCAGCTCTGCACCTGCACCCCAGGCGAGAGCACCGAGTTCCGCACCAGGCCGCCCGAGACGATGACCCCGCTGCCGATCAGGCTGTCGACCGCCAGGCCGACCCGGTCATCGGAGTCGTGCACGAACTTGGCCGGCGGCTGCGGCGGCACCCGGGTCAGGATCGGCCACTCGCTGTTGTAGAGGTTGAACGTCGGATGCGCCGCGCACAGGTCCATGTGCGCGGCGAAGTACGTATCGATCGTGCCCACGTCCCGCCAGTAACCGTGGTCGCGCTTGTCGGATCCCGGCACCTCGTTGTCGCCGAAGTCGTAGACGTGCGCGGCGCCGTCGGCCACCAGCATCGGGATGATGTCGCCGCCGATGCTGTGCTGGCTGCCTTCGTCGGCCGCATCCTTGCGCAGCGCGTCCACCAGCACACTGGTGTCGAACACGTAGGTGCCCATGGACGCGAAGGACTCGTCCGGCCGGTCCGGCAGGCCTGGCGGATCGGCGGGCTTCTCCAGGAACTCCTCGAGCCGGTGGCCGTCCGGCGCCGTCCGCACGACGCCGAACTTCGTCGCCTCGAGCCGCGGCACCAGCAGCGCCGCGACCGTCACCCCGGCGCCCCAGGCCCGGTGCGCCTCGATCATCTGCCTGGGGTCCATCCGGTACACATGATCGGCACTGACGACCGCCACGATGTCGGGCCGTTCGTCGTCGATGAGGTTCAGCGACTGGTAGATGGCGTCCGCCGAGCCGGTCTGCCAGTGCGGGCCGCGCCGCTGCTGGGCTGGGACCGGCGCCACGTAGTTGCCAAGCAGGCTGTTCAGCTGCCAGGTGGTGGTGATGTGCCGGTCCAGGCTGTGGCTCTTGTACTGGGTCAGCACGCAGACGTGGTACAGCCCGCCGTTGGCCAGGTTGGACAACGCGAAATCGACCAGCCGGTACACCCCGCCGAACGGTACCGCCGATTTAGCCCGGTCGTTGGTTAGCGGCCCGAGCCGCTTACCTGCCGCGCCCGCCAGAACAATGCCCATGACCCGCTGTCCAGTCATGCCGCCAACTCCGCCCGCAGTGCACTCCTGCCGTTATTCCCTGGCGCCAACATACTCCCGTTTGTCCCGTCCGGCCCGGGTAGCCAGCCGCCCGCAGGCCATCTTCGCGCGGAAGTCCCGCTGGCCTGGGCCCCGGACTCCAGCAGGCACCTGGAGGTCGCCCAGCCGTTCGCCGACGCCGGCTTCGACCACCTGGTCATGATGAACGCCGGCCCCGACCCCGATGGTTTCATGGACTTCTTCGCCCGCGAGCTTGCCGAGCCCCTCCGCAAGCTCACCCCGCGTTCGCTTCTTTTGATGCCGAACGAACACCGGTAACGCCGCCAGGAAAACTTCCTCCCGGACGGCCGTCTATTTTCCGCGGCGTGGTTCGTCGTAGGAGTGTAAGCACGGTCCGTTCCGTAGGAGATTCCGGCATGAGTCTTCCCGAAGTCGCCTCACCCCAGGAGTGGCTCGAGGCCAGGCGCAGGCTGCTGGCCCGGGAGAAGGAGTTCACCCGCGCCCGTGACGCCCTGTCCGCCGACCGGCGCAGGCTGCCCATGGTCAAGGTCGACCAGGAGTACGTGTTCGAGGGCCCCAGCGGCCCGGTCACGCTGGCCGGGCTGTTCGGTGATCGCCGCCAGCTGATCGATCACCTGGTCACGAGGGAGACGGTTTTCGTGCTGGCGTCCCGCGCGCCGCAGGCCAAGATCGCCACCGTCGCGAAGGAACGGGACTGGTTCGTCCCCTGGTACTCCACCTACGGCAGCGACTTCAACTACGACTACCAGGTCACCCTGGACGCCGATCGTGGCCTGCTGCAGCACAACTACCGCGAAGAGCCGGACGCGGCCGGCGGCGAGCGGTCCACCGAGCTGCCCGGCGTGAGCTGCTTCCTGCGTGCCGGCGGGGAGGTCTTCCACACCTATTCGACTTTCGCCCGCGGCACCGAGATCCTCGGCAGCGCCTACAGCTTCCTCGACCTGACCGCCCTGGGCCGCCAGGAAGACTGGGAAGAGCCCAAGGGCCAGGACCGCCGCGGTCCGCGGCGGCGACCCGACGTTCAGCAGCTGACCCGGAGCGGAGCCCGCTACGACCTGGGCCCAAGAATTCAATACCCTGGTGAATTTAGAATTTGCCCGCATTGGTTCCTGAAGATACCCCTGCGAGGCATTGTTGATACCTGCGTGGGGTATTAGCGCCATTGCTCGCTCCTTGCTTTTTTCTATGACAGGCTTGTCCGATCTAGCCGGATGCCATTAACCTCATGCCATTGACAGTCGGCAGCAGCGAATTCCGGTGGCTGTGGGCGTGCCCTCTGGGTCCGGGTACACGCCATGACCGCCCAGGCTCGCGACGGGACAGCTGAGCGGTCGCTCGGCGCAGGGAGGACACTCATGGCAAGCCAGACGGCGGACGTCAGCGCCCGGGCCGGATGGCTCCGTGGCGTCGGCGCGGTGCACGAGGAAGGCTGGACCACCCCCGACGTCAGGCGGCGGCTGCAGCTGGTGCTGGCCGGCATCTGGCTGCTCGACGCGCTGCTGCAATTCCAGGCCTTCATGTTCGGCAAGGGTTTCTCCCAGATGCTGGGCGCGACGGCGGCGGGCAATCCGGCGATCATCGCGGACCCGATCAACTGGTCCGCCAAGGTCATCGCCGATCATCCCACCGCGACGAACGCGATCTTCGCGTTCATCCAGCTCGCGATCGGCCTCGGGATCGCCTGGCGGCCGGCCGTCAAGCTGGCGCTCGGCGCGTCGATCGGGTGGGCGCTGGGCGTGTGGTGGTTCGGCGAGGGCCTCGGCGGGGTCCTGAGCGGCGCGGGCGGCCCGGTCAACGGGGCGCCGGGCGCGGTGATCATCTACGCGCTGCTCGCCGTCCTGCTGTGGCCAGGCATCGTTGACCGGGCGGCTCCCTTCGTGGCCGGCCGGTTCACCGGGGCGAACGTGGCCCGGGCGCTCTGGCTGGTGCTCTGGGGCAGCCTGGCCTATCTCGCCCTGCAGCCGGCCACCCGGGCGCCGAAGGCGCTCGGCGGCGTGGTCTCCGTTATGGCGTCCGGGCAGCCAGGCTGGCTGGCCAGCCTGGATAACCACCTGGGTATGTTCCTGAACAGCCACGGTCCGGCCGTGGCCGTGATCCTGGCCGTCGTGCTGGCCCTGGTAGCAGTGGGCGTCTACCTGCCGCGGCCCGCGGCCCGGGCCGGTGTCGTGCTGGCCATCGTGACAGCCGCGGTCATCTGGGCCGCCGAAGGGCTCGGCGGCATCTTGACCGGGGGCGGCACCGATCCGAACTCCGGCCTGCTGCTCGCCCTGCTCGCGCTGGCGTACTGGCCGCTGGCCAGCGCCGTCTTGTCCGCAACCGGCCAGCCTGACGTGGTCGCGGCCACCCAGCCTGAATCCCCTGAAGGAGCCTGACATGGGCGGACCATCCTGGCTTGCGTGGATCTTCGCGGGCGTCACGATCGCCGTCGCCGCCTACTGCCTCACCCGGCTGGCGGTCTCCTGGTGGCAGCATCGCCCGACCGATCACCGGGTGGACGGCATCCACGTGCTGATGGGCGTGGCGATGGCCGGCATGCTCGTGCCACGGCTGCGGGTGTTCTGGGCTGGCGGCTGGGAAGTCGTCTTCGGGATCGGCACCGCCTGGTTCGCCTGGCTGGCCATCCGCGAGTTTCGCGGCCAGCGCACCGTCGGCGGACGGCCGGGACACCACCTCCAGCATGTGCTGGCCTGCGGCGCGATGCTGTACATGTTCCTGGCCGCGGCTTCCGTGGCCAAGGCCAAGGCCAGCGGATCGGGAATGAGCGGGATGGCGGCTGACGCCGCGCACTTCCCGACGCTCGCTCTCGTGCTGGCCTTTGCGCTGTTCGGATACGTGGTCTGGAACGCGGACCGGCTCTCCTCGCTGGCGCCGGTGGCGGCCCTGGCGGCCCGCGCCGTCCCGGTTCCCGTCCTGGCCGGAGCGGGTGCGGGCGGCGGAACCAGCTTCGCGGACGGCGAGGACGCGCCGAGCACGCCGAAGCCTCAGGCGCCGGCCGGCCGCCGGGTGCCGCTGTCTCCTCGCCTGGCCGTGTGCTGTGAGATCGCCATGGGCGTCACCATGGGCTACATGCTAATCTTGGTGCTTTAATTTTCTTTCCCGAATTAAGCGAACTGGTCCCGCGCGGTAGCGGCGGGGCCTGTTCGCCTAATGGCTAATGCCGCCTCTTGGAAAATGCGCTCTGAGCTACCGGAAGAAAGCGGGCCGTTAATTCCGGCGGTGGCTGGGCTGGGACTAGCTCGGCTCGTCGAGCTGGTAACCGGCCTCCTCGACCGCTGCCCGCAGGGTCGCGGTGTCGGGGACGGGCTCGGCCAGGATCTTCACCTCGCCGGAGGCGACGTCGACGTCCACCTGGCTGACGCCGCGGATGGCCGATATCTCGGCGCGCACCGCTTTCTCGCAATGCTCGCAGCTCATGCCGGTGACGGTGATCACGCTCAGGCTCATGACCGGAATCGTATCTCCGCCGCCATGAGGCCGGGTACCTTCACCGGGTACCGCCATGCCGCCCGCGGGCGCAGGAGTACCTTTACCGTAGGTTTTCGCGGGAGGTGGTGGATGTGGCGCCGGCGAGTCCGCTGACCGACGCTGCGCCGGGCACGGCCCAGTTCGAGCTCGTGGTCGGCGGGATGACCTGCGCCGCGTGCGCGGCCCGGGTGCAGGCCAAGCTGATCAAGGCCGGCGGGGTAGCCGCGACGGTGAATTACGCCACCGGCCGGGCGCACGTCACCGCCCCGGCCGGGATGTCCGCCGGGGAACTCGTCAGCGTGGTCGAGGCGGCGGGCTACTCCGCCGACGTCGCCGTGCCCGACGACAGCACGGCCGCCGACGCAGTGGACGACGCCGCGGTCCGGCGGCTGCGCCGCAGGCTGATCCTGGCGCTGGTGTTCTTCGTGCCGCTGACCGACCTGTCGATCGTGCTGTCGGTGTTTCCCTGGTCCCGGTTCCCCGGCTGGCAGTGGCTCCTGGTCGTGCTGGCCGCGCCGGTGGCGACCTGGGCGGCGTGGCCGTTCCACGCCGCGGCGCTGAAGAACGCGCGGCACCTGTCGTCCTCGATGGACACGCTGGTCTCGCTGGGCATCCTGGCCGCCTGCGGCTGGTCGGTCTACGCGATGTTCTTCCTGGACCGCAGCCGGGCTGGGCTCGGTGGCCTGGCTGCCCTCATCCATGCCTCCGGCGGCGGGATCTACCTGGAGGTGGCCGCGTCGGTGACCACGTTCCTGCTGGCCGGGCGGCTGTACGAGGCCAGGGCCCGGCGCAGCGCGGGCGAGGCGATGCGAGACCTGGCCGCAGCCGGGGCCAAGGACGTCTGCCTGCTCGCCGACGACGGCACCGAGCATCGGATCCCGGCCAGCCAGCTGCGGACGGGCCAGCGCTTCGTGGTGCGGCCCGGGGAGCGGATCGCCGCCGACGGCGAGGTGCTGTCCGGGCAGTCCGCGGTGGACCGCAGCATGATGACCGGGGAGTCGGTCCCCGTCGACGCCGCCGCGGGCGACGCGGTGACCGGCGGCACCATCGTGCTGACCGGCCGGCTGATCGTGCGCGCGGTCAAGGTGGGCCGCGACACCCAGCTCGCGCACCTGATCACGATGGTGGAGCGGGCGCAGGCCGGGAAGGCCGGCGTCCAGCGGCTGGCCGACCGGGTCTGCGCGGTGTTCGTCCCGTGCGTGCTGGCCTGCGCGGCGGCGACGCTGGCCGGGTGGCTGCTGGCCGGAAGCACGGCTGGGCACGCGGTCAGCGCCGCGCTGGCCGTGCTGATCATCGCCTGCCCCTGCGCGCTCGGGCTGGCCACTCCGGCGGCGCTGGTGGTGGCGTCCGGGCGGGGGGCGCAGCTGGGCGTCTTCATCAAGGGCTACCAGGCGCTGGAGTCTTCCCGCGCGATCGACACCGTGGTGCTGGACAAGACCGGGACGGTCACCACCGGGCAGATGACGGTGACCGGGCTGATGACGGAGCCCGGGACCGGCCGCGCTGACCTGCTCCGGTACGCGGGAGCGGTGGAGCACGCCTCGGAGCACGCGGTAGCGGCCGCGGTGACCGCCCTGGCCGTCGCCGAGACGGCGCCGCTGGCGTCGGCCGACGGCTTCGCGGCGCTGCCGGGCCTGGGGGCGCGCGGGACCGTGGACGGTCACGAGGTGGTCGTCGGCCGGGAACGCCTGTTCGCCGACCGCGGGGTCGGCGTGTCCGCGGAGCTGGCCGGCTGGTGCCGCGCCCGGGAGCAGGCAGGCGGCACGACCGTCCTGGTCAGCTGGGACGACGTGATCCTGGGGGCGCTGGCGGTGACCGACACGGTCAAGGGTTCGGCCGCCGCGGCCGTGGCCGAGCTGCGCCGGCTCGGGCTCCGGCCGGTGCTGCTGACCGGTGACAACGCGGCCACCGCCCACGCGGTCGCCGCCGCCGCCGGGATCGACGAGGTGATCAGCGAGGCGCTGCCGACGGCCAAGGCTCAGGTGATGACGGACCTGGAAGCGGGGGGCCGTTCGGTCGCGATGGTGGGTGACGGGGTCAACGACGGGCCCGCCCTGGCCGCGGCGCAGCTCGGGCTGGCGCTGGGCTCGGGCACCGACGTCGCCATCTGCGCCGCGGACATGATCCTGCTCCGGGACGACCTGGCGGTCGTCCCCGACGCGATCAAGCTGGCCCGCGCCACTTTCCGAACGATCCGGCGGAACCTGGCCTGGGCCTTCTGTTATAACGTGCTGGCCATCCCGCTGGCCGCGCTCGGCTTCCTCAACCCGATCCTCGCGTCGGCCGCGATGACGCTGTCCTCGGTCTTCGTGGTGTGGAACAGCCTGCGCCTGCGGCGCTTCTCGGTGCGGGTGTGAGATGACCTTTGCGAGGTGGTCCGGTGGCTCGTGAGGCCAAGCTGGTAGGTTTCGTCCTGCTGCTCGCGGCGATCTTCGCCGTAGCCCAGATGACCGGGGCTCACCTGGGCCCGCTGACCACTAGCCATACCCAGGTCAGCCACCCGGGTGGCGGCGGCATGAACATGGGCTCGGGCCGGTGACCGACACGAGCATCGCCGCCGGGATCGAGCTCGTCATCGGTGGGATGACCTGCGGATCTTGTGCGGCGCGGATCGAGCGTCGGCTGAACCGGCTGGACGGCGTGGTGGCGACCGTCAACTACGCCACCGGGCGGGCCTACGTCACTCGCCTGGGCGGCCGTGACCCCGGTGAGCTGATCGGCGTCATCGAGTCAACCGGCTACACCGCCGAGCTGCCCGTGCCCGCGGCCGGCGACACGCCGCCCTCCGACCCGGCCGCCCGCGCGCTGGGCTGGCGGCTCGCCGCCTGCCTCCCGCTGGCCGCGGCCGTCGTCGTGCTGGCGATGGTCCCGGCCGTCCAGTTCACCGGCTGGCAGTGGGTGAGCCTGCTGCTGGCCGCGCCGGTCGCGGTGTGGGGCGCGTGGCCGCTGCACCGGGCCGCGTGGCACGGCCTCGGTTACGGCGCGGCCACGATGGACACGCTGGTCAGCGTGGGGGTAGCGGCTTCGTTCGGCTGGTCGCTTTACGCGCTGCTTTTCGGCGGGGCAGGCACGGCCGGCATGCGGATGTCGTTCGCGTTCACCTTCGGGCAGGCCAGCGGGCACACCCTGTACCTGGAAGCCGCCGCCGGCGTCACCACCGCGGTGCTGGCCGGGAGGTACCTGGAGGCACGCGCCAGGGTCCGTTCGGGATCTGCTTTGTCCGCCCTGGCCAGTCTGGGCGTCAAGACCGTCGCGGTGCTGCGCGACGGGGCTGAGCAGCGGGTGCCGGTGACGGCGCTGGCGGTGGGGGAGGAGTTCGTCGTCCGGCCGGGGGAGAAGATCGCCACCGACGGGGACGTGATCGACGGCAGCTCCGCCGTCGACGCCTCGCTCGTCACCGGCGAGTCGATGCCGTCCGAGGTGGGACCAGGTGACCAGGTGACCGGGGCCACCGTGAACATGAGCGGCCGGCTGGTGGTGCGCGCCACCCGGGTCGGCTCGGGCACGCTGCTGGCGCAGATCACCCGCCTGGTCAGCCAGGCACAGGGGACCAAGGCGAGCGCGCAGCGGCTGGCGGACCGGATCGCCGCGGTGTTCGTGCCGTGCGTGATCGCCATGGCTGTGGCCACGCTCGGTTTCTGGCTGGGCGCGGGGCTGCCCTCGGCCGCGGCCTGGAGCGCGGCCGTGGCCGTGCTGGTGGTCGCCTGCCCGTGCGCGCTCGGCCTGGCCACCCCGACCGCGCTGCTGGCCGCCGTCGGCCGCGGCGCCGAGCTGGGCATCCTGGTCAAGAGTGCGCAGGCGCTTGAGTCTGGCGGCCGGATCCGCGCCGTGGTCATGGACAAGACAGGCACGCTGACCACCGGCGTCATGACCGTGCTCGACGTCGTCCTTGGGCCCGGCGCAGACGAGAAGGAAGCCTTGCGGCTGGCCGGGGCCGTCGAAGACGCCTCCGAGCACCCCATCGGCCAGGCCATCGCCCGTTACGCCGCCGAACGCCTCAGCCCGCTGCCGCCCGTCACCAGCTTCGCCGCCCTCCCCGGGGCCGGCGTCCAGGGCACCGTCGACAGACGCGAGGTCACGGTCGGCAGCCCGCGCCTGTTCGCCGAGCTGTCCCTCGACGTGCCGCCGTCCCTCGGGCAGGTCGCCCACGCCGCCGCCGCAGCCGGCCGCACCGCGGTCCTGGCCGGCTGGGACGGGCAGGCCAGAGCCGCCCTCGTGGTCGCCGACCAGCTCAAGCCGCACGCAGTCGAGGCCGTCGCGCGGCTGCGTGCCCTGCGGCTGCGTCCGATGCTGCTGACCGGCGACAACTCCCGCACCGCCCTGGCTGTCGCCGCCCAGCTCGGTATCCCCGCCGCCGACGTGTTCGCCGGGGTCCGCCCGCAAGGCAAGGTCGAGGCCGTCGCCCGCCTGAAGGCCGACGGGATCGGAGTCTGCTTCGTCGGAGACGGTGTCAACGACGCCGCCGCCCTGGCCCAGGCCGATCTCGGTATGGCCATCGGCGCCGGCACGGACGCCGCCATCGGCGCCGCCGACCTCACCCTGGTGGCCGGGGACCCCGCCAGCGCCGCCGACGCGATACAGCTCGCCCGCGCCACCGTGGCCGTAATCCGCGGCAACCTGGCCTTGGCCGCCGGCTACAACCTGATCGCGATCCCGCTCGCCGCCCTCGGCTACCTCAACCCCCTGTTCGCCGGGATCGCCATGTCCGCCAGCTCGCTCGTCGTCGTCGCCAACAGCCTGCGCCTGAAGCGATTCCACCGATGACCGCCACCCCCGTCCCGGCCCGGGCCGACCTCGCCAGGAACCTGCGGCGCGACCTGGCCCGAGGCGCGATCGGCCCGGTGATCTGCGCCGTAGTCCTGGTCGCCCTGCTGTCCGCCTGGGTCGCCACCGGGGCGGCAGGCACCCTGTCCCAGGTCAGGATCCAGGTCACCCAGGCCGCCGTCCCGATGCGCGCCTTCACCCCGCAGGCCGCGTCCGCGATCGGTACCGCCACCACGTTCCTCACCATCCGCAACCTCAGCGACAGCCCCGACGAGCTCATCGCCGCCCGCAGCCCGATCGCCCGTCATGTCGCCCTGACCACCCGCACCGGCCTCGCCGCCGCCCGCTCGTTCGTGTCCGGCCTGGCTGTCCCCGCCCACGGCACCCTGACCCTGAGCCCCTTCGGCAACGACCTGGTCCTCCAGGATCCCGCCCCCTTCGAGACCGCCGGCACCGTTCCGCTGATCCTCACTTTCCGCAACGCCGGCACCCTCACCATCAACGCCACCGTCACCGCTCCGGGCACCCCTTGACCTGACCTCGGCGGCAGCACGTAGCCTGGTTCGGGCATCTCCGCGAGGTTCGGTGGACAGCTGGCCTCATCGACCAGGCGAGGAGCCTCCCAGCCAGCCACTTGCCCAGGACGTAGAACAGGGCAATCTCGACGATTACGATTGCGCCCACGAAGAGCCCGAAGATAACGGCGGCCAGGGCCGCGGAGCCTGCCGAGACCCGCAGCAGGATCAGCCCCGCGGGCGCATGCCACCGGTCGGGCAGCTGACATAACCTGGTTTAAGGTTATGAATTATTTAAAGGGGATAAAGTTATCTTCCACGCGGCCATATGCAGCCCGATTATCTGTGTTCCTACGGTCGTCGTAAAGTCCTCGACAAAGCGTGGCTGCCAGGGCGTTCGCCGCCCCGGCTTGGTGTCATACTCTGGAATATGGATATCCGGTCGAGCCAGGAGCTTGCCTGGGAGAATAAGGTCGATAAAGGGTTTAATACCACCAATGTCCCGCTGGAGTTCTGCCTGCTCCAGGGGGAGCTCGCCGAGGCGTTCGACGCCTGGCACAAGGACCGCGCCGACCTCGGGGAAGAACTCGCGGATGTGGCGATCTGCCTGCTCGGCCTGGCCGAGATGACCGGCGTCAACTTGCAGCGCGAGATCGAGGCCAAGCTGGCCAAGAACGCGGCGCGCGTCTACCAGCGCCTGCCGAACGACACTCTGGCCAAGACCAGCGGCGAGTCCGATTAGCTGAGCGCCCGGCCAGCCCGTCGGCGCCTTGGGCGGCAGCTCACGATCGAGGCGACGATCACGCTCTGAAGTTCCGTCACACCTGCTGGCTGCCACGCAAAGACGGCCACCCCAGAAAGGCCGCCGCCGCCCCTGGCCCGCCCCTGGCCCGCCCCTTGGGCCGCCCCGTCCTGGTCACACGGGTCCCTTCTGCCCCGCCGAAGCCCTCCGCCCCAGCCGCGGCTAGCACAAGAAAGCTCCCTCCATGATCGCGGACAGTTCGGGGTCAAATACGACCCGAACTGTCCGCGATCATGGAATCCCCGCCGCCGCATCACCAGAAGGACCGCGGTAGGTACGAGCCTTGCAGGAGATCCGGCGTGTCCCCCGTGCACCCGATCCACCGCCAAGCCCGAATCCATGCAAATCCCGGCCAGGACGCCGGGAACGGGCGGCGGGCGGGGCAGCCGGGACCACAGCGGCCAGCGGGACGCCAGGGAACGTCACATGGACGCCAGGGAACGTCACATGGACGCCAGGAAACGCATATGGACGCCAGGGAACGTCACATCCGACAGGACCGCCATCGCCGTCAGCTCAGCCGCTGCCACGACGGCCTGGCCTGGCCGCCTGATACCCGCCTCCCGCCCGTAGCAGCCGCACCCCTGGACCACCGGGCCCCTGGACCACCGGGCCGTTAGAGGAGCGCGGCGGGTGCGAGCGCGGTGCGGCGGACTGGTGCCGCATCGGGGCTATGAAGAGTGCGGCCGAACCCCGACCACGGCGGGAAAACCTGCGCTAGTGCATCAGGGTTTTCTGGCCACCCCGGCCAGGCACCAGAACGTACTCGGATCGCTGGGCACGTCGGCGGCCGAGTCAGGCCGCCACAGCGGCAGGTGCACGAGACCGGGGTCCACGAGCTCGAAGTCGCCGAACAGGCGCATGATCTCCGCCCGTGAGCGCACGTGACTTTGCGTGGCGACGGTGCGGTTGAACACCTTGCCCACGGCCTTGACCACGGCCGGCTTGCCGTCAGCCGTGCCATGGCACAGCACCAGGTAGCTGCCGGGCGCCAGCGCGTCGCGCAGTGTCGCCATAACCCCCCGGGGGTTGTCCGCGTCGGCGATGTAGTGCAAGACGGAGACCAGCAGCAACCCGGCCGGCCGGCCGAAGTCGATCAGCCGCCGGGTGTCGTCATGGTTGAGAATCTTCTCCGGCTCGCGCAGGTCAGCCTCGATGATCGCGGCGTTCTGGCGGCCCGCCAGGATGGTCCGGCTGTGCGCGATCGCGACCGGGTCGATATCGGCGTAGACCACCCGGCTGCCGCGGTCGGCTCGCTGCGCCACCTCGTGCACGTTGCCCCCGGCCGGTATGCCCGAGCCGATGTCGAGGAACTGGCGGATCCCGGCGTCACTGAGAAACCGCACCGCCCGGCCGAGGAAGGCGCGGTTGGCCCGGGCGATCGCCCGGACGGCCGGTTCGACCGCCGCGAGCGCCCGGCCCACGTCCTGGCCGGCCAGGAAGTTATGGCTGCCGCCGAGCAGGTAGTCATAGACCCGGGCGATGTTCGCCCGCCTGGTATCGACTCCCGGCGGTACCCAGTCCGGCTCGCCAGCCGTCACGCCTGCCTCCTTGGCTCTCCCCCCGGCCTGGCGCGGCCCATCGGTGAGGTCGTCGTCCTGGCCGCGGACACTATTCGCTGGCGGGCGATGGCGACCGGGCAGCCGGTATTGACCAGCCAGCCAGCCAGCGAGATCACCGCTGGCTGTACCTCGCTGCTGGCCGTGCCCCTGATCGCCCGCGGCGTCGTGGTGGGGTGCGCGGCGTTCGGGCGGCTACCGGCAAGCCCGGCCTTCAACCCCGGTGACGTGGCTCTGGCCGCCGCGCTGGCCTCGCGCGCCGCGGTGGGCATCGACAACGCCCGCCTGTACGACCGGGAGCGGCGGATCGCGCGGGCGCTGCAGCGGGGCCTGCTGCCCGGCCAGCCCGATATCCCGGCGGGCATGGAGGTCGCGCACGCCTACCTCCCCGTCGGGGACCATGTGGTGGGCGGCGACTGGCATGACATCGTCGCGCTGCCTGGCGGCCGCGGGAGTGGGCGCGGCATCGTTCGCCACCTGCATTTACGCCGTGATCGACCCGTCCGGCGGCGCCAGCAAGATCGTCCAGGCGGGTCATCTACCGCCGGTGCTCGTGCTGCCCGACGGGACAACCCAGGTGCTCGACCTGCCGCCCGGGCTCCCGCTGGGCCTGGGCGCCGGATCGTTCCAGGTCACCAAGTTCAGTCTCCCCCCGGGAGCCACCCTTGCGCTGTACACCGACGGGCTGGTGGAAAGCCGCACCCGGCCCGTCGACGACGGCCTGGCCGCGCTCCGCCACGCGCTCAGCTCCGCGCTGGCCGAGCCAGGCAGCACGCTAGACCATGCCTGCCAGACGGTCACCCAGCTGCTGCGTGAGCACGGCGAGGACGACATCACCCTGCTGCTCGCCCGCAGCCGGTAGGGGCTACTCGAGCACGTAGCGGCCGGGAGCCGGGACGAGCGGCCGGTACTGGCGGTTGCCGAGGGTCACCCGCGCCGCCTTCTCGCGGCCGGACCGGGAGATCAGCCATTCGGCCCAGGGCCGCCACCACGAGCCCTTCGACGCGGTGGCCGTCGTCAGCCACTCGTCAGGATCGGCCGACGTCGGCGGGCCGTACCAGCGGCCGTAGTGCGTGCTGTCGGCCGGGTAGACCACCGACTGGATGTGACCGGAGCGGATCAGGGTCATCTGCTTGTCCGGGCCGCCGGCCACCGGGCCGCCGGCCACCGGGCCGCCGGCCACCGGGCCGCCGATCAGCCGGGCGGTGTCGTAGCAGGCCCGCCAGGCGGTGATGTGGTCGGTGTACCCGCCGACGTGGAAGCTGTCGCAGCTGACCTGGCTGAAGTCGGTCGGTATGCCGAGCACGGTCGGACCGGGGCCGTCCCAGCCGTCCATGGCCAGCTTGGTGGACTCGAGCGCGAACTTCGCCGTCGTGGAGGTGGCGTCGTCGTTCCAGGCCAGCACGTCGAACGGCGCGGGCGACTCGCCCTTGAGCCAGCCGCTGACCAGGTAGTTGAACACCAGGTCGTTCGGCCGCAGCATGGCGAACAGGCTGCGCAGCGCGGTCCCTGGGACGATCTCCGAGTTCGCGGCGGCCTTCGCCAGGATGGTGCGCGCCTGTCTGGTGTCGAGCATGCCCACGACGTTCGGGTTCTCGCCGGTCAGCATGGTCACCACGAAGGTTGCCGCCCCGGCCGACTCATCGCCGATGGCGGCGAGGTGCGCGAGCACGTAGGAGAGCGTTATGCCCCCGGCGCACAGCCCGAGCAGGTTGATCGTCTCGCTGCGCGCGATCTTCTTGACCACCTCGTTGGCTCGCTCCGCCGCGGCGAGGTAGTCGTTCAGTCCCCACTTCCCGTGGCCGAGCTTGGCGTCCGGGTTCCGCCAGACGATCATGAACACCGGCAGGCCCTGGCTGACGGCGAACTCGGCCAGCGACCGCCCCGGCGCCAGGTCAAGCACGTAGTGCCGGTTGATCTGCGGCGGGATCATCAGCAGCGGAACGCTGCGCACCTTGGGCGTGACGGGCTTGTACTGCAGCAGCTCGAACATCTCCTCCCGGTACACCACGGCCCCCGGGGTGCAGGCGATGTCCTTGCCGACGGTGAACTGGCCGCCGTCTGTCATCGCGGGCATCCCGCCGCGGGCCAGGTCGCGCAGCATGTTCCTGGCGCCGCGGCCGAGCGAGAGGCCACCGGTCTCGATCGCCTGCCGCAGTGCTTCCGGGTTCGTGCCGAGGTAGTTGGTCGGAGCCAGCGCCGCCGCGATGACGTCGGCCGCGAAGCGGGCCCGCGCCTTGTTCTGCCAGCTGCCGTCCGTGTGGGAGTACATCCGGTCCATCCACAGCTCGAACAGCCGGTAGGACTGGCCGAGGAGGCGGAAGTAGGGGATGGTCCGCCACGCCTCGTCGGCGAAGCGCTTGTCCCGGGTGCCGAACGAGATATCCGACTGGCCGAGCGCGATCTTGGTTATCTCGTCGGCTAGCCACGGCATTTCCTGCGCGACCGCGGCGGGGTCGACGAGGTCGGTGACGGCGTGGACCATATCAAGCGGCAGCAGGCCGGCCGCGGCTTGCGTCGCCTCGGACATGATGCCGGGTGTTTCGTTATTGTCCATAACCTCTCCCGGACTTACCGTAGGTAACGTCACTGTTACGATTACCCTCGGCTACCGTCTCCTCCGGATGGCCCAGGAGGAAGGGACTAATGGCCCTAATCCGGGGACATAGGGCCGGTACCCGCCCGGATCGCCTGGCCGTAAGGTCACAGGTATGTGACAGCAGTCCCGGGCCACGGTCACCGGACAAGCCGCAGGACAGATCCGGACCACCAAAGGGAGGCCTGGACGTGTGGGAAGAGGAAAAATCATGGAAGACGTTTTCGTCCTGTCAGGCGTAAGAACCCCGATCGGCAAGTTCGGCGGTGGCCTGGCCTCCGTCCCGCCCTGTGATCTGGCCGCGAAGGTGGTGCGTGAGGCGGTCAGCCGGTCGGGCGTGGACCCGGCTCAGGTGGGCCACGTCGTGTTCGGCAACGTGCTCCACACCGAGAAGAGAGACATGTACCTGTCCCGGGTGGCGGCCATCAACGGCGGCCTGGGGGTTGGCACGCCCGCGTTCACCTTGAACCGGCTGTGCGGCAGCGGGCTGCAGGCCATCGTGTCCGCCTCGCAGGCCATCATGCTGGGTGACTGCGAGGTCGCGGTGGCCGGCGGGGCCGAGTCGATGAGCCGCACCCCGTACTGGCTGCCCGGCATGCGCTGGGGCCAGCGGATGGGCGATGGCGTCGCCATCGACGCCATGACCGGGGCGCTGTCGGATCCGTTCGACGGGTGCCACATGGGCGTGACCGCGGAGAACGTCGCCACCGACTACCACGTATCCCGGGCCGACCAGGACGCGCTGGCCGCGGAAAGCCACCGCCGGGCCGCCGCGGCGCAGGCGGCGGGGTACTTCTCCGAGCAGATCCTGCCGATCGAGATCGAGGGCAAGCGGGGCAAGGTCACCATCGTCGACACCGACGAGCACGTGCGGCCCGAGGTCAGGCTGGAGGACATGGCCAAGCTGCGGCCCGCGTTCGCCAAGGACGGCACGGTCACCGCGGGCAACGCGTCCGGCGTCAACGACGCCGCCGCGGCCGTGGTGCTCGCCTCGGAGTCATTCGTCCGGGAAAGCGGCCGCGTCCCGATGGGCAAGCTGATCGGGTACGCGCACGCGGGCGTCGAGCCGCGCATCATGGGCATGGGCCCGGTGCCCGCGGTCCGCCACCTGCTTGACCGTACCGGCATCAAGATCGACGAGATCGACGTGTTCGAGGTGAACGAGGCCTTCGCCGCCCAGGCGCTGGCGGTGGTCAGGGAACTTGGCCTGCCGCCCGAGCGCACCAACCCGAACGGCAGCGGCATCTCCCTCGGCCACCCCGTCGCCGCTACCGGGGCCATCTTGACTGTCAAGTCCCTGTACGAGCTCAAGCGCACCGGCGGCAGGTACGCCCTGGTCACGATGTGCATCGGCGGCGGCCAGGGCATCGCTGCAATCTTCGAACGCGTCTAGCCAACCCGCTTAGCGCACCCGCTAGCAAGGAGAAAAACTATGCCCACCAACCCCGCCAACGAGCTGCAAGGTGAGTTCCTTGCGGCCATCCGCAAGAGCCAGGACACCGTGATCGACGCGATCAAGACCTGGGTCGAGACCGTCCAGTCCGTCGTCCCCCCGATACCGTCGAACTTGCTGCCTTCGGTCCCGGCAGGAGTGGCCGGTCAGACGCCCAAGCCCGAGGAGGTCGTGGCCAGCGCCTACGACTTCGCCGAGCACCTGCTGGCCAGCCAGCGCAGGTTCGCTGAGGAACTGCTGAAGGCCACGTCCCCGCTGGTTCCCAGCGCCGACACCAAGCCGGCGGCCAGAGCCGCCAAGTAAGCCATCACCCCGTCAAGGCGACGGGGACCCCGTACGCGGCAGCCCCCGAAGGGAGCTGCCGCGTACCCTGGCCGACATCAGGGAGATGTTCGTACCATGGATTTCGAGTTGACCGATGAGCAAGAGCTGATCCGCGAGGCGGTCAGGGAATTCGCCGACACCGAGCTGGCGCCGATCGCTGCCGAAGTCGACCGTGAGCACCGTTTCCCCGCTGAGCTGATCCCGAAGCTGGCGGACCTGAACCTCATGGGCATGCCCTATCCGGAGAAGATGGGTGGCGCGGGCGCCGATTACCTGAGCTACGTCATCGCGGTCGAGGAGATATCGCGGGTGTGCGCGACCACCAGCGTCATCATGTCCGCGCACAGCTCCCTGGCCACCTGGCCGATCTACAAGTTCGGCACCCCGGCCCAGCAGGACAAGTACCTTCCCGACATGACCTCAGGCCGCCGCCTGGGCGCCTTCGCGCTGACCGAGCCGAGCGCGGGCACCGATGCCGCCGCGGGCACCACCACGGCGGTGCGCAGCGGAGATGAGTACATCCTCAACGGGTCGAAGATCTTCATTTCGAACGCCCCGTTCGCCGAGATCTACATCGTCTTCGCCAAGACCGACACCACCAAGGGCACCAAGGGGATAAGCGCCTTCATCGTGGAACGGGACACCCCCGGGTTCTCCGTCGGCGAGGCCGAGCACAAGCTGGGCATCCGCGGTTCGAGCACGCCGCCGCTTTACTTCTCCGACTGCCACATTCCGGCCGATGCGCTGCTCGGCGGCGAGGGCAACGGCTTCAAGGTCGCCATGCAGACCCTCGACGGCGGCCGGATCGGCATCGCCGCGCAGGCGCTTGGCATCGCCCAGGGCGCCCTCGACGCGTCGGTCGCCTACGCCAAGGAGCGGGTCCAGTTCGGCAAGCCGATCGCGGCCCTGCAGGCGATCCAGTGGATGATTGCCGACATGGCCACCGAGATCGACGCGGCCAGGCTGCTGGTCTACCGGGCCGCCTCGTGCGTGGACAACCAGCGCCCCTACTCTACCGAAGGGGCGATGGCCAAGCTTTTCGCCTCGGAAACCGCCACCCGGGTGGCGGGCAAGGCCATCCAGATCCACGGCGGGTACGGCTACACGGAGAGCTACCCGGTCGAGCGGAGCTGGCGGGACGCTAAGATCACCGAAATCTACGAGGGAACTTCCGAAGTGCAGCGCATGGTCATAGCGCGAAGCTGCCTGCGGTAGGAGAGGATCGTCATGAGGATTGTGGTCGCCTACAAGTGGACTCGCGACCCGGAGGAGGCCACGGTAGGTGCCGACGGCACGGTGGACTGGAGCCGGGCCAAGCCCGGCCTGTCCACCTACGACCCGGTGGCCCTGGAGCTGGCCCGCCAGCTCGCCGAGGCGGCAGGCGCCGAGCTGATCGGCGTGAGCGCCGGAGGTAAGGGCGTCGCGGCGCCGATCGCGTCCAAGGCCGCCCTGGCCCGCGGCCTGGCCCGGGTGGTGATCGTCGAGGACGAGTCACTGGCCAACGCGGGCCGGGGCGAGCTGGCCGCGGTGCTGGCCGCGGTGATCAGGCACATCGGCGACGTCGACCTCGTCATCACCGGCGACTCGTCGGTGGACGTGGCGGCCAAGATGGTCCCGACCGTGCTGGCCGGCGAGCTGGGCTGGCCGGCCGTGGCCGAGGTTGCCGCCGTGTCGGGTAAGGCAGGCGCGCTGCGCGTCGAGCGGGCGATCCCCGGCGGCGTGCAGGTGCTCGAGGTCTCAGGCCCCGCGGTGCTGGCCGCGTCCGCCGACGCCGCGGTGCCTCGCGTGGCCGGCATGAAGGAACTCCTCGCGGCGGCCAAGAAGCCGGTGGAGCTCCTCGATCTCGCCGCGCTCAAGGTGCCGCCGAGCCACGCGGTCATGACCGTCACCGGCCGGTCGCGGCCGGAGCGCAAGGCCCGCAAGGGCCAGCTCATCGACACCACCGACCCGGCTGCGGCCGCCGCCGAGCTGGTCACCGCCCTGCGTGAGGCCGGCTCGCTAGAAAGGAATGGGCAGTGAGCGTCAACGCCTGGATCATCGTCGGTGATCAGCCGACGATCGGCAACCTCATCACGGTCGCCCGCGCCCTGGGCGGCCCGGTCGGGGCCGTGGTCGCCGGGCCCCGCTCGGTGGCCGAGACGGTCGCGGCCAGCGGCGTTGACAAGGTGGTCTGGTGCGCCGCGTCCGATGACGTACCCGCGGAAGCGAACGCCCCGGCGGTGGCGCAGGCCGTCGCCGCCGATCCGCCCCGCGTGGTGCTGGCCGGCCGCAACCCAGGCGACCGGGTGCTCCTGGGCGCCGCCGCCGCCGCGCTCAAGGCGGCCGTGCTGACCGGCGCCCGTTCTGTGTCGGCCGACGGCGAGGGCGTCCTCGTGGTCAACGCCGTCTTCGGCGGCATCGCCGAGGAGACCGTCGCCGTCTCCGGCCCGGTGGCCCTGCTGCTCGACGGCGGCTCCGTGCCGCCCGCCGACCCGGCGAGCCCCGCCGTGCCCATCGAGGAGGTGGCCGCCACGCCGCTTGGCCTGAAGGTGATCGAGACCAGGACGTCCGGCTTCGACGAGGTGGACCTCAACTCCGCCCACCGGGTGATCGGGGTCGGCCGCGGCCTCAAGGCCAAGGAGGATCTCGCCCTCATCGAGGCGCTGGCCACCGCGATCCGCGCCGAGGTCGCCTGTTCCCGGCCGGTGGCCGAGGGCCTGAACTGGATGGGCAAGGACCGCTACATCGGCAGCTCGGGCGCGCACATCGCCCCCCAGCTCTACCTCGCGATCGGCGTCTCCGGCCAGCTGCAGCACATGGTCGGCGTGCAGGGCGCGGAGATCATCGTGGCGATCAACACTGACCCGAACGCCGCAGTCTTCAGCCAGGTCGACTACGGCCTGGTCGGCGACCTCTACCAGCTCGTGCCCGCGATCACTGCGGCGCTGAAATGACGGTGCCCGATGACAGAAACAACTGAGCCCGACTTCGAGGTCATCGTCATCGGGGCCGGCATCGCCGGCTGCGTCGCGGCCTACCAGCTGGCCAAGCAGGGACGTTCGGTGCTGCTGATCGAGCGGGGTGAGGCGCCAGGCGCGAAGAACCTGTCAGGCGGCGTCCTGTACTCCCGCGGCATGCAGCAGGTCTTCCCCGACTTCCTCCAGGAGGCCCCGGTCGAGCGCCGGATCACCCGCAACTACGTCAACTTCCTCAACGCCGACAGCTCGGTCGCCATCGATTACAAGGACGCCAGGCTGGCCGACCCGGTCAACGCCGTCACGGTGCTGCGCGCCAAGCTGGACGCGTGGCTGGCCGCCAAGTGCGAGGAGGCCGGCGCCCTCATCATGCCCGGCGTCCGGGTGGACCGGGTGCTGACCGAGGTCGGCCCGGACGGCCCGCGGGTCGTCGGCGTCCAGGCCGGCGACGACGAGTTGCGGGCCCAGGTGGTCATCGCCGCCGACGGCGTGAACTCCTTCATCGCCAAGGATGCCGGGCTGCGCCGCCAGGACCCGCTGAACCACCTCGCCGTCGGCGTGAAATCGGTGGTCAAGCTGCCCAGGGAGACGATCGAGGCCCGGTTCAACCTCACCGGCGACGAGGGCGCGGCCGTGGCCGTGGTCGGCGACTGCACCCAGGGAGTGGGCGGCGGCGGCTTCCTCTACACCAACATCGACTCGCTGTCCGTCGGCATCGTCGTCCGGCTGGACGACCTCACCGAGAAGAAGAAGGTCGTGACCGACATCTTCGACCACTTCCTCGCGCACCGGTTCATCGCCCCGTACCTCGACGGCGGCGAGCTGCTCGAGTACGGCTGCCACCTGGTCGCCGAGGGCGGCATGGCGATGATCGGCGAGATCGCCATGGACGGCATGCTCGTGGTCGGTGACGCCGCCGGGCTCACCCTGAACACCGGCCTGACCGTGCGGGGGATGGACCTCGCGGTCGGCTCCGCGGTCGCCGCCGCGCAGACCATCGGCTCCGCCCTGGACCGCAAGGACACCTCCAAGGGCGCCCTGGCCGGATACCGGCAGCGCCTGTTCGCCTCCTACGTCGGCCAGGACATGAAGACCTACGCCAAGGCCCCGTCGTTCCTCGAGGTGGAGCGGATGTACAAGCAATACGGAGAGCTCTTCGCCAACGTGCTGTACGGCACGTTCAGCCTGGATACCCAGCCTCGCCGGCATCTGCTCAAGGTGGCCCGCAGGTCGCTGGCCGCCTCCCCGCTGAAGATGAGGCAGCTCGTCAAGGACGGCATCGCAGGAGCGCGGGCGCTATGAAACCTCTATCCGTCCCCGACCGGCTGACGAAGAACCGCTTCAACCTCGATGAGGAGGAAAGCCACATCGAGGTCAACCAGGAGATCGCCAAGGCGACAGGGACAGGCAAGGCCATCGTCGCCTGCTGCCCCGCCCACGTCTACACCGAGGAACCCGACGGGACCATCTCGGTCGAGTACGCCGCCTGCCTGGAGTGCGGCACCTGCCTGGCGGTCGCCGCTCCCGGCGCCCTGAAGTGGCACTACCCAAGGGGCGGGTTCGGGGTCCAGTTCCGCGAGGGCTAGGTGAGCTCGCGCAGGTACTGAGGCAGCATCTGCCGCCAGGTAGGCCACTGATGGTCCCAGTCCGGGCCCCAGTCGTCCACCCGGTTGGGGATGCCCTGGGCGCCCAGCGCGTCGGCCATCCGCCGGGACTCGCCGACGTCCTCCCACTGGCCCGCCCCGGACGCGAGCACCACCCGCCGCTGCCTGAGCCGGTCAAGCTGCGGGCCCGCCAGGCCGGGCAGGAACTGCAGCGGCGCGGCGTGGTACAGGTCCTGGCTCCAGGCTTCGTCGTAGAAACGCTCGATCCGGTAGCTGCCGCTCATCCCGATGGCCGCGCCGAACACGTCCGGGTAACGGCACAGCACGGCCACGGCGTTGAACGCGCCGATCGAGGCGCCGCTGGTGATCACGTCGATGGCCTGACCGTCCAGATCCGCGTGGATGGCCGGCACCACCTCCCACCTGACGCACTCGTGGAACTGGTTGAGCAGCCACATCCGGTGCTCCACCGGGCTCGTCTTGGTCACCATCGCCTGCCCGGCCACGCTGTCCACCGAGTACAGCTTGACCCGGCCCTGCGCCAGCAGCGGCCCGCACGCGTCGACCAGGCCGTTGCGCTCGATCTCCCAGGCGTCGCCGCCCGCCGAAGGGAAGACGAGCACCGGCGCGCCGAACGTGCCCCAGCGCACCACCGTAATGTCCTGCTCCAGCCGGTGCGAGTACCACCGCTCCGTGACCCTACTCATAGACGTACTTCTGCGGTCCGGGGAAAATCCATGACAGTCCTTCCCTGAGTCGGTCACGCCAGTTTTCCCAGCTGTGCCCATCCCTGGCCTCGACGTAACGGACGGCCATCCCGGCCGCCTCGAACACAGGCACCATCGACCGGTTCGGCACGATCAGCGGCTCGTAGACGCCGCAGCTGACGAACATCCGGTCGGCGACCCGCCGCGGCGCCGCGCGGTACCTGTTGACGAACCGCACCACCGGCTCGAACGGCGGTCCGCCGCCGTGGTCATGACCGATGTCGGTGAAGACGAACGACCCGGACTGCACGAGCAGCGACCCGTAGACCTTCGGGTGCCGGTACGCGGTCGACAGCGCGGCCACCGCGCCGAAGCTCGAGCCCATCAGGCAGCGCCCGGACGGCGTGCCGGCCAGCGGGAGCTCCGCCTCAAGCCGGGGCAGCAGCTCGGCGGTCAGGTAGCGGGCGTGCGCCGCGGAGTTGGCGTATTCGGCCAGCCGGTCGCCGGGCGAGACGAAGGCCGCCACCAGCGGCGCCACGTCGAGGGTGTGGATGAGGTTGTCGAGCACGGTCTTGGCCGCCGCGTACCGCAGGTAGTCCCCGCCGTCGTGCACGATCAGCAGCGGGTACCTGCCGGTGCGGCGGAACCTGGCCGGCCGGTAGAGGGTGACCGGGCAGTCGCGGCGCAGCGCCCGGCTCGGCACCACGATGTCGGCCAGCGACCCGGGCCGCGCGTCGGTGTCGAAGACGGCCCAGTCAGGCACCGAGTACCCGTGCGCGTAGCAGACCGAGGAACTGCCAAGCGGGCTGTGCGCGAGCCTGGGGTTCAGCGGGTCGTTGATCCGCATCCGGTGGCCGCCGCGCACCACTTCCAGCTGGTACTCCACCCGGGATCCGTCGGGCAGCTCGAGGACGGCGTACCACAGGTCGGTGCCGTGCAGCCGCCGCAGCGCCAGGTGGTCGGGCAGCCCGAAGATCCGGTGCGTCAGGAACACCTCGTCGGCCTCGCCCCGGTACAGGAACGTGCAGCGGGCCCCCTCGACGATGGGCACCTGGTGCCGGGCCAGGAAGCGGTCGACGGCGGCCGCCTCCACCGGTCGCCGGTCGCGTAGCCGGTTGATAGCGAGCTTACGGCGGACGCCCGGCCGGCTCACGGTGGTCAAGCGGCCTCCAGCGCGGTCGCGTGGCCGTCCGCGGCCAGCACCCGGGTCCCGGCCGGCCAGCCCGGGCCGGTGCCCCGGCCGGCGCCGCCAGTGTCGAGCTCGATCCGGGCGCCGCTGTCAAGCAGCACGCAGCGGCCCGGTGCGAACCTCCGGGCGAACACCGCCATCCGCGGCACCTCCTCGAGCAGCAGCCGGGACCGGGCGTGCGGCAGCAGCACCACGTCGCGCAGCACGCTGAGCCCGGCGCCGTAGACCTCGGGGTGGCCAGGTCCCTGCGGCGACCGGTCGCCGAACAGCACGATCCGGTCCGTCAGCGCCATCGCCCCCGCGGACCAGGCGATCACCGGTGTCCCCAGGGTCGGCGCCACGTTGAACAGGTGCAGCACCTCGGCCAGCACGCCCACGTGCCCGCCCGCGATCACCAGCGCGGCCGCCTGGCCGAGGATCTCTTCCACCCGGGCGCGCTGCCGGGCGATCTCCGGCCGGTCATGCGGCCGCAGGCCGGCGAAGAACTCGCCGCGGGCCTGGTCGACCTGGTGCAGGTGCGCCGCGTCGAGCTCGCGCACCGCGGCCACGGCCTCGTCCACCGCCTGCGCCCGAAGCCGGCCACCCGAGCCCGAGCGCCCCGAGCCCGAGCGACGCTGCAGCGCGTAGACCGCCCGCAGCGCGTGGTCGAGCCGCAGCAGGTAGAGGTCTTGCCGTTCGGCGAGCTCATCGGCCAGCCGCCGCTCGGCGGCGGCGTAGTCCGGATCAAGCTCGGCCACCTCGAGCCAGCGCCGGTACAGCCCCAGGTTGACGTCCCGGCCGCCGAGCAGCCCGCTCAGCTCGCCGTCGTCGGGTTCCCGTTCCTGCCACCCGGCGGTGATCGTCGCGACCGGCCCGTCCAGGTGCAGCGACCGCACCACCGGCTCCAGCGTGGGCCTGCGCTGCGGGCCGAGCAGGATGACCTTCACGAGGCGTAGACGCTCAGGGTGCGGCCCACCGCGTCCAGCATGCCGCGCAGCGTGTCGTAGTCGGGGTGCCGCATCCGCACGTACGCGTTGGCCATGTACCCGGCCTCCACGCCCTGGGTGGGCGTGCCCGGCGGCGGCAAGGTGGCGTCGATGACCCACTCGCCGTACTGCTGCTGCAGCTCATCGACCCCGCTGTAGCCAGAGATAACCCCGTCCTGCGACGGCCGCAGCGCCACGATCCCGCTGGCGTACCGCCGCGACGGCGCGCCCGCCACGCCGCCCGCCACGATCGCGTTGGCCCACTCGCGGTACAGGTCGATCTCGTTGCCGGCCGAGTACAGGTCCCAGGCGCCCACGCCGGGCGGCCGGGCGCCGATCTCGGAGAACCGCAGGCCCTTCGGCCCGAAGAACCACTCCATGTGCGTCGCCGACGTCTCGATCCCGAGCGCGGCGATGACCCGCGCGCCCATCTCCCGCAGCTCGGCGTACTCCGGCGCGGTATCGATCCGGTTGGTCGCGACGAACTGAGGTGAGATCCACCGGGTCCGCATCGCCTCGAGCACGTTCGGGAAGTAGTGCGAGACGAAGTCCAGCGCCACCGCGCCGTTCACCGTGATCGTGTCGTAGAAGCCCTCGTGCCCCTCGATAAACTCCTCGACGGCGATCGAGGAGACGCCGTCGCCGCCGAAGACACCGAGCGCGTGATCGAGACCCGCGACGTCATCGACCCGTACCGTACCCGACGCCCCGGCCCCGGCGCGCGGCTTGAGGATCAGCGGGAACCCGGTCTGCCCGGCGAAGGCGTGCGCCTCGGCGGCGCTGCTCACCGCGGCCGAGGCGGCGGTGGGCACGCCGACGGCCCGCAGCGCCTCCTTCATCGACGGCTTGTCCCGGCACAGCCAGGCCGTCCGCACCGACGTGCCCGGGATCGTGCAGGCCTCGCGGACCTGCGCGGCAGCCATGGTGTGCGCCTCGACGGTGGCTTCGAGCCGGTCCACCCACAGCTTGTCTTGCACCCAGCGGACCGCCCGCGTCATCGCGTCCACGTCGGTGACCGACGGCACCTGCTCATAGTGGTGCAGCCAGCCCTTCAGCTGGTCGTCAAGCACGTCGGCACCGAATTCGCCGATGCCGATCACAGTCGCGCCCGCCTGCGCCAGCGCGCGGGCGAACTGGCGCTGGTTGGCCGGGAAGAACGGCTCGACCAAGACGATGTTCATATCCGGAATGTTAACTGGGTACGGTGCTGTCATGATCGTCGCCGGGTTCGTCGCGCCGTACCTGCTGGACACCACGACGCGGTTCGTCCGCGCCGCGGCCCTGCTGCCTGACGTCCGGCTGGGCCTGATCACCTGCGAGCCCGCCGACCGGCTGCCACCCGAGCTCCGGGACGTCCTGGCCGGGCACTGGCGGATCGACGACGCGCTCGACGCCGGGCAGATCACCGCCGCGGCGCGGGGCCTGGGTTCCCAGCTCGGCCCGGTGCAGCGGCTGCTGGCCGTGCTCGAGCAGCTGCAGGTGCCGCTGGCCCAAGCCCGCCAGCAGCTGCGCATCCCCGGCATGGACGTGGTCACGGCGGCTAACTTCCGGGACAAGGCCCAGATGAAGACGGTGCTGCGCGCCGCGGGGGTGCCGTGCGCCAGGCACCGGCTGGCCTTCTCGGCCACCGACGCGGACGACTTTGCCCGGCTGGCCGGCTTCCCGCTTGTGGTCAAGCCCCCGGCCGGGGCCGGGGCCAAGAGCACCTTCCGCCTCGACGACGCCGGCGACCTGGGCGACTGGCTCGGCGCCGCGGCGCCGACCCCGGACCGGCCCGCGCTGATCGAGGAGTTCCTCACCGGCGAGGAGGGGTCCTACGACAGCGTGATGGTCGACGGGCAGGTCGTCTGGGACTCGGTGTCTGACTACCTGCCGACCCCGCTTGAGGTGCTGCGGCACCCGTGGATGCAGTGGGTGGTGCGGCTGCCCCGGGAGACCAGGGGCCCGGAGTACGCCGGCATCAGGCAGGTCGCGCCGGTCGCGCTGCGCGCCCTCGGGCTGCGCTCGGGGCTGACCCACATGGAGTGGTTCCGCCGCCCCGACGGCACGGTGGCGGTGTCCGAGGTCGCGGCCCGGCCGCCGGGCTCCCAGATCACCTCGATGCTGTGCTACGCGCACGACTTCGACCTGTACACCGCCTGGGCCGCGTTGATGATCGACGGTACCTTCGACCCGCCGCCGCGCCTCTGGTCGGCCGGCACGGTCTACCTGCGCGGTCAGGGCGCGGGCCGGGTGATCGCGACCCACGGCCTGGACACGCTGCCGCCCGAGGTGACGGCCCTGGTGGTCGACTCGCGGCTGCCGCAGCCCGGCCAGCTGTCCTCGGGCAGCTACGAGGGCGACGGCTACATCACGATCAGGCACCAGGACACGGCCGTGGTCACGGCCGCGCTCAAGCAGCTTGTCAGCACCGTCCGCGTCGAGCTGGGCTGACGCCGATGGAGCTGACGCCGATGGAGCTGACGCCGATGGAGCTGACGCCGACGGAGCTGACCCGATGAACGTGCTGATGATCTCGCCCGGCTATCCGGCCGAGATGGCCTTCTTCACCCGGGGCCTGCGGGACGCGGGCGCCGACGTCATCGGCCTGGGCGACCAGGCGGCGGACGCCCTGCCTGCCACCGCGCGGGACGCGCTGGCGCACTACGTCCAGGTCGGCTCGCTGGCCGCCGCTGACCAGGTCGCCGCGACGGTGGCCGAGCTGGCCGCCCGGGTCAGGATCGACCAGGTGGAGTGCCTGTGGGAGCCCTACATGGTGCTGGCCGCGCGGCTGCGCGAGCAGCTCGGCCGGCCCGGCCTGACCGTCGCGCAGACGCTGCCGTTCCGGGACAAGGAGCAGATGAAGCAGTTGCTCGACGCGGCGGGCCTGCGGACGCCCTGGCACGTGGCCGCGCAGACCGTCGCGGAGGTGTGGGCGGCGGCCGAGAAAACCGGCTACCCCCTCATCGTCAAGCCGATCGACGGAGCCGGCTCGGCGGACACCTACCGGGCCGGCTCCGCCGCCGAGCTGGACGCGATCCTGCCCAGCGTGCGGCACCTGCCGCGGGTCAGCGTCGAGGAGTTCATCGACGGGCAGGAGTTCACCTACGACACGATCTGCGCGGGCGGCCAGGTGCTGTTCGAGAACATCTGCCAGTACCATCCCCGCCCGCTGATGACCAAGATGCACGAGTGGATAAGCCCGGTCACGATGGCGCTGCGCGACCTGGACGAGCCCGGGTTGCAGGGCGGCCGGCAGCTGGGCGCCGCGGTGCTGCGGGCGCTCGGGTTCACCGACGGGTTCACCCACATGGAGTGGTACCGCAAGGCCGACGGCGAGGTGGTCTTCGGTGAGATCGGCGCCCGGCCGCCGGGGGCCCGCACCGTCGACGTGATGAACTACGCGTGCGACGCCGACCTGTTCGCCGCCTGGGCGCAGGCCGTCACGCAGGGCCGGATCGCGCAGCCGGTGCAGCGGCGCTACAACGCCGCGAGCATCTTCAAGCGGGCCCGCGGGGCGGGCCGGATCACCCGCTACGAGGGGCTTGACCCGCTGCTCGAGGAGTACGCCGAGTACGTGGCGGCGGTGGAATTGCTCCCCATCGGCGCGCCCCGCCGGGACTGGCGGGCCACCACCATCGGCGACGGGATGGTCATCATCCGGCACCCCGACCTGCCCGCCGCCCTCCACATCGCCCAGCGCTTCGCCGCCGAGCTGCACCTGTACGCCAGCTGAGCACGCTGCTGCATCGACTATGCGCGGTCACCGGGAGCCGATGAGCGAGGAGCTGGCCAGGCAGGTCGGCGTACTGGCTGGCACATCCGGTCACGACGACATTGTCGATGTCGCCGTGGTGGAAGGCGCCATGCGGCGGGGGGACGCCGTCGTGACCTCGAATGTCACCCACATCCGTAAGGTGGCAGAAGCCGTCCGGGCAGAGCTAAGGGTGGAGAACGTCTGAGCCCAGGTCGGCGGCGGTCCAGGCTCAGCCCTGCGCGAGATAGCCGTACCGGTCGCGGAAGGCCTCGGGCGTGAGCCCGGAGGCCGCTGCGATCGGGCTGAGCTTGTCCGGATCCTCGAGGTCGTCGCGGTCCAGCCGGATCATGTACTCGCGGGCCACCCGGTACGAGCTCGACTCGATGTTCACCAGCCGGATCCGTACCCGTCCCGTCTCGGGGTCGGTGAACGAGCCGAAGGGCAGCGCCACCATGTGCCCCTCCTGGATGGTGACCATGCCGCCGGGCTCGTCGCCCGCAAGCACCTGCTTCAGGTAATCGACGGCGCTGTAGCCGAGATCGCGGGTGTACTCGATGTCGTACGGGATGGGGGGTGCGCAGCGAAGCTCGTAGCCGATGTTCTTGCCCTCGACCGTGACCTTCTTCCCGCGGTCCTTGAAGCGTTCCTTGACCTGCTTGGCCAGCAGCCGGTCCAGCTCGAGTTCGGCCAGCCTGACGTGGCCGTGCTCGTCTCGTTCGACCTCCGGCATGGCCTTGGCCAGCTCGTCCTGGGGCAGCCGCAGGCCGATGCCCTCGGCGAGCACCGCCACCCCGAAGGGGCGGCCGTGGGCGATCCGCTTGAGCATCGAGGTCTCGATGATGTCCACCAGGTGCGGCAGCCGGATGGGCTCGTCCGGGGGGAACTCCTCGCCGATCATCGACAAGGTGGCCCCGGCCGACTTCCCGATGCCCAGGGCCAGGTGGCCGGCCGAGCGGCCCATGGCCACCACCAGGTACCACCGCTGGGTCGTCATGGCGTCGGTCATCAGGTTGTTGACGAGCTGGACGCCCACGCTCCTGGCCGTCTCGAAGCCGAAGGTCGGCGCGCCGCCCGGTAGCGGCAGGTCGTTGTCGATGGTCTTCGGCACGTGCGCCACGCGCAAGCTCCCCGCGGCCACCTCGGCCAGCCGGGACGCCGAGAACGCGGTGTCGTCCCCGCCGATCGTCACGAGCGCGCCGATCCCCAGCTTCTGCAGCGACTCCAGGCAGGCGTGCAGCCTCCAGTCCGGGTCGTCGGTGCCCTCGTCGCGCACCGTCGGGTTGGCCCGCGAGGTCCGGATGATCGACCCGCCCTGGACGTGGATCCGCGACACGTCCGTGATGGACAGGGGCCGCGCCTCCTCGATCCGGCCCGCGATGAGGTGCTCGAAGCCGTCCATGATGCCGAGCACGTCCCAGCCGGAGTTCCGGGCCTCGATCGTGGCGGCTGAGATGACTGAGTTCATTCCCGGGGCGGGCCCGCCGCCGCACAAGATCCCAAGTTTCACGCGCCCATCGTCCCAGTCAGAAGGCGATCCGACAAGCGGACGCCCCGGACCCCCGGGCTCCGGCGCGCTGCCGGGCAGAGCCGGCCGGTTTCGCGGGCCGTGGCAGATAACGTTCGCCCCGCATCCCCGTGGTCCCCGTGGTCCCCGTGTGACGTAAAAGCACCTGCCGGGCCCGTGGTGCGGCGACCCGGCAAGAGATTGTGGTGGATCCACCACGCAAATCCCGGCCAGGGCGCCGGGAACCGGCGGCGGGCAACCGTACGCGTCACCGCCGCCGTCAGCGTGCCGGAGGATTCGGTAGCGACTCCTCCGGCACGGCCGTGCGCGGCAGCAGCATCGACAGGACGGCGCAGAGCACGAACGCGCCCATCGCGTACGGCACGGTGTGGACCAGCGCGGCCTGGAACGAGTGGCCGTTCAGGTAACCGAAGAACACCGTGCCTCCCAGCGCCACGCCCACTCCTCGAACTTCGTTCGTCTATCGAACATCGTTCTATCATGGTCCATCGATCGAGTCAAACGCTGTTCGAGACCGGTACGGTGTTGAAGAAGCGAACGGATTTGAGGGAAGGCTCCAATGACGGCGAACCAGGCCAGCCACGCGGAGCCCCGCGATCCGGGGGTGCAGATCCCGCCGCCGCCCTGGCAGCGGCTGCCCGACCGGCAGGCCCGGCGTCGCAAAGAGCCGATCAGCCGGGACGCGATCGTCGCCGCCGCGGTCCACCTCCTCGACCGCGAGGGCCTGGCGGCGCTGAGCATGCGCCGTCTGGCCGAGGGACTCGGCACCGGTGCGGCCTCCCTGTACTGGCACGTCGGCAGCAAGGACGGCCTGCTGGACCTGGTCCTCGACCAGATCATCGGCGAAAACCGGGTGCCAGAACCCGACCCGCCGCGATGGCAGGAGCAGCTCAAGGACGTGGCCAGGGATCAGCGCCGGATCAGCCTGCGCCACCCCTACGTGGTGCGGATCTCGATCGGCCGCATCCCCATGGGCCCGAACGCGCTGCAATTCTCCGAACGCGTGCTGGCCATCCTGCGCGCGGGCGGCCTCCCGCCGCGCCTGGCCGTGCAGGGATACCTGCTGCTCCTCGCCACGGTGAACGGCTTCACCGTGGACGAGACCGGGATCGCCGACGGGGCAGTCCCCGGCGGCGCCCCGCCCGGTGACCTGGCCGCCCGCCAGCAGGCCGCGGACATGGCCCGCGACTACGCCGCCTCGCTCCCGGCCGAGCTCTTCCCGACCATGACCAGCCTCGCCGATGAGTTCGCCCTCGCCGACCCCGACGAGCGCTTCGAGATTCTCCTCGATATCTTTGTGGACGGCCTGGCCCGCCGCGCCGCCACCCAGGCGCGGCGCGATAACCCAAATCTCTAGACCTTGAGAGGAAGATCACCAGCGCCAGATCGCAATGTCTTGTTCGGCGCCGGACTGGGCGCCTGGAACGGGGCGGATACCGCCACGGCGGCTGAGTCTGTCCATCTCGTCACTCAGGCGGACCGTGACGGCCTGGACCTGTTCACTGTCGCCGACCTCCGTATTTCGGCGCCAAGCTGGACGCGTACGCGCTGGTCTCGTTCCTCCTCGGCCGGACAGAACGGATCGCCGGCATGGTGACGGTGACCAACCTGCCCAGCCGTCCCGCGCCCGTGCTGGCGCGCACGATCACGTCGCTGTCCACGCTGTCCGGGGGGCGGATCCTGCTGGGCATCGGCGCCGGGGCGATCTGGGACATGATTGAGAAACTCGGCGTGCCCCGGCTCGACGGCGGATCCGCGGTACGCGCCATGGCCGAGGCGATCACGCTGATCCGCGCGCTGTCCGGCGGCGGCGAGCCCGTGACCTTCGACGGGGAGTTCTACCATGTGTCCGGCCTGGGACCCGGCCGACGGACCGGCCCCGCGGGTCCTCACCGGCTCGGTGGGACCCAAGTCGCTGGCCGTCACCGGACAACTGGCCGACGGCTGGATCCCGCCCATGGCCTCTGACTGGCTGAGCCCGCTGTACCGCGAGTCGCGCCCGCGCATCGATGATGCCGCGGCCGCGGCGGGGCGGGACCCGGCGGAGATCGCCACCGTCTACAACTTCGGCGGCCGCGTCACGTCCGAGCCGCTCGCGGCCACCCGAGGCGAGGACGGCCGCTGGATCGGCGGCTCCGTACGGCAATGGGTCGACGAGCTCACCACCGCCGTGCTCGATCATCACGCGAGCGGCTTCATCTACCGGAGCACGGACGACACCCCGGCCGCCGAGGCGCTGGCCCGCTGGGCCACCGAGATCGTCCCAGCCGTCCGCGAGGCGATCGCCCCGTAGCGGTCTTCAGACGCCGCGGCAGCGGAATATCGGTCAGGTGTCCAGCTTGTCCCGCTCGGCCCTGGGCAGGCGGGCCACCACCAGCTCGTAGGAATGATCGATCAGGTCAAGCAGTTCGTTCTCGGGTACCGAACCGTCGAGTGTGACTGTGTTCCAGTGCCGCTTGTTCAGGTGGTAGCCCGCGGTGATCGCGGCATACCGGCGGCGCAGCCCAGCCGCGAGATCCGGGTCGCATTTGAGGCTGACGCTGCCGGGAGCCGAGCCCAGGGTCACCAGTGCGAACATCTTTCCGGCGACCCTGAACACCGCCACCTCGTCGCCGAACGGGTAGTCCTCCACCGATCCTGGCTTCGCGCTGCACGCCACGATCACCCGGTCTCGTCGTGAATCGGCCATCACTCACCTTCCCGCCCGCTCCGGCCTGGTGCTGGGTCGTTCCGCCGTTAAGACAGGCCTCACATGCTGGCGATGAGCTTCTCCACCCTCTCGTCGACCGAACGGAACGGGTCCTTGCACAGCACGGTCCGCTGCGCCTGGTCGTTGAGCTTGAGATGCACCCAGTCGACGGTGAAATCACGCCGCCTCTCCTGGGCCCGGCGGATGAACTCACCGCGCAGCTTCGCCCGGGTGGTCTGCGGCGGAACCGACTTCGCCTCGAAGATGTCCAGGTCACTGGGCACGCGCTCGACGGCGCCGCCGCGCTGCAGCAGGTAGTACAGGCCCCGGCCGCGGCGCACGTCGTGGTAGGCCAGGTCCAGCTGGGCCACCCGCGGTGAGGACAATGGCAGGTCGTGCCGGGCCCGGTACCGCTCGATCAGCTGGTACTTGGTCACCCAGTCGATCTCCCGGGCGATCTTGTCCAGGTTCCCGGTCTCGATCGACTGGAGCGCCCGCTCCCACATCTCAAGTACCCGCTCGCTGATCGCGTTCAGCCCGCTGGAGCTGGTGAAGTCCCGCGCCCGGGTGAGGTACTCGTACTGGATCTCCAGCGCGCTCATCTCGCGGCCGTTAGCGAGCCTGACCCGGCTGCGGCCAGTCATGTCGTGGCTGACCTCGCGGATCGCGCGGATCGGATTGTCCAGCGTCATGTCCCGCGGCACCACGCCGGCCTCGATCATCCGCAGCACCAGGTCGGTGGAGCCGACCTTGAGCAGCATGGTGGTCTCGCTCATGTTGGCGTCACCGACGATCACGTGCAGGCGGCGGAAGCGCTCGGCGTCGGCGTGCGGCTCGTCCCTGGTGTTGATGATCGGGCGGGACCTGGTGGTGGCCGAGGAGACGCTCTCCCAGATGTGCTCGGCGCGCTGGCTGACGCAGTACACCGCGCCCCGCGGCGTCTGCAGCACCTTCCCGGCGCCGCAGATCATCTGCCGGGTGACCAGGAACGGCGTCAGGATGTCCGTCAGCCGCCCCAGCTCCTCGTGCCGGGGGACCAGGTAGTTCTCGTGGCAGCCGTAGGAGTTGCCCGCGGAGTCCGTGTTGTTCTTGAACAGGTAGATGTCCCCGGCGATCCCCTCCTCGCGCAGCTGGCGATCGGCCTCCACGATCAGTCCCTCGAGGATCCGCTCGCCCGCCTTGTCGTGCGCGACCAGGTCGACGAGGTTGTCGCACTCCGGGGTCGCGTACTCGGGATGACTGCCCACGTCGAGATAGAGGCGGGCACCGTTGCGCAGGAAGACGTTACTGCTTCGCCCCCAGGACACCACGCGGCGGAACAGGTAGCGCGCCACCTCGTCGGGAGACAGCCGCCGCTGCCCTCGGAAGGTACAGGTGATGCCGTACTCAGTCTCGACCCCGAATATCCGCCGGTCCACACCTCCAAGCTACGTGCCTGCACGCCCGGTGTCATGGGCGGCGCCCCCGCGCGACAGCCGGCTGGGCTCAGGAAACCGGGATGAGGACGACCGCCAGGCTGGCCAGCCCCGCCGCAGTCCTCCGGCGGCGCCACCCGCCGCCGGGCCGAAGGTCCCGTGCGCAAGGACGTTGGTCCATGGCGCGGACTGCGGTGACGCGGTGGACTGAGGAATGACAGAGGGCCCCGCCCGACGCGGAGGAACGGATCATATCCGCGCACCGCGCAATCGAAATCCGCGACAGCGGAGGGGGTCCTCTCGTCACGTCCCGCCCTTCTTCACAGCTCGCTGCGATGATTTGTGTCCATGAGCGACCAGACGACTGCCATGGAGATCCCGGCGGAAGACCCGCGGGCCGTCGAGCTTGCGCTCGCCGTCCACGGCGGCGATATCGATACGATCCGGCGGCTCCTGGCGGAGGACCCCCGGCTGGCCCGGGCCGGGCTGGTGGACCGCAAAGGCGGCTTCAGGACCCTGCTGCACCTGGTCGCTGACTGGCCAGGTTATTTCCCCAACGGCCTTCAGATCGTGCGCCTGCTGATCCAGGCCGGGGCAGACCCCAGCTTCCGCCACCCCACCCGGTGCGACGAGACGGCGCTGCACTGGGCGGCCAGCAGCGATGACGTCGACGTGGCCGCTGCCCTGATCGATGGCGGCGCGGATATCGACGTTCCCGGCGGGTCGATCGGCACACCGCTGGCCAATGCTGTCGGCTATGGGTGCTGGCACGTAGCCCCGCTACTGGTCGCCCGGGGCGCGCGTATCGGCAGCCTGTGGGAGGCAGCCGGGCTAGGGGACCGGGTCAGGGTGGATGAGTTCCTGGCCGCTGATCCGCCGCCGACCAGCGGTGACATCGACGCGGCCTTTTGGCAGGCCTGTCACGGCGGCCAGCGCCGGATGGCCGAGTATCTCCTGGCTAAGGGCGCCAACATCAACGTCATCCCTGAATACTCGGAGCAGACTGCGCTCCAGGCCGCGGGCGCAGCCGACACCAGGCGCCAGATTCTCGTGGACTGGCTCAAGGCGCACGGCGCTGCCGGAGGCTGATGCCGATCAGTTTTGAACCCCCGGCCCGGCTACGCCATGTTGGAGTTGGTGGCAGACATTGGCGGGCACCTAGTCAAGATGCTCGCCCACCCAGCGGCCTGAATTTGCCGCTGCCGCTGGCCATGCAGGATTTGTTCAGCGGTCGGCGCGCCGGACCCAGACCCTGCCGATGAGAAGGTAGAAAATGCCGCCCAAGGGGATCTGGATCAAACAGGCGATCGCCCATGCCCATCTGGGCAGGAAACCGATTCTAGCCGCTGCGGCCTGGCGATGTGTGGCTGGCCGACCTGAATCCCTTCATCGGATCGGAGCAGGCTGGCCGCCGTGCGGCGCATCCTGCGCGCATTCCTGGACCTGTGAGGCCGTGACGCACCACTGCCCGTTCGGGATGATGAATATTTTTACCGAACGAGCCGTGGTGCTCGGCCCAGGACACGACTCGCGCTTCGCCGCCGGGACGGTCAAGTCGAGCCGGGCGTGCTGGCGTGCTGGCCGCCGGCGCGCTGATGGGTGGCCAGGACCGGCTGGCTGGCGGCGGCTTCACCTGATGGCACCCGGCGGTTCCAGGCGCCAGTGAGGCACAGCACGATAAGGGCGACGAGCGCGAGGAGCCGGCCACTCGGCGCTACATATGAGACCACCGTGGTGTAACCGGCTTGCAGCCATGCGGGATGCAAGTGCGCCCCGGTGACGCCCGGGATGTAGGCGATGCCGCCCGCTATGCTGCGGCCGAGGACCACCCAGTCCAGCCTGGACGGCGGCAAGAACACCAGCGGCAGGTAGATCATCACGTCGAACCACGGCCGCTGCAGGGATGAGGTAAAGGTCCACGCCACGATGGCGGCCAGCACGGGCCAGATCAGCGGCATGTCCGGCGCGCCGGGCGGGGGGCGCCGGATGAGCAGCACGGCGAGGCAGACAAACGCCAGCGCCGCAAGCAGCGTTATATGCCGGAACGGCGGGCTGAAGCCGAACAGGCGGTAGATCACCTGCCAGGGGTTGTCAGCGGCGACACCGGTGCCGCGCTTGACCGTGTCGGTCACCGCGCTGCGCCCAGCCGCCAGGTACGCCGCCGCCAGCATCGCCGCGCCGCCGGCGCCGGCCGCCGCCAGGGTGCGCGGCGACCCCCGCGCCACCCAGGCCAGGCCGACACCCAACAGCACGAAAGGTGCCTTGACTGCGGTCGCGGCGCCGAGCAGCAATCCGGAACCGAGTGCGCGTACCGTGCTGATGCGATCGGGGTCGCGGGCCAGCACCACCGTACGGCCGAGGACGGCAAGCGCCAATACGGCGATCCCTTCGGCGAGCCCGTCGACGTGGCCTCCGGCCATCACCGCCCACAGCATCAGCGGGTTGACTGACCACAGCAAGTGCGCCCGGACCCGCATAACGGGCTGGGTGCGCGTCAGCCAGTCCAAAGCGAGCACGACTACACCGAACGCCGCACCGTTCCACACCTTCAGCCAGAAGATGGTGACAGCCGCCGAACTGCCGCCCAGTTCCGACGCTGCCCATTGGGCCGCGGTGGCCAGCGGGCCGTAAACGGAGGGAATGTTCTGCCAGAGATAGGGCGCGAGCTGGCCCACGGGATCGTGGGCTTTTCTCAGCTGTCCCGGCGTCATGATGTACGGGTTGTGGTGCAAGGCCGCGATACGGCCGTACGCTGCGTAGTCCAGCATGTCCGTGGACCCGACCGCTGGCACGACGGCTAGCGCGATGACCGCCACGATCGCGCCCGCGACTAGCCAGCGCGCCGGCGGGCGCCAGCCTCGCCGTACCGCGACCAGTCCCGCCGCGACACCGGCGGCGCCGGTCAACAGTGCCACCCACAACGCAGCGGTCACCATCAGGTCAGTCAGGTGCAAGGAAGCGAACCACGGCGGCCACCCAGCAGCCCGGTGAACCTGCACCGTGGCGGCCGAGGGACCAGCCGCCCCGACACCCACCAGGATCACGACGCTCAGACAGCTGGAGGTCAGCGCCGTAATCGCGGCAAGCCGCACGGGGCGTTCCGCCCGTATCACGACGTCTCAGTTCTCACTGGACACAGCCAGGCCACTCCTTGCCCGCGAGCACGCAGCCAACAGCAGGGGATGCAGACGTTTTGCCAGATAACGAGCATAACGGCTGCCCTGACCATGAACGTGGCCACTGACAGTCTGTAAACCCCGTTGACTCAACGCTTGGGCGCCAGCGCGGTACTCGCCGCACCCGGAACCTGTCCACGGTCCCGACCCTGAACCCGCTGTGCCCGCCGGCCGCCAGCGATCGCCGGTACCAGCTCCAGGCTTCTTCCCCGCCAACCGTCCATTGTCGTCCCCGCGGACTTGAAGGGGCGAAGTCCAACTCGACCCTCCCCCCGGTCCCGCCGCCGTCGTCGGGATGGTCAGCTCGAGCCGGGCGTGCTGGCGGGCTGGCCGGCCCAGCTGGCCAGCGCGGTGGCGAGGCCCTGGACGAGGCGGTCGAAGCTGCGGTCGATGTTGGCGGGGTGCACGAAGGTGGTTTCCAGGGACACGAAGCCGTGCAGGGCGGCGCGCAGCGCCCGGACGGCGTCGACGGCGTCGTCGTCTTGCAGTTCGTAGCCGGCCAGGATGTCCCTGACGACCTCGACCGAGGCCAAGTCGGCGGCTTCGGCCTCGGTGTCGCCTGGGGTGGGGACCCGCTGGGCGGCGGCGTAGCGGCCGGGGTGCTTGAGCGCCCAGTTGCGGTAGGCGTGGGCCAGGGAGACGATGGCGTCGCCGCGCGCTCGGCCGACGGTGGCCCGGGCGAGGGTTGCGGCCAGTTCGTTCTTGGCTTGGATGGCGAGGCCGCGGTGCAGGCCGTCCAGGCCGTCGACGTGTTTGTACAGCGACGGGTAGCGCACCCCGAGGCGCTCGGCGAGGGCGGTGAGGGTGAGGCCGGACAGGCCGACCTCGTCGGCCATCTGCGCCGCCTCGTCGATCACCCGGGCCGTGGTGAGGCCGGCTCTAGGCACGGTCGTTCACCTTATCGGCGATTCGCAGGTCTGGCATCGCTGGTGTCAGGCGTCGCGGCGGCGGAGGATGACCAGGGCCAGGACGAGGGCGGCGGCGGCGTAGAGGGCGAACACGGCCAGCCCGGCCCAGGGGGACAGGGTGGAGGAGTCCTGGCCGGTGGTGAAGATGGCTTGCCCGGCGTTGCCTGGCAGGAACCTGACGACCGTCCCCTGGAGCGAGGCGGGCAGCGTCAGCAGCAGGGCGGGCAGGATGAGGATCAGCCCGACCAGAGCGGCGATGGCGCCGGCGCTGCGCCGGATGATGGTGCCGAGGGCGACCGCGAAGATGCTCAGAAGGCCGAGGTAGAGGCCGATCCCGATGACCGAGCGCAGCGCACCGGGGGAGGCGAGGCTGACCCCGTGGGCGCCCATGATGGCCTGGCCGGTCAAGAAGGCGCTCAAGCTGGCCGCGGTGCCGACGGTGAAGGCGGCCGCGCCGAGGACGCCGGCCTTGGCGATGATGACCGAGTGCCGCTGCGGGGCGGCGGCGAAGGTGGAGCGGATCATCCCGGTCGAGTATTCGGTGGTGATCATCAGGACGCCGAGGACGCCGATGGCGAGCTGGGCGAGCAGCACCCCCGACAGGCTGGTCAGGACGGGGTCGAAGGTGCCGGGGCGGGAGCCGGCGTGGGAGGCGCTGTTGATGGCGCCGTAGCCGATCATGGCGACGACGGCGGCGGCCAGGGTCCAGTAGGTCGAGCGGACGCTGCGGACCTTGGCCCACTCCGAGCGCAGCAGGTTCGGCAGGACCGGCTGGCGGGTCGAGGCGGTCAGGGCGGCGGGGGCAACGGTGGTAGCGGTCATGGTCAGGCTGCGCTTTCTTCCGTGCGGGCGGCGGTGGCGTGGGTGCTTGCGCGGTACTGGACGCTGTCGTGGGTGAGGTCCATGAAGGCGGCTTCGAGCGATGCCCGCTGGAGGGACAGTTCGTGGATGGTGATGGCGTTGGCGGCGGCGAGGTCGCCGATGGTGTCGGTGGAGACGCCGGTGACGGTCAGCTCGCCCGTGCCGGTGACGGTGGGGACGGCGCCGCGGGCGGTCAGCAGGGCGGCCAGCTGCCCGGCCTGGGGGGAGCGGACCCGGGCGGTGTTGTGGCCGCTGGCGGCGACGACGGCTTCGACGCTGTCGTCGGCCAGGAGGCGGCCCTGGCCGATGACGATGAGATGCTCGGCGGTGAGGGCCATCTCGCTCATCAGGTGCGATGAGACGAGCACGGTGCGGCCTTCGGCGGCCAGGGAGCGCAGCAGGGTGCGGATCCACAAGATGCCCTCGGGGTCGAGGCCGTTGATGGGCTCGTCGAGGATCAAGATGCCGGGGTCGCCGAGGAGGGCGGAGGCGAGCCCGAGGCGTTGTCCCATTCCGAGCGAGAACCCGCCGGCCCGCTTGGCGGCCACGGCGGTGAGGCCGGCCAGGTCAAGGACCGCCTCGACGCGGCGCTGGTCGATCCCGTTGGCCAGGGCCAGGCAGCGCAGGTGGTTGCCCGCGCTGCGGCCGGGATGGAAGGCCTTGGGATCGAGCAGGGCGCCGACCTCGAACAGGGGCTGCCGGTGGTCCGCGAACGGCCGCCCGTTGACCAGCGCCGATCCTGCCGTGGGATTGTCCAGGCCGAGAATCATGCGCAGCGTCGTGGATTTGCCCGCGCCGTTCGGGCCGAGGAAGCCGGTGACCCGTCCGGGATGGACGTCAAAGCTGAGGTGATCCACGGCGACGGTCTTGCCGTAGGTCTTGGTCAGCTCCCGTACCTCGATGCTCGCTGAATGTGTCGCCATCTGACCTGGTCCTTTCGGGTTCGGATGCCGCAGTCGGCTCGTCCTGGGGAACCGGGCGAGTAGCTGGCCATCACGGCTAGGCTCTGGCCCATTGCCGTAACCCGATAGTACATAGCCGAAAAGCTATGGTCAATAGCCAAAGCCGGATCGCGCTGGCGGGCCGGTCGCGCCCGAATCTGTTCGTATCAGGCAGGTGCGGACTCCGCCCTTGAGAGTGACCGGACTTATCGCGTTATCGGAGGCGGCGAGCGAAGACGGCGAACGTGCACCGCCGAAGTCCCCGGCCTCTCGATCTACTCCTGCACCCACGGCCCGGGACCTTCCCTGGTTGGGGTCCTGATGCCGCGGGAGCGAGGATGGCAAGGGGCAGCGCGACGGCGGCCCTGCCCCGCCCGCCGTCGCCCTGCCCCGCCGGGACCCGCGGTTCCCGTGTGACGTGATAGCACCTGCCGGGCCCGTGGTGCGGCGGCCTCATTAGATTGTGGTGG
>Ga0182013_10000799_pt1 | contig 43668 bp, 35 predicted proteins | sample 612S2MmetaG_FD_120487 | JGI IMG/M metagenome (GOLD analysis project Ga0182013, IMG submission 120487) | Permafrost microbial communities from Stordalen Mire, Sweden - 612S2M metaG | ecosystem: Environmental > Terrestrial > Soil > Wetlands > Permafrost | place: Sweden: Stordalen | collected... | reverse complement strand
GCTCAACGCCTCCTTGGTGGACACCAATGCGCGCCACGGCGCCGACGTCAACTCTGAAGGTCAGTTCAAAGGCGCCGGCCACGACGGCAAAGATCTCACCGAAATCGGCATGGGTACCGGCGGTGGAATGCTGGTCGGCGGATTAGCCGGCGGCGGCAAAGGCCTGCTCATCGGCGGAGCCGTCGGCGCCACCCTCACCGTCTCGCACTGGCTCGGGAAGCACCGTTCCACCATGCTTCCCGCCGGCACCGAGATGGTCATGGAGTTGAACCGGCCGATGACGATGACAACAGGCGTCGCCGGGAGTGGGCAATAAGACTTAGACCGCTTGGGGACGGGGCAAAGCCTGCTAAGGGTTAACTTAAGCTACTCGGGCCATCGCTCGGCGTCCAGCATCTTGATGGAGGAGGTGTGGCGGATCCCTGGGCGGCAGCTTCCGCCGGGTTCTGGTTATGAGTGATATCGCGATGTTTCGCCAACCACCAGCGTTTCAGTCTTCCAAGACAAAGAACCAAGCTAACAAGAGCCCCGCCCAATCAGAGCTTGAGCGGGGCGGACGAAAGCCATTTTTGATTCATCTGCTAGGGCTGATAAATCTGCACATTATCGAGGACGCTTCCGTTCCATGCGGTCCAGCCACCGAAGCAATACAATCTCCCCTCATACACCGCCGATGCGGGGGCTATTGTGGCTTGCGGGATGGGGGCCAGTGTTTTCCAAGCGTTCTTGGATAGTTGGTAGGACTCTGTGACGCTTAGGGCGGGCCCCTGAGTGTTTGTGCCACCGGCAATGTGCAGTTTTGAACCGATGGTCCCGAAGCAAGCAAAAGCGCGTGCAGTAGGATCCGCGTCGAGCGAGGTCCACGTATTCGTAGAGACGTTGTAGCTTTCGTTGTCTCCGGCGAAATCGGAGGGGCAGCACTGTGCAGCTCCGTCCGGGGCTGCAATCGTGTAGCCAGTCAGTTTGGTTCCGAAAACGCCAGCCGAGGGGAACCACTTACCCACCAGAAGCGGCGCTTCCTCCGTCCACGTGTCTGTGGCTGGATTGTAGCTCTCGACCGTGGCAAGGCCGTTGCCGGAGAACGCGCCGTTCCACCCGCCGATGACGTAAATAATGTTATTCGCCACTACTGCCGTCATGTTATCCCGCGCTGTAGGCATAGCAGCCTTCGTAGACCACGTGCTGGTTTTCGGGTTGTATGCGTATACGGTGTTCGTCACTGGACTGCCGCTTCTGGAGCCGCTACCCCCTATGACGTACAAGACTTTGTTCACCACTGCCGCGACCGCGCCACCGATGGGGGCTGGTAGAGGCACTCCAGTGCTCCAAACGTTGGTGGCGGGGTTGAAGATTTGAGTATCCGCGACAGTTGCCGAACCGTTGTCCCCTCCTACCACGTAGATTTGCCCTTTGAGCACTGCAGCGGCCGAACTAAGCAAGGCGGTCGGCATCGCCGCACCGCTCGTCCAGGCATTGTGATTGACTGCCGGAACCTGCTTGCCAAGGGGCTCGGTTTGGGCTGCGAGCGGGATCGTTGCCACGACGAGTACGATCGCTAGAACGGCAAGTGTGAAGATGCTGCGGCTGGAACTGAGTATCCCTTGCGCCATAATTGTCTCCTACAGGAGCCGACCGGCAATATGCCAAAGTGTTGCAGACTGGATGGGCTCGTACACTAAGAACAGCGGGCATTATGTGCCTAATCCCTCATTTCCGCAAGGGGCAAAAGCGGCCATCAGCCGGCACTTCGGCCCAGAGAAGCCCGGTGGGGATGATCATCGTTAGTCGCTTAACTTCTGTTATCAGGCGATAGCGCTCAGAACTCCGAACTACCCGCCCAACGCCGCCAAATCCTCTTCCGCCAGCAAGTCCAGTTCGATCCACCCTTCCAAGGGCATGGCGTCGACAGGCAGATGGTTCTGCCACAAACTGAAACGCAGGCGCAGCCGTGCGGCCGGCGCAGCCGAACTCTTCGGCTCTCGCACCTTGTCCATCTGGAGCGGAGCCGCCTGCAACCATACGAGGGGCAGGCGAAACTCAAAATTTCGGACCAGCGCCACCCGCGCATCCTTCGGCTCGGTCGAATCCGCCATCGCCTTATCTTTCCCTTGCGTCACCTTCCACGACTCGATGCGTCCTCCGTCGCTCACCACACCCAACCGCAGTTCGCGCCGTGGTTTGCCCGCGGGATTGGCCCACGACTCCAGATTCACCACCACTTCGATTGCATCCTCCGGCGCCTTCCCGGCAAAATCCAGCCGGCCGTATACGTATTGTTCATCGATTCCCGCGAAAACTTCGTCCATCAGAAACTGCTTCCCATGCATCGCACCCGAGCGCTGGTCCGCCGTGTAACGCGCCGCCCCCATCCACTCGAAGTACCGCACCATATCGCCCGTCACTCCGGGATGAATATAGGCGGTCTGCGCCGTGAACAAAGGACGCGCCGCCGCCCCCGCGATCGGCTGCGCCAGATAATCCGGCGGAGTCCCGCCCAGCGCCTGGTAGATATTCGACAGATGCTTGCGGTAAAGCTCATCGAAATCGCGATCGTTCGCCGAGTGATGCTCCGGCCCGTACCACCAGTTCCAGTCGCTGCCCTCGGCGATCATGATCTCTTCAAACGCCAGCTTGCGTTGTTTCTCCGTCGCTCCCGCCGACTCCTGGGCATAAAAATTCCGCGCCTGGTAAAGATAGTCCCAAGCTTTATTGTCTTCCGGCGCCCCAATCCAGACGTTGAAGTTCGCATTAATCCACGATCCCGGCACCAGCGATTTCAAGCAACTCACGTTCTTGTGGCGCGTGATCGCTTCCGAAACCGTCACCGCTTCCATCCCCGGATCATTCTGCAAAGCCTCATAAAATCTTCGCAGGAATTCACGCCCCGACTGCGGGTAGTATTCCCACGCATTCTCGCCGTCCAGAATGATCGGCACCAGGGCATCTTGCCCATTCGCCAGCAACGGCTTGGCCGATTCCTTAATCTTGTGAATCAGGTTATTGGCCGCGTCCTGCGGCGGCATTCCCGAATAAACAAACCCGATCAGATCCGAGAGCGTGTGGTCCCGGAAAAGCAGATTCATCCGCGTATCACCATTCTCGTAGCGATAAATCGTATACAGCCGGTGCGCCAGGTCCGAATTCAGATAACCATACCCGTCGCGCGAAAAATTGATTCCCAGACTCCGCCCCAGCACGCCTTCATCGGTCGCCATCCAGCGCACGCCCAGCTCGCACGCGATCGCCAGCGTCTCATCGGAAACACTACCCTCCGACGGCCATACTCCCTTGGGTCGCACTCCAAATACTTTCTTATGCAGATCCATCCCGCGCAACAACTGCTCCCGAGCGTCATCGGGATGGCGATACTGGTTCTGCGGCAAGGGCAACCCCGGTGACGAAACTGCTCCCATCTGCGTGTCGCACACCAGCGGCAATATAGGATGATAAAAAGGCGAAGTCGATATCTCGATCAACCCCTTTTTCGCCGCCTCCGCATGCACCGGCAACACCCGGCCCAGCAGTTCGCGCTCCCGCCCAATCACAAACCGCTGGTCGTCGAGGGAATAATTCCGCCCTTTTTGCACCAGTTCGGCAATGTCCTTCTCCGCCAGAAAATATTCGTCGAACCACCCGATCTGCGACAGCACCTGCAAGTCGGTGAAGTCCTGGGGCTGAAAGTATTTATCCGCCTGCTCCGGCGAATCCCCCGCCCCGCGAAACTTTTCCCACAGCTCGCGATATCGCGGATACCGCCCAATCACGTTCACCGGGTTCGCCTGGAACAGGTATTGCAGCGCAAACCGCCGCTCCTGCTCCGTCAGATCCTTGGCGGGCTTGCTGGCCACCTGCAAAAACGGATCCTGCGCGTCCCCCGAAACATAATCCTGTATCTGCGTCACCAGCGAGGGCACCAGGTTAAACGTCTGATGCACATGCGGAAACTCATCCAGCAGCTTCACCATCCCGTAGTAGTCCTTCAACGCATGCAGGCGCGTCCAGGGCAGACGATACTGCCCTGTTACCAGGTCTTTATAGAAGGGCTGGTGCTGGTGCCACAGTACAACCACTCGCAATTGGGCCATGACTCGGATTCCACCCTGATACTACCGGCAGTTTTTCAGTTTAATTCATTCGACAGTCCACAGTGTGGTATCGCGTGGTTCCGGCAGGCGTTCGCAGAACACGAGCGCCGCCGATTCGAGACGACCAAAGCTCGAAAACCCGAATTCCTCGGCCGCGGATTCGGGGACGTTACAATTGCTTATAGCTCATGAACCCGAATGTCAAAATCATCTTCTTCGACGTCGGCAACACTCTCCTGTTCCCGAATCGCGAGCGCATTCACGCGCCCCTCACCGAACGCGGCATCGTGCCCGAGCCCGAACACTTGCGCGACCTGGAATGCCGCACCAAAAATCAGTTCGATGGCATGATGACCACTAACGGCAGCACCGACCACAGCTTCTGGTGGATGTTCTACTCTCAGTTACTCTCCGAAATCGGTCTCGAGGACGACGCCCTCCGCGACCAGTTAGTCACTGGCATCCGCACTTCCGGCAACTGGGACACGATCCGCCCCGGCACCGCCCGCCACTTGCGCGAACTCGGCCAGCTTTATCGCATCGCCGTGATCTCCAACGCCGACGGCAAAATCGAAGACGTATTACGCAAATGCGGCATCGCCAGTTGCTTCCAATCCATCACCGACTCCGGCCTCGTCGGCTTCGAGAAGCCGCATCCCGAAATCTTTCGCCAGGCCCTCACCCGCATGCAGGCCGCTCCCCAGGAAAGCCTCTACGTGGGCGACGTCTATTCCGTGGACTACCTCGGAGCAACCGGCGCCGGCATGCACGCGCTGTTGATGGACGTGCCTGGCGCCTATCGCGATAAGGGAGTGTCGCGAGTCGAGTCGCTGGCCGAACTGCAGACCACGCTACTCGGAACCCAGGCCTAATCGAGCCTTTCGTGCGCGCGTCCGACGATCCCGCCACCCGCACTTCAATCACCGCACTTTAATCACCGCACTTCAATCACCGCACTTCAATCACCGCACTTCAATCACCGCACTTTAATCACCTGATGATCGTGGCAATCGGAATGGATCTTCTGATACAGATCGCCGAGCAACCCCGGCCCATATCGCGCCACGAAGCTCACGCCCGCGACTTCGCGCTCCTGCAGTGCCTTGTGTGGAAATAGCGCCTGGCTCAGAGCATCCGCGTGCCGGGTAATAACCTCGTTCCTCAACAGTTCCGCCCGTGATGCCCGCCGATGCAGCCGGTTGATCTGGTACCACATGCTCGTCCGAGCGCGGTCCGCCGCCTCGATCAGCGTCGTATCCAGTTTCCCGATCGATTCGCGTACCGCCGCCATCGACCGCTCTACCCCCGCGTAAGCTTCCGAAAAGCGCGCCTGCAATTCCGCCGGCAGCGAACGCGCTGCAATCGCTTCTCGCACCCTCTCGGGGCCGAGAAGCACATCCGGCAAGCCGAGCTGGTAGCGCGTCAAAATGCGCTCCGCCTTCGCTTCCACCAAAGTCGCCGAAAACCGCGGCAGGATCGGCGTCACTCGTCCCAGCAGTTTCTCGTACACCACCGCCACCTGCGCGAAGTATGCGACCTCCGCCGCCCCTCCCGTGTAGACCAGCGTCGGCAGCAGGTAATCCTGCACCACCGGACGAAGCAGCACATTCGGATTAAACTTTTCCGGCGCTCCCTCAATCCGGTCCAGCAACTCCCCGTGAGAAATTCTCTCCTCGCCAACCACATACTCGACGCCGCTGCCCCCATTGCTCCGGCGCCGTACCACCGTGCGCGCACCGTCTTTCACCTCAAAAAGCAGCGTGGTCGCGGAAGTCACTTTAACTTGCTGGTGATATCCCGCCGCCTCGATCGCTTTGCCCCGCGCCAGCAACGCCTCATCCAGTTCTGAGACCCGCTCAATCGCTGCCCGAAACAACGGCCGGGCAAGATCGTGAAAATCCTTGTCCGCAGGATCCAGCAGGATCACGCCCCACTCCGCAAATAGCCGCGCAAACAGCAGCGCAAACGCACTGCCCAGCGTTTCCCCCGGACGGTACGCCTCGCGTAACCAGTTCGTGACTTCTGAATCTCCCAACATCGCCGCGGCAGCATCGGCCACCGGCTCCATCTCGCGTCCGAATCTGACCGCCCCCACCGGAGCGTCCCCAATCCCGTGACTGCCCACGGTCAAGCGCTCTGGCGGACCTTTTTCAGCCAGCAACCCGACATGGTTGACCTCCGCCAAATCGTGATCCTCGGTCGCCAGCCAAAACACTGGAACGCAATCCACTCCCACCGCCGTAGCCTGTTCTGCCAACTTGACCGCGGTCAGCGCCTTGAAAACCGAAAACAGAGGGCCTCCGAAAAGCCCCACCTGCTGCCCCGTTACCGCCGTCACCGCGCCTCGTTTGAGCCGCTCAATATTGGCCAGCGTTTTCCCCGAAGCGCCCCACGCCCGATTCTGCCGTTCCAGAATTTCGCCGACCTTGGCGCGCCGCGCCGCGTCATATACCACCCGCCCGCTCTCGTCTTTCATCCATTCAGAAAATATCGGCGACCGCGGATACATCCCCCGAACCGATGGAGTATAGGCTAGATAATCCAGAAAAAGACGGCTGCTGTGCGGAATCTGCTGGAATGGCAAACACTGCGCCTTCATCGGCACGTCTCCCACGTCTCCCACGTCTCCAATGACGCGCGGACACTCTTGCCTGCGTAAAGCCAGCCTTTCGCGGCCCGGTTGAGTTTCTCCGCAGCCTTTTCAGCCGTGCCCTTCAGGACCAGGAAACCTGCGAGCCTTAGCCCCTGACGGTCGCGCCTTCCGACCTGAAACGCATTCATGAAACGCACTTTAGCAATCCGCATAATCTTCATCGCCACTCGACACGTAAAACACTGAGGCTCTCGCGCTGTCCAAAATAGCACTTCGCCAGCACCCGGCGCCAAGTCTAACTACATCTGATGTTGCGGAAGCGTGCCGGTTGCAGAGCGTGGGGAAGAATTCGGTGTAGCAGATAAAAGCGACCCTGGCTGTTGGTGCTATCGCGATTTAACGACAACTGGCAGCCCTGCCTTGTGCTGCGGCCCTTGGCCATCACCGCACATCCAGATGTGACCAATTTCACCGACAGAGTGCCACGGATTCGTCTCGAATTCATCCGTCTCGCCTCCAGAGGGCAGTTCCCGCTAGTTGGGACGCAACTCCCGATGAAGCGACATCGTTGACGGAAGAAGGAGGAACCGCATGAAGCGAATGTTGGCAGTTGCTGTGTTGGTTGCGTTCGCCCTTGTCACCAGCGGCACCGAGCGAGTGTTGGCTCAAGACAACGAGAAGAGCGCCGTAGAAGCGACAGTGCGAGACTTAGAACAAAGTGTCCAAGACTACAACCACGCCAAGGTAAATTCGCTCTTCACGCCCGAGGCCCGATGGATAGAGGGCTCCCTTCCGAGGAAAATCGAGGATGAATGGCAACTGATTGACAAATTAAAGGCGGCAGGAATTCGCATTGCTTATCGGCTCCACGATTTCGAGACTCATGTGCAGGGAGACGTGGCATGGGTGACCGTGACCCTCGACAGCACTTTCAGTGCGGATAGCGCGGAAGGGCAGAAGTTGCTGCCCCATAAAGATGAGGGTGGATGCATCGTAGGCAAACTATGTGAGTCACGAACGACTTACGTGGAGAGCGAGGTATTGGTTAAGACCCCGAGCGGATGGAAAATCGCTCTCGGCCACACGTCACTACTCCCGAAAGCCCAGAAATAGTGTTTCGCCCTACGACGAATGACGCTATCAGGCGATAGCACGTTTTGACAGCCTGGGTCAGTGAGTGATCTTGCGATATCTCGCCCATCAGCAGACCCTCCTACCTTTCGCTCTGTAACTGTCCAACTGAGCGGAATCGCTCCCGATGGGCCACAGTAGAAACTCTCCTTTCGCAGGAAGGCAACAGGATCGTACACGCCGATAAACCGACGCCCACACCTCGGACACTTCCACAAGCAAATACGAACCATCGCTACAAACCAAGCGACGAAACAGGCGACAAAAGGAATTGCCCAAAGAAAAGGGATTGCCCAAGCAAGGATGGCGAAATTGGTGTGCCGTACCACTAGAGGGAGCGCCCCGCGAAGAAGGACGATCTTTACCCTTGCACCAGCAAGCATTGTTGCAATTAAGAGGATGAGCACGATCCTCTACCGCCTCTCAAACACTACCCCCACCTGATCCTCATAAGCCACTCGCCAATCTTGCGGCAGCAACCGGAGCAAGCTGGCCAGCGTCGACCCAGCAGGCAAAACCGCCGTCCGAATCTTCCACTCCTTCAGCACGCTCTGCCATCCCGGCTCCGCCTGGGTCAGGATCAAATACTGCCGAATCCGGTCCGAGCCATAGAGATCGTGACGGTCATCGACTACGACCTTGCGCTCGGGATATAAACGATAGATCACATACCCGCCCCAGGCATCCGTCGAAAAAACCGCCTCCCGGCTTGCTTGTTTCCCCGGCAGCTCTTCCTGCAAGAAACTCACAGCGGCAACCGGCACTTTCTCCGGATTAAACTGCGCATGAATGAGCTGCCGCGAGCCTAGCCATCCTCCATGCAGGCAAATCGCGAAGGCCATAGCCACCGAGACCACCGGCCACAAATGCCCGCGAAGTTCCATTTCCTGCGCGCCCATGCGCTCGGAAAATTCTGAAATTCGCGCCGACCCTCGGCGTATCCATCCCCACGCCCCCGCCTTATCCTTCAGTGCGGCAATGCTCTCCCAGAGAATTGGACCAGCCACCAGTGCCAGCAGCATCGAAGAAACTGGAAGATTGCGCGACGAATAAAACCCGGCATACACCGCCAGTAGCGCCACCAGCAGGTGACTCAGCCGCAGCTTGTTGCGGTTGCTCGCCAATGCCATCAGCGTCAGCATCAGAATCGCCGCAAAACAGCGCTCTGCCCAGCCGTGGAAGTTCGGCGACTTGAACTCGTCGATCCGGTCCATCAGATAACGATCGCCCAGATAACGATAGATGTGCGCGTGCAGCCGCCATCCAAACGGATTGACCAGCGTCGCTGCCGCCGACGCCACCCAGGCCACAGCCATGGCGCGGGCGCGGCGCCCCGCTCGAATCGCAGCCAGTGCGTCCTGTTCGCGAACGCTCTCTACCCAGGCGGCGGCGACATAGATTCCGAGCAGCGCGACTCCAAAAAGCCATCCGCCATGCAGATTCACCCACAGCACCATCGATACGGGAAAGAACCAGAGCAGCCATCGCGTCCGGCCGCGGTCGCGTCGTTCCCATTCTTCAAGCGTAATAAACCACAGCAGAGAGAACAGCCAGCTGACGATGTGCGGGCGCGCGTAAAGGTGAATCGTGCCTGCCGCCTCCGCCAGCAGCATCAACCCGATGGCGAGCGGCAGGCCAGCCCCGCGCCCCAGCAGCCGCGAGAACAGCAGGGCGTAAATCCCCGCCACCAGCAGGGCGCACCACCAGACCACTCCGTTCAGTCCGCAAGCCTGGTGCAGAACTCCGAGCACTATGTCGTACAACCACTCCCACGCAAACCAGGGCTGTCCCTGCATCGTCGATGAAAACGGATCCGTGCGCGGAAGCGAGTGCGTCGCCAGAATCAGCTCGCCGGTCCGCATGTGCCATCCGATGTCCGCATCCGCCAGCGGCCGATTCGACAGCGGCCCCGCTAAGATCGACCAGAAAAGAAAAATGAAAACAATGTCGCGCACCGAGGGCACCAGATAGCGCACGGCGGACGAACTCGGCGGGGCATCGAATGTTCGTGTCATCGATCGAGTCATCGGGTCATCCGCCATCTCAAGTCCAGGGCATTCGGTCCTACAACCATCGAATGCCCGGGCTGCAGATGACCCGCCGCGGCCAATCAATCGCGCGGAAATCAGTACTGCAGAAATCCAATCCCCACGCGCATATTGTGCAGCAGGCTATCGGGCAAGGTAACGGCAATAGTCAGCCCTAGTACGGCATGCACAATGCCGATCGGATAAATACTGCGATAGCGCCGGAACATTTCGCAGAAAAAGAGCCCGCCAATCAGCGTGAAGGTCGTGAGGATGGGACTGGGCAGGTGGGCGGCGGCAAACAGAGTCGCCGCAATCCATACCGCCGGCGAACTCCCGAACAACTCTTCGCACCGCGTGAAGAAAAACGATTGCAGCATAAACTCCTGCACCAGCGCCCAGACGATATACTGCCAGACCATGTGAAGCTGCGGCCACGTCGGATTCGCCGGAATCGCCCCGCCTGCCCAACGTACTACGAACACCAGAAAAACCGCTGTCGCAAAACTCACCGCCAGCACCAGGCTGGCGCCAAAGTCGCTGGGCAGGCTCAAACCCATCCGCCGGAGCGAGGGTCGATCCGCCAACACGAAAACAAAAACCGCGACCACCGCGGCCAGTGCCCAGTCGTTGCGAAACGCCAACCGCGACGACCACAGCGCCCGCTCCATCAAAACATAGCCGACAATGAGCTGGAGCCAGGTAAAGGAACGCCGATAGTCTAGCGGAACATCGAACACGCGCAGCCGTACATTCGGCGCTCTAACCCGCGCTACTCCCGCGGCATCAGCGGCATCAAATGTTTTCGTCTGAACTGCCATTCTTTGAATCTCTATAGTAGGACAAATTAGCAGGGTAAGATGCGAACCCGGGAATGCTGAATCCAGGATGGTAAAGCTCATGAACCGTAAACCTAAGCCGACCGTCCTGATCGTAGGAGCCGGTTTCGGCGGCCTCACCGCCGCCCGCCGCATCGCCCGCCTGCCAGTTCAGGTCACCGTACTGGACCGCAAAAATCACCACACCTTCCAGCCTCTGCTCTATCAGGTCGCGACCGCCGGCCTCTCTCCCGGTGAAATCGCCGCGCCCATCCGCTCCATTCTACGAGCCTACTCCAATGTCGAAGTGTTGCTGGAGGAGGTGGTCGATTTCAAGCTCGATCAGAAGAAGGTGATTACCAAGGAGCAGGCGCTCGATTATGACTTCCTGATCGTCGCTTCCGGGGCCACCCATGCGTACTTCGGACACCCGGAGTGGGCCCCGCTGGCCCCCGGCTTGAAAACGATTGAAGACGCCCTCGAGATCCGCCGCCGCGTCTTGCTGGCCTTCGAACTCGCCGAGCGCCAAGCCGCCGAGGCCCGCCACAGCGGACCTCCACTGCAATTCGTCGTCATCGGAGCCGGTCCCACCGGCGTCGAACTCGCCGGCACGCTGGCTGAAATCGCCCACCACGCCATGAACCGCGAGTTCCGCCACATCGACCCCCGCCAATCCCGCATCCTCCTCATCGAAGGCAGCCCCCGCGTTCTCGCAGCCTATTCCCAGGAACTGTCCCGCAAAGCTGAGATTCAATTGCAACGCCTCGGCGTCGAAGTTCGCACTTCCCACGCCGTCACCCACATTGAGCCCGGCGCGGTTTGGATCGGCGACCAGAAAATTCCCGCGTCCGTCGTCTTATGGGCCGCCGGAGTCGCCGCTTCCCCTCTCGGCCGCCAACTACGAGTTCCCCTCGATCGCGCCGGACGCGTCCTCGTCCAACCCGACCTCAGCCTGCCCGGATATCCCCAAGTGTTTGTGATTGGCGACCTCGCCGCCCTCAACGACGAAAACGGCAAAATGTTGCCCGGAGTCGCCCAGGTCGCCATCCAGCAAGGCGATTGGGTCGCGGAAATGATCGCCCGCGATCTGGAAAACCAGCCCCGCCGCACTTTCCACTATCACGACAAAGGCAGCCTCGCCACCATCGGTCGCGCCGCCGCTGTCGCCCAGTTCGGCAAGTTCGAAATGTCGGGCTATTTCGCCTGGCTCGCCTGGCTCTTCATCCACATCCTCTTTCTCATCGGATTCCGCAACCGCCTGCTCGTGATGATCCAATGGGCAGCCTCCTACATCACCTACGAGCGCGGCGCCCGCCTCATCACCGGCAGCGACGAACTGGCCAGTTGGATCGAACACAGTTGTCTCGAAAAGAAAAGCAGCGCATCCCAGCACGGCGCAACCCCAACTTCCTCCGGCCAGTTGGAATCGACTCCGGCCTCGGTCCCGCCGTCGCCGCCCCAGCCGGTATAATCGCCGATATAATCATCGGTGGTGAAATCCGCCGCTGTTTTCTCGCTTCTCGCTTCCCTTCTCCTCTGCCCGTCGCTGCGCGCCCAGGACGGCGCCGCCGCCCCTGCCTCCTCCAACCATCTTGTCGTCGGCCATACCTTGCTTGTGTTTCCCTTCGAAAACGCCTCTCCCACTCCCGGTCTCGAATGGCTCGGCGAGTCTTTCCCCGAAACCCTCCACGCACAACTCAACTCCCCGATTCTCTACGTGGCCAGCCGTGACGAACGGCTGCGGGCCTACGATCGGCAGGGGGTTCCGGCTGCGATTCACGCTTCCCGCGCCACCCTTTACCGGCTCGCCGAGCAGATGGATGTGGATTACGCTGTCCTCGGATCTTACAAATATGACGGCTCGCGCCTCACCGCAGTCGCCCAGTTGCTCGACATGCGCGCTCAAAAACTCTTACCCCCGGTCACCGAGTCTGCGCCCCTCGCCGACCTCGGCGCCCTGCAATCCGCCTTGGCTTGGGATCTGCTCCGCCTCATCCACATCGACTTCTCCGAGCCCAAGGACAAATACGTCTCCACTGCCGCGCCCGTCCCCCTCGACGCCCAGGAAAATTACATACGCGGCATTTTGGCAACCACCGCTGAACAAAAAGTGCGGCACTATCGCGAAGCCGTCCGCCTCAATCCCGACGACGCCCAGGCCTGGCTCGAACTAGGCAAGACTTATTACGCCCAGCGCGCCTACGAACCCGCGATCGCCGCTCTAGGTCAGGTCCAGCATTCTCCCGAAGTCGACCGCGAAGCCAATTTCTATCTCGGTCTCGCCGCCTACGCTCATGGAGATTTTGCCAAATCCGAAACCGCCTTCGCCTTCGTCGCCGCCCGCCTGCCCTTGGCCGAGGTTTACAACAACCTGGGTGTAGTCGCGGCCCGCCGCGGCCAGAAAAAAACCGCCGAATATTTCGAGCGCGCGATTCAGAACGATCCCAGCGATGCCGACTATCACTTCAATCTCTCAATCGCGCTGGCCCAGGCGGGCGATCGTACCGGCGCGGCCCGCGAACTTCGCACCACCCTCGAACATCGCCCCAATGATGCCGAAGCCAAAACACTGCTCGACTCCCTGACTGCTCCCACCCCCTCGCCCGCGGGCACAGCGCCAGCCGCAGCGCCCGGCAGCGCCGCCAGGCCGCCACTCGAGCGCATCAAGCGCAATTACGAAGCCGACGCCTTCCGCCAAATGACTATCCAGATTGGAAGCTGGGCCGAGCAACGATTTGCCCGCTCCGATCCCCACGCCCACGCGCGCTTCCACGTCGAACTCGGCAAGGAACTCCTCGCTCACGGATTCACCACCGAAGCCGAAGCTGAATTCCGCCACGCCGCCGCCGTCGATCCCTCCAGCAGCACGCCGCTTACCGCCCTCGCCGAAGACTACGAAGCTCGGGGCGACGATGCCGAAGCCCGCGCCCAGGCCGAGGCCGCTCTCCGCGTTCGCGAGTCGGCCGAAGCTTACCTGGTTCTGGCGCGCCTGGACTTGAAGGAAAATAAAACGGATGCAGCCGCCCAGAATATCAACCGGGCTCTGCAACTCGAACCCGGCAACCCTGCCGGCCAGGACCTGAAACACACTCTTGCAGCCAAGCTCGCGGAGAAAGCGCAGCCCCTGCCACAGCCATGAGACCGTTCCAACCCGCTCTCCGTTCTACGCTCTCACTTCCCGGCGATGTTCGTCCAGGGACGGGCACCCTCGCCCGTCCAAGCCCGACCCAGCCCGGCAACTGTCCAAAGCCACGGCGACGCCGGTTTCACCATGCCGCCCGCTGCTTTTCCGTGCTCTTGCTTCTCGCCGCCTCCTGCTCCGCCGACGTCTTGAAGATCGCCATCAACGACGCTATCCAGCCGGTCACTGCCGAATTTATTGGCCGCGCCCTCGATCAAGCCGCCGCCGACCACGACCAGGCCGTCCTCATCGAGATCAACACCCCCGGAGGGCTGGTCGATTCCACCCGCGACATCATCGAGAAAATCATTGCCTCGCCCGTCCCCGTCATCCTCTACGTGACGCCCAGCGGCAGCCGCGCTGCCTCCGCCGGCTTCTTCATCCTCGAATCCGCCGACGTTGCCGCCATGGCCCCAGGCACCAACACCGGCGCCGCCCATCCCGTCATCCTCGGCGGCGAAAAAATGGACGATGTCATGAAACAGAAAATGGAAAACGACGCCGCCGCCCTCATGCGCTCCGTCGTCGCCAAACGCGGCCGCAACGTCGAGTTGGCCGAAAGCGCCGTCCGCGAATCAAAGTCCTTCACCGATCAGGAGGCCCTCGACAGGAAGCTCATCGAGTACATCGCTCCCACCGAACAGGACCTTTTCCATCAATTGAACGGAAAGACTTTCAAGCGCTTTAACGGCGCCGTCGTCACCCTCAGCCTCGCCAACCAACCCGTGCGCGACTACAAGATGACGCTCAAGCAGCGCATCCTGTCTTACCTCATGGACCCCAACGTCGCCTTCATCCTGCTCGCCATCGGTGCGCTCGCCCTCTATGCCGAATTCAACCACCCCGGCGCCGTCATTCCCGGTACCGTCGGCGTCGTCTTCATTCTCCTGGCCGCCTTCGCCCTGAACCTGCTCCCCGTGCGCTTCGCCGCCATTGCCATGATCGTAGGAGCCTTCCTGCTCTTCGCCGCCGAAGCCAAATTCGCCAGCCACGGAGTCCTCACCACCGGCGGTATCGCCCTCTTAACCTTGGGCGGCCTCTTCCTCGTCGACGCGCCCATCCCCGAAATGCGCGTCCACCTCGCCACCGCTCTCGCCGTCAGCATTCCCCTTGGACTCATCACCGCCTTCCTGATGAGCATCGCCGTCCGCGCCCGCCGCAATAAAGTCGTCACCGGCGAGTCCGGCCTGATCGGCGAAATCGGAGTCGCCGAAACCCTGCTCGGTCCCTCCGGAAAAGTCTTTGTCCACGGAGAACTGTGGGACGCTATTTCCGCCGTCCCCGTTCCCGCCGGAGAACGCATCGTCGTCCGCCAGATCCATGGCCTGACCCTGAAAGTCGACCCCACAACCTCAGATAAAACACCCCCGTCATAAAGCGGGTGACCACTCATCGCGTCCTTTGCGATAAGTGGGTTCCGATCAGTGGGTTCAAAACACCCGTATCCGCACCCGCAGCGCGCTCAGAAAACGCACCCGCCGGCCCCCTCTGATGATTCGTCACAAACATCGGGGTCGCGCATCACAGACTTCCAACCCGCTCTGCGCGATAATTACGATCTGTTTGGGGCAGTTTCGAAGGATGCCGTGAGCCACGGGCAACCCTCGAAGCTGCCCCAAACCCATTTTCGGCGCTCTTTGACAACCTAAGTCCTTACTCCGGAATACTTTCCATGTAAGTCCTTTGGATTCAAAGACCCGGCCCTGCTTTTCTTGCTAACTCTCTGATTCCACATGGTGGGGGAGGGGGGAGGGGGAGGGTACTAATGAGTAAACAGAGAAGGATCCCACCGTGACCGCGCATCTGCCTGAACACTCTGCCAATTCCTTCCTCTCAACCCGCAACCACCCGCTTGCGCTACAATCCGCTCATACTGAATCGCGACTTGCCTGGAGGCGCTTATGGATCTCGGATTTCCGGTGATCTCCGTTGCCATCGTTATCCTCATCATCTACCTCTTGAGTTCCATCAAAATTCTGGCCGAATATGAGCGCGGCGTCATCTTCCGCTTAGGCCGCCTCTTAGGCACCGCCAAGGGACCCGGCATCATTCTGGTCTTCAGCCCGATTGACCGCATGGTGCGGATTTCGCTGCGCCAGGAAGCGCTGGAAGTTCCGCCCCAGGACATCATTACCCGCGACAACGTCACCCTGAAGGTCAACGCCGTCATCTTTCTGCGCGTCATTGATCCCAATAAAGCCGTGGTCGAGGTTTCGAACTACGCCTACCAGACTTCGCAGTTCGCCCAGACCACTTTGCGCTCCGTCCTCGGAGAACAGGAACTCGACGAACTTCTGGCCCACCGCGACAAGATCAACCTGCGCTTGCAGAGCATCCTCGATCAGCACACCGCGCCCTGGGGCGTGAAGGTCGCCAACGTCGAAGTCAAGCAGGTCGATATGCCCGAGTCCATGTTGCGGGCCATGGCCAAACAGGCCGAGGCGGAACGCGAGAAGCGGTCGAAGATCATCCACGCCGAAGGCGAGTTCTCCGCCGCCCAGCGCCTGGTGGACGCCGCGCACTTGCTTTCGAGCGAACCCGCCAGCATCCAGTTACGCTATTTGCAGACCCTCACTGAAATCGGAGTCGAAAAGAACACCACCGTTGTCTTTCCCGTGCCCATCGATTTCTTCTCCGGCATGCAGAAGTGGCTGGCCAACGTCGCCGCGCCGCCGGCCGCAAAGTAGCGGGCAAAGCAGCGAGTAGGAAGGAGGTCGAGACTCGTCATGGCCAATCCGCAGCAGGATACGGAGATTACCCTCGGCACCGGCCGCATGCTCGCCATTTTTTTTGTTTTCGTGCTCCTCGGCGCATTCGTCTTTGGCATCGGCTTTTCGCTCGGCCGCAGAACCGCACTGGCCAGCATCAACAATTCGCTGCTCGCTCCCGCCGGTACTCCCGCAACCATCGTCCGTCCGTCCGCAGCGAAAAACGACACCCCGCCGCAATCCCAATCCAACGATTTCAGTTTCTACAAAGCAGTCGGCGAAAAGAATCCCAACACCACAACCCCGCAGGATTCGAAGCCGCAATCAGTAGCGCCGCCACCGGCCGTAACCGCGACCACTCCACCCGCGGACGCGAAGCTCAGGGCTACTGCAGAGGTCGCAGGCGCCGCTCTCCCCGGTGGCGGCGTGGGCTACTACGTACAGGTCGCCGCCGTCAGCCGTCAGGAAGACGCCGAAGCGCTGGTCGAAGCCCTGAAAAAGAAACAGTACCCCGCTTTCACCGCGAACAATCCGCCCACCGACAAGTTCTATCACGTCCAAGTCGGCCCCTACGCAGAACTGAAGGACGCCGAAGCCATGCGCGCCCGCCTCATCGGCGATGGCTATAATCCCATTGTGAAAAAGTAGAGAGGAAATTTGGATTTGTGATTCGCCAATTGAAAGCCTTCCATCACGGCGCCGGAGAGACTAGGTTCAAATTACAAATCACCAATTACAAATTTTTCCATGCGTTCCACCACTTCCAATCTCGACCCCTTTCTCCACGCCATTGCCGACCCCACGCGCCGCCGGATTCTGCGCGCGCTCAAGGAAAAAGCAGGATGCTCCATCGACAAGCAATCCGGGCTCTGCGCCGGTGATATCGAACAGCGCGTACGACTCGCGCAACCCACCGTTTCCCATCACATGCGAATCCTGGAAAAAGCCTGCCTGGTCGAGGCCAAGCGTGACGGACACTGGCGCTGGTACCGGCGCAACGAGAAATTGATCGCGGAAATGATGCGGGTCTTGAAGGGAGAACTTTAGCAGCCCAGCCTGGTAGAGTCTGGCCCCAGCTATGTTCCAGCGCCTGCCATGAAAGTTTTTTCTTCATCCTTTTCCGCATGCGCGGCCAGTGTCTTGGTGACCAGCTTCCCTTGGCCATGGATCAATCCACGCACCTGCGAGATCAGATCTGCTACTTCAAAGGGCTTCGCCAGCGACGGCACATTTTTCTCTTGCAGGAAACTTCGCGTCTCCGCGTCGGTTAAGGTGGAAAATGTCAGCAGCAAACCATTTTCCATGCCCGGACAATTCTCCGCGATCCAATCGTACATTTCCCGCGCGCTGCAACCGCCCGGCATGCGGCCATTTATCACCATCACATCGAACGATCCGCTCCGAAGTTGGCGCTGCGCATCCTCCACGCTCATCGACGTCGTGACTTCGGCTCCCGCACCGACCAGCACATCCCGTTCAAATTCGAGCACCGCCTCTTCGTCCTCTACCAGGAGCACTCGCCCCTTCAGCAACGCCTCTCTCCGCTTGGTTACCGCCGTCTCCGGCAATGCCGGTTTCTCGCCAGCCGGTAAACGGATGGCGATGGTTGCGCCACCCCCTTCGCGGTTGCGCGCCGCGATCTCACCACCGTGTTCCTTGACCAGCCCGTAACAGATGCTCAACCCAAGGCCTGTCCCCTTGCCTACCGACTTCGTGGTATAGAAGGGATCGAAAATCCGGCTCGGATCCTTGATTCCTGGACCGCTGTCGTCGAACTCCACGCAAACCCACGCGTCTTTCTGGAATACTCGCACCTTCAACGCTCCGCCGCCGCTGCCCTCCACCATGGCATCGAGCGCATTATTGGTGATGTTCAGAAAGACCTGCTCCAACTGATGGGGATCGGCAACCACCGAGGGCAGATCCGCGGGAATTTCGCATTCCAGGGAGACATTGTTGACCTTCAAATCGTATTCGCGCAGCGTGAGAGATTCTTCCAGTACCTTGCGCAAATCCACTTCCCGCTTCTGCGGCTTGCTCTGGCGCGCGAAGGAAAGCAGATTCTGGACTACGCGATGCGTCCGCTGGGCCTGTTTGAACAGCTTGTGCACATAGTCCGCCGAACCATGATCAAGTCCCGCCCCTTCCAGCAGTTGCGCGTAGCCGAGTATTGCAGTCAGGGGATTATTCAGTTCGTGGGCCACACCCGCGATGAGTTGGCCGACGGCTGACATCTTCTCGCTCTGCAGCAGTTGCTCCTGGGTACGGCGCAAGTCTTCGTAGGCCCGACACGTTTCCTCGTAGAGCTGCACCTTCTCGATCGTTGTTGCCAACTGCCTGCTGATGGCGACCAGAAGATTCTCATCGTTACTGGAATAGCGCCGATCGTCATTGCTGGCAATCCCCATGATGCCGATGGGTTTTTCTTTGCTCCACAGCACCACCCATATCCAGTAGGGCAAGTGGTCCGCACAGACAAACTCGGCCACCGCAGGCGGCAGGTGGGGAAGAAAATCCTGGGTCACCACTTCCGCTCGCGAGCGCATCACCAGATCGCCCAGGCCTTCTGGAAAGACAACATCGGCCATGCCCAGGCGAGCCTCGCTGCGCGGTCCCCAACCCGCGCGCCGCCGATAGGTGCCCTCCGGTTCCGAAGCCAGATAGACCGAACCGGTCTCGGCTCCAAACAACGAGACTACCTGGCGCAGCGTCAGGTTCAGAATTTCATCCAGATCGAAGGACTGGGTGGCGATAACGGCCATCGCATTGAGCGCGTTCAACTCGCGGTTACGCCGCCGCATTTCGTCTTCCGAGCGTCTCTTCTCGGTGATGTCGAGAACGAAGCCCTGATAACGCTCGATGTTTCCACTAGAATCGCGGGCCGCAAAGCAGCTTTGCGCCACCGTCAGCAGAGCGCCATCTTTACGTCTTACGGTAATCTCAAAGTTGCGAACGTAGCTGTGCGCCTCGATTTCCTTGCGAAAAGTTTCTCGCTCTTCGGAACCGACATGCAGAACGCTGCCCATGTCGAGCGCCATCAATTCGTCTCTACTGCCGTACCCGAGCATGGTGACAAAAGCGTCGTTGCAATCGAGCAAATCGCCGTCCAGGGTTGCCTCGAACACACCTTCTTGCGCCTGCTCAAACAGCATGCGGTACTTTTCTTCCGCCACTTGACGCGCGGTCGTATCGTGCACCACGTGGATCGTACCATTCCCCGTACTGCCGGGCTCGGAATAGGATGAGGTCGAAACCACCGACTGCCCACCGAAACAAGGATCGATTCCTTCCGTTAGTCCTGACCCGCGCTGGCAATACGGGCACTCGATCCAGGCACTGTCTTGCGGCAGCACTTCATCACATCGCTTGCCCAAAACATCGGCGGGTGCTTTGTCCATCCGCTGCAGTAAGGCTTGATTGGTCTTGAGGATGCGGCAGTCTGCGTCGTGCACCAGAATCAGATCCAGTATCGAATCGAATGTATTGATCCACTGCCGTTGGGAGCGCTGCAACTGCTCCAGCATCCGCAGATCCTCCACCGCAATCCCGAGACTCTGGGACGCGGTTTCCAGAAACTTCATCTCTTCCCGGGAGTGGCGGGGACTACCAGAACAGCCGAGCAAAAGCATCCCGATCACCGATTTTTTGCCCCGCACCGGCACCAGTACAAGGTGACGAATGCCGCGCTTCCCCAGTCGCACTCGCTCCAGATCCGACATCTGCGAGAGTTTCACTACGGCCGCGCGGTTGTCATGGAGTACTTTAGCCTGAGTTGCACTCGTCCCTGCGTGGCCCAGAGCCCGGAGCAATTCCGGCGAGAGTCCGACGTGCTGCGTGGGCACCAGATGTTCGCCTTCCATCAACTGGAACCACGCTGCCTTCGCTCCCACGACCGCGTTCAGTTTTTCCAGCGCAGTTTGCATCATGGGGGCATGATTTTGACTACGCGCGATCGTGACCGTCAACTCATTTAAGACTGCCAGTCGTCGCGTGCGCTGCCGCGACTCGTCCAGCACCAGCAGTAAGATGCTCGACCCAAAGAGCGCCTCCGCGAAAAGATAACCCTCAGCAGGAATGCGACTGGCCAATGGAAGCCCGAACGGATTGAAGGTGAGCAGACCGGCACCAAACAGCAATGCCCCCAAGCCCGACCGTCCCAACCGATGGCGGAAAAGCTGGACGGCTGCCAGGGCCACGATAAGGCGGCAGGCGAGGTCCAGTCCCAGTTCGAGTTGCTTCAAATCGGGGAAATAAAGGGCACGCAGGGCGGCGCAAACCGTCAGCACCCAGGCGAATGCCAGGGACACCGTGAGCATGCGCCGGGCTTGCGCAGAGATTAGCGCGGCTGCCGCAAAAAAGCCCATCGCCAGCGCAAAGTCGGCCTGCTCGAATGCCAGGATGAACTTCGACCCGGCCAGCAGGTCGGGCGTTCCGGCGACCCGCAGAAACAGACCATAGGCAAGCCAACCCGCAGCCCATGCAAGCAGACCGCGATCCCGAGACGCCCGGAAGAGAACAAGCGTGACGGCCGCCACGATCAGGGCGGCAACCGCCTGCGCCGTCAGCCATGGGACGGTCAGGGCGCCAACCGAATTCCCCAATAGCCCGGCAGGATCCATATAGAGGTCACGAATGCTTAAGCTTTCCAGAAACCATCTCACGATGAAGCGAGGGAGTCGCCCATCCCTCGGGGGCAAAAGCCCGCGTTTCTGTTAGCTTGGGGCGACGACGGTTGAAGCCGGCCCCCCGAAAAACCGATTTATGCGATAGCCTTTAGATATCACGCAGGTCCGGCATTCTTGCTGGATTTCCGTGTCTCTTTGGTTACTTTCGGAATGTGGAGTCGCAGCCTAGAATGATCGATAGATAGATCCATCTGCTATGGCTAACGAACGGATCCTCGTGGTGGACGACGAGGAAACAATTCGCGAGATTGTTTCGTCCATGCTGGGCGGAGCTCATTTTCAGACACGCCAGGCGGCGAGTGGGATCGAAGCCCTTTCGATTCTGGAATCGGGTGACGAATTTGACCTCGTGCTCTCCGACCTGATGATGGCGGAGATGGACGGGACCGCCCTTTTAGAACGGGCGAAGGAACGCTATCCTGACATCCCCATCGTGATGGTCACGGCGGTTCACGACATTCAGGTCGCGCTGCAGGCGCTGCGCAATGGGGCGTACGACTATCTCCTCAAGCCTTTCGAGCGGGAACAACTGTTAGCCACGGTTCGCCGTGCGCTGGAGCACCGCCGCCTCAAGCGCGAAAACGATGACTATCGCACCAATCTTGAAGCGCTGGTTGCCGCCCGCACTCAGCAATGGAAAACCGCGCTTTCGAATCTCGAGAAGTCTTACGACATCACGCTCGAAGTCCTGGGGGATGCGCTCGACGCCAAGGACGCCGAGACCCAACACCACTCCAAGCGCGTCACTGCATTCACCATCGCCATTGCGCGCAAGATGGGCCTGTCCAAGGAAGAGATCAATGTGATCGCTCGCGGGGCCTTTCTGCACGACATTGGCAAGATGGCCATTCCCGACAACATTTTGCATAAGCCCGGCAAGCTCACCGACGCCGAAATGGACATCATGAAGGAGCACTGCTACCGGGGCTACAAGATCATCTCCCGCATCCCATTTCTTGCGGATGCCGCCGAAATCGTTTATGCCCACCAGGAGCGCTATGACGGACTGGGATATCCGCGCCGGTTGAAGGGTGAGGAGATCCCGCTGGGGGCGCGAATTTTCGCAATTGCCGATACGCTCGATGCCATGAGGTCCGACCGCGATTACCGTAAGGCGCAAAGCATGGAGGCTGTCCGCCAGGAAATCAGCCTCTGGTCCGGCCGTCAGTTCGACCCTCGGATCGTCAAGATATTCCTCGAAATGCCCGACAATATCTGGGAGGATCTGCGGAACGACATCAACGGTCAGGACCCATCATTTCCCAAGATGTGACGGCGGACAAGTAGGGGAGGACGGCGACCAGATCGACTTCCAGAGCCTAACTGACCACCTGCAGTATTCCCCGCCCACGCAAGGCATGGTTTTGTCCGACCATTCTCCCAAGCGCAATTTGCGAAATTCCTAACGTTCTACAGTCACAGATTTATTCAGAGACGAATGGGGTAAGCTTCAGATTGGGGTTTACTTATCTGTGAAGATCGCGTCAGTCAAAATCCAAGGGAGATTCCGATGAAGAAGACGATAGCCACTTACTGCGCTGTTCTCGTTCTGAGTGCTTTGTCGAACGCCCAGAGTCCCACGTTAACTGCCATGGCCAACACGGTTTTCGTCGGCGCAGACGGCAAGTTCGAAACCGCGCCAGACACCGCTCTTATCCAATTCAATATCTCGGCCCAGGCGAGTGCCGCGAAAGACGCATACGAACTGGCCGCCAAGCAAGCCGAGGCTGCGCGCCAGGTCTTGCGCAGTAACGCCATCGATCCGAAGGCGGCCGAAATCGGCTTCTTCACGGTAAACCCCCAGTATGACTGGAAAAGCACGACGCAAAAAATCATCGGCTACCAGGTCACGACCAGCGTGAGCCTGAAGCTCAAGGATTTCTCGAAGATCGGTCCAGTCACGCAACAACTGGCCGATGGCAGCGTGGGCCAGAGCCAATCGCTGAGTTACACTCTGGAGTCAACCGACGAAGCCAAAAGCAAGGCGGTTGCCGACGCCTACCGGCGCGCCCACGCATCGGCACAGTCGCTGGCGGCTGCCAGCGGGCGGGCGCTCGGCGAACTCTCCTACGCTTCGGTTGATACCTCCGAAAACATACGAGTATCCGCTCCCCTGCAGCGTGGCGCGATGGCAATGAAGGCAGCAGTACAAAGCCCTGCGCCGATTGAGGAATTCTCGCCCCATACGGTAACAGTCACCGCACATGTGAACGCCATGTTTGTGCTGAAGTAGTCGGCGCGGCGGACGCTTTGGTCTCGCGAACGCTTGCTCGACGGGAGAAAGCGAATCGAGAGCCGGGGAGAACGGGCACGGCCGGACGGGCACATCATGGATTCAGAGTGCGCACGCTAGTCTCTGACAATCACTTCGCGTCTCGCGGAGATCCGACTCGCATCCACCGTCACTTCGCGCTGGATTTCCATTTCAATCGAGGTTCCCGGCTCGAGCCGGACATCGGCGCCGCGCGAGAGCATCGCAATCGCCAGCCCGGTAACTCCTCCAACCCCCGCTCCAATCCCGGCTCCCTTACCTCCATTGGTTACCGCACCGATCACCGCTCCCGTAGTTGCACCTTCGGCCGCGCTCTTCGCTTTTCTTCCCGCATCGCTGTCCTGGCGAATTGTGCCTTCCGAATCTTTCATCGAGGTCTTCTCGGCCCCAGGCGTGTTCTCCACCGAGCCTCCCAGCATTACGGTGTAACCGCTGGGATAGATCATCGAAGTGAAATGGATCAGCACTTCAGCGCGTCCCTTTATGTGTCCGCCGCGCTGGGCGCGCTCGACCCTGCCCTGAATGTAGGTCCCTGCAGGAATCACAACTCGGTCGTTGACCACGAAGGGGAAGGCGGTCTCCGCGTACACCGGGTCTCCGTCCTTAGCCGTCTTGGTCGAAATCGCCTGCTTCAGAGAGAGTGGGACCCGGGTTCCCGCCGGAATCGACAGCGTGGGCCTGGCGGATTCGACCACCGGGGAAGCCTGGTCCGGTGCCGAGTTTGGAGCCTGGGTTGGAGGCTGGTTCGGCGCCGAAGTCAACTGCGCCATGGCCGTTCCGGTCAGCAGTACGACCCAAACAAGAGCAAAACGAATCGTCATCGCAGGCACCTCATCAGTACAATTTTTGCAACCGTTTGCCAACTCTGATGCGCTCGGCGGGCGCAATGGTTAGCCGTCGACCAGTCATGGGCACGGCCGAGGACGACTCTCTCGACGCCCGGCCGGCCGCCACCCTAGCCACCACTCCTACGCGCACGGCTCTGGAGCACATTGCCCATGAACTGCGACTGGAGTTTCTGCGCGCACCCCTCACCGCAAACATGCATAGCGCCTTCTTGCAGCGCCAGTTTTTCGTCCCAAGGCGCCAGATGCATCACCGGCAATTCATAATCGCCAAACGAACTCCAGATGATCCACCAGCGGTCGCTGCCGCCCTTGAGCACACCACAATTCGGACCGGAGCAACGGTAGAAAGGAGTCGAGATCAAGAGCAGATTTTCGGGCATGACTGGTTTGGGCGCCTCGCGTTATTGTAGCTGAGGAATCGGCGCCACAGGCAGATTGCGGGAGTGCTACTTGTACAACAAATACTTTTCCCGGACGCGCAGAAATCCCTCCAGGCGCTCCTGCCAGTCTTCGGCAATCCGCCTGGGATCTTCGTCCGCAGTAATTGCCTCAAACACCGCCTGGTTCACCAGCAGATCCGCCATGCGATCGAGTTTGAAGTCCTTTGGATACAGCTTATGCAGCGCCGAAGCCAGTTCGATCCCCAACTCTGGCGAGTCGAGGGTATTCCGGTCCAGAACGGTCAGATTCACTCCTTGGCAAACTATTCCGGTGAAATTGCTGGCGGACGGAGTGAACACAACGGGCACGAAGCGCACACTCTGAATCGAGCGGTTGTTCAGGTAAGCCGCCAGTTCCCTGCTATTGATCCAGGGTGCTCCTACGACTTCAAACGGCGTATCCGTTCCGCGCCCCACCGAAACATTGGCCCCTTCAATCAACGCCACTCCCGGATAAAGCGTTGCCTGGGTCAAACTTCGCAGATTGGGCGAAGGATTCACCCACGCGAGGCCCGTGGCATCGAACCAGTCACCGCGTTGCCAGCCTTCCATTGCCACCACCTCGAGGCGAGCCCCGATTCGCCGTTCGGCGTTGAACATTTTCCCGAGTTCACCCAGGGTCATCCCGTGGCGCGGGGGTTCAGGGAAGTAGTTAGTAAACGTCTCGCGCCCGTTATCGGAAACCGGTCCCTGCACAAAGGAGCCTGTAATCGGATTCGGACGATCGAGAATGACCACATCAATTCCGGTTTTTGCGGCGGCATCCAGGAAATATCCCATGGTCGTTTCGAAGGTATAGAAGCGCGCCCCCGCGTCCGCGAGATCGATCACCACTGCATCCAGTCGTTTCAGAATCTCCAGTGGCGGACGTCTGACGGCGTCGTTCGCCCCGTAAACGCTATACACCGGTATTCCGGTCACCGCATCTTTCTCATTTTTGATGTCGGTCGTGTCCAGCGTCCCCGCCACTCCATGCTCAGGACTGAAAATCGCATCTAGAGAAATCCCCGGCACGTCGGCCAACCGGTCGATCGTCCGGCGACCTTCGGAATCGATACCGGTCTGGTTCGTCAATAAACCGATGCTTCGTGGAGCCCCCCCTTTGGCGGGATGCAGCGCCGCAAACTTCGTCTCTTCCAGCACATCGATTCCGGTCTTCACGGTTCCATTCCGCAGAGCGAGCTTACGTCCGGCGCTTTGCATTTCGTTGTAGCCGGTGATGGTGGCGATGCGCATCTTCTCCGCTGCGGGCGGATCGAGGGCCAAGACTGCCGCCACCGCGGTTGCGACTTGGGTTCGAAGAGCAACCGCGCTGCCCTTTTCTTTCGGCGACAGCGCGTTCATGTGCACCGCGTTCGTCAGCAGGATGATGTAGGTCCTGGTCGCCGGATCGATCCATAAGGAAGTACCAGTGAAGCCTGTATGCCCGTACCCGCCCACCGGCAGCAACTCTCCGCGATTGGTCGAAAGAGGAGAATCAATGTCCCAGCCAAATCCACGCAGCGTCGTTCCGTTCACCGGTTGCTGGGGCGCGGTCATCTTCGCAATCGTCGCTGGAGTCAGAACACCGCGCCCGCCGTCGAGCATAGCCTGGGCGAAGACGGCCAGATCATCGCCTGTAGAAAATACCCCGGCATGCCCCGCCACGCCGCCCATGCGCCGCGCAGTGGGATCGTGCACCATTCCGCGCAGCAGGTGATGATTCTCATCCTCTTCGGTTGGAGCAATGCGAATCTCCCACGACCGGGGAGGGACAAACCGGGTCTCCCTCATGCCGAGGGGACCAAAGATATGATTCGCGGAATACTCGCCGAGCGGTTCGCCAGAGAGGCGCTCCACCAACGCACCCAAAACCAGGAAGTTGATGTCGCTGTATTCAAATGCAGCTCCCGGAGTGCGCTCGGGAGGCGCTTCCAATGCCATCCGGTACGCCGTCTCCTTCCCTTCCCACTTCCTGGTCAAATCCAAATCCGGAGCAAGCCCGGAGTAGTGCACCAGCAGCTGCCGGATGGTGATGTCCTGCTTCCCATTCTGCGAAAATTCAGGAAGATATTTCGCAACCGGATCGCTCATGCGGAACCTTCCCTGCTCCCACAGTTGCATGATCGCGGTGGTCGTCACCATGACCTTGGTCAGCGACGCGCAATCAAACACGGTATCAATCGTCATCGCCTCGGTTTGAGGTTGAATCGCGCGGCTGCCGTAGGCTTTGCGATGTACTATTTTTCCGTCGTGCCCGACGATGACAACCGCGCCAGGAATTTCGCGCTGGGCGATGGCATCGTGGATGATGCGATCGAGAACTACGAGACGGGGGTCGGGCGAAATCTGACCGAACGCGCCTGCGGAAAACAGCAGAGTCGATAGCAGCAGATTTTTCAGTTGATGTTTCACGTCTTTTGTGACTTTACATGACCGCGGAGGCGCGGCTCAAGGATGACGGTTACAAACGATGCTCTCCAAGTAACTCTGAGTTTGCCTGTGCCGCCAGCCTTTGCTATAACCCCATCAGTTCACAAAACACCCTTGACACTGACGCTACCCAACCGAGACTCGGGGTTTTCCTTCCTGATGCGCAATTGCGCTTCGCAACAGGATCAGTTTCGCAAGGCATTCGACATTCTCGAAAGGGCCATCGCCGCCCGCTCCTTTCCCGCATGTTCGCTGGCCGTCACTTTTCGCGGGGAACTCATCGCCTGCAAGTCTCTTGGCCGCTTCACCTATGATCCAGCTTCTCCCAACGTCATCGCCACAACCCTGTTCGACCTTGCGTCACTCACGAAAGTCGTGGCGACGACTGCTATGGCGATGGTGCTCTACGAGCGCGGGATGCTCGATCTCGAAGCCCCGGTCATGGGCATCATTCCCGAATTCGCGGGCACTGAATCTGGCGAGTTTGTGGATTCTGTTGCGCGCCGCCGCGAGGTTACGCTGCGCATGCTGCTGGCGCACAACTCCGGACTGCCGGCGTATGAGAAGCTCTTTCTGCGTGTCCACACTCGTGCCGACCTTTTGCAAGCCGCCTTCACCACTCCGCTCACGGCTGACCCGGGAACGCGTGCCGAATACAGCGACATCGGATTCATCATCTTAGGCATCGCGCTGGAACGCCTCGCCGACGAATCTCTCGGGCCGTTCTGCCAGCGTGAAGTATTTGGTCCGCTGGGTATGGTGCACACGACGTTCAATCCCACTGCTGCCTTTCGGGACTCGATCCCGCCAACCGACGACGACCGCACCTTCCGCCAGCGCATCATTCAAGGAGAGGTGCAGGACGAAAACGCCAGCGTGCTTGGCGGGGTTGCCGGACACGCCGGCTTGTTCGCAACCGCCGAAGATCTCGCCATATTTGCTCACGCCATGCTTAACGGCGGATATCCCATCCTGCGCCCCTCGACTATCGAACTTTTTTCGCGCCGGGAAGCGGTTCCCGAAGGCACATCCCGAGCGTTGGGATGGGACACACCTTCGGCACCGTCGCAATCGGGAAAATATTTTTCTTCTCGTTCCTTTGGACATCTCGGTTACACCGGCACGTCTTTTTGGATCGACCCGGAACGCCAGATTTCAGTGGCTTTGCTGACCAATCGCACTTGGCCCGATTGCCAGAACCAGGCGATCAAACAGGTGCGGCCTGCGTTTCATGACGCGGTGATGGAAGCTTTGGGGAAGGAATCTTGAAACGCCCGGCTCTCCGCAAAGCTCGCGGTAGCAAAGCAACTGGCATGCAGATTCGCCAGCTTGGCACCGAGAAGACAAACCGTGCGTCCGCTGATTTCGATCAGAAGTCGTCGCTTGCCATCGCGCGGATCATCAACCGTGAAGATGCCAGGGTCGCCGCTGCCGTGAGACGCTGCCTTCGGCGCATCGCGCAAGCCATTGATTGGATCGCCGCTGCGCTGTCCCAAAACGGACGCCTCATCTACGTGGGCACCGGCACCAGTGGTCGCATCGCCGCCCTCGACGCGGTTGAATGTCCTCCGACATTTGACATCAGGCCGCGTATGGTGCAATTCGTTATCGCCGGCGGCCCAAGGGCGTTAGGCGCAGCCGTTGAAGCCGCCGAAGATTCACCTGAAGAAGGCCGGAAGGCTATGGCACGAAAGAAACCGACCGCCAAGGACGTCGTGGTGGGGATCGCGGCCAGTGGACGTACTCCGTTCACCATTGGCGCCCTCCGACATGCTCGAGGATGTGGCGCCAAGACCGTTGCCGTGGTGTGCAACCCGAATTCTCCGCTCGGCAAATTGGCGCACATGGAAATCGTCGCGGAGGTCGGCGCAGAAGTGGTCTCTGGCTCGACCCGCATGAAAGCCGGGACGGCGCAGAAGATGATCTTGAACACGCTCTCCACCGGGGCGCTGACCCGTCTCGGCTGTGTCTATGGCAATCTGATGGTTAATGTGCGTCCGAAAAACGAGAAACTGGCTGAGCGCGGAGTCGGTATCTTGGAGAAAGTCGCGGGGCTCGACCATGCAGCCGCAAAAAGACTTCTCACCGCCTCCGGATGTCGGGTACCGGTTGCGCTCGTGATGGCAAAAGCCGGTATCAGCCGCGCTCTAGCAGTCGCCGCGCTGAAGCAGGCTGGAGGGCAGGTGCGGCAGGCAATCGCGCTCGCCAATCGCAGATGACGCTAAGTGCGGCGTCCAGTTTGGACGTGTGCGCAAGTGGTTGTCACCGCAGTTACGATCTAAACTCCGCGCGATTAATTCAACGCCGTCATCTGGCAATCCTAGCTAGAATGGACCTTAACGGGAGCGGAGTTCGGTTTTACCTATGGATAAGCTGGTAATTCGCGGCGGCAACCCCTTGCTGGGGACGGTCCGAATCAGCGGAGCGAAGAACGCCGCCCTGCCTTGCATGGCGGCGGCCTTGCTCACCGACGAACCGGTCATTCTAGAAAACATCCCGCAGGTGCGTGACATTGAGACCACGCGCAAACTGCTCGCCGCCATGGGTGCCGAGGTTGAACTGGGATATGGACGAGCCCATCATCGCACCACGATTTGCGCGCGAGCACTCGCGGCGCCCGAAGCGTCTTACGAACTGGTCAAGACGATGCGAGCTTCGACCCTCGTCCTGGGACCGCTCGTGGCGCGCTGCGGCCACGCGCGGGTCTCGCTCCCCGGTGGATGCGCCATTGGGGCACGCCCCATCGATTTGCATATTAAAGGCCTGGAGCGCCTCGGCGCCAGGATCACACAGGAACACGGCTACGTCGAAGCGGTCACCGATCCGCTCCAAGGCGACCGCCTGCGGGGCGCGGAAATTGTCTTCGACAAAATCACCGTCACGGGCACGGAAGACCTCCTGATGGCTGCCACACTGGCGGATGGCGAGACGATCATGCAGAACTGCGCCCGTGAACCCGAAGTCGCGGACCTCGGCGCGCTGCTCAACGCCATGGGCGCGAACATCGAGGGCGCGGGCTCCTCGACCATCCGCATCAAGGGAGTTTCGAAACTGCACGGAGCGAGACACCGCATCATTCCCGATCGCATCGAAGCCGGGACTTTCATCATTGCCGGAGCCCTAACTGGGGGGGACGTCAGAGTCACCGGATGCGATCCCTCGCACCTTACTGCCATCCTGCAAAAACTCGCCGAAGCCGGAGTGAAGACGGCGGTGAAAGCCGACTCCGTTCGCGTCATGGGGGATCAACCGCTTACAGCGGCCGATTTGACAACGGAAGAGTATCCCGGCTTCCCCACCGACATGCAGGCGCAATACATGGCCCTGACTACTCAGGCCGCGGGTACTTCGATAATCACGGAAAATATTTTCGAGAATCGCTTCATGCACGCGCAGGAATTGGTCCGCATGGGCGCCAACGTCAAAATCGAAGGGCGACGTGCCATCGTGCGGGGTCGAACTCCACTGAGCGCCGCAGCGGTGCTCGCTTCCGACCTGCGCGCCTCGGCATCCCTCGTGCTCGCTGCCCTGGTTGCTGACGGCGAAACCATCATTGACCGCGTCTATCACCTCGACCGCGGCTACGAGCACATTGAAGAGAAGCTTAAAGCCGTGGGCGCGGAAATCCGGCGCGTAGGCAATATATTTCCCAAGCGAGCGGGAGCGGTGGCAGACTGAAGAAGCCCGGCGTAGTTTCCGGTCCCCGCCGCATGGACTACGCACTTAGGTAACCAGCGAAATCCAACATTCAATCTTTCCAATTTGGCGCGCGGATAGAATGAGCGTACGGCGAATTCTCGCAGGCGAGCGGCATGAGACACGAAGAAATCCTGGGGCTGTTGCCCAATTTGAAATATGGTCCAGACCACCACGCAGGTGTGTGGCTATTTCTTCTGGAACTATTGTTCTGGGCAGTCGTTTTCCTGTTTACCATGATGCTGCTCCGTTTTCGGCCGGTGCTTCTGGAAAGGGCTGAATCCAGGCTTCATGCGGCTAGCCAACGAACGGGACTCTGGCTGCTGACATTCGGTCTGACGGTAATTTTTCTCCGAGTTGCCTTGTTGCCGCAAATTCCAGTACCGATCCCCGTCGTTCACGATGAATTCAGCTATCTGCTGGGCGCGGATACATTTGCCCACGGGCGTGTGACCAACGATGCCGGGCCGATGTGGGCACATTTCGAGTCTTTTCATATCAATGTGCAACCGACCTACCAGTCCATGTATCCACCGGCGCAGGGATTGACGCTCGCCCTCGGTCAGAAATTGACGGGTGTGCCTTGGGCGGGCGTGGTGCTAAGCACGGCGCTCATGTGCAGCGCCGTCTATTGGATGCTGCTCGCCTGGATGCCGCCGGCCTGGGCGTGGCTTGGAGGAGCATTCGCGGTCGTTCGTTACGGTGTATTTTCCTACTGGATCAATTCGTATTGGGGCGGAACTGTAGCCGCCATTGGCGGCGCGCTGGTCTTGGGAGCTCTGCCACGCTTCCGGAAAAACCCGACCTCATGGATGGCACTCATTTTTGCGGCAGGCCTACTCATTCTGGCAAATAGCCGCCCGCTGGAAGGCTTTCTGTTCAGCCTTCCCCTGGTTCTTGCCGGCGCCGCGTATATCGTCAAGAGCTGCGCTCGTAATTGGCGAGCGATGGTAAATCGGCTCCTGCCTGCGATGGTTTTACTGATCGCCGGTGCTGGAGGAATGCTCTACTACAACTGGCGCAGCACCGGGCATGCGCTGGTCATGCCCTACGCAGTAAACTTCAAGACTTACCACATCAGCAAGCCATTTCTTTTCCAGAAGCCCAATCCAATTCCAGATTATCGTCATCCGGTGATGAGAGTGTTTTATGTTTATCACGAACTGCCCGACCTGGTGAATTTGAAGTCCATGGGTGCGGGATATCTCTCGCAGCTCAAAGCGAACGTTTACTATGCGTTCTTTCTGTGGCCTTTTCTGCTGCTGGTCGCCCCGGCACTGTATGCGATGGCGCGTGATCCGGAGTTGCGCATCATTCTGGCATCTCTGGGACTGCTGGCTTTGGATCTCTTTGCGCAGATTTGGCCGCCGCACGCGCACTACGCGGCGCCAGCCGCGGGAGCAATCATATTGCTCGTTCTCCACAGTCTGCGTCATTTTCGCGAGACCCATGCGGAGTTCGGCATTTGGGCTTCGCGAGCTGTCGTCATCGTTCTTGCCTTGTTGCTGATTTCCCCGGTAGCACAACGCCTGAGAGATCCTTACGCGGCGATTCCCAGGGAATCGCCGCAAGAGGTGCGACAGGATATACCGCTCCAGGTCCAACGCGAGCGCATTAAGTCGGATCTCGAGGCTCGTGGCGGAAGACACCTTTTGATCGTGCATTATCCGGTGGGCGATGTGCCCTCCCAGGATTGGATCTACAATGATTCGGACATCAAGGGTTCCCAGATCATCTGGGCCCGCGACATGGGATACCTGGCGAACCGGGAACTGATCGACTATTACCCTGACCGGCGGGTCTGGTATGTTGATCGAGGAGACTCCACGGCGCGTCTCGTCCCTTACGACCAAGCAACTCAACAGTGGAGTCTGGCGTTGAGTGGTCCTTCCTTTGAAGGGCCGTTGGGCCCGGCGCGCTCGCCAAGTCAACCGGCCCAGCCGACTGCCGTTCCTGCGGGATTGCGCAGTGCGTCGTATTCAACCGTTCAACAACACATTCCGTGATCAGGAGCCTGAGACTTGAGCCGTCCACAAACTGCAGTCATTATCGGAGCCGGCCCGGCGGGACTTACGGCGGCTTACGAACTGCTCACCCGCACAAACATTCGGCCCATCGTAATCGAAATGAGCGATCACATCGGGGGCATCTCGCGCACCGTGAACTACAAAGGGAACCGCATTGATATTGGCGGGCACCGATTCTTCTCCAAGAGCGATCGAGTAATGAAATGGTGGCTCCAACACCTTCCGATGCAAGCCTTGCCTGCGTCAGTGCAGATCAGTTATCAGGGCAAGTCGCGTGCTGTGGCTACCGGCGAAGGCACGGCGACCGCAAACGACGACCGCGTGATGCTGGTACGGGGACGCAAATCGCGGATCTTCTTCCTGCGAAAGTTCTTCGACTATCCTATCGCGCTCACCCCTGACACGATCAGGAAACTTGGCCCAGTAAGGACCACTGCGATCGGGCTCAGCTACATGCGGAGGGTTCTTTTTCCGTTGAAGGAACAAAACAATCTCGAACAATTCTTTATCAATCGCTTCGGCGAAAAGCTTTATCGTACTTTCTTTAAGTCGTACACCGAGAAGGTGTGGGGCGTGCCCTGCACCGAAATCGATGCGGAGTGGGGCGCGCAGCGCATCAAAGAACTGTCGATATGGAGGACGATCAAGCACTTCGTCAGCGGGAAATTTCGGCGCGGACCCGCCGACGTGTCGCAAAAAAAAACAGAAACATCCCTGATTGAGCAGTTCCTCTACCCCAAGTTCGGGCCTGGCCAAATGTGGGAGGAAGTCGCAAGAAAGGTCGTCGCCATGGGCGGAACCATCCTCATGGAGCAGGCGGTGCAGGAAATACACACCGAAGGACGCCGCCTGGCTGGAGTGACCGCCAAATCCGGAGACGGCATCGCCCATCGTTACGAAGGAGACTATGTCTTTTCCACCATGCCAGTACAGGAGTTGGTTCGCTCGCTTGATCGCGCGGTTCCGGGGCCAGTGCAGGAAGTGAACGATGGGTTGATGTATCGGGATTTCATGACTGTCGGCCTTCTGTTGGAAGAGTTGAAAATCAAAGAGGAGTCCGAGTCAGGTTCAAAACTGATCCGCGATAACTGGATCTATATCCAGGAACCGGACGTGCTTGCCGGGCGCCTGCAGATTTTCAACAACTGGAGCCCCGGAATGGTGAGCGATCCGGAAAAGGTATGGATTGGAGTGGAATATTTTTGCAACCAGGGCGACGAACTGTGGGCCCGCACCGACGAACAACTGAAGAAACTCGCAGTGGAAGAACTGATCCGAATTGGCATTATCGAACAACGCGCTTTGCTGGATTCCGTCGTTTTGCGGATGCCCAAGGCCTACCCCGCCTACTTTGGAACCTATGGGCGCTTCGACGAAATCCGCCGCTACCTGGACGAATTTGAGAATCTGTTTCTGATCGGAAGAAATGGAATGCATCGTTACAACAATCAGGACCATTCCATGCTCACCGCCATGACGGCGGTGGACAACATTGTCGCGGGCCAACAAGACAAAACTAATATCTGGGACCTGAACACGGAAAGTGAATACCACGAAGAGCAGTCGGCGAGTGAAAAAGGAGCGGCGGCGGGCGGCCGAATCTAAACGAGACCTCCAAGCCTCTTCCTGACACGCACAAAGAGCCGCATTTCTGCGGCCCTTCGCATTACCTGGATCTCTGGACCGATGGACTACCGGCGTCCGCGACCGCCGCCACCACCAGAATGGCCGCCCCCGTGACCTCCGGACCCGCCGCCAGGGCGACCTCCGCGTCCGCGCCGCCGGCGATTGCGATCACCACCACCGCCGGGACGGCCTTCGCGAGCACCTTCCGGACGCGCGACACCCGCCTCGACCGATGCCACCACTCCGTCCACCCGGTTGAAATTTGGCTCATCGTCGGCGTCGAAATCCGCGCCACCTTCGATTACCGCTGTGGGCGCGCCTTGCGACAGCAGTGGAGCTGCCGGGGACGATTCCACTCCGTCATCGCTTGAATCGGGGGGAGGGGCAGCGCCACCCATTTTCGCTCGCTGCTCCTTCAGAATCGCCTTCCTTGACAGCTTGATGCGGTTGCCCTCGACGGCCAAGACTTTCACCAGCACTTGATCGCCTTCTTTCAGTTCGTCGCGTACATCTTTAATTCGGTGTTCGGCGACTTCGCTGATGTGGAGCAGACCGTCCAAGCCGGGCAGAATTTCTACGAACGCGCCAAAATCAGCCAAGCGGCTGACCTTGCCGAGATATGTCTTGCCCACTTCGGCCGACGCGGTAAGGTCCTTGATGATCTGCAATGCCTTGTTCGCCGAGACTTCGTCGTTGGAGGCAACGTTGACCTTGCCCGAATCTTCCACGTCGATCTTGACGCCGGTCTGCTCGATGATGCTGCGGATCATCTTGCCACCGGGCCCAATCACGTCGCGAATCTTGTCGACCGGAATCTGCAGGGTGTAGATACGAGGAGCGTAAGCCGAAACCTTGACGCGACCTTCGGTGATGATCTCGTCCATCTTTCCGAGAATGAACAAGCGTCCACGCTGCGCCTGGGCCAGCGCCTCGCGCATGATCTGCGGAGTGATGCCGGCAACCTTAATATCCATCTGCAGGGCGGTGATGCCGTCTTTGGTACCGGCTACTTTGAAATCCATGTCGCCATAATGATCTTCGGCGCCCGCGATGTCGGTCAGGATGGCATACTGCTCGCCTTCTTTCACCAATCCCATCGCGACGCCGGCCACCGGAGCTTTCAATGGCACACCCGCATCCATCAAAGAGAGGGAGGCGCCGCAAATCGTGGCCATCGACGAACTCCCGTTCGACTCCAGAATGTCGGAGACGACGCGCATGGCGTAAGGCCAGTTGTCTTCCGTGGGAAGCACGGAAGAAATGGCGCGCTCGGCCAATGCTCCGTGACCGATTTCGCGGCGTCCGGCGCCCCGCATGAAGCCGACTTCTCCCACCGAAAACGGCGGAAAATTATAGTGCAGCATAAAACGCTTCTTGGCTTCGCCTTCGAAGCCTTCGAGACGCTGCATGTCGTCGCTGGTGCCTAGCGTAGTCGTCACCAGCGCCTGGGTTTCACCGCGCGTGAAAACCGCGCTGCCGTGCGCGCGGGGCAGAACCCCGGCCTCGATCCAGATCTCGCGGATCTGGTCGAAGGCGCGTCCGTCGGGACGGCGCTTGTGATCGATCACCTGGTTGCGGAAAATCCGTTCGCGCAGGATCTCGTAATATTTCTTAACTTTGGCCTTGCCGGCAGCGTCGTCCTCGGGGACGGCGGCTAGCAGTTCCTTCTCGAGCACCCGCACCGCTTCGTAGCTTTCGGCTTTCGGATGCTTGGCAGTGTCCAGAGCATCGGCCAATCTTGCGCCGATCTTCGCTTCCAGAGACTTGAAATAGGCCTCGTCGAATTCCGGCGGGGTGACAGCGCGCTTGGGCTTTCCGACTTTATTGCGCAGTTCGGTGATGGCGGCGCATATCTTCTTGATTTCGGTGTGGGCGAATTCGATCGCATCCACCACCGTTTCTTCTTTGACTTCTTTGGCGCCCGACTCGATCATGACAATGGCATCGGCGGTGCCAACGACCATGATATTGAGCAGGCCGTCACGCATTTCGGTGTAGGTGGGGTTGGCGATAAAGCGCCCGTCGATAAGGCCGACGCGCACGGCGCCGATGGGGCCGAGAAACGGAATATCGGAGAGCGTCAAGGCAGCCGAAGCGGCGTTGATGCCGCAGACATCGGGATCGTTTTCAGTGTCGGCGGAGAGGACAAAGGTGATGACCTGAGTCTCACACTTGAAGCCCTCAGCGAACATGGGGCGGACCGGCCGGTCAATCTGGCGACTGGTGAGCACTTCACGTTCACTCATGCGCCCTTCGCGCTTGATGAACCCGCCGGGAATGCGCCCGCCGGCATAGGTGTACTCGCGGTAATCGACGGTGAGGGGAAAGAAATCGATGCCCTCGCGGGGATCGGGATTGGAGGTGGCGGTGGCGAGAACTACATTTTCGCCGAAGCGCACAACGGCCGCGCCGTGAGCCTGCTTGGCTAATTTTCCAGTTTCGAAGGAGAGTTGTTTTCCGCCTGCGATTTCAACGGAAACTTTGGTGGCTTCAGGCTTCATAGATCATCCTTTTTTGTACTGAAGGAGTAAGGCAGAAGGGAGTGCGCGGGGATACAGAGTCCGCTTGGACGGGCGTAGGCCAGGGGCCGCGGTTGGGAAACGCACTTTGCAAAGGCTCTCGGAGTCTGGAACCGGCGCCACATGGAGCCGGTCGCGCTGGTTATTTGCGGATGCCGAGCTTCGAAATTACGGTTTTATACCGTTCCGAGTCGTACTTCTTCAGATAGTCAAGCAGGCTGCGACGCCGACTCACCATCATAAGAAGTCCGCGGCGCGAGCCGTGGTCTTTCTGGTGCGTTTTGAAGTGTTCCGTCAGTTGGCCAATGCGCTCGCTCAATAGAGCGATTTGAACTTCGGGGCTGCCAGTATCGGTAGCATGGGTGCGATACGTGTCAACGACGGATTGCTTTTGCTCTCTGGCTAACACTAACCTGTTCCACTCCTGTCTCTTCTCGTTTTCGTAACGTTTTCGATGGTAACACGGCGCTGTCAGAAGTGGCAAACTACTTGCCTTTTGCTTTTATCGAACCGTTTCAACTACCGGGAAATAACAGGGAGCCCGCAAGGAGCACTTTTCCCAATATGTTTGCCGCCTTGAGATTCATCGCTTCGGATTTCAACCTGGATTCCGCTGCAATGCCACATGTACCAAGGGGTTTTGTCTGAGCAGATGGGTGTCATTATCGTCTGCGATGTCGCCTTCGATTTAGCTGCCGAGCCCATCACTGCTTCAGGGCTCCGTCGAGGTTATAATATGGTTAAGACTCAAAGGCGATGGATTCAGGTACTCCGATCGCCGGTTGCAGTGCTCCGGGAAAAAGGTGGGCCAAACCTACAGACCATCCTTGTAGCCGGCCGTCATAATCAAACTTAGAAATTACGGGGAGATTCGTATGCCACGAGGCCGATCGACTTTTACGAAACGACAAAAAGAACAAGCGCGCCAACAGAAACAGCGGGACAAAAACGAGCGGAAAACGCAGCGGAAAGAAGACAAGCCGGAGGGTTTAGTGGTGGACGAAGAACAGGAAATGCGCGAGATGCGCGAACTGGCCGAAGCCCAAGCGGCGCTGTTCCGCATTGGCAATGACGACAGCGAGACGGATCCGACTGAGGTCTCTATTCCGCACGCAATTAAGACCATGGACCGCTAAGGCACCTTTGTAGATTCGCCGGAGCACTGCACTCCGGCGAAGCCACATCGATTCCGCAAAAACTCAAGACGGTCTCCTTTAGGATTCAGTGGGCGGGCGTGAGTGCCCATCCCGCCCCTTTGGAGACTCCTTAAGACTTAGACAAAGACCTCACCCGGCAATCGGGTTAATGTCCTTGACGCAAGCGTGTTTTGAATCGAACGCTTCGGACGATCATTCTCATGGGATGCATTGATCTGCTTGCGTTCGATGCGCAGCTTCAAGGTGCGCTCGATATTACGAAGATCCAGAACCTCCACGCCGGTGACCAGAGTGGAGGCGCGACCCAGAGAACCTGCCCTGCCGGTCCGACCAACGCGGTGAATGAAGTCTTCCGCCATCTTGGGGAGGTCGTAGTTGATCACGTGCGCCACGTCATCGCAGTGCAGGCCGCGGGACGCGACATCGGTCGCAACCAGCACCTGGTAGCGACCCTCCTGAAATCCACTGAGGGCGGCGTTGCGCTGGGACTGGGTGCGATCACCGTGAATCATGGCAGCGGAAAAACCGTCGCGTTCCAGTTCCTTGGCCAGCCTTTGCGAGCCGCGTTTGGTCCGGGTGAAGATCAGGGTCTGTCCCTTTTCCGCGTAAAGCAACTGCCGCAGCACATCCAGTTTTTCGGAGGGACGTACTTCGTAGGCTTCAAGGGAGACGCTCTCCGCGGGCTTCAAAACTGAACCGAGTGCCACTCGCACCGGTTCGCGCATGTAGTCGTTGACCAGTGCGGCCACCGATTGCTCCATGGTCGCGGAGTAACAGAGTGTCTGCCGGCGTTGCGGAAGAATTTGCAGAATACGCCGGATGGCCGGAAGAAAGCCCATATCCAGCATGCGGTCGGCTTCATCGAGCACCAGGATCTTCACGTGCCGCAGATCCGCGAATTTGCGGGTAATGAAATCCTGCAGGCGACCTGGGGTAGCGATTACAAATTCGCAGCCCGCGCGGAGACTGTTGATCTGGGCCTTCTCAGCTACGCCACCGATCACTAGCGCGGCTTTCGGCATATTTTTGTCGCGGAGTTGTTCGTACTGCTCGTGCACCTGCATGGCGAGTTCCCGCGTCGGCAAAAGAACCAGTGCGCGAACGTTCTTGAGTGAGCCATTCTTGGCTTCATTTTTCGATTCGGTGCGCAGCATTTCGATGATCGGAATCAGGAACGCGAGCGTCTTCCCGGTGCCGGTTTGGGCGGTGCCAATCACGTCCTTGCCTTCGAGGGCGGGAGAAATGGCGCGTGCCTGGATGGGAGTGAGGGTGATGAACTGAGCTGCCGCCAATTTCTGCTGCAACGCAGCAGACAAGGGCAGTTCTGTAAATGTTGTCATTCGATGGTTTTCTTTCTGGAGGGGCCTAATGTCAATTTCTCAGACTCAGGTTTTAGACTGTTGTCGAGAGTTCGCAATGCCGCTCGCAATGAAATTGGCGCTGGAACCAAACGGCGGGCAGGAAATGCGGAAATGTTGCGGATCCATCAGGATCCCCGCTTAACGAGCAAACCGTAGCAAAAGCGTTAATGGCAGTATAGCAGAACAAGCTGGAGTCTGGGGTTACGTCGGTCATATTCCCGGAAGAAGCACCGGAACAGTAGTAATCAGTAAGGCAACTGTTCAAAGAAACACGTACGTCACCGAAGCAAGCCTGACCCAGGCAAGGCTGACCCAGGCAGCCCGATTGGACGTTCATTTCATCTACCTGTTCTCCGTTCGTTCTTTTTTTCGACAAGCCCGATTGCGTCCTCGATCATTTTTTCGATCCGCCGGGCCTGGGCTTCTGGAGTCCGATAATAGAAAATGCCAAACAGATGTCCCCGCCGTCGCGCTAACGACATCGCGTCCCACCCTTCATGCGCTCGCGGATTGCGGGCGAACGCTACCCGCAAAACGGGAGGCAGGTCACGTTCCGCATCCATGACTGCCAGAAGACGGTCGGCAATCTGTTCCGCGCGCCGCAACCGGGCGGCCGCGCTGCTGGGGTCGGTGATCCACTTGGCAATATCGTTGCGCGTGGAATGATTCAGTTTGTCATACCAGAGCCGGAGCGCCCGATCTTCGCTGAGAATCCGCTTGAGTTCATCAGGAATGGTGACAGTGCGTTCCTCGCGATCGAGTTCAATCTGAAAACGGGCCACGTTACCCTCTACGGCTCGGGCTCCCCGTTGCATTCGCTTGTTGATGAGCAGGAAGTGCCTCCCCTCGCGGGTGGGAAACAGCGAAGTGCGGAACGCGAAGCCGTTGATTTCGCCTTTCACTTTGATCTGACCCCGCACTCCCCAGGCTTCCCCGGTATCGAAGGGAACATGGATGATGATCCAGTTGAGGCGGGAAGGCATGCGCTCAAGGCACGCCTCAAAACGCTTTGCGGCAGACGCGGGCTTGGCTTTGGAAGCTTTCGGCATCGGACGAAAACCGGGACGATAGCATCTTAATATGCACAAACGGAGATGACACTCGGATGGCGGTTGGGATGATAATGGGAGGGGAGTTAAACTGTACATAAAGGCGCACGGAGAACCATTGTGATCTGTCCGCAGTGTGGTGAGGACAATTCGGACAATTTCCGTTTTTGTGGGATGTGCGGCACCCTGCTCGAAGCTCGGCCCGCAGCGGGCGCAAGCGTACCGGGCCTGCCAAAGAAGATAGAGAACGCGCGGGAACAGATGCGTCCTCTCTCCGCCGAGAACACGGCCCATGAGGCCAAACCGTGGGTCCCGGCGATCGGCGGTCCCTCGGTGCTGGGCTTAGGTCAGCCCGATGCGAATCAGAGCAGTTCAAGTCCTCCCAGTTCGCGTCAATCCAGTCCAAGTCAATTCAGCATGAATTTAATGGAGAGCGAGTCTTTTCCGGGCGCATATTCCTATCTCGCTCCGGAACCGCCAAAGAGTGGCGGACGGCGAATTCTGCTCCTGGTCGCACTGTTGGCGGCGTTGGGCGGGGCAGGTTGGTGGACTTATTCAAACTACCTGGGCGCCATTCGCAAACCGGCGGCCGGGTCGTCTGGCGCAGGCGAAACTTCTGCCGATACGACATTGACAAAACAGGCAGCGTCAAACGGGGTACCAACGGATTCAGCTTCATCGCAGGTGGCAGCGCAATCCGGCAGCGCTTCGGATGCCCCGTCGGAGAGAGCAGGCGCGGGCTCCGCGTCCCGTGAGCTTCCAGTGAAGGCGGCCGAAGAAGAGAAAACAGCGCCGGTAGTGAAGCCGGTGGCTCCGGCGGCAGTTACGGAGTCTGGAAAGAGGGCCGCGAAAACTGTGAAACAGCGCCAAGTCAGCGCGACGACGGTTAAACCGCCAATGTTGTCGGCGCCTCCGGCGACAGACACTGGAGACACAGCCTTCCGGAAAGGCGAGGCTTATCTTTATGGGAGAGGCGTCGCGGAAAATTGTGACGAGGCGGTGAAGAATCTAAAGGCTGCGTCCGCGAAATCGAATGCCAAGGCGCGGAGCGCTTTCGGAACCATGTATGCCACGGGCCACTGTGTGCCCCGGGATCTACCCACCTCGTATTTGTGGTTTGCGCTGGCGCTGCAAGTGGATCCGAATAATCAGATTCTGGAAAAAGACCTAAGCGCCATCTGGAACCAGATGACGCCCCCGGAACGGCAAACCGCAACGCGGATGAAACAATGATGGGGCCAGAGAGAGGGATCGGGCGATCTTTGGATGGGGATCTCCGATTGCCTGTTCCTTTCAACCCGCGACGGGCACCAGGTTGAGCGCCTTCTTTACGGTGCCGCGTTCGATCATAATCTTGTCCTGCAGCAGCGTAATCGCATAAATCAACTGCTCGGGACGCGGCGGGCAACCGGGAACATAGATATCCACCGGAATGACCTGATTCACGCTCTGAACGAGCGCGTAGTTATTGAAAACTCCACCCGAAGTTGCGCAAGCTCCCATCGAGATGACCCACTTCGGTTCCGGCATCTGTTCCCAGAGCTGGCGAATCACGGGCGCCATTTTATTGGACACTCGACCGGCAATGATCATCAGATCCGATTGCCGGGGCGATGGCCGGAAAACCTCGGCGCCGAAACGGGCGATATCAAAGCGCGACGCACCCATCGACATCATTTCAATCGCGCAGCAGGCCAGCCCGAATGTCATCGGCCAGATGGAGTTCTTGCGCATCCAGTTAACGGTCGAGTCCAGCGTGGTCATGACGATGCCTTCCGGCACGCCATCTCCGTAGACCAGTTCTTTGACTACCTTCTTGCCGTTTTCGACGTCAACGTAGGGACCAAAACTCAACTCTTGCGCCATGGATTTATTTTAACCGCAGAGACCGTGGAGTGCGCAAAGGAATCAGGCAGCGGGGACAGGTATCAGCGGTCGCAGAGCGAGATCGGTTTTCTGTGGTTGGCACCAAGCATTGAGATTGTTGCTGCTTTTGTATTGCCCGGCCCGCCGCTTGGGTGGCGGCTGTGTGGGGTCGTGGGGTGAGGGCCGGGCAATTCTTCGCTTCTACTCAGGATTGCAATTGCCAACTTTATACCCCAGCACCCCGCTTGCTGCCTGTGACCACGATCACCATTCTGTGTGATCAAGATACTTTCAGCTGTGATAAAGATCACCGCCAACGGGAGCTTCACGGGCTAAGTTTACGGGTGAAGCAGGTTCAGAAAACATCTCAGGAGAAGCAATCATGGCTTATGTAATTACCGATAGCTGTATCAAAGACGAGCTTTGCGTGGATGTCTGTCCTACCGACTGCATCCATCCCAAGAAAGACGAAGCCCAGTTTGAAGCCGCAACCCAGCTCTATATCGATCCCGAAGGCTGCATCGACTGTGGCGCCTGCGTTCCGGCGTGTGGCTCGGATTCGATCTTCGTGGCCGACGAACTGCCCGAAGACAAGAAGGACTATCTGGAAAAGAACGCCGCGTACTACGCCAAGGCGTAGGGTAATGTGCGCGGTCGAACTGGTTCTTGAAGGCACGACCCCGTCCAGGCTCGATTTGGGCGGGTTCTGTTTTTTGGGGGACCATTGGCTTGCTCACAGCAGTCCATACCCGATCTAACGTGTGGAAAAACTGGAAGAATCAACTACGATGTGCATCGGCTCGCTCTGTTACCCGCCAGCCACGAGTGGATCTTCACCCGAAGATGTTTGAAAACTAATGGTGAGCGCGGCAGGATTCGAACCTGCGACCCACGCCTTAAAAGGGCGTTGCTCTACCAACTGAGCTACGCGCCCACACCATTGAAAACAATCAGTTAACCAATCTCGACTCCCCGGCATTCTTTGCAGATTCATTGCAGATTAGCTCAACGCGACCATCAACCAAGGTGTTCATCTGGTCCATTGCCGCGATGCTCTGCGCGTCTCGCGTCTTGATGTAGCACTGCTGCGTCACTGCGACGTTGCTGTGCCTGAGAATGCGCTGAATCGTCAAATCATCCACTCCGAGCGCGTGCAAGTTCGTCGCG
>Ga0182013_10000798_pt1 | contig 43716 bp, 33 predicted proteins | sample 612S2MmetaG_FD_120487 | JGI IMG/M metagenome (GOLD analysis project Ga0182013, IMG submission 120487) | Permafrost microbial communities from Stordalen Mire, Sweden - 612S2M metaG | ecosystem: Environmental > Terrestrial > Soil > Wetlands > Permafrost | place: Sweden: Stordalen | collected... | reverse complement strand
TATCGGACCGGCGGTGATGATGGGCCGCGTGGACGATATCGTGGGTTCAGAGCAGGATCCCATGACCATGTACATCGGTTTCGCGACCGGGGGGTTATGGCGAACCACGGATGGCGGAATTCACTGGAAGTCGATGTTCGACGAGATGGCGAATGAGTCCGTCGGGTCAGTGGCGATCGCTCCTTCCGATAAGAACGTGGTCTATGTAGGCAAAGGCGAAGGCAACAGCCGCCAAAGTTCGTCGATCGGCGACGGCGTGTGGGGCACCACTGACGGCGGCGACCACTGGAATTACCTCGGTCTGAAGGAAACGCAGTCTATTCAACGTGTGGTGGCGGACCCGAAGGACCCCAAGATCTGCTTCGTGGCGGCAGGGGGGCATTTGTTCGGACCGAATAAAGAGCGCGGCCTGTATCGCACTCAAGATGGCGGAAAGACCTGGAAGCTGGTCAAATATATCGACGATGACACCGGCTTTACCGACGTGGCTATCGACCCTTCGAACGGCAAGATCATTTATGCGGCCTCATACATGCGCCGGCGTACGTGGTGGGGATTCAACGGCGGCGGAGCGAATAGCGCCGTTTGGAAATCGACCGATGGCGGCGATACCTGGACCAAAGTGGATGGGCCGGGTTGGCCGCATCCCAAAGACGGGATCTACGGACGCATCGCGCTTTCCATTTTCCGCGCGAAGCCCTCGACGATTTTTGCGCAGGTGGAAGCGGGAGCGAGCGGCGGTACGGGCGCGGGCACGGCGGCTGACGGCGGACCGCAGCGCGGCCGCGGCGGCGCGGCGGCGGCAGCCACGAGTGAATCGGGCGGTGGTGAAGGCGGTCCGGCGGCAGCCAACGCGGCAGGTGGACGTGGCGGCGGGGCCGGCCAAGGAAGCTGCACGCCGGCGGCCGGAAGCAATCTCGACTTCGGCGGCGGTGGGCGCGGCGACCGTGCTCCCATGCCTCCCAATCCCGATGCCAGCGGTATCTTCCGCTCCGACGATAGCGGCAAAACGTGGAATTTCGTCAGCAACTGCGACGATCGGCCAATGTATTTCAGCCAGATCCGCGTGGATCCCGTCGATGTGAATAAGATTCTCACGGGTGGTAATCCCGGACGCATCTCTCATGACGGCGGCAAGACCTGGACGAACATGGCCGGTTCGCACACCGACTACCACGCCATTTGGATCAATCCGAAAGATCCGCGGCAAGTGTGGATCGGGCACGATGGCGGGTTCGATAGCAGCAACGACGGCGGCGTCAGCTGGGATTACCACAACGACATCGCCGTGGGGCAGTTCTATCAGGTATCGGCCGACATGCGCCGGCCTTATTGGGTCTGCGGCGGCTTGCAGGATAACAATGCATGGTGCGGTCCCAGCGCGCTGCGCTCCAACGGCGGCGGCGGCGGTGGTGGCGGCGCCGGGAGCGGTTACAACGGTGGTCCGGTGAACAGCGACTGGTACACCGTGGCCGGCGGCGACGGCTTTTACACCCGCCAGGATCCGACGGACTGGGCGATTGTGTACGGCGAATCGCAAGACGGCAACATGACCCGGCACGATCTGCGCAACGGCACGCAGAAGAGCATCCGGCCGACGGCTGGACGCGGCGGCCAGACCGCGCAGACCGCCAATGAAGTCAATCGCGCCAATGCCCAGGCCAATACCCCGCAGGCGGAAGTTCCGGCTCCCGAAGCTGCGGCTGGCCGCGGCGGCGGTGGAGGACGCGGAGGGCCGCCCAACGTGATCAATGCGCCTCCCAACGTGGAGGCTTTCCGCTTCTACTGGAACGCGCCCATCGAGGTCTCACCCCACAATCCGGCCAAGCTCTATATGGCGGCGCAGTATTTCTTCAAGTCGACCGACCGCGGCGACTCCTGGTGGATGAATCCCACCGACCTGAGCAAGAACGTGCCGCGCTGGGCTCCCGAGCAGGCCATCATGGGTGTCTCGGGCGAAAAGCCGATGGCGGAAAAGCATGACGGTTATGCCGCCAGTTCGCTGTCGACACAGATTCGCGAATCTCCGTCGCGGCCCGGCATCATCTGGATCGGCACCGACGACGGTAATCTGCAGGTGAGCAAGGATGACGGCGATACCTTTACTAACGTCATCGGCAACATTCACGGCAGCTTCATCGCGCCCCATGGGTACGTGCAGATTTCGCGCATCGAGCCGTCCCATTTCGACCCCGGCACGGCGTACGTCGCTCTGGATGCCCATCGCTACGACGATTGGCGCCCCTACCTGTTCAAGACCACCGACTACGGGCTGTCGTGGACCGACGTCACGGGGAACCTGCCGGTGGAAGGCAATATCGCAGCACTCCGCGAGGACTACGACAATCCGAACCTGCTCTTCGTGGGCACGGAATTCGGCCTGTACGTCACGCTCGACGGCTGCAAGAGCTTCGAGAAGTTCATGAATAACATGCCCAACGTGCGCGTGGACGATATCCTGATACATCCGCGCGACCGGGACCTGATCGTGGCGACGCACGGGCGCTCTTTCTGGATCATGGACGACATCACGCCTCTCGAGCAAATGAAACCGATCGACGATTCAACCAGCCTGGTGCTGTTCAATCCGCGGCCGGCGGTGGAATGGAAGACCGATTCGTCGCAGTCCCGTTCGGTGGCGAATCGCGATTTCAAGGGGCAGAATCCGCAGGGCGGCACCGCGATCCGCGTTTGGGCGAAGACCGATATCCCGGGCGCCAAGATCGAGTTCCTGCAAAACAATAACGTGGTCAGCGTCATCGAACCGTGCTCGGATACTCTGCGGGTGGGCTGCGTGGATATCAAAGCGGGCATGAATTCCTTCCAATGGAACATGCAGAAGCCGGCTCCGGCGGGACGCGGCGGACGGAACGGCGCTGGCGGTAATGCGGCGGCCGGCGGTACCGCTGCCGGTGGGGCCGGGCGTGGCGCAGGCACGCCGGAAGCGCCTCCGCTGCAGTTTGCCGGGCGCGGCGGGCAGGCCACCGGCCGGGTTCCGTTCGTCGCCGGTGGACGCGGCGGCGGTGGTGGAGGATTCGGCGGCGGCGCGGTCAGTGGCGGTCCGGTGGAACCGGGCAGCTATATGGTCCGCCTGACTGTCGGCGACAAGACGTTCACGTCTTCGGTGCAGGTGCTCGAAGACATCTGGATGCGGCCCCAGTAGACCGCATTCCGCAGGAGGGAAATCGGCCCGGGGCGCGCAATCGCTCCGGGCTTTTTTATGGCAAACGTACAGATTTTCGGAGTGAAAAACTCATCGGCTACGCGGGCGGCGGAGCGATTTTTCAAAGAGCGCCGCGCCGCGATCCAGATGATCGATCTCAAAAAGAAAGCCATTGCCGCGGGGGAAATCAAGCGGTTCGTCGATCGCTTCGGCTGGAACGGGCTGCTCGATACCGAGGGGAAGGCTTACATCGACAGCGGGCTGAAGTATTTGAAGCTCTCGGAGGGGGAGCTGATGCAGCGCATCGAGCGGGAGCCTTCGTTATTGCGGCTCCCGCTGGTGCGCGGGGGCAAACTGGTGAGCGTCGGGCAGGACGAAGAGTCGTGGAAGGCGATGCTAGCGGCGGGGTAGCTCGCGAGCTTCGCTGGCTTCTGGAGTTTGGCCTTTCTTGTGGGACATGCTTCAGCTTGTCAGGCGAGAGCCTGACCAGTCTCTGCTTCCATGAGCACGGCGCTATCGTAGAGGCATGGATGCACGCCAGTGGAGCAGGGCGGCGTGGGCGCTGGCGCTGCTCTTCGGCAGTTTGCCGCTCGCCGGCCGACTCGTGCTCGGCAGTTGGGAATTCATTAGCGCCGGGGAGATCGCGTGCCTCCTGCTGTTGGCCGGCACGTATTTCCACGTGCGCAGCCGGCGATTCTCCACCAAGCCCGATCCCGCGACCTTGCTCGATCAGGCCAATCGCCTGGCCGCGAACGGACGGCCCGATCGCGCCCTCGCGGTGTTGACCAGGACCATCCGCCAGAGCCCCAAATTGTGGCAGGCATACCAGTATCGCGGCGAGCTCCGCCTTCGCCTGGGCGACCGCTCGCTAGCGGCACAGGACTTCTCCGACGCCATCCGGCTGGCTCCCGATGAGCCGCATTTACACTTGCTACTGGACGAATGCTCAAAAAACTCTTGACGTCCGCGGGTATTTTCTCTAGTATGTAGAAATCATGGCGAAGGGCGAGGCACTCGGGGAATTCGAATACCTGGTGATACTGGCTGTGGTGCGATTGGGCGCCAACGCCTATGGGATGCGCGTACGCCAGGAAATCGCCGAACGCACCGGCCGGGATGTCACCATCGGGGCGGTCTACGCCACGTTAGAGAGGCTCACGGACAAGGGACTTCTGGCGGCATCGATGAGCGACCCCACGCCGGAACGCGGAGGACGGGCCAAACGGTCGTTCACTCTGACGAGAGCCGGAATGGAGGCCGCCAATCGCGCGCGGCAGGACCTGGTGAATATGCTCGACGGCCTGCGCTTTCCGTTGCCGGGGAGGACGCCATGAAGCCGCCAGGTTGGGCGCAATTGGTTCTTTGGGCTGTAGCCGGCGAGAACGAAGCCGAATTCGTGATGGGCGATCTCCACGAGGAATTCCTGCTGCTCTGCGCGGATCGAGGGCGCTCGGCGGGCTCCCGCTGGTATGTCCGTCAGGTGTTCCGCTCCGCCGCGACACTCCTGGGATTACGCTTCCGTTCGGGCGAAGCGGCTCACTTGCTGGCGGCCGCGCTCGTCGCCGTGGCGATGCCGCTCCTGCTGCTCGATCGGCTCTGGAGCTTCGTGTATTCGCATATACCGCTGAAGGATGGGCTCGATCGCGCGCCAGGTTTCTGGGCGGCGAACGTGGTGTGTGTATGCGCCTGCGCGGCGCTCTGCGGATCTCTGGCGCACAGTCTTCCGCGCGCCGCCGGAGTGGCGTTGGCGGCGGCAGTGGGGGCCGCGTGTGCCTTGTGGTGCAGTACCGCGACTGCGCCGGTCTTTTATGCGGGCCTGGCGATTCTCGCGGGGCCTGCAAGTTCGATGGCTGTCTTTGCTTGGAGGAGATCGCGATGAAATGGGTGAAACGGATTGCAATCGTTTTCGCGGTGTTGCTGATCGTACCGGCGGTGGCGCTGCTGATTATGGGACATCGCAAGAACGCGGGCGTAGCGCAAGTGGCCGCGGAGATCAATGCCCCGCCCGACCAGGTTTGGACCTGGATCGACGACGGCGACAAGCTCAAACAGTGGGTGAGCTGGATGGTGGAAGTGAAGTATCCCGATCCGCAGAAAACCATCGGCGTCGGGGCCAGCCGTGTTCTGGTAATGAAGGACGCGAATAACGGCGGAATGCTGATGCAGATTGTCAGCAAGTACAGCGAGTATGCGCCACCCAGCCGGATGACCGTCGTAGTGAGCGATACCCAAGGTTTGTTTACCGGCGGCGAGACTTATCTGCTCACCGATTTAGGCAACGGCCGCACACGCCTGGAGGTTCGGGGGCACTTCCACTATTCACAGTGGTTCGCCAATTTCATGGAGCCGCTCATCACTCCGCAGGCGGAGAAAAAGATGGCGATGGATATGGCTCACCTGAAGAGACTGGCGGAAACGCAGGCGGAGTCTCGATAAGAGTGAAAGGACATGCATCAGCTTGTCCTGCTTCCTCAATGCACGGTCGGGTACTTGATGCCGAGCTGTTCCAAGTAAGTATCGTACTTACTGGGATCGTAGTAATACTTCTTCATCTCGGGACGGTACTTGTCCATCGTCCCTTTATTCATCCAGATGGCCGGCTTGTCGTCCGGACGCAGGAAACTCTTGTACTTCATGTCCTTCGTCTGAACGTTATTGAAGTAATCCCACGCTTTGGCCACCAGTTCCGGATGGACCAAAATATCGATCATCGTCATGGCCTGCACCTTGGCGCCGGCAACCACACCTTTGTGCGCGATCGGCGTTGCCATGGAAATTCCGTTGGCCCAGTTGTGGCCCGGACCGCCGGGCATATTCGACGGGAACCGCAGCGTGATGGTAGGCACGTTCCAACTCACGTCGCCGATATCGTCGCTGCCGCCGCCGGTGGGTTGCGGACCCATGCCCTCGCCGCCCATGTCATCGCCGCCACGAGCTTGCTGTTGCGGCGCACGGAACGGCGTGATGTGCGTCGCTAGTCCGTTGACCCGCTGCTTCAGCTCGGTCTGCATACCCTTGGCGAGTTTCTGATCGTCATCGCTCCACTGCGGCAGCCCCACCTTGTCGATGTTCTCCTGCATATCCTCGGCGATGGGGCGATTGAAGTACCCCGGCCACGCGCTGCCCAGAAGGCGCGAGGTGTACGTCGTATCGGTCATGAGAGTCGCGGCCTTGGCCATGTTGTCGCCGATGTGCCACATGTCCATGATGTGGTCGTAATCGGCCTCGCGGAAGTAATACCAGACGGCTGCCGTGGGCGGCACGACGTTGGGCTGATCGCCGCCGTCGGTGATGACTCGATGCGAGCGCTGCGCCAGGCGCAGGTGCTCGCGGCGGAAGTCCCAGCCCACGTCCATGAGCTCCACGGCGTCGAGAGCGCTCCTGCCGCGCCAGGGAGCGGCGGCGGCGTGGGCGCTCTCGCCCTTGAACATATACTCCACGCTCACCAGGCCGTTCTGATTGAGCGACGGCCCCCAGGAGACGCCAAAGTTCGCCGCCACGTGCGTGAACAGGCAGACGTCCACGTCTTTGAACATGCCGGCGCGCACATAATACGCCTTCGTGCCGACCAGTTCCTCGGCGACGCCCGGCCATAGCCGGATGGTGCCCTGGAGGTGCTCCCGCTCCATCACCTTCTTTACCGCCAGCGCCGCGATAATGTTGAGCGGCACGCCGGAATTGTGGCCTTCGCCGTGGCCCGGAGCGCCTTCCACAATCGGGTCGTGATAACCCACGCCCGGCTTCTGCGACGCCTGCGGGATGTCGTCGATATCGCTGCCCAAAGAGATCACCGGCTTACCCGATCCCCAACTCGCCACCCAGGCGGTGGGAATGCCGGCGTAGTTTCGCTCGATGGAGAAACCCTCTTTTTCGAGGATGCCGGTGAGGTATTTCGTGGTTTCGAATTCCTGAAAACCGAGCTCGCCGAAGCTGAAGACGCTGTCCACCATGACTTGCGCCTGCTTCTTCATGGAGTCGATCTGGCCCACCAGGTCGGCCTTCATGGAGGCCTCTTTTTCGGCAGAGACTCTGGGCTGGGCGAAGATCGGAACCGCCGCGGCCAGGAGCAGAAGGAGTTTTCGCATTGAGCTAGTGTACACAATCGGCGGTACAGCGTGGATTGTGAGGCAACTGCCTGGCCGAGTCTCCGAGCTCTGACGCCGCCCCGCATTTTCAGTGGACCGTGGAAATGGCGGGAGCCACTTTCGCGTCCGGGACCATTCTCTTACGTTACGGTCGCGGCTCGATATCGACACACTGCGTCTTTCCGAGCCGCGGCCGTTAGGGAGTCGGGTTGCCGGCTCAACGCAGATTCCACGGCATCAGGAGTTCGGAGTCTCGCCACGCTTCGAGGCAAAGCATAATTGGACACGGATGGACACGGATTCACACGGATAAGAAAGAGCTTTGTTTTATCCGTGTCCATCCGTGGCCAAATTTGCTTCTTGAGAAGCTGGGAGCGGCTCGGTGGCCAATGCCTCGAAGACAATCCGCCATCGCTCTCGGTACATTATTAGAGATGCGCGCACTCGCACTCCTTCTGCTTTCCGCGGCCGCCAATGCCGCCACGCCCTGCACCGCCGCAACGGCCGATTGTACGGAATTCGTCACCCTCGGCGAGGGACCAGCCCGCACCATGGTCTACCGCACTCATCCGCTGACCGTAAAGAACGAAAAGATCACGCGGGCGCTGATCGTCATTCACGGAACCAATCGCGATGCCGACAATTATTTCCGCTCCACGCTGGCGGCGGCCTTCCTGGCGGGCGCGCTGGACGACACCGAGCTGATCGTGCCGCACATCGCATCCGCTGCCGGCAGTTGCAAAGACCCGCTGGCGCCCAACGAGGTGAGCTGGAACTGCGCTTCCTGGCGGACCGGGGGAGCTTCCATGGCGGACGACAAACTGACGACGTTCGATATGGCGGACGACATTCTGCGCCAGCTCGCCCGCAAAGACGCGTTTCCCAATCTGAAGGTGATTGTAGTGGCCGGACACTCAGCCGGCGGCCAATTCGTGAACCGCTACGAAATGTCCAACAAGGTGCACGAGACTCTGGGCGTGCCGGTGAAGTATGTCGTCGCGAACCCTTCGAGCTACGCGTGGATCGATGACACGCGTCCGGCCACCGCGCCCGATCCCTGCCCGAATTACGATCGCTGGCCGTATGGATTTCAGAGCCGTTCGGGCTACGCGGGACGTATCGGCGATGAGGACCTGAAGAAGCAGCTCGCCTCGCGGCCGACGACGTACCTGCTCGGTGAAATCGATATCCTGCCGCTGGGAGGCTTCGATTCTTCCTGCTCCGCCATGCGGCAGGGGCCCACGCGGCTGGCGCGCGGCCAGGCATTCGGCAAATATGTGGATGAGCAATTGGGAGCCAGGCACGATATTGTGGTGGTCCAGCTGTGCGGGCACAACGCGCGCTGCATGTTCACCGCGGATAGCGCTCTGCCGCTGCTATTTCCGAAGCAGTAAAACCGTTACTTGCCGACGCGCGCCTTCTGCATCTGCTCATTCAGCGCTTTGAGCAACTCGGGAGCGTTCATCTGAGCCAGCTTGTCGCGCGTGGCGATGCTTTCCTCCTTGCGCTTGAGCTTGAGGTAGGTGAGCGCCAGATTGTATACTGCGGTGGCGTCGGCCGGATTCAGCTCCACTGCCTTGAGCTGATTCGCCAGCGCATCTTCATACTTTCCCTGGGAGAGCAGCAGCAGGCCGAAGCTGTTGTACGCCCATGACAGGCCCGCAGGCGGCTTGGGCGGCATCCGGCTGAAGCCGCGATTGAAATAATCGAGAGCAGCGGCGGCATCGCCCTTGCGGCGAAACAGATTCGCCAGCAGCAGGTAACCCTCGTAGTCCTCCGGATAGAGCCCGACGTACTCGTTCATCAGGTCGAAGGCTCGCGGCAGGCGATCCAGGGAATCGTTGTTGGTGTAGAGGGTCACCAACTCGAAGCGAACGTCGCGGTCGTTTTCGTTGGCGGCTTCGGCGCGCTCCAGATAGTCGGCCGCGGCGGCATCGTTATTGTGCTTCATGGCATCTTCGCCCAGCAGTCGCAGCAACATGATGTTCTTGGGTTCGCCGGGCAGCAGTTCGGTAGCGTACCGGACCGCGTCGTCCATGCGATCGGTCTTCACCGCCACCTGCAGCAGCATCGTCTTGATCTCACGATTGTCCAGGTCGGCCGCCAGCACGGCTTCGAGAGCTTTGCGCGCATTGGTCATATCGCCGGTGCGGAAATAGAGCCGCGCGAGGCGCGTCCTCATGGCGGCGGTGGCGTTGGGCGAAGCGCAGGCGCGGGCGTAATACTGGATCGCCTCCGGAAGATTGCTTTCGCGTTCGGCGATCTGGCCTACGCGATCGCTGATATCGAAAAGTTCCGGTCTGGCTTTCAGGACCACGATGTATTGCTCCTTGGCCTCTTTCTCGCGCTTGGCCTGGTAGAGGAGGTCGGCGAGCGAGATGCGCGCCGGGAAATTGCCGGCGGCGTGCACCAGCACCGCACGGTAGTATTGCTCGGCCCGGGCTGTGTCGCCGGCGTGTCCGAATGCCTGCACCATCCAACCGGTGACCTCTTCGTCTTGCGCATGCTCCACGGAATCGTACTCCAAAAGCTGGATGGCGTCGTTCCATTTGGCGGCCTTGACGTAGCAACTCGCCAGCACTTTGGTAAGCGCCCAATCGCCGGGCCGCAGCCGTGTGGCGTGCAAGAGGTAAGGAGTCGCGACGTCCGCATGTCCCAGTTGCAATTGCGCGCGCCCCACGCCGGCATTTGCCGCGGCGCTGTCGGGCGCCGACTCGAGCACTTTCTCATACTGGTCCGCGGCCACCTGCCACTGGGAACTTGCAAGAGCGATTTCCGCGAGGCCGGCCGTGGCGCCGATGTCACCGGGCTGCGCCGCCAAGACCGCGCGATACAGAGGGGTCGATTGCTCCGGCCTTCCCGATTTAGCATATGCTTCGGCCAGGGCGTCTTGAACGGCGAGGCTCGCCGGCTGCCGCTTGCGCATTTCTTCCAGCATCGCGACGGCCTGCTGCGCATGGCCCGCGCCTTCGGCCGCACGCGCCAAGAGGATCGTGACTTGTTCGTCGCCGGGCGCGGCCTGGCCGTAACGCTGGAGCGCGGATTGGGCCTTGGGGAAATCGCCCATGTCCAGGTAGCATCGCCCCATCAGGAGTGAGGCGCGCGGCGTTTGCGAAGGTGTCAAGAGGCGCACCGCCTCGGGACAATTGCCGGCGCGGTAGGCTTCCACGCCCTGACTAAAGGCCGGATCGGGAGCCGAGGTCTGCGCGCGAACCGCCGCGCATATCGCCACGAGCAAGGAAGCTTTCAGCGAAGAATTGGGCCCCACAGGTCAATGATCGCGCATTTGCGGCGGTCTTTGCTGGCGGGCGAGCGAATCGGATTCGGGCTTTTGGACGCTCCGGGGAATCAGACTGAACCCAGCCTCGCAAAAACAAATTTGACCACGGATGGACACGGATGCACACGGATAAAACCAAACGTTTCCTTATCCGTGTCCATCCGCGTGAATCCGTGGCCTACAATGTCTTGTCTCGAAGCGACTGCGAGGCTCCACTACCCAGGACGTCTGAGGCTGACTCTGCGCGCCGCCGCTCCGGTACGCTATCTTAGCGACATGGCCTTGTTCCGCATTTCTTCCGTGATCCTTCTGTCCGCTCTGAGTCTCAACGCTCAGGAGCCTAAACCCACGCCTCCGCCGACGCCTGCCGCCGATGCGAAAACTACCGACAAGGAGCCGCCACTTCCCGCCGAAGCGCACGTCGCGCAGACCATCCAGCTTGACGGCAAGCCTCTGCACTACACCGCGACGGTGGGAACCCTGCCGGTGTACGACAAGGACGGCAAGAAAAGCGGCGAGGTGGTCTACACCGCATACACGATGGAAGGTGAGTCGCGCCCCGTGACCTTTGCCCTGAACGGCGGACCGGGGGCCGCATCCGTGTATCTCAATCTCGGCGCCATCGGTCCCAAGCACGTACGATTTGGCGACGAGGGCGACAGCCCGTCCGACCCGGCGACGCTGCTCGACAATCCCGGCACCTGGCTCGATTTCACGGATCTTGTGTTCATCGACCCGATCGGCACGGGATTCAGCCGCTCGCTGGTATCGGTCGAGGAGACGAAGAAGCAGTTTTACTCCACGGAAAATGACATTCACTACCTCTCGCGCAGCATCTACGACTGGCTGGTGAAGAACGGGCGCATGAGCTCGCGGAAATACTTTGTGGGCGAGAGCTACGGCGGATATCGCGGGCCGCGGATTACGCACTATCTGCAATCGACGCTGGGTGTGGCGATGAACGGCGTGGTGTTGGTCTCGCCGTATCTGAATCCCACACTTGACGAGAACGGCGACGTCTCGCCGATGCCGTGGCTTTTGACGCTCCCCTCGATCACGGCGGCGCATCTGGAGCGTAATCACAAGCTGACGGCGGAAACGATGGCGCCGGTGATCGCATACACGCGCGGCGAATATGTGACCGACCTGCTGAAGGGCCGCTCCGATGCCGCGGCGACGACACGGATCGTGAAACACGTGACCGAGTTGACCGGCTTGGAAGAGGAATTCGTCCAGAGGGCGGGCGGACGGCTGGAAATCGGCGCCTATTTGCGCGAGGTCTTCCGCGAGCAGGGCAAACTCAGCAGCGTGTACGATTCCAACGTGACCTCGTTCGATCCGTTCCCGTACGCGCCCACGCAGCGCAGCAACGACCCCCTTCTGGAGAGCATCATCGCGCCCACCACAACGGCGATGGTCGACTTCGTCACACGCGTAGTGGGCTGGAAGACCGACGCCCGTTACAACGCCCTGAGTTACGAAGTGGGCAGCCAGTGGGACTTCGACAGCCGCGGGCTGCGCGGCGGCGCGGTGGACGACCTGCGGCAGGCGGTGGCCGCCGACCCGAAACTGCGCGTGCTGATCGCTCACGGCTGGAACGATCTTTCGTGCCCCTTCATGGGCTCGATCCTGACCGTGGATCAGATGCCGGTGATGGGCGACGCCACACGCGTCGCTGTCCACGAGTACGCCGGCGGGCACATGTTCTACAGTCGTGCGGACAGCCAGGGGCAACTGCGCAAGAACGTGCAGGAGATGTTCGCCAAGCACTGAGGACGACGGGTACTCCCCACGGTAAGAATGATGGTATAACAGTGGGTAGTACCATGAAAACGGCGATCTCCATTGACGATGAGCTTTTGCACGAGGTGGATAAGACGGCGCGATCGATGGGATTGAGCCGCAGCCGCCTCTTCGCGATAGCTGCGGACGACTTTCTGAAACGGCAACGGGGAGAAGAGATGCTGCGCCGGTTGAACGAAGTCTACTCAGGCCCATTGGAACCGGCGGAAAAACGCTTGTTGAAGGGCTTCAAGACCAAGTTCAGCCGCACGGTCACGGAACCCTGGTGAGCGAGATTCGCCAGGGACAAGTCTACTGGCTTGATTTTGGGCCGGCGAGGGGCTCCGCACCCGCAGAGCGGCACCCTTGCGTGGTCGTCCAGAACGACATTTTCAATAGGAGCGCTATTGGGACGAGCGTTGTGTGCCTGATTACATCGAGTCTGGGCAGGGCGAATGCTCCTGGCAACGTCCTACTGAAGAAGGGCGAGGCCAACCTGCCGAGAGCTAGCGTCGTGAACATATCGCAGGTGCTGACTGTCGACAAGGCGGAGCTCGTGGAATACGTCGGAAAGCTCAGCGGCGCCGCAGCGGGCGCCGTGCGCGACGGATTGCAACTGCTGTTCGATCGGCTGTGACCCGGCACCCGCGAAAGTAACCGAATGCCAAACCCAAAGGTCAGTACCGAATCCTACCGAGAGAGGCTTCTCGATGCTCTGAAAAATCCCGAGGAGGCCGCGCACTATCTCGACGCCTGTCTGGAAGACGGCGACAGTCGGGTGTTTCTCCTGGCCATCCGCGATGTTGCCGAGGCCCGCGGCGGTATTCGATAGGGAGAGCCTCCGGCCTATCTCGTCCCCAAGGAATGTCCCGCCGCCCTCTCGTACTCCGCGTTAAACTCGCAGCCGATCAACGCGATCACGGCCATCAGGTACATCCAGACCAGCAGCGCGATGCCCGCGCCTACCGACCCGTACATCACGTTGTAGTGGCCGATATTGCGGACATACCATGCGAACCCCGCCGTGGCGATCAACCAGAAAATCGTCGCCAGCACGGCGCCCGGCCAGACATAGCGCCAGCGCTGCCGCCGATACGGGCCGAACCAATACAAGGTGCAGGTGACCGAGACAGTGGTGAGGAAGGCCAGCAGATATCGCGCCCCGCGACTCGCTGCACGCATGAGCCCCGAAAGCGGCGACAATATCGGGTCCACCTTCAGCCACGCGAGCATGGTGCTCTCTACCTGCGCGCCGAAAATCACCAGCGCGGTAGCGCACACCAGCGGAAAAGCGGCCAGCAGCACCAGCGCGATGGCCACACCTTGCGTTTGCAGAAAGCCGCGGCCGCGCGGTACGCGGTAGATGTTCTCGAACCCCTCCATCAGGCTTTTGATCACTCCCGAGGCGGCCCAGACCGAGATAATAAATGCCACGATGAGCAGCGAGATGGGACGGGCGCCGGTGACGCGGAACTGCTGCATGACCAGATCTTCGCTGCCCGGCGGGACGATCTGATCGAGCGTCTCCTCCAGGAATTTCGACACAAACTCGGCGCGCGTCTGCACCAGAATGGTCGCCGCGGACGCCAGCACCGGGAAGAACGAAAGCAGCGCGGAATACGCGGCGCCCTTGGCGATCCCCAGACATCCGTCGTCGAAAGCCGCGACCGTACTGCGGCGGAGGAGCCAGGCAAGATTCCGCGGGGTCAGGCGCACGGCCGCGGCTCACCCCAGGATCTGGGCAAGATGGTGCTCCATGTGATCCACATAGCTCGACATCACCTCCGAGAGCGGCACCGGGGCGCTGCCCCCGATGGCGCACGGCACTGTCAACGGCGCTTCCGGCACGTTGCGGATGATGTGCAGCAGGTGGCGATTGTAGAGCAGCCACAGATTCACCAGATCGGGCCAGTTTTCGGTGGCGTAGCTCTGTGTGGCCACCCAGCTCTCTTGCTCGTAGGTGGGACCTTCGTAACTCGCAGCCAGTTGCGCGCGCACGAATCGCTGATGATTATTGGCCGCCGAATCGATCAGGTGGCCGAGAACCTGCTTCTTCGACCAATGCCCGGGAGCGGACGAATGCGACGCATCGTCCGCCGAAATATCGGCGAGGCGGAGCGGTGTGGTGGCGAGAATGCGAGCCAGACGGTCGGCAGTTTGCGTCATTTGAGAATCACCTTCGCGGTAGCAGTATTGTTGGCGCTGTCGGCCACGCGGATGACCAACAGGTGCTCTCCGGCGGCCAGTCCCGGCAGATCGAGGGCGAATCGCTCGCGCGGCGAATCGATCACCCCGTCCACCGCTTCCATGGGCACCCAATTGCCGGCGTCGAGCGAGTACTCGCAGCGGCGCAACGCGGAGCTGGCGTCCACCGCTTCCCATTCCACGTGCGCCGCGCCCGCCGCGTAGCGCACCGTGCCCATGGCGATGGAAGGCGGCGTGTTGTCGATCGTCACCGGCGTGCTGATGAGCGTGGCTTCGCGCGCGCTGGCGGGCGGGTTCGACTCGCGATCCGACGCCACCACGCGGAAGTAGTACTTGCCGTCGGCCAGGATGTCGGCGTCAAACGTCATGGAATTATCGTGCGTGCCGGCGCGCAGCAGCATCCACTGCGTCTCGTCCTCGGCGCGGAAATACAGATTGTAGACCAGCCGGTCGCCGTCCGGATCGTCCGCCTGCCAGCTGACGGTGATTTGCTGCGACGCCGCGCGCGTGAGCGTCTGCGTGGGTGTACCGGCGGAAGTGGCGGCCGTGCCGCTGGTATCGGAAGTGTCGCCGCTGACCGTCACGCTGTACGCCGCCGATGAAGACCCGGTGGACGCCTTGGCGGATGGCGACGTGAGCGCGGCCTGGCTGATCACGCTGATGCTCCGCACCACCGGAGGAGAATTCTGCGGCAGGTAGGCCAGCGTGATGCTATCGAGCACGGGCGTGGCGCCGCCGGCGCCGCTCATCTCCACTTTCCACTGGACAAAGCGGGCGTTCGGACTGGTGATGCGCGACGAGGCCGAATTCGTAAGCGGGCCCGACCAATCGCTCCAGGTGCGATCCGGACGGGCGGAGTTGCCGGACCGTGTGCGGAACAGCAGCCCGCATCCGGCCGGCGTATCGCCGCGCCAGCTCAAGCTTCCCCAGCGCGAAGCGGTGGCGGAATCGTGCACCGGCGCTTCGTACCAGCCGCTGATACCGGGCTGATCGCCAAGGCGGTAGATGTGGCCCATGTTTCCGGTGGCCGCCAGGATGGAGTGCTCGGCGGGCAGCAGGCGCGTGGTCTCGCTGGCGCCGGTCTCGGTCACGAGAGTGATGCGCAGATCGGGTGAAAGGCCGTAGATGCGGCCGTTCTGGTCGGTAGAGAAAAGTATCTGGTTCTGCAGCGCCAGCAGGTCGTAGACGTTCTCCTCTTTGGAACTCCAAAGCGTCTCGACGGTGTTATCGGGATTGATGCGGTAGACGGCGGACTTGTCGACGTTGCCGGCGTCGGTGCTGGCCGCAGCCGAGGTAGCCGGTTGAGGCGCAATCAGCGGCTGCGGCTGCGCCTTGGCGTCGGGCGGTTTGATTTCGCCGCCGGCCTGCGCTTCCACCGTAATCGTGGTGGAGGCGATGGTTGGGATTCCGGTGAGTCCCTGCGCCGCCTGCTGCGCGGCCTGCGCGCGCTTGGCGACCGACCCGCCGAGAGCCGCCGCGTACACTGTGCCGTCGGGCATGGGGACAATGGCGCGGATCTCCGGCAGCGACGAATCGTAAAGCGCGAACGCTTTGTCCTTGGCGGTGATGCGATAGAGAATGCCGTTGGGCTCCGTACCGGCCAGCAGACGGCCCTGGGAATCTATCGCCATTCCGGTGATGTGCGACTGGCCGGTATCGTAATAGACCTCGCCCTTGCCGGTGCTCTCCACGCGGAAAACTTTTCCCTGATCGCCGGTACCCACGAAAAGCGCGCCATCGGGCGCCACGGCGAGCGACCAGATGTACCGCGCATTCGGGGCGAAGTACTCTTCCGCTTTGCCATTGACGATGCGATAGACCTTGCCATCGGGCGATGACCCGGCGTAGACCACGCCCGCGGCGTCTACCGCGACCGCGAAGATTTCCGGCTGGTCGGCCGTCCATATAAGCGACGACTTTCCCGAAGGATCGATGCGATAGAGACGGCCGCGATTGCCCGTGGCGGCGTACAGGGTGCCATCGGAGGCCCGCGCGATGCTCCAGATCACGGGCTGATCTGACGTGAAGACCGTGTCAACCTTGGGGGCAAGCGAAAGCCGGCCTTCCTTGCTCAAGGAGACGCCGTCGAAATGTCCGTGCAGGAAATCGTTGTAAGAGTCCATCTCCCAGGTTTGCGTGCCGCTGCCCACCAGAGCTACCGAGAGCCCGGCGGCGAGCACCGCGGGGCGGACCGAATGGCGCATGAAAACCATCATTCCTTAATTTCCACCTGTGCTGTTTTGACGCCGGAAACAACCACTTCGCCCGCATCGATTTCCATCTCGGCGATTTTCGAGTTGCGGGTTTGCGAAATGCCGGCCAGGCTGGTTTGCGATTCGGAGAGAATCAGCGTGACGGAGGCCGGCGGCGCGGGCAAATCGACACCCTCCAGCTGGAAAGCGGGATCTGTGCGCCAGACGCGGATATACGCGCGGGTGTTGGGGTGCAGATTGTTTACCGTGCTGATGAGTTGGCTGGGCGTGTGCACAGTCGCGCCTAAGACCTGATGGAAATCGGTGACGTTGGCGGTGCCGGCGTCGGCCACCGTGAAGAAGAGCGGCCCAGGCTCGGCGCCGATGGGGATTTTGTAATCCAGATGGCGCGAGGTTTCCACGCCATTCTCGCCCACCAGGGAGACATTGAGCCGCACGGTATCGCCCGGGCGCGCTTCCCGCTGCGAAACGGTCAGACCGTCGATGGTCAGCTCCTTCTTGTGCTCGAACGCCTCGATATTGAACGCCACGCTTTTCAGCCGCAGCGTGTCGAAGTCGCTCTGCATCACATACGCCACCGGAACGGCCATCGAGAGCGATGCCTGCGTGGCGGTGCCATTGTCCCCGGAAAACATATTATTGATGCGGACGGGCGAGGGCGCGTTCTGAAACGCGATCTCGCCGGTAATCCGTAGCGTGGCCGCGCCCACCGTTCGCTCAGTGGCATCGATGGCTGAAAAAACGGCCATCTGCACCAGCAGCGGCGAGAGCAGCGGATCGTTGACCATCTGCATCGTGTAGTTCTCGATGTGCTTGCCGTCGCGCGTCACATTCACCGACACGGGCACCGTGGCGGCGCGTTTCCCGAACTCGCCGGAGACAGCAGTATTGCCGTCGTAGCCGATGGCCCCCATCCACTCGCGCGCGGCCGATAGCTTGAACGACGTGTTGGTATTGGGTATCAGCGCCAGGACCTCGGAGCGCGCGAAAGGCAGCGATGTCGCGCCCACATCCAGGAAGCGATGGCCGAAGGCGTAAACTCGATTGCCGTCGATATAGGTGACAGTGCCGTCGGCGCCGACGTTGTAGTCGCCCGAAAGAAGCTGCACGCTGATCATCGAGCCAGGCTTGACGTCCGCCGGATTGCCCATAGTGTCGGGCAGCTTGCCGGCGGAACTGACGGCCTGGCGAGGTTCCAGCCCGAGCGAGCGGAGTTGCGGCGCGAAGGCATCGAGCGCGGCGCGAGTGAACCCACCGAACGACAGCGGGGTAGCGATGTCGATCATCTGCGCGCCGGTACCCATGGCAAGCGCCGGCTGCGGAAATGAGCGCAGAAGCTCGTTGGGGCCGAGCGCGATGGGCGCTCGCGGCGCGGAGATGGCGGCGCGCGTGGCGACCGGCCGGATCATGTCTTCGATGGGGCGAATTCCGGCGATGGGCTCCTTGGAAAAGGCGTACGCCAGCGCTACCGCACCCACCAGCTTACCGTCGATATACACGGGGCTGCCGCTCATTCCCTGCATGACTCCGGTCTCCGCCAGCGGTCCGCCGGAGAGGCGGCCGAGAATGATGGACTCATGCGGGCCGGTATTCTCCAGCACGCCGAGAATTTCCACCTGAAACTCTTCAATGCGATTCCCGGAGAAGACCGTGCGGCCGACGCCGTGCATGCCCGGCCGGACATCTTTTAGAGGAAACAGCGATTGCCCAGGCAGAGCAGTGGCGAGCACCAGCAGCGCGGGGACGGTAAAACGGAACACATAGACCATTGTACAGGTGGGGCGGACCCCCTGGTCCGCGGCCGACCCCCTGGTCCGGCGCCTACCTGAATTGATGGGCCGCGCCACGGGCGGCGCGGCTAAAAGGAAAGGCTTGACGCCGCCCTCTCGATCGCCCCCGCCCGGTCCGATTCGCCTCGGCACATTGCGTATCCGAGCCGCGCACGTAAAGTAAGCAAGCAGTCATGGGCCGATGAGACTCCGAACTCCTGAATTCGTGGAATTGCCATGAGCCCGCAACCCGCGCCCTGTGGTCGCGGCTCGGTATCGGCACATTGCGTTTCCCTGGGCCGATAAGTCTCGACCCTGCAAGGCTGGACGCCGATTCCAGACTTTCCGCTCCCTCTTTAACCTTGACAACCTCACGTTACAGGCGCATATTGAAAGTCTGGAACGGAAACGCCGTTCCGGATCGCGATCTCCCTTCTTGGGAGAGCCACTACTAAGGAGGAAGTTACATAGAACCAGTCCACAAGATGGGCGGCTTTCGGCTTCCTCAACCGGTGAATTGCGAGTTCTGACGCGCTGTTGCAGGTGCTTTGAGCGCCGCGGTCAATGAACCGCTGTCAATATGGCTCGCCACCGGGGCCTGGAGTCGGCGGTCGCCCTTTTCTTTTTAGCCCCGCCGCGTGGGATAATCGCAGGTAGACCCCCACATCGCATGGATCGCGAATTCATCCGGAATTTTTCTATCATTGCGCATATCGACCACGGCAAATCCACACTCGCGGACCGCCTGCTCGAAGTAACCGGCGCACTCTCCCAGCGTGAAATGATGGAGCAGGTCCTCGATTCCATGGACCTCGAACGCGAACGTGGCATCACCATCAAAGCCCACGCGGTACGTCTCAACTACCGCGCCGACGATGGCAAGATGTACCAGCTCAACCTGATCGACACCCCCGGCCATGTCGATTTTTCCTACGAGGTGTCCCGCAGCCTGCAGGCCTGCGAAGGCGCTCTGCTGGTCGTCGATGCCTCGCAGGGTGTGGAAGCGCAAACCCTCGCCAATACCTACCTCGCGCTGCATCACAATCTGGAAATCATCCCGGTCATCAACAAGATCGACCTGCCGTCCGCCGAACCGGAGCGCATTCGCGAGCAGATCGAAACCATCATCGGACTCGACGCCCGCGATGCCGTGCTGGTCAGCGCCAAGCAAGGCATCGGAATACATGAGATTCTGGAGCACATCGTTCATCTGGTGCCGAGTCCCAAAGGCTCGCCGGACGACCCCCTGCGGGCCCTGATCTTCGATTCCTGGTTCGACTCGTACCGCGGCGTCATCATTCTGCTGCGCGTGATCGATGGCAAGCTGCGCATCGGCCAGAAGATTCGCCTGTGGTCCAACGACCAGGTATTCGAAGTGGAAACCCTGGGATATCAGGCGCCTAAAGCTACCCCCTGCGACGAGCTTTCCGCCGGCGAAGTCGGGTACCTTTTCGCCAATATCAAGACCGTCTCCGACGCCAAGATCGGCGACACCATCGTGGACCACGAGAATCCGGCCTCCGAACCGCTGCCCGGCTTCGAAGAAATCAAGCCCATGGTTTTCGCCGGCCTCTACCCGGTGGAATCCCATGAGCATGGCCTGCTGCGCGACGCCCTGGAGAAATTGCGCCTCAACGACAGCGCCTTCAATTTCGAGCCGGAGAATTCGGTGGCGCTCGGCTTCGGTTTCCGTTGCGGCTTCCTCGGCCTGCTTCACCTGGAAATCGTGCAGGAACGCCTGGAGCGCGAGTTCAATATCGACCTCATCACCACCGCCCCCGGTGTGCGCTATCGCGTCACCAACACGGTGGGCGAGATTCTCGAGATCGATAACCCCACGCGATTCCCGGACCCGTCGGAGATCAAGCAGATCGAAGAGCCCATCATAGACGCGATGGTCATCACCCAAGAAGAGTTCTTGGGCGGCATTCTCAAACTGCTGGAAGAGAAGCGCGGTACGCAGAAGAAATTCGAGTACATCGGCGGCGGCCGCGTCATGCTCACTTACGAGATGCCGCTCAACGAAATCGTGCTCGATTTCTACGATCGCCTTAAGTCCTGCTCACGCGGATACGCCTCGCTCGACTACCACTTCTCCGGGTACCGCGCTTCCCCAATGGTCCGGCTCGACGTGCTGGTGGCGGGCGACCCCGTGGACGCGCTCTGCATGATCGTGCACAAGGAATTCGCCTACGAGCGCGGCAAGGAGCTGATTTCCCGCCTCCGCAAGCTCATCCCGCGCCAGCAGTTCGACGTGGCGCTGCAAGCCGCCATCGGCAACAAAATCGTCGCCCGCGAAAGCATCTCGGCGCTGCGCAAGAATGTGCTCGCCAAGTGCTACGGCGGCGATATCAGCCGCAAGCGCAAGCTGCTCGAAAAGCAAAAAGAGGGCAAGAAGCGAATGAAACGCGTAGGCCGCGTGGAGATCCCGCAGGAAGCCTTCCTGGCCGTCCTGCGAGTGGGCACTTCAGACGCTGAAGAGTAGAGCAGGCTTTCCGTGGAGGGTGCCTTGGGTTATCCCGTCGACGATGACATGCCCGTGAAACTGGAAAAGCGCAAGCTTCCCTCTGAGATTCCGGCCATCGAGCGTGGGCCAACCGGCAATTAGCGGACAGAATGCTACGCTGAGATTTGTCGCGCCATCCGCTTTTCAAGCCGTACCTCGCCCTGGCCGCGGTGTGCTTTTTCTGGGGAACCACTTACCTGGGCATTCGCATGTCGCTGGAGACGTTCCCACCGCTGACCCTGGTAACGGCGCGCTACTTGCTGTCGGGTTCCATCATGCTCTTGTTCGCCCGCGCTCGCGGTCTCTATCTGCCGCGCGGGCGCGAACTGGCCGCGGCGTGCGTCAGCGGCTTTCTGACGCTCGGAATCGGCAACGGCGCGCTGGTTTTTGCCGAGGTCCTGGTGCCCAGCGGAATCGCCAGCCTGATCGTCAGCATTTCGCCCTTCTGGATGGTCGCCGCCGAAGCGCTGCTGCCGGGCGGCGAGCGTCTGCACGCTCCTACACTCGGCGGAATGGCGGTGGGACTGGCCGGTGCGGCCCTTCTCTTCACGCCCGACCCCGACACGCACGGCATAAATCGCGCTCTGCTCACCGGGTTCCTGATCCTCCAGCTCGGGATAGCCGGGTGGTCGTTCGGCTCGATTTACCAGCGCCGCAAAGCCGGCAAGGCCCACCCCGTGGTGGCGGGAGGTGTGCAGCAGCTCGCTGCCGCACTGATTCTCCTCCCGTTCTCGCTGGCGATTCCGCAAACGCCGGTGCACTGGAGCGTGCGCGGCGTTTCGGCGCTGTGTTACCTGGTGATTTTCGGATCGCTGGTGGGGTACAGCGCCTACGTTTACGCCATGGACCGCCTCCCCGTGGCCATCGTCTCGATTTATCCCTATGCGAATGCGGTAGTCGCCGTGTTCCTGGGCTGGCTGATTTACCGCGAACCTTTCGGACGGCGCGAACTGGTCGCCATGGCCATTATCTTCGCCGGTGTCGCGATGGTGAAAAAGTATTCCAGGAAGTAACGAAGTGTAGTATTGTTTTTAGCCGCCCGGTCTGGCCAGATAGAACTTGAGTACGACGGTTTTCGCTCCTCCGCAACTTGCCGAAGGGCGCCATGTTCGTATCGAAGCGAGCATGGCGCTCTTTTTATGCGCGTGGTGTGCCGGACTCTACCAATTCCTGTTTATTGGCGGGTACGGATTCGGCCGCGGTTACGAGATGGCCGCTATCGCCCGCAGTCCGGCCGGGCACGGAACGTACGCCAATCCCTTCGCTCCAGCCATCACCGGCCCAACTGCATTGGTCCCCCCGGTTCATCCTCTGTTCCTGGCCGCGCTGATGCGGATTTTTCACACTCCGGCCGCCATGGAGACGGCAATCTTCGCCAATATCCTGGCCAACGCATATTACGCGGTGGTATCCTGCGATCGCTATCCCATACTCTGGACGTCGCTGCTGCCGGCGGGCTATGCCGGGGATTATTTCGGGCTTCCGACGAGTTTGGCGCCCAGCGCTCCACCCGCCATACTCAGGCATGTGACCACCACGAACATTGCCACCAGCAGGAGAAGAATCATTTTCCCCGGATCTGTCTGCATCATGTGGGTCATTTCCTGCATCCTCGCCGGGTCCTGAAACGAGGAGTTCTTCATCTGCTCGAGCAGCGTCTTGCCGGGATGGCCGGCGAGCGCGTCGGGCACTTGCTGCGCGGTGAACACGACTGCTGAAAAGCCGTATAGGATCAAGCCCGTGATCCAACCGATTTTCACGCCGGCCAGCACATCCAGGCGGAATCCCGTTTTGCGGCAGTAGAGATACACAGCGAAGAATCCCGCGGCGAGCCAACTGAGAGTCGGCGACCAAAGGCTCAATACCGTGGAGCTAACGGCCACCACCAGCGCGATCCGCACCGCGATCGGATTATGAAAGTTCAGCGGGAGCGGCTGGGGCTTGGGCGGCGAAGCGGGAACTTCCGCCACTGCCGGCGATGCCGCGGCCGGAAAAATATTCGCCTCGATCTCGGGCGTGATGATCTCCCGCTGCGGCTTGCCACACTTGTGGCAGAAGAGAGCTTCGGGTGGCAATTGAGCGCCGCAAGTGCAGAATTCCGGCATTTTCTTGAGACCAGCTACCTTCAGTGTAACAGTGCTGGCGCCTACCGGAAGCGTACCTTCACGTCGGGCCGATTCTCCAAATGCGTAGTGTTGAGGAAACGCACACGCGCAGGCGACAGGGTCATCACCACGGCCTGCGTGTGCACACCGTCGGCCGTAAAACGGACCCCTTGCAACAGATTGCCGCCGGTCACGCCGCAGGCGGCGAATACCAGTTGGCGGCCGGGCGCCAGTTCCCGAGTCGTGTATACCTTGTTCGCGTCGCGGCTGCCCATGGCCTGCATCTCTCTTTTTGCGCTTCGTCTTTCACCACCAGGCGCCCCAGAATCTCGCCGTTCAGACAGGCCAGCGCCGCCGCGGTCAGCACGCCCTCGGGTGCGCCGCCCGACCCCATCACGGCATGCACGCCCGTCCCGGCCACCGCCGCCGCGATGCCCGCTGAAAGGTCGCCATCGGAAATCAGACGAATGCGCGCGCCCGCCTCGCGAAGGCCGGCGATCAGCTTCGCATGCCGCGGGTGGTCGAGCACCACCACCAGATCGTCCACACCGCGCTGCAAACGGCGCGCAATCGCCTTCAAATTGTTGCTTAACCGGCGCGTCCAATTCCACCGCTGCTTTGGCGGGCGGGCCGACCACGATTTCTCCATGTAGCAATCCGGCGCGTGCAGCAACCCTCCGCCCTCGGAAGCGGCCAGCACAGTGATGGCGCCGGCGCCTCCGGTGGCGCACAGATTCGTGCCCTCCAGCGGGTCGACCGCGATATCCACCGCGGGCGGCGTTGCCGCACCGTCCCGCGCCCCGACTTTCTCGCCGATGTAGAGCATCGGCGCTTCGTCCGGTTCGCCCTCACCGATGACGATGGTGCCGTCCATCAGGACGGTGTCCATCGAGCGGCGCATGGATTCCACCGCGGCATGGTCGGCAGCCTTGGCGTCTCCCATTCCCATGGTGCGCGCCGATGCGATGGCGGCTTCCTCTACAACCCGTAACATTTCCAAAGACAGATCGAACATGTGATAGCTTTCCCTCATGGACAAAATTACCGTGGTCGTCCTGGCCGATCCTACCGAGCCTCAACTGGCGATGCTGGAGGCCCTGCCGCCGGACGCCGGAATTGCCGTGGGCAATAAGGCGGAAGCCTTTGAGCGGGCCGCCCCGGAGGCATCCGTCATTTTCAACTGGTCGGGCTCCGGCACGCTGCTGCGGGAGGTGCTCGGGATGTGCCCCACCGTACAGTGGGTGCATTGCCGGGCGGCCGGATTGGACGACCTGCTGTCGTCCGAATTGGTCGACCACCTGGCGCCGCTTACCAATGGATCGGGAGTCTTCAGTCCACCCTTGGGCGAGTTCGTTCTCGGCGCGATCCTATACTTCGCCAAGGATTTCCGCCGTCTGATCCGCAATCAGGCGGCGGGCGTATGGGAGCAGTTCGACGTCACGGAGGTGGCCGGCCAGACCGCCGGAATCGTAGGCTATGGCGACATCGGACGCGCGGTGGCCACGCGCCTGAAGGCGATGGGAATAAATATTCTGGCGTCGCGGCGCTCAATTCCGCCGGCGGGCGCCGGGGATCCGCTGGTCAGCAAGTATTTCGCCCCGGACGGACTTGCGGAGATGATTCCACAATGCGATTACGTGGTGGTGACGGCGCCGCTGACGCCGGAAACGCGCGGCATGATCGGCGCGCGCGAGTTCGCTGCCATGAAGGCGGCGGCGGTGGTAATCAACGTCGGCCGTGGCGCGGTGATCGACGAGCCGGCGATGATCCAGGCGCTCACAGAGAAGCGAATTCTAGGCGCCGCGCTAGATGTGTTCACGGTCGAGCCACTTCCCGCGGGCCACCCGTTTTTCAAACTCGAGAACGTCCTGCTCTCACCCCACAGTACCGACCACACGCGCGACTGGCTGGAACGCGCCATGCAGTTCTTCCTGGCGCAGTTCGAGCGCTTCGCGAAGGGCGAGTCGCTGCTGAACGTGGTGGATAAGAAGCGCGGCTACTAGCCGAAGTCAGGAATGCTGTTCCAGCACGCTGGGCTCAGCAAACAGGCGACGCAACCGAGGCTTCGGCTGTGGCGGACGATCTAGGGCAGCTACAAAAGCAATCCACTGGTCCGCGTTCAATGAGAAACGGCGCTGGTCAGCAAGCGTCTGCTCCGCCTCAGCACAGGCACTACGGATAATGAAATCGGTCAGACTTTCGCCTCGTTCCTGCGCGCCTTGCCGCATCAGTTCCTGCTGCGCCGAAGCCCTGAGATTCAGGCGTCGCGATCGCGGTGCTCTTAAGGCTGAAGGCATAACATCGTCCTCTGTACAGACATTGTACGCCGGAGCGGACGACTCAGTTCCCCACATACCGCGCATACAAACTGCGTGCGACACCTTCGTCGCTGGTACCCTTCACGATCGCCCGCCCGTCCGGAAAGATCGTCATCTCGTACGGCTCGACGCGAAAACGCAGCGCAAACTCATTGGCGCGCACTTCGCCCAGCGGCGCCAGCCTTTCCTTCAGCTCCGCCAGATCGAGCGGCCGCTCGCGCTCGTGCACCTGCACCGCGTTCCGTCCACACAGCGTGACCGGTGGACGGCGCCGCTCTTCCAGATACGAAAATTCCCGCCGGCCGCACGTGGGACAATCGGGATCGCGCGCCGGACCATCGATCTGCCGGATGCCGCCGTACCACAGGTCCATTCTGGTGATTCGCGGCTGCACCTGTGAGGCGCAGCCACAGAGGATCTTCAACGCGTCGGCCACCTGAATCGACGCCACCGCGGAGACGACGACGTTCAATACCCCGGCTGTCTCGCAAGTGGGCTGCACGCCCTCCGGCGGGTCGGGATAGACGCAGCGCAGGCAACCTGTGTGGCCCGGAATCACGGGCATGGCGAGGCCGTAACTGCCCACTGCCGCTCCATAGATCCATGGAATCCCGCGGCTCACCGCAAAATCGTTCACCAGATAACGAGCTTCGAAATTATCCGTGCCATCGAGAATGACGCCCGCCCCGCCCAGCAACTCTTCCGCGTTGCGGGCTGTCAGGTCGGCCACAATCCCCCGAACGTCCACCGCGGAATTGATGCCGGCGATGCGCCGCGCGGCGGCCGCGGCCTTAGGGAGCGACTCGGCAGCGTCGCTCTCTTCGAACAGCCACTGGCGATGCAAATTGCTGGGCTCGACGTAGTCGCGGTCGACGATCGTCAGCCGTCCCACGCCCGCCCGCGCCAGCGCGGCCGCATGAAAGCTGCCCAAAGCGCCACAACCCACCACCACCGCGTGCGACGCCAGCAGCGCTTCCTGCCCTTGTTCTCCTACGCCCGGAAACAGTATCTGCCGCGAATAACGCAGGCGCTCCGCCGCGTTCATGTCCCCGATGGTAACAGAATTGCTTTGATGCGCTTACGTTATCATGAGGATCGTGCGTCTGACGCTCGCCCGGTATTTTTGCGCCATTCCGCTGCTGTTCTTTTCTCCCGCCGTCCTTTTTGGACAAGCGCAGAAGTACGAGGGCAAACAGATCCTCGCCATTCAGTTCGATCCCAAAGAACAGCCGCTCGACGCGTCCGAACTGCACGACATCCTCCCGCTGAAAAAGGACCAGCCGCTCCGCATGGCGGACGTGCGCGCCAGCATCGAACGCCTTTTCGCCAGCGGCCGCTATGCCGATATCCAGGTGGATGCCGAGCCCTACAGCCAGGGAGGAAAAGACGGCGTCATCGTCCGCTTCCTGACCAAGAACAGCTGGTTCATCGGCGCCGTCACGGCGACGGGCCGCATCAACAGCCCTCCCCGCGCCGGGCAATTGGAGAATTCCTCCGGCCTCGATCTCGGGCAGCCGTTCAACCAAGCCAATGTGCAGGAGGCGGCTACATCCCAGAAGCGCCTGATGGAATCGAATGGCCTCTTTCTCAGCCAGATCGCACCGTCTTTCACGTACGAACAGGCGCATCAACAGATCGACATCCGCTTCGACGTGAACAGCGGACCCCGCGCCCGGTTTACCACCCCGGTGCTTCTCGGCGACGTGAAACTCGATCCGCATGTCATCCTCAAAGCCACCAAATTCCGCCGCTGGATCGTTCACACCTGGAAGCCCATGACCCAGGCTCGCGTCAGCGAGGCGCTCGACAGCGTGCGCGGGCTCTATCAGCGCGAAAACCGTCTGGAAGCCCGCGTTTCGCTGGAATCGATGAAGTACGCGGCGGAAACCAACACCGCGCAGCCCACTTTGCAGATCGACGCCGGTCCGCGGATCCTGGTGAATACCATCGGCGCCAAGATCTCGAAAGGCCAACTGGAGCATTACGTCCCCATCTTCGAAGAACACTCCGTGGATGACGACCTTTTGCTCGAAGGCGCGCATAATCTGCGGGACTTTCTGCAATCGCAAGGGTATTTCGAAGCCGAAGTGGAGTACAAACCGCAGCGGGTGGAAAATGACCAGGCCACCATCGACTATATTGTCAACACCGGCGCCCGGCACAAACTCGCGGCTGTAGAAATCAGCGGCAATAAGTATTTCAGCACGGAGGCGATTCGCGAGCGCATGTATCTGCAGAAGGCAACCTTGCTGCAGTTTCCGCACGGACGCTACAGCGAAAGCCTGCTGCGCCGCGATCACGATGCCATCGTGAACCTCTACCAGTCGAACGGCTTCCTCGCCGTCAAGGTCACCTCCCGCACGCAGGACAATTACCGCGGCAAGCCCGGCGACCTCGCCGTCTACCTGCGAATTGAGGAAGGTCCCCAGTCGTTTGTGAACAACCTGCAAGTGGATGGCATCGAGCACCTGGATCTGAAGAAAGTGCTCGGCTCCCTCAGTTCGATCAAAGGGCAGCCCTTCAGCGAATTCAGCGTCGCCGTCGACCGCGACACCATTCTGGCGCAATATTTCGACAAGGGCTTCGCCCATGCCACATTCGAATGGAACTCGCAGCCGTCCGCCGAACCGAACCGCGTGAACCTGCACTACATCGTTCAAGAGGGCCCGCAGCAGTTTGTCCGCCAGGTGCTGGTCAGCAATCTCAAGTACACCAGTCCCGCCCTGGTCAACCGCCAGCTGACGCTCAGTCCGGGCGATCCGCTATCGCCCACCGCCGTCACGGAGACGCAGCGGAAATTGTACGATCTCGGCGTGTTCGCGCGCGTCGACGAAGCCATTCAAGACCCGGATGGAAATACCGCCGACAAGTACGTACTCTATCAACTGGACGAAGCGCGGCGATACTCTATCGATTTGGGTATCGGCGCCGAACTGGGACGCATCGGCGGCTGTAACGACTGCCTGGACGCCGCTACCGGCGCTTCCGGCTTTTACCCGCGCGTCTCCGTGGATCTGGCGCGCAATAACCTCTGGGGATTAGCCCACAGCATCAGCCTCCGCACCCAGTTCTCCACGCTCGAGCAGCGCGCGCTGCTGAACTACTCCTGGCCGCACTTCGAGGACAACAGCAAACTGACCCTGTCGTTCACCGGACTGTTTGACAATTCGAAGGACATCCGCACCTACAACTACACGCGCCTCGAAGGCGCGGTTCAGCTTTCCCAACGCCTCACCCGCGCCACCACGCTGCTTTATCGCCTGGCGTACCGGCGCGTAACCGTGAACGATCTCAAGGTGACTCCCTTCCTGGTGTCGACGCTTTCGCAGCCCGACCACGTGGGGATCGCTTCTATTAGCCTCGTGCAGGACCGCCGCGACGATCCGCTCGATCCTCACCGCGGCGTCTATAATACTGTCGATTTCGGAGTGGCCGAACACATCCTGGGCTCGCAGCGCGATTTCACACGAGTGCTGATCCGCAATGCCAGTTACTATCCCATCGGCAAGAGAGTGGTGCTGGCGCGCAGCACCGAAATCGGCAATATTTCCGTCTTTCACTACTACGGAGAACCGGCCGACGAACTCCCGCTTCCCGAACGGTTTTTCGGCGGCGGAGATTCGCATCGCGGATTTCCGGAATATCAGGCCGGTCCGCGCGACGATCTCACGGGATTCCCCGTGGGCGGCAATGCCTTGTTCTTTAATCAGACCGAGGTGCGCTTCCCGCTGATTGGCGACAGCATCGGCGGCGTGCTTTTCCACGACATGGGCAATATCTATACCAGCTTCAGCCATTTCTCTTTCCGCGTGCATCAGGACAACCTGCAGGACTTTAATTACATGGAGCATGCCATCGGTTTCGGCATCCGCTACCGCACCCCGGTGGGGCCGCTGCGCGTCGACCTGGCGTACAGCATCAATCCGCCATACTTTAACGGCTTCAAGGGAACGCTGCAGCAGTTGCTCAGTGCGGGCGTGAATCCCTGCCCCGCGCCCGCCGGCGCGCCCTACCAGTGCAACGTGCAGAACGTGAGCCATTTTCAATACTTCTTCTCGATTGGACAGACGTTTTGAGGCTCGCCCGTTCCATTTCGCTGCTCCTCGTGGCCGGCCTTCACGCCGAAATCATCGACCGCATCGCCGTCTCCGTCGGCAACCAGGCCGTCACTACCAGCGACATCGATCGCGAAATCCGCGTCACCGCATTGCTCAATCGCAGCCAGCCCGATTTCAGTCCCGCCGCCCGCCGCGCTACCGCCGATCGCATGGTGGAACAGCGCCTGATTCTCCGCGAGCTCGAGAACAGCCGCTATCCGGCGCCGCCGGCTTCCGAAATCGATCCCATCCTGGAAAAATTCAAGAAAGACAATTTCGCGAGCGATGACGACTATTTCCGCGCTCTCGCCGCCGCCGGCATCGCCGATCGACAGGTTCGCGACGAATTGCTCTGGCAGCGCCGCCTGCTGCTTTTTATCGATGTTCGCTTCCGCCCTTCCGCGCAGGTGAGCGAACAGGACATCGAGGACTACTTCCACAAGACCGTGGAACCGGCCGCGGAAGCCGCCCATCCGGGCCAGCCGGTCACGCTCGATGAATATCGCGACCAAATTCAAGAGAAGCTCACCGGCGAACAGGTGGATAAGCAAATGACCGCCTGGCTGGCGAATGCGCGGCAGCGCTCCGAAGTGGTGGTCCATCCGGAGGCATTCCAATGAGCCGCGGGCGCAAATGGGCGGCCTGGATTTTGGGCGGTGGAGTGATTGCGTTGGCGATGTTCGCGGTAACGATGGAGGTCGTCGTTCGCAGCCATTGGTTCTACGATCGCGTGCGCCGCACCATTGTCGAAACCGTCGAGACGGCCACCGGCGGCCGCGTGGAGATCGCGTCGTTCCAATTCGACTGGCATAACTTGCGCGCCGAAGTCCGCGCCTTCACGCTGCACGGGACCGAACCTGCCGATAAGCCTCCGCTGTTGCGCGCCGAATCGGTGGCTGTGGGGCTGAAGCTGGTCTCGATTCTAAAGCGCCACGTGGACATCGCTTATCTCGACGTGACCGCTCCCCAGGTGTACTTCATCGTCCGCCCCGACGGCAGCACCAACGTGCCCGAGCCGAAGGTGGTGAAGAAGCCGGGCAAGCCGGCAGTGGAAACGATTCTCGATCTCGCCATCGGCCGCTTTTCACTGGAGCGCGGTCAATTCGAGGTAGCGTCCCGCGGGGCTACTCCGTTCTCCGCTAGCGGCAGCAATCTCAGTACGCGATTTCTCTACAATCGCGGCGGCCGGCGCTATCGCGGCGAGGTTTCCGTTCAACCGCTCCATCTCGAGTTGGGCAGCTACCGGCCCTTGCCCGTAGGCATTGCCACCACGCTCACCATCGAAGCCAACCGCATTGACGTCAACTCGGCCAAGGTGACTTCGGGCGCGTCGAACATCGCGCTCTCGGGCGCTATCGAGAACCTCGCATCGCCGCACGGCGAATTCAAGTTCAACGCCAGCGTCGCCGTCGAGGAAGCCACACCCATTCTGCGTATTCCGGAACTGCGGCGCGGCACACTGGAACTGCGCGGCAACGCCACCTGGCGCGGAGCGTCCGACTTCTTGGTGGCCAGCACCCTGCATGGTATCGGGCTCGCCTACCGCGATCCTTCCGTCCGTCTGGAAGGCTTCCGTGCGGATGGCGCGCTCACCGCCAATCCGGCCGGAGTGGACGTCAGCGGCCTCCGGCTGAATGGCAACTACGTCACGGACTTGGGAGCTGCGCCGGTGGCAGGCGTTATTCAAACGGCGGCGCTGCGCGGCAAGAATATACAGTTGCACGGCATGTCCCTGTCGGTGTTCGGCGGCCATTTCCAGGGCGATGCCAAGGTGCTCGATCTGGTGCGGTATTCCGCCACCGGCACAGTCGCGGACATCGAACTCCGCCCCGTGGTCGCCATGTACGACCCCGGCCATCTGCCGTGGAACGCGCTGGCATCCGGACCCGTAGCGGTGGAAGGCTCCTTCCAAGATTCCAAGGCCGTGCGCGCCAGTGCCACCCTTGCGGTCACGCCGGCGGGCGGAAGCGCGCCCGTCCATGGAGAGATCGACGCCAGCTATCAGGCTGTCGATCGCACCGTTGGCCTGGGCCGGTCCACCGTGACGTTGCCATCGTCGCAGGTCGATTTCTCCGGCACGCTCGGCCGCCAGTTGCGTGTGCACCTCACCACCCGCGATCTCGATGACTTGCTGCCGGCCATCGGAGAAAAGGCCTCCAACCTTCCCGCCAGGCTGACCGGCACAGCCAATTTCGACGGCACGGTCAGCGGCACTATCGACAATCCCCAGATCTCCGGCCATACGCGCATCACCGGCATTGTCTTCCAGGGTGAGAACTTCGATTCGATCGAAGGCGATGCCGATGTATCGCCCGCCGGCGTGCGCATGCGCAACGGCGCCGTGGCGCAGGGCCAGATGCGTTCGCAGTTTCAGATTTCCCTCGGCATGAACGATTGGAAATGGACCGACGCCAGCCCGCTTTCCGGAAGCGGCACATTGCATGGCGGCACGGTGGACGCCCTGGTGCAAGTGCTGGACCTCAAGAACATCCCGATAGCCGGCAGCGTTGCCGGGAGCGCGCAAATCTCCGGCACCATCGGCGATCCGCACGTCTCCAGCGACTTCCAACTCACTCGCGGAAACTTGCTCGACGAACCCTTCGATCGCTTCACCGGTCACCTGAATTACAACGCCAGCTTCATTGAAATCACCGCCGGCCAACTGAACGCCGGCAACGGCCAAGCCACCGTGAACGCTGCCTACCGTCACGCGGCCGGCCATTTCGATACCGGTCATCTGCAACTGCGCGTGAGCACCAACGCGCGGTCGCTGGAGCAAATCCGGACCATCCAGAAAGAATATCCCGGGCTGAAAGGCACCGTGACCATAACCGCCGATGGCGAAGCCGATGTCCTTCCTTCGCGCCCCGGCAGCGACATTCCCCAGTTTCGCGTCACGGCTGTGAATGCCGATATCACCGCCCACAGCCTGCATTTCTCAGACCAGGCCGTTGGGGAGACCCACCTGACGGTAGCTTCGCAAGGCAACGTAGTCCGCGCCCATGTGGATTCTAATGCCGCCAGCTCCCAACTGCACGGCGATGGCGAATGGCGTATCGAAGGCGATTATCCCGGCACTGCGACCGTCACGTTTTCCAAGCTCGATCTGGTGAGGTTGCGTACCTGGCTGGAACCAGGGGCCGCGGCCTCGCCCAGTCCGTTCGCCGGCTCCGCCGAGGGGCAACTGCGGATCGAAGGTCCGCTGCTCCAACCCCAGGCGCTCAAAGCGCAGCTCACCATTCCGCAGTTCGAATTCGGGCCGCCGTCCGATTCCGATCTCCCCGCCGCCAAGCTGGTACTGCACAATGCCGGGCCCATCGTCGCCAGCATGGAAAACCGAGTCATCACGGTCGATAGCGCGCGGCTCACCGGCGCCGCCACCGATTTTTCCATCGCCGGCAAAATCGCACTGCAACAGAGGAATCCGCTGGACCTGCACGGATCCGGCCACGTGGATCTCTCTCTGGTGCGCGATTTCAACCGCGATTTCAACTCCTCCGGTTCAATCGCCGTGGACGTGACGGTGCGCGGCCCGCTGGATTCGCCGCAGATTAACGGCCGCACGGAATTTCAGAAGGCCTCATTCAACATCGAGGGCGTTCCGAACGGTATTTCCAACGCCAATGGAGTGTTGGCGTTCGTTGGCGACAAAACCAACGGCACCCGCGCCACCATCCAAAGCTTCACCGGCGAAACCGGCGGTGGCAAGATCGAACTCACCGGATTCGCCGGGTACAACGACGGGCAAACCATCTTCCGAGTGCATGCCCGCGCCTCCCAAGTCCGCATCCGCTATCCCGAAGGCGTCAGCACGGTGGTGGATGCCGGTCTGAATCTCACCGGCACGACGGATCGCAGCAACCTCGACGGAACCATTACCATCGTGCGCACGGGATTCAACCCGCAGTCGGACTTCAGCTCGCTGTTGGGCAGGTCCGCGCAGCCGGTCGAAACGCCTGCCGCCCGTACCGGCCTGCTGGGTGGGCTCAACTTCGATATCCAGATCAATACCGCGCCCGACGTGCAATTTCAGAGCGCGCTTACGCAGGATGTGCAGATGGAGGCCAATTTGCGCCTGCGCGGCACCTTCAGCAATCCAGCCGTGCTCGGCCGCGTCAGCGTCACGCAGGGCCGGTTGATTTTCTTCGGGACGAAGTACACCATCACTCAGGGCAGCGTGCAGTTCTTTAATCCGGTGCGCATCGATCCCATCCTGGATATCGATCTGGAGACCAGGATCAACGGAATAGACGTGACATTGACTATTTCCGGGTCATTCACGAAACTCAATCTGACGCCGCGATCCGATCCGCCGCTGCAATCCAACGAAATCGTCGCTCTGTTGGCAACGGGACGCAGTCCGACCTCCGATCCCACGCGCCTCGCCCAGGAGGGCACGTCGTCGCAGTCATGGCAGCAGATGGGCGCCTCGGCGCTGCTCGGGCAGGCACTGACCAGTCCGGTGTCGGGGCGATTGCAGCGATTCTTCGGAGTAAGTCAGCTGCGCATCGACCCATCGCTGCCGGGCGTGGAGAACAATCCGCAGGCGCGCCTGACTCTCCAGCAGCAGGTGACCAACGATATTACCTTCACTTACATCGCCGATTTGAACAACAGTAATCCGGAAGTCCTGCGAGTGGAGTGGTCCTTCGCCAAGCAATGGTCGGTAGTGGCGCTGCGCGAAGATAACGGACTCTTCGGAATCGATTTCTTCTACAAGAAGAGATTCTGACGTGGGGCATGCTTTAGCTTGCCCAACCCAAGGGCGAGCTCCGCTCGCCTGACAAGCTGAAGTATGTCCCACGAAAAAGGCCAAACTCCGGAGGAGAGCGAAGCGCGTCCGCCCCCCCGCTCAAATTGAGCGAGAGTCGCCCCCTACGCCGCGCCGCCGCGCAAGAGCGAGGCCGCGGTAGGCGGAGCCGCGCCGCGTAGACGGACCGTCTCTTCTGCTTCCGGGATCTTATCGCCTTCGCCCGGCGCGAGAAACAAGTTCGAGTCCACACCGTGCTGCCGCGTATATAAGTCCCAATACCGGCCGTGCAACTCGTAAAGCGATTGATGCGTGCCGCGCTCCAGAATGCGGCCCCCCTCCACCACCAGAATCTGGTCCGCGCGCCGGATGGTCGACAGGCGGTGCGCGATCACAAACGTGGTCCGCCCCTTCATCAGATACTGCAATCCCTCTTGAATCGCCGCTTCCGACTCGGAATCGAGGCTCGAAGTCGCCTCGTCCAGAATGAGGATGCGGGGATTCGCCAGAATCGCCCGCGCAATCGACACCCGCTGCCGTTGTCCGCCGGACAGTTTCACGCCGCGCTCGCCCACGATGGTGTCGTACTTGTTCTCGAACTTCTCCGCGAACTCGTCCACGCGCGCGATGCGGCAGGCTTCCAGAATCTGCTCGGTGGTGGCGCCGGGACGGGCGAATCCGACATTCTCGCGGATCGATCCGTCGAACAGGAACGTATCCTGCAGCACCACGCCCAACTGCGTACGGTAGGAGTAAAGTTGCGCCTTCGAAAGATCGGTGCCGTCCACCCGGATTGTGCCGTTGGTAGGGTCGTGGAACGCCGAAATCAGGCTGATGATCGTCGATTTTCCCGACCCCGACGGACCCACCAGCGCAGTTACTGTGCCCGGCAGCGATTCGAAGCTGACGTCGTGCAGCACCGGCTTGCCGGGGTCGTATTCGAAGTTCACATGCTCGAACGAAACGTACCCGTTCAACGCTCCGATCGGCAGTGTGCGCGCCGGGTCCTCATTCTCGGGCCGTTCGTGGAGCACTTCCTGCGTGCGGTCGAGGCCGGCAAGCGCTTCCGTCAATTGCGTGCCGATTCCCACCACCTGGAACATGGGCGCCACCAGCATCGCCAGGAACATGGTGAAGCTCATGAAGTCGCCGGGCGTCAATGTGCCGGCGATCATCTGCCGCGCGCCGATGTACATCACCGCGCCGCCCACCACGCCCAGGAGCGATGTCGCCGAGAGGCTCATCAATGAGATGGCGGTGAGCGATTTCAGCACATTGTCGAGCAGGCGCTGTACGCCGCCGGAGAAGACGTGCGCCTCTTCCGCTTCAGCGTGATATCCCTTCACCACACGCACGCCGGCCAGCGATTCGGTGAGCCGGCCCTGTACTTCCGCGTTGATCTTGCCGCGCTCGCGGAAAATCGGCCGGATCTTCTTGAATGCCTGGCTGAGCACGGCGGCGAAGACCAGGATGAAAAGCAGGGCAAAACCGGTCATCAGGGCGCTGATTCTGATCAGGAACGCGAAGGCCAGCAGCGCCTTTAAAATGCCGCCAGCGAATTCGGTCAACCCTGTGCCGATGAGGTTGCGCACGCCCTCCACATCGCTCATGATGCGCGAAACCAGCGCACCGCTCTTGGTGGCGTCGTAGTAAGCCACCGGTAGCCGTCCGACGTGTTCCTGCACTTTGCGGCGCAACTCCGCGATCAAACGCTGCCCTTCCTTGGAGAGCAGTTGTGTGAGCGAAAACGAAGTGAGCGCCTGAAGCACGGTCGCACCGAACACCACGATCACCAGCGGGGTGAGGAGATTGTACTGCTTCCCCTTGATGATGTTGTCGAGCACGATCTTGGGTGCGTACGGAAGAACCATGCTCATGCCGACATTGATCAGCATCAGCAGGAAGCCCAAGGCGATCTTGCCGCGCCGCGGCATCACCAGCTCTTTGAGCATGGGACGCACACTGCGGAAGGTCTCGGAAGCTTTCTTCTTGGTGGGGGCCAAAGGCCGCGGTCCGTGAGGATGCACTTCCTTCAGCTTACACTGCTGCCGTCAGCGATTTTAACTAGCCTTTCGACTAGGGGACGGCCGAACCCATTTCGCGTCCGGACCACTCCCTGACGGTCGCGGCTCAGTATCGCTACCCTGCGTTTCCGAGCCGCGACCGTGAGGGAGCGGTCCGCTTAGGAAGCCTAGCCGCTGTCCCACCAGGAACGGAACCTCCGCGGGATGCTTCACGGCCAGCACTTCGAACCCCGCCGCGCGCCCCGCCGCCAGCCCCGCTTCGGAGTCTTCCACCACTAGCGGAGAGCGCAATCCCAACCGTTCCGCCGCCAGCAGGTACGGGTCCGGCGCGGGCTTGTGGCGCTTGACGTTCTCGCCACCCACCACCGTTCGGAAAAACTGCCGCAATCCACCGGCCTCCAGCATGGGCTCGATTTCCGAGCAGGAACTGGAGCTGACCACCGCCATCGTGTAGCGCCCGTCGAGATCGTTCAGGAACTCGCGCAGGGACGGATCGAACGGAGGGGCGGCGCAAACCCGCTCTCGGAAGCGATCCTTTTTCGCCGGATAGAGCGTCCAGAGATCCTCCCAGGCGAGCTGCGGGGTCGCTTCCGCGGCCAATATGCGCAGCATCTCCCGGTCGTCGATTCCCATGAAACGCTCGCGGTAGGCCGCCCATTCGAGCGTAATGCCCTGCGGCGCAAGAACTTCCGCCCAGCACGCGCAATGTACGGGCTCGGTGTCCGCAAGAACGCCGTCGAAATCGAAAAGGATGGAATCGTACAAAGACATGGAAGGGAAAATCTCAGCGTAACATGTTGGGTTGTGGTATCACAGAGACTGGACTATGCCATCAGAAGCCGAACTCCAAGCGGAACTTGAACGGCTGCGAGCCGAGAATGAAGCGCTGAAGAAGCCCACCCGCGGACAAATGTCCCTGAAGGTGAGCGAGAAGGGAGCCCTCTCCGTCTACGGGCTGGGCCGATTCCCTGTCACACTGTATCGCGAGCAGTGGGAAAAGCTGTTGGGGATGGCGGACTCCATCCGTCAGTTCATCAAGGACAACGACTCTTCCCTCAAAAAGAAGGAGTAATTCGTGGCCCGGGCAACGGCTCTAGTGACTGGCGCCTCCGCCGGCCTCGGGGCCGAATTCGCCAAGCTCTGCGCCGCGGGCGGATACGATGTTGTATTGTTGGCGCGCAATGCCTCGCGCCTGGACCAGCTGGCGGCCGAACTCGTGAAGACTTATGGGGTAGAGGCGCGCTCGCTGCCAGCCGATCTGGCCGACCCCTCGGCGCCGCCTGCGATCTTTGCCCAACTGAGCGGCACTCCAGTCGAGATCCTGATCAATAACGCCGGTTTCGGCGTACGCGGCCCATACGCCGAGACCGATTGGGCGCGGGAGTCGGGACTGATGCAGGTGAACATGGTCGCGCTGGCCCATCTCACCAAACTCTTCTTGCCCGAGATGATTCGCCGCCGCACCGGCCGGATTCTGAACGTCGCCTCCACCGCGGCCTTCGTGCCGGGACCGTACATGGCCCTGTACTACGCCAGCAAAGCGTTCGTGCTGTCCTTTTCCGAAGCGCTTGCCAACGAAGTGCAAGGTACCGGCGTGACCGTGACGGTGCTCTGTCCCGGCCCCACCCGGACGGAGTTCGCGCAAGCCGCGGGCATCGGCGACAGCGATATCTTCCACGGTCCCACCATGGGCGCCGCGGAAGTCGCGCGGATAGGCTACAGCGCTATGATGGCCGGCAAGTCATCGGTGATCGCTGGGGCGCGCAATCGCTGGATGATCCGCGGCACGCGATTGGTGCCGCGGAGTTTCGTGGCGGCACAGGCGCGGAAGTTGAATTGGGGCAAATGAGCGTGGAGCAGGCTTTCGATTCCGGCGGCGTTCGCGGCGTGCTGCATCAGCCCGAGAATCCTGCCGGCGACGCCATCGCGCTCACCCACGGCGCCGGCGCGAATTGCCACGCTCCGCTGCTAACGCGTCTGGCGCGCGCCTTCGCGGAGGCCGGACTTGTCGTGCTGCGATACGACCTCCCATTTCGCCAGCAGCGTCCCAAAGGTCCGCCATTTCCCGCCGCGGCTGCGCGCGATCGCGAAGGGGTGGCGCAGGCCGTCGGTGCCTTACGGCGGATTGCCACCGGGCGGATTTTCGCGGGCGGCCATTCCTACGGCGGCCGTCAGACTGCCATGGCGGCAGCGGAGCGCCCCGGCCTGGCGGACGCGCTGCTGCTTCTTTCGTACCCGCTCCATCCCCCGTCCAAGCCCGAACAGTTGCGTACCAGCTTCTTCCCCGACCTGCAAATTCCCGCGCTCTTCGTGCACGGCAGCGACGATCCATTCGGTTCCCTCGCGGAGCTGAGTGCCGCTCTGAAGTTGATTCCTGCCCGCACAGAATTGCTGCCCGTTGAACGCGCGAGGCACGATTTAAAACGCGCCGGCGAAGTCGCAGGAGAGGTTCTGAAGAAACTGCGAACTCTAGCGCCGGGCGGCCGACCTCTTCCGAGCGAATGACGCGCCGTCCGCCTCTGTTGTTTCGATCGCGCCTGCTCACGGTAAAAATGCGGTCATGCGCAACGAGTTCACCGCGATCGTCGAGCAGGACGGTCCCTGGTTTGTGGGATACTGCGCCGAGGTCCCGGGCGCCAATGGTCAAGGCAAGACGCGTGAAGAATGACTGGCGAACCTCCGCGAGGCTATTGCCCTGGTTCTTGAGCACAGGCGGGAAGAATCTCGGGCGTGCTTTGCCGCCCGGCGCCAGCCAAGAACCCGTAGTCGTCGGATGAGACGCGAGGGACTTCTTCGACACCTCCGCCGGTGTGGTTGCGTCGTGCGCCGCGAAGGCCGGTCGTCGATTCCTGACCCGCCGGGTTAGACGCCTAAGATCAAAACCCGAGCAACCTACTCAGTAAAAAAACTGCGAACTTTGGCCCGCCCTGCGGCGTAGTACGTCGCATGGGGCTGAACCATCTTTTGCGCCGCCTGCGGCGGTCGCCCATGTTCGCAGTTGTAACGCTGCTTACCCTCGCCATCGGCATTGGAGCCAATACCGCCATCTTCAGCGTGCTCGATGGCGTCCTGCTGAAGCCGCTGCCGTACCCGCACGCCGAACAACTGATCGCCATCGACCACAGGGCGCCGGGCGTCAATATGGAGCACGCCGGAGAAGCGCCGTTCCTCTACTACATCGAACGCGAGCAGAATCGGACGGTGCAGGATGTCGGCATGTGGACCGGCGATTCGCTGGCCGTCACCGGCGCCGCCGAACCCCAACGGGTGGACGGAGTAGACATCACCCAGGGCGTTTTGCCGATCCTCGGCGCGAAGCCGTTCCTCGGGCGTCTTTTTTTGCAAGCGGACGATTCGCCGGGCGCGCCGCAGACCGTGATCCTGAGCTACGCCTATTGGCAGGCGCACTTTGGCGGCGACCGGTCGGCGATCGGGCGGACGATCGTAGCGGACAGCCGGCCGATGCAGATCATCGGCGTGTTGCCCGCCGAGTTTCGGTTTCTGGACATGCAGCCGGCTCTGTTCCTGCCCATGCAGCACGATCGCAGCAAGACCTTTCTGGGGCAATTCAGCTTTCAGGCGCTGGCCCGGCTCAAACCGGGTGTCTCCCTGGCGCAAGCCAGCGCCGACGCCGCCCGGCTCATCCCCGTGGCGCTCGACAGTTTCGCGCCGTTTCCCGGATATAGCAGGGAGATGTTCAAGCAGGCGGGGATAGCCCCCAACTTCGTGCCGCTCAAAGACAACATCGTGGGCGACGTTGGCGGCGTGCTTTGGATTCTGATGGCGGTTATTGGAATCGTGCTGGTAATTGCCTGCGCCAATGTGGCCAACCTGCTGCTGGTACGAACCGAGGGACGGCAGCAGGAACTGGCCATCCGCGCCGCGCTGGGCGCCGGCTGGGGCCGCATCGCCCGCGACCTGTTTGCCGAAAGCGTGATGCTCGGCCTGTTCGGCGGAGTGCTCGGGTTGGCGTTGGCATATGGCGCCATCCGGTGGCTCGTCGCGCTGGCCCCGGCCAATTTGCCGCGGCTGGCCGATATCGGCATCGACGCGCCCGTGCTGCTCTTCACGCTGGCCGCGGCGCTGTTGGCTGGACTCCTGTTCGGAGCCATTCCCGTTTTGAAGTATGCCGGTCCGCGCGTGGCCGCCACGTTGCGTTCCGGAGGCCGCAGTTTGAGTTACAGCAAGGAACGGCATCGGGCGCGCAGCACCCTGGTAGTGGTGCAGGTGGCGCTGGCCATGCTGTTGCTCATCGGCTCGGGGTTGATGATCCGCACATTCCGCACCCTGCGGAACGTGCAACCCGGCTTCACCGATCCGGAGCAGGTGCTGACCATGGGCGTCTACATCCCCGATAACCAGGTGAAGGACCCGGTGCAAGCCATCCACATGCAGCAGAACACCCTGGATAAGATCGCCGCGCTACCCGGCGTACAATCGGCGGCGCTCAGCAGCACCGTGCCCATGGATAACGGCGGCTGGCACGATCTCATCTTCGCCGAAGACCACGCCTATACCGACTCAAAGATCCCTCCCTTGCGCCGGTACCGTTTTATTTCTCCCGGCCTGCTGAAGACTATGGGCAATTCGCTGGTGGCCGGCCGTGACTTCACCTGGACCGATGTCTACGGCATGCGGCCGGTGGCGCTGGTCTCCGAAAATCTGGCGCGCGAGCTCTGGCAGAATCCGGCCAATGCCATCGGCAAGCGAATCCGCGAGAATCTGAAGGGCAAGCTGCGCGAAATCGTCGGGGTGGTGCGCGATGAGCGCGACGACGGCGTGAATCAGGAAGCGCCCACGATCGCCTACTGGCCCCTGATGATGGACGAGTTCGCCGGGAATAAGCCGTTCGCGCAGCGTGGCGGGAACATTGTGGTTCGCAGCAGCCGCACCGGGTCGAGCGGCTTCGTTCAGGACATTAGCAAAGCCGTCTGGTCGGTCAATCCCGATCTCCCTCTGGCCAACGTGCGCACCATGCGCGAAGTCTACGACAAATCGATGACGCGCACGTCATTTGCGCTCGTCATGCTGGCGCTCGCCGGGGCGATGGCGCTGTTGCTCGGGCTGGTGGGCATCTATGGCGTGATCTCCTACTCGGTCTCGCAGAGGAGGCGCGAAATCGGTATTCGCATGGCGCTCGGCTCGCCGCAGACGGATGTCACGCGGCTGTTCCTATGGGATGGATTGCGGCTATCCGGCATAGGCGTGGCTTGCGGGCTGGCCGCTGCGGCGGCATCCACCCGGCTGATGTCCTCGCTTCTGTTCCATGTGAGCCCGCTCGATCCGCTGACGTATATCGGAGTCGCATGCGCGCTAGTCGCCGCCGCCGCGCTGGCCAGTTTCCTGCCGGCGCTCCGCGCGACGAGGATCGATCCGGTGGACGCCTTGCGGGCGGAGTGACGTGCCGCAGACACTCATGTCTGCAGCGCCGAGACTAGTTTCTAGCATAGCCAAATCTGAGAATTCATCTCTCGGAGTTCAGGCGGCGCTCAGCAGATCGAGAACCTGTTGAATGGCATGATCGGCCTTGTAATACGCCGTTTCGACCTTGCCGGCAGGCTTGCGGTGTCGTCGGTGCGGTGATGGAACAGGGAGTTGGCCAAGGGTCCGCAGACACGCTTGTGAAACAGGATGAACAGGAGCGCCGCTTTGACGCTCTTATCGGTGAGCCGATAGCAGTAGGCCCGTCCGATGGGTTCGAGCAGGCCGTGGGCTTTCCGTTTGCGAAGGTGGTAGCGGAGTTGGGTGAGGGTGTAGCTGCTGGCCGATAGACCGAAGGTGGTGAGGATGGCTTGGTGGATGTCGGTGGACCGCCATCCGTTCAGTTGTGTGCCGCCGTGGAGCAGTACCTCCATCAGTCGCATCATCCGGGTATCGTGGATCTTGATGCCGGCGATTTTGGTTTTGCCGGCCATCGCCGGCAGAGCCATCCGTTGCAACAGGGAAAAGTCGACGTGCACGTGGAGGGATTGGGCTTGGAAGCCGGCGAATCGGTCCGGAATGGCGACGAGCTTTTGGCGCAAGCACTCCAGGTTCTCCAGCCCTTTGTTGAGGCCGAGGTCTTTCCTCCGGTTGACACAGACCTCAACCCGCAGGAAGGTGTTGAACTTTTCATACCTGCGACCCACCGGATTCTTGCCATAGATGCGCAGCACGTGATGGCCATGGTCGAGCTTTTCGAGCACGCTGTACAGCTTGCCGCGTAGCCGTTTGGCGATGCGCACCCCGAAAATATAGGCCACCTTGTCGGCGGCCAGGCAGAACAGTCCCATTTCGCAGGAGTGCGCAAAGATCTTGTGGATGGGGAAATGGCGTTTGAAGACGAAGTTCCGGCAGTATTCGATTTGATTGATGGAGTATTGGCGATCCAGGGGGACGGCTTGGCGATCTTTTTCCGAGAACTTGGGACAGAATAGCCAGCTCCAGTAGGTCAACCGCTTTTCGAGGGTGGCAGCGCTGAGCTGGTCAGCGGCCGCTTGTAAGGCCTTCGGGTCCGAGGTCGAGAGGAAGGCGTTGTCGTCCTTACGAAACGCCACTCCCTGACGGCGGAGTTGGATCTCGATGAAGTTGTGGCCGTTCAGAGAATAGGTCGTCTGGAAGGGCAGATACGTGCCCACGCACATGGCCAGCGGACCGATCTCCGGATCGCGGATGTAGAAGTAGTAGTGGAGGGAGCGTGAGGGAACGCGCCGGATGATGCGATAGTGCGGATCCTCGGTGGGGAACTTGGGCATCTTCGAGGTGAACGTGCTGCCCATCTCCATACTGGTGAAGATGCAGTAGACCCCGTGCCGATTGCGCCGCTCCATACGTTGCAGGTAAGGTCGGACGGCATCCTCCTTGCTCACGCCCTTTTCCGCCTTCAGGATGGGAATTTTGTGATTGCGGGCGTAGCCTTGCACCCATCCCCGGTATTGCAAAGTGCGTTTGGCCAGAACTTGTAGCGTGATGGGATACAGGCCGTGTACGGCGCGGAAAAAATGCACGATGTGTTCGGGACGGGTCAGCAGGGGCAGGTATCCCTGGATGACGATGCGGTCGAAACAGTGGTATACAAAAACCAGGAAGCGTGCAAAAAGCTTCTCGCAGGTTTCATCGGTCGCCTCCTCAGACGGTTTGGCTGGATACCAAAATCATCTGTCCAGGCGGCCGGTGGAATCAAGCCTGCCGGAGGCAGTCATTGCGTTCTTTGCGTCTTGGCGACTTGGCGAGAGAAAAAGAGAGGCTACGGTGACCGAGAACGCCGTTGCCAAGGAGATTGTCGACGCGGCTTTCCGGGTTCATACGACGCTTGGGCCAGGTTTGCTGGAATCGGTTTATCAAACGGTTTTGGCGTATGAGTTGGGCCGGCGGGGTCTCCGCGCGGTGAGCCAGCAAACGATTCCGGTGGTCTATGAGAATGTCCGCATCGACACCGGC
>Ga0182013_10000797_pt1 | contig 43733 bp, 38 predicted proteins | sample 612S2MmetaG_FD_120487 | JGI IMG/M metagenome (GOLD analysis project Ga0182013, IMG submission 120487) | Permafrost microbial communities from Stordalen Mire, Sweden - 612S2M metaG | ecosystem: Environmental > Terrestrial > Soil > Wetlands > Permafrost | place: Sweden: Stordalen | collected... | reverse complement strand
TTCTGTATTCAAAACATAATTGCATCAAAAATCATAATCATCATAATAAATCAGCGTGCCCGGCATTTTGTATTTGCTTTATTGAAAAAAGATGTGTGCATAGGCAAGCTCCAGAGGGGGACAATGGCAATTTTCGCGTTGCGAAAATTGGATTAGCCCTGCATTTTAAGGTTCGAACAATAGTGGGCTTTACCCTGCGCTTATGTATGGCGCCGCTCCCGAGTAAGCCGGGATGAAACATTTCAGGGCTTAATGCCGGTTTCTACAGTGCATAACCGGCTTGAGGGGAAAGCGCCTTTAGGGGGGCTCAAAATCAGAAAAAAACGGTTAGCACTGTAACCGTGTAAAAAGGGGTAAAGTGGTTGATAATGAGGTAAGTAGGTATAAAAAAGTGAAACCGTCCGGGGACGGTTTCAGGGTATTATAATGGCGGGGATGAGTAGTTACGGAAAGCCTTAGTTACAAAGCGGAAGATTCTTGCCTACCGGCAGGCAGGGCCACAGCCTTTGCTCTAATTGATTTATTATAGAAAAGGCTTCGCAATGACAATCTTTTTATTTTTAATACAAACAGCCGGGGGCGGCTGTTTCGCGTGAGGGATTCCCGCTGAAGCATCGGGATAAAATCCGCGGAAAACCTCCCGCACAATGCTGCGGGAGGTTTTCCGCAGATAGCCCGGCCACGCAGTTTCTGCGGGGCCACGCCATCATATTAGCAGCTTATGTTGTTTTCTCACGAATACAGCATAGCCACCCAAAATAATAACCAGATGAGAATAGATATCCATTTCATACGCAGTAATTGTATTATACCGAAAACAGATAGGTTGCGAATACATCCGGTATATACCATCGGAGGTATTTTATTGATTATCCGCAAACCTGTCTGCCGATGGTCTATATGGATACGGCAATGGCGGGCGCCACTGATAAGGGCAAGCGTTGTATATTATTTTTTATAGGTTGTAAAGAAGTGGTTCCACTGTATCTTCAGCACCCCGAAAATACCTTCTTTAATGATGTTGCGGCTCATTTTAGATACCCCTTCAACGCGTTCGGTAAATATGATTGGCACCTCTTTTATTTTAAAGCCCAGTTTAACGGCCGCAAACTTCATCTCAATCTGAAATGCGTATCCTACAAAGCGTATTTTTTTAAGGTCGATGGTTTCAAGCACTTTACGCGTATAGCACATAAAACCCGCTGTAGTATCGTGTATGCCAATATGGGTTACCAGGTTAACGTAATAGGAAGCAAAACGCGAAATAAATATCCGGTCGTTAGGCCAGTTTATAAATCCTCCGCCCTTTACATAACGGCTGCCAATGGCAATATCATAGCCATCTTTATCGCAGGCATTAAATAGCCTTATCAGGTCATCGGGGTTGTGGCTAAAATCGCAGTCCATTTCAAAAACGTACTGGTAGCTGCGTTCAAGCGCCCAGTTAAAGCCGGCAATGTATGCGGTGCCCAGTCCCTGTTTGCCGCTGCGTTCTATCAAAAAAAGTTTGTCGCTGTATTGGTGCTGTAACTCTTTTATTTTACCTGCAGTACCATCAGGCGAGCCATCGTCTATAATCAGTAAATCGAAAGCATGGGGCAAAGAAAAAACCTTGTGTATCATTTTTTCAATGTTACCCATTTCGTTATAAGTAGGAATGATAATAAGGCTCTCGCTCATGATAACTTCAGTGTTCATACAAAGCCGCAAATTAGCCCTGTCAGTATGTATTTTTACGCTAAAAGAGGGTAAAAGTAATTTTTACCGCCGCTTTTATATACACTTTAATCAATTTTAATGTCTTTTTAACCCCTCTTTTATTTCGGTAAGCTTTTGCTTGGTGTGTTGTGCAAAGTCGCCCTGCATCATCCAGCTATAATAACCGGGGTCAGTGCGCAGCACTTCCTCAACCGGTTTCCCTTTATATTTTCCGAAGTTGAATACCGCTTTGCCACCGGTAAATATAAACCTGCGGCCGCTATCTAAAAAGCGCTCCTCGTTGCTGAATTCATGCAAAAACTGAACATCGTTTTTTAAGTCATCCTTGTAACGGTCAAGTTGCGCCAGAAACACCTCATAAGTAGCTATGGTGTCGGCTTCGGCGCTGTGGGCATTTTCCAACGCTTTATCGCAGTAAAATTTATACGCAGCTTCCAAAGTCCTTTTTTCAAAGTGGGTATAAATACGGTGCACATCAATCAATGCGCGGTTCTCAATGCTAAAAGTAAGTTTAACGCGTATAAACTCCTCCATCAGCATAGGCACATCAAACTTGTTCGAGTTAAAGCCTGCAAGGTCGCAATGGTCTAAAAAATCATATATCTCCTGTGCTTTGTCTTTAAAGGTAGGTTCCGTGGCCACATCCTCATCATAAATACCATGAATTTTTGACGCCTCAATAGGTATAGGTATGGTAGGGTTCAGTTTCATGGTTTTTATATCACGCGTGCCATCAACGTTAACGCGCAAAATGCTTATCTCAACTATCCGGTCCTTCACAAAATCGGTACCGGTTGATTCAAGGTCGAAAAAGGCAATTGGGCGTTTTAAATTCAGTTTGCTGGCTGTTGCCGCTGCGGCAGTGAAAAGGTCGGGTTGGTTGGACATTTATGATTGCTGATTTATGATTTATGATTTATGATTTGTGATTTTTGAGGGGCGAAGGGTTGTTAATTCAGAATTCCTCATTCAGGAATTAAGTTATGAATGCTGATTTTTTGAGACTGTATTTATAAATACGCCGGAATGTTTTTAATTCATAATTCAGCATTCATAAATCATAATTCAGAAATCACTCCAGTATTTCCTTCGCCAACGCATCAATATCCAATCCGCCAAAATTTCCCGAACTCATTAACAACAGGTTTTTGCGGTGCCAGTTAAGGCTCAGCAAAAAACTGCGCAACGATTCGCGGTCGGTAAAAATATTCAAATGCTCGTTTTTAAAGGCATCTGTTACAAAGCTTTCTTCCAACACAGGCATTTTCTTATGTTTAAAAGTTTCGCTGTCCAGGAAAACTACGGGTATATCGGCCCCGTTCATGGTGCCCGCATACTGCTCTAAAAAGTCTTTGTTCAGGCTGCTGAAGGTGTGCAGTTCCATAACCGCCACCAGTTCATCATCTTTAAACTGCCTGCTCATGGCGTTAACAGTAGCTTTCAACTTGGAAGGAGAGTGCGCAAAATCTTTATAAATGGTAGTTTGGTCATTTTTGGCAACAAACTGCATCCGGTTGGCAGCGCCCTCAAAAGTGGCAATGGCTTTATAAAAATCCTCATCAAATACGCCCAACTCGTTACAAATATTTTTGGCCCCCGAAATATTTTGCAGGTTATGCTCACCAAATATTTTCAGGGCAAACTCACCAAACCCGGTGCGCAGGTACGTGGTATTTCCCCTAATAACATGGTCGTATGTGTTATAAGCCCTTGTCCGTACCTTGGCATCGTAGGTATTAAAAATCCTTTTCAATTCTTCATCATCTTCAAACCAGGTAAGAAACCCCCAATCCTCAACGCTGTAAGCAAATTTTTTAAACTGCTCTACATAGTCATCGTAATCCGGAAACACGTTAATGTGGTCCCATGCCACACCGCTTATTAACGCCACATTGGGCTTGTAAAACATAAATTTGGGCTCGCGGTTAATGGGCGAGGCCAGGTATTCATCGCCTTCAAGCACTATAATAGGGGCATCTTCGGTTATCTTAACGCTGGTATCAAAACCCTTAACTTTGGCGCCCACCAGGTAATCAAACTTAAAGTCGTTTTCTTTTAATACATGCATTACCATACTGGTAATGGTAGTTTTACCATGGCTGCCCGCAATTACTACCCGTTGTTTGTTTTTCGAAACCTCGTACAGGTATTCAGGAAAAGACTGGATTTTAATACCTAACCGCTGTGCCTCCAGTAACTCAGGATTATCTTCCCGGGCGTGCATGCCCAGTATTACTGCATCAAGGCCCTTGTGGATATTATCTGCATAAAATCCCATGCGGTTGGGTAAAATACCTTCTTTTTCAAGGTTGGTTTTAGCGGGGTCAGTTATTTTATCATCCGAGCCTGTTACCTCGTTCCCTTTGCGGCTAAGCACAATGGCCAGGTTATGCATAACTGCACCGCCAATAGCTATAAAATGGATTCTCATCTTTCTTTCAATCAAAATTTAAAGCGATTTTGGCTTATAAACAGGTAGCATAACCAAATTTTATCGCTGACATCAATACACGTTTTTGCCTGTTTCTGTATGCAAGCATACTATAAAGCGGGCATTTTTACCAAAAAGAGCAGGGTAATGTTTGTCAGTAAAATTTATGCAGATGGTTAAGGTTTATGCAGCCTTTGGGCTCAAACCCTCGTCCTTTAATTAACATATCCTTGATGCCAGGCAGGTGAATAAGGTAAAAGGGCAGTATAAATGATGGCTAAACCTGTAGTTAAAGCTCAATTTTAAGCGTAAATTTGATTTTTAGAATAAAAGCATACTTATTAACAGGCTGATATACACAGCATTTTGATTCAATGAAATAATTCTCATAAATTCGCGTTCAAATTTTAACAAGCAGGTAATATAATAATGATGCTTGTTTTTTGAATCACTTGAAAACATTGTGCATTATTATAGCACCAATAACCCTTAAAAACTAAAAATCACTTTTATGAAAACTACCATGAAAAAAATCGTTATCGCAGTTGTAGCAGTTGGATTTGTTTTAGGAATCTCGTCATGCGAAAAACATACCTGCCCAACCTATTCAAAGGTAGAAGCCAAACAAACTGACAGCAGAGCTTAATTGCCTGCCGGTTAATAATTGTTTAAGTAAACGCATGCGCACCTGTACAGGTGTACGATATAATATATCTCTCTCCGGAAACGGGGAGAGATTTTTTTTGTGCCTATATGGGCTGATTGATTGGTTAATCAGTCGCATTCCTTAACAGCCGCCCCTTCCGTCCCCTAAAGGTGAAACCAAAGCCTAATACAAATTCAAAACCTGTCGGCAACATTTGGATTTGGCTGTTTTGCCTTGGTTTCCCCTTTAGGGGACGGAAGGGGCTACACACCAGCCGAAACAAAACAGCCCGTGATATTCACTACCACAGGCTGCAGAACTTAATTTTAAAATGGACTACTCCAATATTGTAATCTTACTTACCATCGATTTTCCGCTGTCGCTGGTTAAACGCACGTAATAAACACCTTGTGCAGCATTATCAAAATAAAGTTGTATCGAGCTTCCGGTTCTTACCATGTAGGTAGTTATTAAACGGCCCTGCATATCATAAACCTGTGGTTGCTTTATATTATCGGCCGGGTTGGTATTTTCAATATAAACCATGCCTTTTGCCGGATTTGGATAAACGCGAACGTTGGTCAATACTTCGTCCTGTATGCCATTTATAAACTGCACCGTTCCCGAATCAACATACAAGCAATTGCTTTGGTCGGTTACGGTAACGTAGTAAGTGCCCTGTGCAAGGCCCGAAATGCTATCGGTAGTTGCTCCGTTGCTCCATGCATAGTTAAACGGCGGATTGCCGTAACCCGGCGCCACAATAGCCACCAAAGAGCCATTAGGGCTGCCTGCTAAGGTGCTGGCATACGTGGTAACACCTGCCGGGGCAATATGCTTATAAGTTAAACTCTGAAACCACTGCACTGCATTCAATATAGCATAAGGTGCGCAGGCCTGGTGCTCGTAAGGGCCCATATCAAAAGTATCCACGGTCGTAGCGTGCATTGAGTCAATAAAGTAATTATATGCAACAGTAGTATTTGCATGAGGCACATAATGGTCGCCGGTGCAAAAATATAGGTGCATAGGCGATGTTGGGTTCCAACGGTAAGTATCATTCGAATCCAAAATAATCCTGAAAAAATTGGTGTTGGAATCATTTACAAAAGAATCAACCTGGTAAGGTTGCATAATTTGAACAGGAATGCCTGAATGCGGCATGGCGTTATCAACGGTGCCTTCCGGAGTTACGCCGTTAAACAAGGGCGGCAACGTAGAATCGTAAGGCGCAATCATGATATCACCGGGGTTGGTATACAAATGGTAAACCTCCTGGTATCCGAATATCAGGTAAGGCAAATAGAAAGGTGCCGGGTAAGGTTGGTTGGAGGTGAGCAGGTCGCCCATCACGCCGCCCATATCATATGCGCCCGACATAGGTGCCGAGGCGGTTACGTGCATTACACTATCCAAATAAGGTGTTTGTTGTATTAACTGGTGCGTAGCCATAGTTGAATGTCCGCCCTGACTATAACCTAATAAAAATAACTGGTTGTCGTAAGGTGCTCCCATGGTATCTAATACTTCTTTGCAGGCCCTTATCATATCGATAGTGGCGGTGGCTTCTGTATGCGCATGCTGGTAGGGGTGAAAGCCGGGGCCGGTGCCCATGCCTAAATAATCGGGCGCCATACCATCATAACCCAGTGCGGCACCTATTAAAGGAATAAACCATTCATTTCCCACCAGAAAAGAAACCGATTGATTTTTTTGAAGGATGGTACCATGCTGATAGCTTACAATAGCCGTTTTACAGGGTATACCTACCGGCACACATAAAAGCCCTGAAGCTGTGGTGGCAGAACTATCCCATTTAACCGTATTATAGGTTACCCGGTAAACTTTTACATCGTAGGCTATATTAAAAACGATGGAGGGAATACCCTGGCTGGTAAGTATAGATTTAATTGAGTCTTTAGTAAAATAACCAAGGTAGGTAAGGCTATCGGCAAACTGCGAGTGTGCAAACATTGAACAACATACGAACAGTAGGGTAAAGGTTTTTTTCATGTTTAAGGAAAATGGGTTTAGTTATTTTGGCTCAATAATGATAATGAAGATAATTTATGGTTCTGAGGTATTTACCATTTTTTATGGTAAATCTTTACTGACGTTTATCAGGCAATCAAGTGGTTATAGGATAAGAACATAAAGTGTATTCAATGATTAGCATAAAGAACGGGATTATTGTGGTTTAAAATTCTAACAGCTACAGTGGTTGGGATATATACCCGGGTTATGGGATAGAAAAGATGGGTTTAGCGCAGTCTGAACCGGCATAAACTTTTAAGTTTGTTTAATGGGTTATAAAACCAGCCCCAAAAAATAGTTTATTTGCATAAAAGTAGTTCATGTCAAACACATTTGAAGGAGAAGTGAAGGAAGACTTTGTTGTGCGGTTGAACAGGCTTACCCCTGAAACGAAAGCGCAGTGGGGTAAGATGGACGTTACCCAAATGCTTACCCACATGAACGATGCTTTCCGTATTTCGCTGGGTATGAAACCTGCGGTTGACAAGTCAAATTTTTTCTCACGTTATATTACTTTTCCGGTTGCCGTTTATGTGCTACCTTTCTGGCCTAAAGGCGAGGCTACTGCCGAAGAATTAGACCAGCAAAAAGCTGGTAGTAAACCGCGCGATTTTTATACCGAACTGGAGTTTTTATTGAAGATGACAGATGTGTTTAACGAACGTGAAGAAAATAAGCTAAAGCCCCACCCCATGTTTGGTAAGCTTACCAAACAGCAATGGCGAAACCTGTTTGTAAAACACCTGAATCACCACTTAAAGCAGTTTGGTGTATGATATTGAGGTATAATTGTTTATAGTAAATTTATTAAGAGCCACTTAAAGGCATGAATTTGCCTTTAAAAATATGCTAAATGTTATTTTATGAAGATTGATATACTAGCCATTGGCGCCCATCCTGATGATGTTGAACTGGGTTGTTCAGGCACCTTAATGAAACAAATTGAACTGGGCTATAAGGTGGGGATTATTGACCTGACAAAAGGCGAACTGGGCACCCGGGGAAGTGCTGAAACCCGTGCGCAGGAAGTGGAAGTGTCTACCGCCATTATGGGCGCCAAAGTGCGTGAGAATATGGGATTTGCCGATGGCTTTTTTATGAATGATAAAGAACACCAGATAGAGTTGATAAAAATGATACGCAGGTATCAACCGTCCGTTGTTTTAACCAATGCCAGGCACGACCGGCACCCCGACCATGGCCATGCTGCTCAATTAACTTATGATGCGTGTTTTTTATCCGGCCTCAGTAAAATTGAAACCACATTAAATGGCAAAAAACAAAAGGCCTATCGTCCCGTTGCCGTTTACAATTACATACAGGCACTCCATGCCGAGCCCGATTTTGTAGTAGATATCTCGGCTTATTTTGAACGCAAAATGCAAACCATCCACGCCTTCAAAACGCAATTTTTTAATGGCGAAACAGATTCAACCGAAAACCAGACCTTTATTTCAAGCCCCGGGTTTATGGAGTTTGTAAAAGGCCGCGCCATTCACTTCGGTGTGCCAATAGGGGTCAAATACGCCGAAGCATACACCGTTAACCGTACCATTGGTGTTAACGATATGATGAGTTTGTTGTAAGATTTCTGATGGAGATTTGCAACGGAAAGATTAACATAGATATAGAACGCTGATTTTCATTATGGTCATTATTAATGCATTTGGTAATGATAATAATGAAAATAAGCGTTCTATTATATTTTGTATTTTGCGTTTACAGATACCTCAACCACCAAACATGAAAAATATTTCTTTCCTGTTATTGCTTGCCGCAATTTTATGCATCTCCGCCGGCAATCCTGCTAACGATTACACCGGATTTAAAAAATCAAACGCCACCATTCAGCGCAAATGGGAGAGTACCTACGATAGCATTTTAAAGCCCGCCGGTATTGACGGGTTTATCAAATTTCTTTCCGCACATCCCCACCATGTGGGTTCGGTGTACGACCATAAAAACGCTGAGTTCATACTCTCCAACTTTAAACAATGGGGTTATCAGGCGCGGATTGATACTTTCTATGCTTTATTCCCCACGCCTAAATTACGGGTGCTTGAAACCATTGGCAAACCTCAGTTTAAAGCTGCTTTAAAAGAATCGCCTTTAAAGGAAGATGCCACCAGCGGGCAAACTACTGAACAACTTCCCAGCTATAATGCCTACTCGGCCGATGGCGATGTTACCGCCGAACTGGTGTATGTAAACCGGGGAGTGCCGGCAGATTATGAGGAACTGGACCGCCTGGGTGTAAGCGTAAAAGGGAAAATAGTAATTGCAAAATACGGCGGCTCATGGCGCGGAATTAAACCGCGGCTTGCGCAGGAACACGGCGCTATTGGCTGCATCATTTACTCCGACCCGAAAGATGATGGCTATTACCAGGGCGAGGTATATCCTAAGGGCCCTTTCAAAAACGAAACCGGCGTACAGCGCGGTTCGGTCATGGATATTCCCCTTTACCCCGGCGACCCTTTGACACCTGATTATGGCGATACAAAAGATGCTAAACGGATTGAACGGAAAGATGCGCCTAACCTTTTAAAAATACCGGTATTACCCATTTCTTATAAAGATGCCGAACCCTTTCTGCGCGGCCTTGGTGGGCAGGTGGTGCCTGAAAACTGGAGAGGTGGACTGCCTTTAACTTACCACACCGGCCCCGGCCCCGTAATTGCCCATTTGAAACTTGAATTTAACTGGGATGTAGTGCCGCTATATGATGTAATAGCCGTAATGAAAGGCAGCCGCAATCCCGACCAATGGGTAATTCGCGGCAATCATTACGACGCCTGGGTAAACGGCGCTTACGACCCCATCAGCGGGCAGGCAACCCTGCTTGCCGAGGCGCAAGCTGTTGGCCAGTTGGTAAAACAAGGCATGCAGCTAAACCGCACCATAGTTTATTGCGCATGGGACGGAGAGGAGGAAGGCTTGTTAGGCAGCACCGAATGGGTGGAAGCCAATGCTGCCGAGTTGCAGCAGAAGGCCGTTATTTACATTAACTCTGACGAAAACGGCCGCGGATTTTTAGGTATCGGTGGCTCGCATGTTTTGCAAAAGCTGGCTAACGAAGTGGCCTCAGATGTAAACGACCCCGAAACCAACGTAAGCATACTGGAGCGAAAAAAAGCGGCTGAGGTTATGGGTGCCAGTGGCAAAGAACAAAAAGAATTAATGGACCAGCACGGTATTAAAATTGATGCCCTCGGCTCCGGTTCCGACTTTTCACCTTTTCTGCAACACATCGGTATCGCCACTTTAGACCTTGGCTTTGGAGGGGAAGATAACGGTGGCGAGTATCACTCCATTTACGACTCATATGATATGTTTAACCGGTTTAAAGACCCCGGCAATAAATACGGTGTGGTAATGGCTAAAACTGCAGGCCGCCTTACTTTACGCATGGCCAATGCCGACGTTATTCCTTTTAAGTTTAACGACCTCTATTCCACCATAAACGACTACGCCACCGGCATTATGCACGACCTGGATGATACGCGCAGCAAAACCGAATTCGATAACCGGTTAATTAAGCAAAAATACTACACCCTCGCCGCCGACCCAACAAAAACCAATAACCCACCCCTGCCCAAAGATGAAGTTCCATATCTCGATTTCTCCACCTTGCAAAACGCACTTGCCGTTTTAAAAAACAGCAGCCACCAATACGAAATGCTCGCAAACTCAGCCCCTCAAAAGCCCGATTCAATCTTAAATAAGCTCAACACCTTACTGGCCCATAGCGAGCAACAACTATTATCAGCCCAGGGCCTCCCCATCCGCCCCTGGTATAAACACGCCATTTACGCCCCCGGCTACTACACCGGCTATGGCGTAAAAACCCTCCCCGGTTTAAGAGAAGCCATCGAAAACAGAGATTGGAAACTGGCCCAGATACAGGAAGTTATTATTGCCAATGTAATAACCGGTTATGCTGCTGCTATTGATGAGGCAGTGAAGATTTTGAAGGGAGGGTGATGGAATGAATTGCATTTGTTTCTTAAAATAGCTCCGCGTTTCAACGCGGAGAAAGCTCCGACAATCTCTTTGGCTTCAGCCTAAACGGCATTTAACGCATTTCGGCTAAAGCCAGATCTCTTTAAACTCAAACTCCGCGTTAAAACGCGGAGCTATGATTTGGTAAATACCCAATTCAGATACCAAAATCCCGATTATAACCCCTTTTCCTACCAATAACTTAACCACCTTTGCACCATAACTTAAAACGGAAAAAATTAAATGGAGCAAATTGTAAAGTCGTCAGATATAGTAGGCATATGGGAAGCAAAAAACAAAACTAAAATAGAAGTGTTTAAAGCAGGCATTGAATACCAATCCCGGCTTTTGTATGCCGTAAAGGCCATGGAAAAAGATGGCACAACCTTTAAAAAAGATGAGCATAACCCCGACCTGGCACTACGATCACGCTCATTACAAAACACCGTTTATATAACCGGCATGGTGTGGGATGAAGAAAAATGGACCGGCGGCCATCTATACTACAGCCCTTCAGGTGCCAGCTATAAATGCCATTGCAAAATAAAGGAAGGCAAACTACATGTACGCAATTACATACTTAGCCCGTTATTCGGGTCTACGCTGGTTTTTACCAGGGTGCATTGATTACTAATTCATATGCCAGGGCTCTATGGAATGTGAATTCCGGGGCCTGCTAATTATTCTCTTTGGTGCATCCATTAAACTGCTCTATCAGTAAATTCAACTTTAAAGACTTTGCCTTCTTGTCATTTAGCTTGCTTGTAACTTCAGTACAGCTCCTGAAAATTTCTAAGCAGGCATTTTTCGAAATTGAATTCAGGTAGTAGTCATCGTCTATTTGCACCAGCGTTAACTCATGATTATAGTAAACATAATACTGTTCGGTTAGCCTTTCGTCGGAAAGTGCAATGATGCCTGCATGGTTATTTGGGTCAATAAATATTGAACCAGCTTTGGCAGGCTTTTCTGTGTATAAAAGCTTGCAGCGGCCCTCGGTTATTACCCTGTAAACTTTATACCTGCCAGGATAGGCAGCATTTGTATTCATAATTAAATAGTGGTTGCTTCCGCTCGGTCTATTGGGTATACTTATTTCGGTCAATGTCTTTAAGTCCAGCTTAATTTCCGTTCCGTTCTCTTGCCTTATTAACATCTGCTCATCAGTTAACATACTGCCCTCTGCGCTATAATCTTTACGGTATCTTATCTGTGCTTTGCTGGAATCGCCATTACTATTTATAAGAATGCAATCCTCCCACTTGCTGTGCAAAGCCGGTAATGCAGTCCTCGCTGTAACTGTAATAAGTGATGCAAACAACAATATAAGTGGCAGGCCTTTCATATCGTAAATATACAAATTATGAATGCATTCCCTAACGTAAGAACGCCGAAAGTATTTAATACATTTCCCTCTCTATCGCTTGCGATGGAGAGGGTGGTCGCACGAAGTGTCGACCGGGAGAGGCCTGTATTACTTCTCCCCCGGCCTATAAATCCTCTCCGCATGCTTATACGCCCACTCCTTACTCAAACTTTCCTCTTTGGTTTGGTGGTTAATATATAGCTGCATTTGGTCGGTGTAATGTTTAGCGCCCGGTTTGTTACTGGTGCCGTAAGGCGAAACAGTGCGGAATTGCGGGCCGGCCCTGGTAAACTTAGCCAGTAAAATAAACGACTCCCCCATCCAGACGCGTATGCGGCCCTTGCCGTAATCTTTACCGTATTTGGCATCCCACATATCAGGGCCGCCATCGGTAGGCAGGTCAACATTGCCGCGTTGGTGGCGCTGGTATTCGCCGAGGGGGATGTTCAGTGAACCAAAATCTGCAAGCATCTCTTTCTTAACTTCCTGAATCGCCTTTACAAAGAATTCAAACTTGGCTTTCTTATCGGTCACAAATTTTGCTTCCATCTCGCCATTGCTATGGTTGTAGATATAATACAGCACCTTATAAGTAAGGGTCGCGTTCATGTTGTCTGCATCGCCGCGCTTATTCCAGCCTTTAATTATTTTAATGGCATCGGCAATGTCGGGATGCTCTTCCTCTTTCAATTCAACAATATCAAATGCCTGAAACTTTTTAAAGAATAAGGCATGCTCGGGATATTGCCGGTCGTATTTTATTTTCAAAAAATCATCCCAGCTAACCTTGTTGTATTTGGCAATATTTTCTTCAAACCGCAGCCCCCTGTTAGTCATAGTAGTATCGTGGTTCATGGTAGCGTCAATAGTTGAAGGCTTCACATTATCTCTGTTGCACGTGGCCCTGAAGCACGTATTGTTCGCATTAAAAATGTACCCGCAATCAGGATTCAGTACTTGTGGAATGGCCGACTCAGGAAAGAAATCATTCCACAAAGTTTTTTCGGTGTTGCCGGGCAAAGTGCCGGTCCAGTTATAGCCCGGCAATCGTTTGGGGAAAGCTCCGTTACTGATAAAAAAGATAGTATCATTCTTATCAGCATAAGTGATGTTCTGGTTAATGATGCCCTGCATATCCAACGCCTGGCGGAACTCGGTAAAATTACGGGCCTTATCCATCCGGTACCATTGCTCAGGCGCTTTAATGGTCATGTTGGAAGCCAGGCGTACGGCAAATATTCCCTTCTTATTAATTACCGTCGCCCCGAATTTGCTCCACCATATTTTTTTATGAATGGTAAGCACAAACTTGTGTTTATCGGGGTGCTTCGCCAGGTTGACTGAAAGCTTCGCCCGGTTAATTTCAAGTGGGTAAGAAACCCCCTCAACTAAATAGTGGTTCTTCTTTTTAGGGTCCAGTTCAAGCTGGTAAATATCAATGGCATCAAAGCCGTTGGTGGTATGTGCCCAACCCAGGTTTTCATTCACCCCATGAAAAATAGTTACGCCTCCATGAAAAGTTGAACCATACATGTTCAACCCTTCTTCACTTTGCAGATGGGCTTCGTACCAGCTTAACGGGCCTTCCATGGGCTGGTGCGAGTTTACATCCAGGTATACATTTCCATCAGCAGTAATTTTCGAGTTCATGGCCATCGCATTGCTGCCGCGGCCTTTTTCAACAAAAGAAGCGGTTGCAACAGTGCCGCTTACCATATCGTTTAAAGCGCCGTCAATACCTGTCATTAACGCCATAGATAACATGTAGCCGGCAATGAAATCCTTGGGGCCCACCGGCATCGCTTTTTTTACCAGCACCTCATCGGGGTGCAACTGTGCATACCGGTTGCCTGCATCTGCAGCAGCCTGCAATATCTTTTTAAATTCAGGCGACACATCCTTATCGTAATGCTCATCAATTATTTTACGGATGCGCAATAGCTGAACTGCATAATCAATTTTTGCCCCCTCAATGCCCATGTGAGTGGCCAACATACTCTTAGCCAGCAACAGGCCCCATTGCACGGTATTGAAATCATCCTCGCACTCCGCCCAAACAAGGCCATAAGTGCAATCAGCATCTGTTTTTCCGAAAATGTGCGGCACGCCAAAACTATCGCGCACAATTTCAACATTATACTTATTGGTAGTTTGAGAAAACAGAACAAAACAGGCCATAAAGCCTAAAGAGGTGAGGAGCAGTTTTTTCATGAAAAAGAAAAGGTGGTTTGGGTTTTATAAGGCGCAATGAAAGTAAAGTAATCTGTGATGATTTGAAAAAATGACTATCCGCATGATTACTTAAATACATTAACGGCTAAAGCCTTTCCTTCTTTTCCTAACCCCCGACTTAAAAGTCGGGGCAATATGTTGCCCCACTCTTCAGAGTGGGGGTTATTAAATAAAAAAATTTGGCTTTAGCCATTAATTAGGTAAACAAGCGGATAGTCATTTTTGAAAACCGGCTTTATATCGTAAGAACCCTTTAATTTTCCCTCGCTTTCCCACACCTGTTAAACTCCGCCACCAACTCTGTTACGCTTAAAGGCCTTGCGTTTTTTTCGCCCAGCTTTTTCGCCACCTCCGCGCAGGATTTAAAAAAGGCGATACAATCTTTTCCTGAAACAGGTTTTAGGTTAAGCGCTTCATCCACCTGCACCTGCATTAACCCCTTATTATAATAAAGATAATATTCATCCGATTCCTTTTGGTTGAGCGTGCTGATAGTTTGTCCATGATGAGAAATATTGATAGTCATATTTCCTGCGTTGCCGGGCATTTGGGTATATAACAATTTGCAGGGGACTTCAGTTATTACCCTGTAAATATGAAATTGCCCGGGACAACTGTGGTTACAGTTCAGCACCAGGTAATGGTTGTTATTGGCTGTCCTGCCGGGTATTAGCATCTCGTTTATATTACTAATGGCTGTTATCACCTCTTTACCATCCGTGCGGCGGATTATTATTTCCTGTCCCGGCAACAAACAACCCAGGGCGCTAAAATCTTTTTTGTTCTTCAACTTCGCGGTTACTGCATCACCCGTTTTGGTGATAAGGATGCAATCTATCCATGCCGGGTTTTGTGTTTGTTGTGCAGGCCTTTGCGCCTTTAGTAACAAGGCCGTAAACAAAACAAAAAGAAATACACCCCCGGCATTTTTCATATTGTGTAAATATTAACGGCAGGGCTGGTTCAGTTACTGCGGCTGATAATCTGTAATTAAACCTTCGGCCTTTTTTCTCATTTCAACCGGCATAACCGCAGCGCGGCGCAACTGGCTGTCTATATGCACACCGTTAAGCCAGGTAATAGCCGCAACTTCGCCTGTGTCAGAATTAATCATTTCGTGAAAAAAGCGGATTGTTTTTTCTTTAACCTCATGCAGCCCCGAACGAACATGCACCAAATTACCGGGCAGTAATTCCTTGCGGTAAACAATGCGTTGCCCGGCAGCCACCATGCCTTTGTTTTCGCTTTTCATATACTGTTGCGTAGCGCCGAAAAGACTTACCAGGTTCCAGGTGGCCTCATCAAATTTGCCCACGTACCACATTACATTCATGTGCCCCATGTGGTCGCAATGCCATTGAATAAGCTACCTGAAAAACAGGAACATCTTGCAGAGGCAATACAATTCAGAAATTTGAACAAAGATGTTTAGGCAATGTAATTTCAAAAGCAATCGTATTCTTACATAAGCGAATAAACCTAAAGGCTATTAACCATCAATTTCTTTCTGAAACCAAGTTAAATAATTTTCCAATTGCGAAACAAGATAGTAGGGTATATTCAAAAGTTTATACTTTTTACCTGTTCCGGTAATCACATTGGTAATTTGTAACTCGCCTGCATAAAAACGGATAGCCATACTATGCGGTGCATTTTCCATAAACAAATGAAGAGACTTTAGTTTTCCTTCGGTGCCTGATTTTACTTCTATCGGAATAAGTTTGCTGTTCCAAGAGTATATATAATCTACTTCGGCCGTGGAAGTTTTCTTTTCGCGCACCCAGAATTGTAGCGTACTTAGCGCGTCGAAGTTGCTGGCAAGTAATTCCTGCCCAACCAAATGTTCTATCATCGTGCCCTGATATACATTATTCAAATCGGTACTGCTTAAAATTTCTTTCTGAATGCCCGCAAAATAATTGAGCATACCGGTATCGAGTACGTGCAAGCGGGGAGATTTTTTAAGGTCAGGTAACACTGGCAGAGTAAAACCTGTAACGGGATGAATTAAATAAATGAGCAGCGCTTTCTGTAATGTACGCAATGCCTCTCCCATTTCACGCGAGCCATAGTTAGAATTTCCAAACCCCTGGTATTTGATGCGTTTGCCAGCTTGCGCGAAAGAGGCCCTTATGGCATGTCGAATAAGTTGTAACTGAGTATTATTTGCAGCGTATTTTTCCGCATCTTCTATATACGAAGTAATCAGTGAATCATGAATGGCTGAAAGCGAAGTTAAATCACGATTTTCCGCATAATTTCTTACTATCTCAGGCATACCGCCTATCAATGCATAAGTGTGAAACAATTGCAATAATTTGGTGTGAGCAAAATTTGCGATGGGTATTTTTTGCAATTGTTAAAGAGCGGCTGTTTCGCCAATAGCCTGCAAAAACTCGGGGAATGAAACAGGCCTGAGGACTTTATATTCTACCCGGCCAACAGGAAAGCTGATGTTTTTGCCAAAAAGTGTTTCAAGCATGCTTCCCGCAGCAATCACAGCTATTTTGGGTTCTTGCTCATAAAAATAGCGCAGCAAATTAATAGCTTCGGGATGCTCCTGTATTTCATCAATAAAAATCAGCGTATCGGCTTTTTGGGTAAGACTTTTGTTCTTTAAAAAAAATAGACTTTGCAACAGGGTATCCATGTCTGTAAACCGCTCAAAAGGAGCGCGATCAGCAGATAATTCAAGATTGAGGTAAATGTATTGGCTGAATTTCACCGCGAACTGATTGACGGCTGTAGTTTTACCAACCTGTCTTGCACCCCGCAACACCAAAGGTTTGCGTTGAGGTTTCGCCAGCCATTTTTCAAATTCAAATATGATTAAACGCCCAAACATTGCACAAAGTTAGGGTATTTTTTTGTATTTTATGTAGTAAAGTAAGGGTGTTCGACCGAATACCTCCCATGTTAGATAATCCTTTCTTCCATCACCCCTTTCCACAAGACGAATCCTTTTTTAGGGTCAGAATAATCATGAACAATTCTGGAGAAGTTTTCAGGATTCGAATCCAAATAAGCTTGTCGTCCTTCGCTTCTCAATTGAACAATGGCTTGATCAATTATTTGTAGGTTTTCATGAAATACATCTGCATGCTTGTCTAAATGCCAGATGTAAGTAGCTTCTTCGGTATCCAGAGTCTCAAGGACTATGTGATATTGTTTTTCGCCGGTAATAACAAATACGAATGAAAATGGTGTAAGTGTAAATCGTATCCTCAAAACATTTTCATCATGCTTTTGAGCCAAATATTTTAACTGATGAAAATGCTTTACGCTCTTCCACTTTAATAGGTCGTCAAGAAAACCCTGTTCAGATTTATACAGGGGCATCGCATTTTGAGAAGGATTTATACACCCGTTAAGATCAAGAATCCCTTTCGCCCCATTAATACTTTTTCTACCCAGAACATCTTTAGCTATAAAGCTAAATTTCATGCCTTCAATAACTTCATGGTTTAGCCGCTCTAAATCGAATGAGGTTGCATTTTTTGAAATCAAATTCCCATTCTGAATTTCCAAACGGATGCCTACTTTTACTTTTTTTGATTTCAAAGCTTTTGCGAAATAAGGTTTCAAAACCGCGAATTCCGGCCTAATATCTTCATTGGCAATCTCGAATATTATTTGCTGATATAACTGTTGTGGAAAATAACTGAATCTGATAAAGCCGTAACCAAATTCGAGCATACTAACGGGAATTTTAATTGTTTCTTCAACTATTTCTTTTGGCTCAACGTCTTGTTCTTTTCCGACTGCTTGGCCGGGGGCGTTTATAATACCCGGAACGCGATTTTTGATTATGACGCATTTTAAAAATTTATCCGTATCAAGTGACCTGAAGCGAATTGTTTTAACGTCCATAAATTGCAGAGGACTTGGACTGTCTTTTATGTCTTTATAGGCGTAGTCCACCACCTCACAGAAAAGCAGTTTCTTTTCCTCATCAAATTTTAATACCCTAACCAGCCACCGAACGTCTTGCCGGAATTCCTGGACGGAATCGGGCAATTCCAAAGCGCTTAACTCAAGTATTTCCTGGCCTCCGGCCATTTCTACGGTATCTATGTGAAAGGTTAGCAACAACTCCTGGTTTTCTTTGAGAGTACCTTTCTTTCTTAATTTGTTATAATATTTATTTCGTTGCAGGAATAATTTGTCAAGATAATCTATTCCTGAATCCCTGTAATCATAAATGACAGGAGCAAATTCTCCTCTTTGTACTCTGCCCATATATTGAATTAGTTTCCCTTCGAAGGAAAATGGGTATACGAGGAACAGACAATCAATTGAATGCAAATCTGAACCTTCGCCAAACAATTGGCCGGTAGTAATGAGAACATCAAAATCGCCTTCATGTAATAATTTCCATTTTTGTTTCCGCTCCACCTCTTTGTCTTCTCCACTGAGTGTTAGGATTTCAAAAGAATGCTTCAAATATTGGTGCAATACTGCGGTATGCTCTTTTCGTTCCGTTATAACTATAGCTTTTCGACCAGCACCTATTTCTCTCTCAATATCTGATAGTATAAGACTGTTGCGCGAAGAATCATGTACCAATATTTTTAAAAGAGTTTCAGCCTTATCAGTTTTGGAATTAAAAGGCGCGGTGAATTTGGTATCACGGATAATTATTGTTGGTTCTTTATTTTGATGTGCAGATTGGGAGTTTATTTCTGCAATTACATTGCCTAAATATGCAAAGAGCAATTTTTCATCGTTGTGCCGCCTGAATGGCGTAGCGGTCAAGCCATACAGATAATAGCTATGAAAGCGCTCAATACAATCACGATAGGTTTCAGCCGGAATATGATGACACTCATCAACAATGATTAGGCCAAAGGCTTCTTTTAATTTATCCAATTCTCTGTTCACAGCAACGCCGGATAAACTTTGCATCATAGCAATAGTTATCTTTTTACCAATCCTGGTTTCAGACTGCCCGATAGTCCCTATTTCATGCTTTGGAATTTTAAGAAATGACTGAATTCTGTCTTTCCATTGTTCAGCAAGTTGCTTTCGATGAACGATAATGAGAGCAGGTTGCTGTTTTTCGGCAATGACTGAAAGGCCGATGATTGTTTTTCCCGAACCCGGCGGAGCAGAAATAATTCCAATGTCTTTTCTGCGTGTTGCTTCCACAGCCGTTATCTGAAAGTCCTTTAACTGAATTGCAGTTATGAAGGAAACAGATGGAACCTTTTTTCGTTCATCCTGAAAATCGAATTCAATATTTTGTTCCTTACAAAACCGGAGAATTTTTCCGGCCATTCCTCTTGGCACGGTAATATTATTTGGCGTTTCCTCAACTAACTTAAAGTATGCCGGGGTTCCAAAGGTATTTTGCCCCGCCTTCTTTTTGGCCATGAATTCGCTGCTGAGAAAATTGAGTTGTTCTTTCAGGAAATTTATTAGCAGCAGCGGCATGTGAGACCGTGAAATATGAATTTCATTATTAAGGGTGATGTGTAGTTTTTTGTAAGAGTGCCCGGGTGTAACTGGTTGAGGGTTTCCGCCTGAAATCATCAGGTAAGCCCTATCCAATTGTTCCTCTGACATTTTGCTAATGTCTTTGAGGAACTCCCATTGTCGTTCTATCGGCCGTAATGACTTTGTATCAATAAAACAGTTATTGCCTTGTTCCCATGTCTTATTATGCAGTGGCAATGCAATCAGATTTCCAAGACCTTTGCCAGAGAGAAAATCCTGGTTGGGAAAAAGACGGTCAAAACTTGTTTTTTTGGATTCAGAGTTAATCCCGATTCGTTCAAGCAAGCCGTGGGCAATTTTTCTGCTTTTGATTGCGGGATAAGGTTTCTCGAAAAAAATCCAAACGTGCGCACCTTTACCTGAACGGGAACGCTCCAAATAAGCAGACAGATTAAATTCCCGGCATTGTTCAGTAAATCTTTCGCTTTCTTCCCGCCAATTTTGTTCATCAAAATCAGCCGCAATAAACCACGAGGTATTATCGTGAAGCATTGGATATATTCCAATGAAATGTTCGCCACGCAAGTGTTTGAGAATTTGTTCATCAGACAATGGTTGAAATGTCTTTTGTGCAAAGCTTTGAAACGTGCCTCCATTCGCCTTATGCATTCTGTATGCGTCCCAATCAACATCATAAGCGGGCATATAACCGCTTTTACCATCCTTCTCCCAGCGAACAGCGAATACTACCTTTGAAAAGTGATTTATAAATTTTGAAATGTTCGTTTGAAACTGGAGTGGACATAATGCAAAGACTGTTTTCGTACTCCTAAAATAATCTTATCCCGCAGATTTGAACAATGTACAGCAGGTAAGAAACTCCTGTAACACCCAAAGTCCAAAGGAAGTTTTAGGCCAATGTAAGACACCCGATTTCGTGCGTTAATGCAAAATGAATCTTTTGCCTTCCGCGAACCCGCTCCTTTTTCCGCTCAAGCGCCGCTCATGGCTTGTTGGCTTTTAGAGGGAAACAGATAGGAATATATATAAAAAGGACTGCCTAATGTCTTATGCAGTCCTTGGTGCAATTTGTTTAGTGGAACGTCTCTTTGGTTTCAGGCATTCGGGATGATACCCCAAAAATTCAATGATTTTTTCTCTGTGTTTCGGCAACGGATTCGCAATCATACCCCATTCCCATTTTCTGTAGGTTGAGAATTCAACGCCCAACAGTTCCGCAGCTTTAGGTTGCGATAGTTTCAATTCCAATCGCCTGTTACGGATGTGATTACCAAAGGTTTGCGGGTTCTCAATATACCCCACCAACGCCGGATGTTTGATGGAAACATCCAGTTGGGAAAAAGGGAACATCGCCCCAGGGATATACAATACCGCGATAGGTTATTTCAAGTGCGTCCATATCTTGCTTCTCATATCTCACTTCTAAAATCTATTCCTAAACATCAAACTCATTCTTATACCCAGCAATCCGTATTTCGCGCACGCTGTTTTCTACTTTCTCACGCAGTTGTATCTTCATTTCGGCCAGTTTATCTGAAACCACTTTGTTTGATGTGCCTATAATCTGTGCAGCAAGTATGCCTGCGTTTTTAGCCCCGTTTAAAGCAACAGTTGCAACAGGCACCCCGCCCGGCATTTGCAGAATAGATAAAACCGAATCCCACCCATCAATTGAGTTGCTTGATTTGATAGGCACCCCAATAACCGGGAGCGTGGTAACGGCCGCAACCATACCGGGTAAATGGGCTGCACCACCTGCGCCGGCTACTATTACTTTAAGGCCGCGCTCTTTGGCAGTAAGGGCGTAATCCATCATCCTTTGCGGGGTACGGTGGGCCGATACCACTGTCAATTCAAATTCTATACCCAGCTGGTTAAGTATTTCGGCTGCTTCCTGCATTATCTTCAGGTCGCTTTCGCTTCCCATAATAATTCCTACCTGTGGTTGGCTCATGGTATTTTTTTGTGGTGCAAATTTAAGATTCGCGGCCAACACTCCGATATTTATTTAAAAAAATGAGTATAGCCACAAAGACACGAAGGCACTAAAAAATATCTCTCTGAATTCCTTTGCATTTTACTCCGTGCGAAATGCATTTTGTAACTAACTCCTAACTACAAATACCTCTCCTTCAATACCTGCAGGTGGTGCAACTCGTGCCCCGAAATAGCAAAGCCCAGCGCCCTCACACTTATTTCCTTACCATTGGCAATACCCATTCTAAGCGACATTTCATCAGTAATGCCTTCAAAAAACAGGATAGTGCTTTTATGCAGATATTGGTATTCCTCTACCAACAGTTCCATGCTTCTGTTAACCGCGTTTGATTCAGGTGCGTACTCTTTTTCGTCAAAGCCGGGTAAAGCATTTTTGTCTTTACGGGCAATCGTTAGCGCACGGTAAACAAATATGCGTTCGCAGTCTATTAAATGGGCAACTACCTCCTTAATGGTCCATTTGCCTTCGGCATAACGGTAGTTATGTTTTTCTTCGGGTAGCGATTTCAAAAATGTCAGTACCTCCTGCCCGCTGTGTTTCAGTGCCTCTGGCAGGTTATTATGGCTAACCTTGCTTATGTAGGTTTCAAAATGCATGTAATACTCGGTTGGTTGCGGTTTTGTAATGGCCATGGTAATAATTTAAAGGCTAATTTACAAATACCCGGCATTTGATGTTGAATGAGTGAAATGGCCCCTTAGAAACTGTTTTGAAATAGTTCAGAATTGTGCGTATGCTTAGATTCTCAGCCCCTCCCGTCCCCTAAAGGGGATGCCAGAGTTAAAGGCAAAATACACCCATAACAATAAGTTTAAACGATTTTAAAACAGTCCCTTACTCCGTGGATAAATAATATTAGGCAAGCTCATCTTTCGGGCTTAAATTCATTCAATGAAAAGATGGTACTTCATTATTTTATTATGTTGGTTAGTTAGTTTTAACCCACACTTAACAGCAGGTAACGGCAGTTTAAAAATAACGCCTGTGGTCCTTGCTACTGGTAAAAGTGAAGTATTTGCAGGTACCTGGAAAGGGAATGAGCAATGCCAGGCAGTAAGCGCCCCGGTTGCCATTTTAGTAATTACCACTGATGGCCCCAACCAGGTTTTTATAACCGGCATGTACAGCTTGCAGGGAAAAGTAAGGGGAGTGGTTAAAGGCAATACCATTACAATACCGCGCCAGACGGTAGATGACCCTAAATTTAAAAATGTAGCGGTAGAGGGAAGCCTTACCATTGGTTCAAACTATAAAGCTCTTACCGGCGTTCTTGCGGTGCTTAATAACGATACGCGCGATGCCTGCACTGTCAATTACCACCGGTAAACAGGGAGCATACCAAGTTGTCGCATTCCCAACGGCCGACCCCTTCCGTCCCCGAAACGGGGAAACCAAAGCCAAATGCAAATACAAGCTGTCGTTATGTGGCGGTTGGTTGTTTTGCCCTGGTTTCCCCGTTTCGGGGACGGAAGGGGTCGAGTCCGGTGCAATCAAAGAGATTTTTACCTGCTCGACAATTTGGTATGCACCGGTAAACATCGGGTCTCATCACTTTTATGTACTTTTGGCCATGCCCAATAAAACCGGTTTAGTTTTTTTAAGTGTTGTTTTTGTTGCCTGTCTTGCGTTGTTTTCCTCATCATGTAAAAAGGTACCTCCGCCGCCCTGGCTTAGCCTTAATTTTGCGGGCACCTTTAGCGGTAATGATGTTTGCCTGCTATCAGCCACACAGCCCGATAGTATAACTGTTGTAGCTACAGGTGCAACAGAGGTTAATATTACCAACCTGTATGGCCCGGGAAAAGTGTTTTACGGAAACGTTAGCAACGACAGCTGCTACATAGTACCCCAGGTATATAATAATGGCACCGGCAACGCCATTATGCAGGGCAATTTTGTAATGACGGGCGATACCATTAACCTGTTTATTATAGTATCTACCTTCGGGCAGGAAGATAAATGCACCGCAGTTTTGGTGAAGAATAAATAATGGCTACTGAATTTTCTCCTTTGTTTTTTTCCAGTCTGTTTCAAGTTTTTTCATTTTCACTGCAAGGCCGGCAGCCCTTTCAGGCATTTGTTTCAGCCCATCAACCAATTCCCCCAACTCAGGTATCAGTTCATTATAGTATTTTTCAGCATCGGCGATATTCCAGTCCGGTTGGCTCAATTTAAGGTCCAGCATGCGGTTCATAAACTTGTCGCTTCGTTCAAGCAGGCTCTTTAAGTCGGCAAAAAGTTTATTGGCCATTAGCGTAAAATCATCAAAATGGTTCATGTATAGCACCAGGTTTTGATAGGCCAACGGCCCCCCTTTGTCGCTTTCCTCGTGCGATATTTTTTGCACAATCCGGTTTAGTTCTGGTTCGGTGTGTTCAACAAACCTTTTGGCCATGGGGTAAAACTCGCGCGTTAGCGAATGAACGCTGGTATACGCTTCTGTAAAATCATGGTATAGCGAATTATAGTTTTTGGAAGTGGGGTGGGGGGTAATCATAATAACTGGTTTTATATCTTTTAGCGCAACTGAAGGGCAAAAGTTCCAATTTTAAGCGCGTAACATACACTGCATAATTTGTTACGCTAACAGGTTAGGTGTAGCTTAGCGCCTGAAAACTATTTTGCGGTTTCATTTACAAACTGCTGGTCGTATGAAAAGCTTTGTAACATGTATTTTTATTTTTTGCTCACTGGGCCTGGTAAGCGCATTTATATCCGGTAAATCAACCGGTGGGCATACAACATCTGCGGCAGAATACAGCGATACGATTCCTCAAAGGAACCCGCGCGGAAACGGACGAAGAATAAACCCTTATCCCATACTGTTGCAAAAATTCTTTACCCGCACCTGGAACGGCTTTACAGTTTGCAAAGGCGATACCAGCAAGGTGCCCTCTGTGCTTACAATCACCAGCAAAGACCCGGTAGACGTTTATGTTTCAGGGCTGATTCATCAAAACAGCAAAGTAGTGGCTGCAATACGCGGGTATATGGTTATTATCCGGCCCCAGAAAATACACTCGCCTAAAGGTGAGCACCTTGTTGAGGGCGACTTTATTTTATCAAACGATTTTAATTCGTTAACAGGAAAGTATACCAGCAAACTGAAAGGTAAAACCGATACTTGTATTGCGGTATATCGTGCCCAACAATAAACCTATCCTTCTTTTTCCAGCTTTATTTTTTGATATGCTTCCTGTATTTGCTGAAATTTGCGGCCTAGTTTTTTCTTTTCTTCTTCGCTGGCGTCTTTGTTGCGGTCAGGGTGGTATTTTAGTACCAGCCTGCGGTAGGTGGTCCTTATTTCCGGATAACTCATTTCTACGGTTACACCCAGTATTTCGTAAGCATCCTGAACGTAATTGATATTCTCCAGTTTTATTTTTCTATACTCTACATCATTTACATTCAGGTAACCGGCTATGCGGAAAATGAAATAGTTTTTGCGCTCAGTAATTTCGCCATCGCAGGTAGCCAGGTCTACTAAAAACCGTACTACCTGTACCTTGGTGTTAAGTTGCGTATACATGCGTACCTGCCCGCAGGCAGCGTTTAAATCATACTCTTTTTGCAGGCAATATTGGAATAAGCGGGAACGCTCATCGGCATAGGCTTCGTCAAAATGAGTGTTCAGAAACTTTTCGGTAAAAGCTACTTCTGCGGCCGATATGTGCCCATCCAGTTTTATCAGATGAGAGGCTATTACCATCAGGTTAACTTCAAACTCCGAGACCCCTTTAATGGGTTCGCTTTTTTTATTTTTTGTATCGCCCTGCATCATAGTGCCGGCAAAGAAACCCAGCAACCCGCCAATGGGATTACCGGTTAGCATCCAACCCAGACTTGCACCCAGCCATTTTTCGTACTTAGCCATTTACCGCTTGTTTGTAATGTAGTTTGCCTTTAACTACATAGTAAAAAAGAACAGCCCCTGCCAGTATAAACGGTAAATTAAGTGCCTGTGTTTTGCTGATAGCACCGCCCAAAACCATTTCGCCATCCGGCACCTTAAAAAACTCTAACAAAAACCGCACACTGAATACCAGCAACAAAAACACCATAGTATAAATGCCGGGTTTCGAGTCTTTATACTTTTTAAACAGGTAAAGCATTAAAAACTGAATTAAAAGATAAGCAACGCTTTCGTATAAAACCACCGGATGCCTCGGCACATTATCAACCTGCTTAAAAATAAAACCCCAGGGCATTTCAGTGGGTTTACCGTAAAGTTCCGAATTCATCAGGTTGCCAAATCGGATAAATGAAGCCAGCAGCGGAACTACGATAATACCATGGTCAAGCGTCCATAAAAAAGTAAACCCTTTGTTTCTTCTGCAGAAAATATAAAGCCCTAAAAGCCCGCCAACAACCCCTCCGTGGCTTGCCAGGCCACCCTTCCATACTTCAAGTATTTCAAGCGGATTGTGCATGTAATAACCGAAGTTGTACAGAAAAACATGCGCCAGCCGTGAGCCTATCAGCCCAAATACAAATATGTATTGAATAATGATGGTAACTTTCTCTTCGTCCTTTCCGCTCTTCCTGAACACCCAGCTACCTAAAAAGAAGCAGGAGAGGAGCGAAAGCCCCCACAGGATACCATACCATTTAGGTGAGTAACCGGCAGTACTAAAAACATTAGGGTCCGGGTCCCAGTTAATAAAAAGCAGGTGATGGAGCATATTGGCGCAAATATGAAATACTAATTGCTAAAAGCGAAACGAAATGTGAGGCCTCTCCCAAACTCTCTCCAAAGGAGAGGGCTTTAAGTCCTTCGCCTTCGGAGAAGGTTTTGGGATGTTGGGAAGATTCAAAATGCATCTACGCAAACCCTCTCACTCCCGAAACGGGAAAACCGCCTCGCCTTTTGGGTCTGCCTTTCTGCCTTGGTTTCCCCGTTTCGGGGACGGAAGGGGTGGAGACTTTGGCCGTAACCGCAAACCTAAGTTTTTCCGGTCATCTGTGAAGAAGGATTTAGGATGAGGAGGCTGTTTTAAATAAAAAATCCCCCGAAAGCGGAGGATTTTTTATTCTTAAATGAAAGTTGATTATCGTAAAATCTCCAGTTTACCGTAGTTCAGGTTTCCAGAGGTAACGTCTCTTAACTGGTAAGTATATAGGCCATCAGTCAGGTGGTTTAAAAGCACCGTGCTCTTTTCGCCGGCTATGGTTTGTTGTTCAACCATTTTGCCGTCCAGGCTGTAAATGGTAAGCATAAATTTGCCATCGGCCTGGTTGGTTTCAATAGTTAACTGGTTGCTGGCAGGGTTAGGGTAAATCCTGATAACCGCTGTGCTAATAGCATTGATGCCTGTGGTGTAGCTAACAGAATCGCAGCCGCTTGCGGTGCAATGGTTGGCATCGGAAACTGTAACACAGTAAGAGCCGGTTGCAATACCGGTAATAGTTGCCGTTGTAGCTCCGGTAGCCCATACATAACTAAACGAACCTGTTCCACCTGCGCCTAAAGCAGCATCAGAACCATCGGTGGCTGTAGCTGATGTGGAGCTCGTAGGAGTAGTTGAAACGCTTACTGCACTGGTAGGTTGCGTAACTGTAAAACTGGTATTTGCTGTGCAATTGTTCACATCGGTAACAGTTAAAGCATAACTTCCTGCGGCAAGAGCCGGGGCAGTACTGTCAGTTGAAACATTTGGCGCCCACGAATACACAAACGGCGCGCCCGCCCCACCTGTGGGAGTAACAACCACCGAGCCAGTTGAACCTCCAAAACATAAAACGCTGGTAACGGTAGCCGAAGTAAGTGAAATAGCGTTAGGCTGCGTTACAGATAAACCTGAAGTATCTGTGCATCCGTTATTATCTGTAATAACAAAAGTGTAGGCTCCTGCTGTCAACCCGCTACCGGTAAAAGCACCGCCGCTAAGCTGTGTTACAGCGTATGGCTCTGTGCCACCGCCTGGTGTAAGAGAAATGGCGCCGTTTGATCCTCCGTTGCAGGTTACATTAGTAACGGCATCTGTATAAGATAAAGCTGCTGGTTCGTTTACCGTAGCTGAAACTTCAAAGGAACAACTGTTGTTATCGGTAATGGTAAGTGTATAAGTTCCAGCAGCAATACCGGTAAGGCTGTCTGTAGTAGTTGTGTTGCTCCACAAATAGTGTATAGGTGCGGCACCGCCTGTTACAGTAACCGCTACTTTACCCGAATTGTTATTATGGCAGGTTAAGTTAGTAACAGTATCAGTAGCGCTTGGCCCGCCCGGTGTTGCCACAGTAGCTGCTGCCGATGTGGTACATCCGTGCGCATCGGTTACTGTTACATCATAACTGCCGGCTCCCAATCCTGTAATTGAACTGGCTGTACTCGAATTTGCCCACAAATAAGTATAAGGCGTATTACCCGCAGATGCAGCTACTGAAACCGTACCGGTATTAGAGCTACATGATGTAGTGCCGTTGGCTGGTGTAACGGTAAACGCCACATTGTTGGTTGCAACCGTTGACGCTGCCGTTGTAGAGCAACCATTGGCATCAGTTACGGTTACGCTGTAATTACCTGCATTAACGGCAGTAATTGAAGATGCCGTTGTGCTGTTAGTCCATGCATAAGTATAAGGAGAAGCCCCGGCTGAAGCAGCGGCAGCAACTGAACCTGTTGCTGTTACGCAAGAGGCAGCGGTAGGTGTAAGACTTAACGTAAATGGTACGTTGGCCGTTGATATAGCTGCACTACCCGAAGCGGTGCATCCGTTGGCATCAGTTGCCACAACCGAATATGTAGCCGGGGCCACCCCGGTTATACTTGCTGTAGTTGTACTGTTGGACCAGGCATAAGTATAAGGTGACTGTGCACCGCTGCCGGCAGCAATTGCACTCCCGTTATTTTGAGTGCAGGTTGCAGCAGTAGGAGTAGCGGTAACTGCCATATTGGTACAATTAACCAGCGAAAGCTCATCAACATAAGCAGTGGTACCAGATTGCGAGTGATTACCGGTGCCTGAAGAAATTATGATTTGAAAAGTATCAGGTACTGCCCCGCTTGTATAAGTAATTGGCAGGCTAAAATGGGTCCAGGCGGAAACCGCCGTTTCTGATATAAAATTTGCTGAGCCTATAGGTGTAGCATAGGTGGTTCCTGAAAAGAAATTGATGCTTACAACAAAGGTGTCTGAGCCTGAAGGGGCAAATTGGTACCAACCTTCAAATTTGGCAGGCCTGTAATTAATAGGCGAACCATCGTATACAGCTTCGCTGCTTGAGTTAATCCAGCCGTTAGTTAAAGTTCCGGGGGCAATATTGCCTATAATGCTCTGGGTTTCAAGTTTAACAGCATAGTTTCCGCTATAAACATGTGCTCCTGTAGATTTGGTTACTTCTGAGGGCCCCAGGCCACCCAGGTAAGTAAAGGCGTTATCAGAAAACCACCCGGTAGGATTGCAATATGTCGGGCACGCCCAGGTTTCAAAACTATGATTAGGGATAGTGGTGGTATCCGTTTGAGAGTATGCAGTAAAAACAGAGGCAATCAGTAAGAACAGAAGCAGTGTTTTTGATTTTAATTTATTTTTCATATGTGTACAATTTTAGGGGTGCGGTTGCTGAAATCTATTTGACAATAACTAACGAATTGGTATAAGGCATACCCCCATTATCAATTATGCGGACAACGTAAACACCTGCACTAACACCGGTAACATCAAGGTTGTTTATCCCGGAGTTAAGGCTATAGCTCTTTACCTGTGTTCCATCAGCGCTGAATAGGTTAAGCACGTTAGCATGAACATTACTGTTATCAATACTAAACTGGTTATTGGCCGGGTTAGGGAAAACGCTGATTGTTTTGATTTCGGCTTCCTTAATGCCAGCACCAAAGTAATCATAGCTAATATCATCAATCCACAGTTTAGTATATTTTGTACCATGTGCAATGCTGGAGTTGAAAGTAATCTGGGCAGTATCAGGTATGGTACCTGAAGAATAAGTTATAGGACAGTAAAACTGAGTCCATGTACTGGCGCTATCCTTCCAGTTTAATGAGCCAGTACCAACTATTGAATCACCGCTTATCAGAGTTACAGATACCCCGGCTGTATCCGAGGCTGCCGGCAAATAAAGGTACCAACCTATTACCCCGCTAGGCCTTGAATGCATGGGTTCTCCTGAATAAACAGATTCATTGGCAATATTAATCTGGCCTGTAGTTAAAACACCGGGAACAGGGCCAAAGGCTGCGTAGTATTCGGTTTCAATAAGAGCAGAATATTTACCAGAATGAACTACTGTTGAATCCTGATAACAGGTGTAAAATCCTGCTGCTCCGGTAGCGGGGTTTGTACAACTCCAGTCATATGGGTCACTATAGGGGCCATCATTTATCCAGTTTTCAAAACCTGCATTGGCAATGGTATCCTGAGCCATAACAAAAGCACAGGCAAAAGCAAACAAAACAGTCAGGGTAAAATTTTTCATGCTTGAAGGGGTTTTTGTTAAAAAAATGTTGTGAGTAAACAAAAATAAAAGATAATGTACCATTTCAAAATAATTCTTTAGATTCGATTCCGCAACGATTAATAAACCAAAACGATTAATAAACCAAACCAATTTTAGTTATGAAGCAATATGTACCCTCTCTACTATTGTTGCTTTTAGTCGGGCTTGTTCCCGGTGGCATTAAAGCGCAAAGTACTTATGACCAGGTCTTCTCTCTTATTCAAACCCACTGCGCAGGTTCAGCCTGCCATGATGGAACAGTGCCTACATTCAACATCAATGTAAGCGAAGATTCGTTTTATCATGAGATATTGAACCTTACCCCTGTTAATCCTGCGGCGGCGGCAAACTATAATAAAATCTTAGCCCCCGGCGATGTGCAGCATTGTTATCTGTTACGTAAAATAGCACATGGTATCAGTGATGGTTTAGCCCTTGGAACGGGTGAAGGAAATTATATGCCTCACAACCTGCCTGCACTTGCCAACAACGAAATTGAATTGGTTCGCCAGTGGATTATGTATGGTGCACCCGAAGATAGCGTTGTAGTTGATACCGGCATGATAAATACTTATTATCGTAATGGTGGGATTGCAGATGTTTATTCTCCGCATGATGCGCCGGCGGCTGGTACCGGTTTCCAGATTTATTATGGCCGTTTCTTCCTGAACGCGCACACCAGCGATACGGAAGTATTCTATAAAGTTGACCCGCACATTACTCAAAATATCGAATCTGCCAAGATTGATTTTATGATGCCGGCTGACGACCACCATTTTGTAATGTATCTGTTTCAGCCCGGGGGCGATGCGCAATATCCATGGGGTATCAGGCCACTGTCAGATGGCTCTATGGAATTTGATCAATATGGAATAGGTGCAGGCCCCGGCCTTTGGGATTTCACTTTACCTTCTAACACAGCATTCTTTTTCCAGGCGGGGCAGATGCTTGACATGGACCTGCACATTCAGAATCCAACCATCGACTCGATATATAGCTGCGATATGTATATCAACATTTATACGGAGCCGGCTAACACTACTCCTATTTATATGAAGACCGAGGCTTACATTAATCAAAGTATTGCCATACCATTGAATGACACGGTTAGCTTTAATGTATATGCGCAGGATTCAACCCGCACACAAAACTGGGATGTCTGGAAGTTGTATAGCCACACCCATAAATATGGTATTGCGTTTAATATATGGTCTCTTAACCAGGATGGAAGCACCGGACCTGAGATTTATGACGGTAATTACAGCTATGAGGACGGGTTTAATGTTGGCTACTACCGTTGGGGGCCGCACGTAACAGTTCGTACCTGGCCTAATGATTCACTGTTCTCCGTAAATCCATGGAGCGGTCTTATAGGTACTGCCACCTGGTATAACTACGGGGGCCCCGATACCGTTTGGTGGGGATTTTCCTCGGCTGATGAAATGCAGGTTATCTTCTTTATGTATGTTGATGGTGGCCCGTTGTCTCCAACAGGTATTAATACACCAGTTCAAAACAACATCACTACGGAAATATTCCCTAACCCGTCGTCAGACCAGTTTGTTGTTAAATACGGACTATCTCAACCTGCCACCGTACGTATAGATTTATTGGATATGCTGGGTAACAAAGTTACTGAACTTGTGAGGGAAGGCCAGCAGGGCAGCGGACAATACACACAAACATTCAATGCTTCAGAATATAAACTACAACCGGGTATTTACCTTGTTTCGTTTGATATAGGTGGCAAAACCCAAACTCAAAAACTGGTAGTTACCGAATAATTTATTTCTTTATTTATTAAAAGGCCCGGGTATTAAATATCCGGGCCTTTTAATTTTAACAGCTTACCTGTTTTTACAGTTGTATATTTTACGCTACTTACTTTATATTGCATTTGTCTTGGTGATAGATGTTTTAGTATTATAAAATTTTAATTTATGTTTAAACGGCTACTGTTTTTAACTCTTGGGTTTATTGTATTCACCGGGCTTAGGTCCCAGTCGCCTAAAAACAGGGTGCTTAGTATTCCGGTAACCCGCAATGGTCTTTTACTGCGCGAACCCTGGGTTGGCGGTATGAATGCTCCGCAGTTTTCAGTAGGCGACCTGAACAATGATGGCATAAAAGATTTGATGGTATTTGACCGTGCAGGCAATAAGGTACTTACTTATTTAAGCAATGGCGATGGTACTGATAGCATGTTTAAATATGCGCCACAATTTGAAGCCCTCTTTCCGCAAGACCTGCAACAATTTGCTTTACTGCGCGATTACAATAACGATGGCATACCCGATATTTTCACCTTTGCCAATGCGTATGCAGGGGCCCGGGTTTTTAAAGGAAGCATTCAATACGGCCTTTTACATTTTGACCTGGTTTGCTCGGTTATTCAATACACCGATTCGCCGTATACCTCTGTGGCATTTGTAAACAATGCCGATATCCCAGCATTTACCGATGTAAACCGCGATGGGTATATTGATATGCTGGCCTATGATGTGTTTGGCTCAAGCATAGGTTATTACCAGAACCTGGCCAATTTATACCCGGGAGACCCCAGTTATAATATCGACTCGTTTAAATTTACCCAGGTAACCAGTTGCTGGGGAAATTTCTCGCAAAACATTGGCTCAAATTCCATGAGCCTGAATGTTACCTGCAAGGGTGGCAACGGACAACCGGTTACACCACCCAACCTGCCCCGGCATGCCGGCAATAGTATCTACACCTTTGAAGACCCGACTTATCGTACCACCGACATTCTGAACGGCAACATAGGTTATAATAATTTGTTCTACGTTCAAAACTGCGGCGATTCATCATACGCAAATGCCTGCGCGCTTGATTCGCTTTGGCCTTTGTGCAGTGTGCCTATGACCATTCCATCCTACCCGGCTGCATTTGGTGTTGACGTAAATAACGATGGATTGGAAGATATACTTATTTCCCCCAATCAAACTACCGAGGAACAGGATGTAAACAACGTGATTTATTATAGAAATACCGGTAGCCTTTCCTGTCCTTATGAGATGGTAGAAGATTCGTTCCTGGTGCATAATATGCTTGATTTTGGAACAGAGTCTAAAGGGTTATTCTACGATTTTGATGGCGACGGATTAAAAGATATTATAGTAGGTAATTACGGCTATTTCCAGGCCTCGGCCCCCTATATTTCAAAACTGGCTTATTACAGAAATACTGGTTCGGCTACGCAGCCTGCATTTACCTATCAAACCGACGACATTGGGGGTGTTAGCCAGTATGGTTTGCAGGGCGTTGACCCTGCCTTTGGCGATATGAACGGAGATGGGAAACCCGACCTGATAATTGGCGATATAACCGGCAACCTTTCTTATTTTCAGAATACTTCTGCAACAGGCGGGTCGTCGTTTCCGAGTATGACGGCCTCACAGTATTTTAACCTCAATGTGGGTGCCAATGCTGCACCTTTTATCTACGATTTGAACGGCGATTCATTACCTGATTTGCTGGTGGGCCGGCAGGACGGCGGTGTTTCTTATTTCTGGAATTTCGGAACTAAAACAGCACCGCAATTCAGCATGGATTCAATGAATCTCTATTTAGGCAATATCAATGTAACGGTTTCCCCTAATTCAGTGGGATATGCCCAGCCTTATGTTTACGGCTCTGCAGGTCACCTTAAATTGTTTGTAGGTTCGCTGATAGGCTCGGTGTATGTATACGACGTTAACACCGATAATTTGCGCAGTGGTAACTTTAATCTGATTACCAGCAATTTTTTGCAACAATATGCCGGTGCCAAGTCTACCATTTCAATTGCTGATATTAATAATGATGGTGAACTGGAATACCTGGTTGGCAACGCACGCGGAGGCCTGGATATGTATTCAGATTCAGCCTGGGACCCCGGTACAAGCCTGGGCATTGCAGAAGTTGAGAAAAGCCCGGCCCAGCTTCGTATTTACCCGAATCCAGCAAAGGATTATTTTGTATGCTCAATGGTTAATGATGAATTTGTAAAACCACAGGTTGAGGTATTTAATGTGTTGGGCGAAAAAATGAATGTGGATGCAAATTTCCTTTCACCCCGTATAACCGTAAACAGCGCCAACCTCAGCAATGGCTTTTATATTGTTAGAGTTTTAGATTCCGGCAAGACTTATTTAGGCAAAGTATTATTGCAGCGATAGGACTATCATCAATATACGCTCTCAAATCCCCGCAAGCTGTTTAATCCGTTCCAGCCTCGCCGCTTCGTTTTTAAGAAGGTATTTATCGGTTGATAGCAGCTCATAAGCTTTTTCAAAATGGAAAGGATATTTAAGCGTATCATTCTTTAGCAAAAAAAGCTCTCCTAATTCCTCATGAACATAACCATCCGGTTTACCGGTAGTGGTTGATTCTTCAAACAGTCCCAGTTGTATTGTTAAGGCATCATCGTTCCTGTTCAGGGCCCTTAATGCGCGGCCCACACACCATTTGGCTATAAATATTTGAGGGGCTGTCTTTTTACCCTCTCTCCACTGTAACGAGCGGAGAAAAACGCTGAGGGCTTTTTCATATTCACCCGCATCAAAATAACTCCAACCTAAGTTATTATATAACGGCCCCAGCCAGCCTTTGGCCTCCTCGTTGTTCGATTCTTCTGTTTTAATCAGGGCTTGCTCTTGTATCCCTATTGCCTCATCGTGCGGTGCAACTATGGCCAGCATGTGCAACGCATCAATGTAATAATTATCTTCATTTAAATCCTTTGCAGTATATTCCGCAAGTTCAAATTGTGTCCTGGCTTCGGCCTTTTTTCCGGAAGAGTTAAAGGTCCTGCCTCTTTCTAAATGATAGCGCACTGTTGAAATGTCGGGTGTTGCGGGTAATTGCTTTTCAACGGCATCAAGTATCTCATGTGCTTCGTCAAATAATGCCCGCAAACTATTGGTGCGCGCAATTTGCGTTTGCAATTGTAAAATGTATTGCAGGCTTTTACCCGGGCTTTCGGCAAGGATTTCTTTAAACTTTATTTCAGTAGCTGCCGGGTCATTGTAATTCCAAAACTTATCAAAGTCTTCCATGCTGTTAATTTATGGGCCGCAAAATAATAATCATATCCAAAATGAACCATTATTATGGAGCTGTGTTTGCTTAATTAGCTTAACTTTCTATTGGACAATCCATGATAATAAGCAAAACTAAAATAACCCTGTATGGACGAAGTTTTGAACCAAAGCCTGGCATGTAAACTTACCTCAGCTGAACTGAGAAGCCGGAAAGACTCTGTAATTGCCGGATTGAAGAAAAAAATTACAAGCAGGATTGAAACCGAAAATGGTTTTAAATACAGATTTAACGGCGATGATAATACGATTGACCAGTTAATTACTTTTATTAAAACAGAGCGCCAGTGCTGCCCCTTCTTCATTTTTAATCTATCGGTAACCGATGCCCGGGGGCCCTTTGGCTGGAGGTAACCGGCGCACAAAATGTAAAGGAGTTTATTCGCTCCGAAACGGCCATGTAAGTTCCCTTTTTTATGGTCGGCTATGTATAATTTATTGCTCAAAAAGGGCTTTAAGTATCAGATACTTCTACGTTTTTACGAAAATGACGTTGCTGTTAATTAGTTATGTTTCAATAAGATAGAACTGCATGTTTATAATATGCGTTGTTAACCATAACAATCGGGATGTTTTTGGGTTATATAGAAGAGCAGATATTTTCTAACCAAATTCATTGCTATGAAACCATCGAAAATATTAACCGCATCGTTAACTGCAACTGCTATAATGACCTTGTTTATGCTTTTAGCGCAGTTTGTAGTTTTACCTACTATTGATACCGGCGCTCTGTTAGGAACTCTGTTTGGCGGAAACCGGTATGCCGGATGGATAGTGCATTTTTTTATAGGTATTTTAATGGCGCTGCCTTATGTATTCTTCTTTAATAAATGGATACCCGCCGAAAATAAATATTTGCGCGGAACGCTTTATGGTATCCTGGTGTTTGTTTTTTCCGAGATAGTGTTCTTCGCCATAAATTTGCTGGGTTACTTTAATTCGTTCGACCTGAAAAATATGGCCATGATGGTAGTAGGAAATGCCGTAATATATATGATTTACGGAACCATACTGGGTGCGTTTTTTGAAAGGGCCGGCGCAGATGGTTTTGAAGAAGCTAAACACAACCCCACTACCAGCAGCAGAAGAGAACCGGTTAAAAGCAGGGTTTGATGTAATTGCAAATATCACTTACACCACCTAAGTGATTTTGCACATATTGCTTTGCCTGCAATGAAGCGGTCTTCATTAATTCAGTATTGTTTACAAACCCGGTAAGCACTGCCTTTAGCTGCTTGCTATCTGAAACCGGAAACGCTGCTGAAAGCTGGCGCAATTCTTTAGCCTCGGCCGACTTGGTGTAATTAGGCCCGAATACTACAGGCATGCCATAAACAGCAGGCTCTAACACATTGTGCACGCTGGCATTAAACCCTCCGCCCACGTAAGCAATATCACCATAGTTGTAAATAGATGCAAGGTCGCCCATGGTATCTATTATCAGCACGCTTGTTTCTGCTGCGTTCGATGTGGTTAATTGCGATAACCTTGCGCTGTTAACCGCTAAATTTTTTTGGAGCGTTGCAATGTCAGCTTCATTCAGGTTATGGGGGGCAATAATGAATTTAAAGCCGGTTAAAACCTTTTCAGTTATTATCCACGTTAACATCTCCTCGTCTTTCTTCCAGGTGCTTCCTGCAACCAGCAGCTTATTTGTTCCTTTAAATTTCTCAATGGCCGGAAACGATTTAGGGCTTTGTGCTATCTGATATACCCGGTCGAAACGGGTATCGAAACTGACTTCCGATTGGATGGAAATGCTTTGAAGCAATTGCTGCGATTCTTTATTCTGTACAAATATTTTGCTGAAACAACTGAGCATGTTTCTAAAAAAAACACCGTACCAGGAAAAAAACACCTGCTCTTTTCTGAAGATGGCAGAGAAAAGAACTACCGGCACATTCCGGCTTTTCAGGCCGGTGAGGTAATGATACCAGAACTCATACTTTACAAAAAGCGCTAAATCGGGCTTTACGTGGTTAAGAAAATCATTGGCGTTTTTTGCCGTATCGGTTGGCAGGTATAAAACAATATCCGCGTATTTATAATTTTTCCGCACTTCATAGCCGGAAGGAGAGAAGAAGGTAAGGATAATAAAAGCCGACGGCGTTTCGCTTTTTATTTTTTCAATAACCGGCCGTGCCTGTTCAAACTCGCCTAAAGATGCACAGTGCACCCATATTCTTTTGCCAGTGTTAACCGGTAGTTCAACCGGCCCGCGGTTTCTTCTTCCATCTAACCATAACCTGGCTTTCGCACTAAAAAATGATGCTATAAGGATACCCACGCCATAAAGACGGATAGATAGATTGTATAAGAGAAGGCTTATAAATTGCATGAAGGAGTGGTGTAGTAAGAAGTTTTTACCCATTTTTCGCAAAGCGAAAAATGCAATATCCCCCTCTGGAGGGGGCGTAGGGGGAGGTGAGCCCTTTTATATAAAGGATAAAAGAATAATGAACGGTCTGCCTTTCCAAAAACGATTTTCAAAATCATAATAAATCAGCGTTCTATTGTATTTAATAGTAGAAAAATTCCTTCTCGCTGGTTTGAAGGAATACAGGTATTATCCACCCTATTTTAATACCCAAAAATAAATCAGTCCCCTTATCATTTAGCTTGCCCATCGTATAAAAATCATAGGGCCTCTCGTTGATGGTATAACTTAAATCGGCCTGAAAACCTCCATAGCAATTCAGGTATTTTCTTCGCCCCATATAAGTGCCACCTAAAAAAACGGAGCCTACCGGTCCTGCGCACATGCGGTCGTAACCCTTGCGGTATTCGGGGCTTAGCTGGGGTAGCTCCGCTGCTTTGACACTAACGGCAATGCGGTCTGATATGGCGCCAAACCCACCCATAAACAACAGGCCCGCATCCGGAAATTTTTCAACCAGCGGTATAATTTTGCCAAAAGTAAACTGAACATTAAAGCCATGCTCCTCCGGCTTTATGGAAGTAAGGTCATTGTATTGGGTTATAAACATCCCTGTGCTGGTAGCTATTTTGCTGAATACGTAATTCTGCTTGCTATCGCTGCCATAAATAAAACCACCGTTACCGCCTACCAGCCAGTTCTTTTTGGTTTTATATAACAGCTCGGCGCAAAAAAGATTATCAAAGCCAAAACGCTGGGCTACATGGCCAAACGGAAACTGTGCATCGTAATCAAAAGCTATTAATACGGCCGAACTGGCATCGAATTTCTTTTTTGGTTTTTTGTATTCGGGGTTTTCAGGTTGCGGGTTAGTTGCGGGTGGGTTTTTATCTTGCTGCGCATTCGTAAAACAAAAAATGCAAACCAGTATTGCCAGCAGCAAATATTTTTTGTTTTGTTTCGTTTGCATCATCGTATCTTACTATGTGGATACAAAAATATTATTTTAGCGCGCCTAAAAAAGTTAGCCTGTGAAAGAAATACGAATGGTGGATTTAAAGACCCAGTACCAACGGATAAAAACCGAGGTAGATGCGGCAATTTCAGAGGTGCTTGAATCAACTCAGTTTATAAAAGGCCCTGCTGTTAAAAAGTTTGAAGATAACTTTGCACGCTACTTAGGCACAAAGGATGTAATAAGCTGTGCCAATGGTACCGATGCCCTGCAAATTGCCATGATGGCCCTGGGCTATCAACCGGGCGATGAAGTAATCACAGCCAGCTTTACTTATGTAGCTACTGCCGAAGTAATTGCGCTGTTAAAACTGAAGCCGGTATTAGTTGAGGTCAATCCAGATACGTTTACTATTGACCCTGCGGCTATTGAAGCTGCAATAACACCCAAAACAAAGGCTATCGTGCCAGTGCACCTGTTTGGCCAGGCTGCCGATATGGAGGCTATTATGAAGATAGCCGCTAAACACGGTTTACACGTTATTGAAGATAACGCACAGGCAACCGGTGCTGATATTACATTAAGCAATGGGCGCAAGGTTAAGGCCGGCACTATTGGCACGGTGGGCACCACTTCTTTCTTCCCCTCAAAAAACCTGGGATGTTTTGGCGATGGGGGCGCGCTGTTTACCAATGATGACGCGCTGGCTAAAAAGATAAGGATAGTAAGTAACCACGGCCAAACGCAGCAATATGTGCACGATGAGATAGGCGTTAACTCGCGCCTTGATACCATACAGGCGGCCATATTGGATGTGAAACTGAAATACCTGGATGAATATGCCGCCAAACGCAGGGCCGTGGCCGATTTTTACGACAATGCATTTAAAGACATAAAGAACGTGCAAACCCCTGTGCGCGCGCCTTACTCTACGCATGTGTTTCATCAATATACCTTACTGTTGCACGAAACAAACAGAGAAGATGTGCGTAATAAGTTGAGCGAGCGGGGGATTCCGTCTATGATATACTACCCCATTCCGCTACATTTACAAAAAGCGTATAAAGACAGCCGTTACAAGGAAGGAGCTTTTCCTGTAACCGAGCATCTTTGCAAATCGGTAATATCCCTCCCTATTCATACCGAGTTTGAGCCTGAGCAGTTAGATTATATACAGGAAAATTTCAGAAAAATCGTCCAATCATAAATCACTAAAAACACACAGCAGTGAAAATAGCAGTAATAGGAACGGGATACGTTGGCCTGGTAACAGGCACATGCTTTGCAGAAACCGGTAACGATGTGGTTTGCGTTGATAACAACGAAGAAAAAGTAAAACAATTACGAGGCGGTAAAATTCCGATTTACGAACCGGAGCTTGATACCCTTTTCGACCGTAACACCCAGCAGGGGCGTTTAACCTTTACAACCAACCTGGAAGAAGGAATTGCAGGCGCAAAAATTATTTTCCTTGCCCTGCCTACCCCACCGGGCGAAGATGGCAGCGCCGACCTGAAATACATTTTGGGTGTGGCCGAAAAGCTGGGCCATATTTTAAAAGACTACACGGTAGTAATCAATAAAAGCACGGTTCCTGTAGGCACTGCCGACAAAGTGACGGCAGTGATTGCTAAAAACGCGAAAGTTCCGTTTGATGTGGTTTCGAACCCTGAGTTTTTACGTGAAGGTGTAGCCGTTGAGGATTTTATGAAACCTGAACGCGTGGTAATAGGCACCAAATCTGCCCGTGCCAAGAAGTTGCTGGAAGAATTGTACGAACCATTTGTTCGCCAGGGTAACCCAATCCTGTTTATGGACGAACGTAGTGCCGAGGTAACCAAATATGCTGCTAACGCATTTCTGGCTGCCAAAATATCTTTCATGAATGAGATTGCTAACCTGTGCGAACTGGTAAATGCCGATGTTGACCAGGTGCGCAAAGGTATTGGCACCGATTCGCGCATAGGCAAGCGTTTTTTATTTGCCGGTATTGGTTATGGTGGCAGTTGTTTCCCTAAAGATGTAAAGGCGCTGTATTATACTTCAAAAGAAAATAACTACAACTTTAAAGTGCTGGATGCGGTAATGGAAGTAAATGCCTTACAACGCGAGCGCTTTGTGGAAAAAGTATTGGCAAAATACAATGGCAACCTGGCCGGTAAAACTATTGCATTATGGGGCCTGGCATTTAAACCCAACACGGATGATATCCGCGAAGCACCTTCTATTTATATCATTGAGCAGTTACTGGCCAAAGGCGCCAAAGTAAGAGCCTACGACCCTGAAGCCATGGCCAACGTTAAACAGATATTCGGCGATAAAGTACACTTTGCCCATGACCAGTACGATGCCCTGTCCGGAGCTGACTTTTTAATAATAGCCACCGAATGGAACATCTTCCGCTCGCCTGATTTTGATAAAATAAATACGTTATTGAAGAGTAAGGTTATTTTCGATGGGCGTAACCTGTATCATGTAGGTAACATGAAGGACTTGGGTTACTACTATTACAGTATCGGCAGAGAAACGGTTGAAGATGCACATGCATCTCCTTCACACGGCGCAAAATAGGCTTGTATTAATTGCCGTCTGCTTTAGCTGACGGTAACGAATAACGACCAGACCGGCTTTAGCCAAAAGGGTCTTTTGGCTAAAGCCGGAATTTAAATAATGAAAGTATCCGTCAGCTAAAGCAGACGGCAATAAATGAAACTACTGATGTCTTTTGCATCAGCAAATCAAATTGTAAATGAAAAGAATATTAATTACAGGCGCAGCAGGTTTTTTAGGTTCGCATTTATGCGACCGCTATATCAAAGAAGGTTTCCGTGTAGTAGGTATGGATAACCTGATAACCGGCGACCTGAAAAACATTGAGCATTTAATGAAACTCGAAAACTTCGAGTTCTACCATCATGATGTATCTAAGTATGTGCACGTGCCGGGTGAATTAAATTACATCCTCCACTTTGCCTCTCCTGCATCGCCTATTGACTATTTAAAAATACCTATACAAACCTTAAAAGTTAGTTCACTCGGCACCCACAATTTATTAGGCCTCGCACTGGCTAAAAAAGCAAGGATATTAGTAGCCAGCACCAGCGAAGTTTATGGCGACCCATTGGTTCACCCGCAAACAGAAGATTACTGGGGCAATGTAAACCCTGTTGGGCCACGTGGAGTGTATGATGAGGCTAAACGTTTTCAGGAAGCCATTACCATGGCCTACCACACGTACCACGGTCTTGAAACACGCATTGTACGTATATTTAATACCTACGGCCCGCGTATGAGGCTGAACGACGGCCGTGTATTACCTGCGTTCATCGGCCAGGCATTAAGAGGAGAGGACCTTACCATTTTCGGTAACGGCAGCCAGACCCGTTCGTTCTGCTATGTTGATGATTTGGTAGAAGGCATACATCGCTTATTAATGAGCAACGAAAGCCAACCCGTAAACGTTGGCAACCCCAGCGAAATCACTATCGCCGACTTTGCCGAAGAAATCATCAAACTAACCGGCACCAAACAAAAAGTAATTTACAAAGACCTACCCGTTGACGACCCCAAACAACGCCAACCCGATATCACCCGCGCCAGATCCATCCTCGGCTGGGAGCCCAAAGTAAATAGACAAGAAGGCCTTAAAATAACCTACGATTACTTCCGCAACCTGCCTAAAGAGGAGTTGTTTAAGGATCATAAGGAGTTTAAAAAGTAGGGGCACCCCTCGCGGGTGCCCCTTGTGCTATATCGGCAACCTGTTAACCTGAAACCGTTGCAGGACGGTTTCCACTTTTTTTCATTACTTCCCTCATTTTCAATGCATTACGCCTTTCCATACGGTTTCAGTGATAACCATCTGTTTTCAATTTTAAGCATCCTAAAAGGCGCTTTTCCCTCAAGGCATTTAATACTTACGAATAACCTGCAGAGAAGCAAAATCTTGCATCCCCGTGCCAAATAGCCCTATTAATAATTTTCCCACCTTATCGCTAAAGCGGCGAACCTGGCGATTGCCATAATACAAATACAGTAGCCGGAGGCTACAAGCATAGCAGAGCGTAGCTAGAAGCTACGCTCAAATGGGGTTTACGAAGAAATAATTGAAAACTATAGATTTTAAGAACTTCCTCGCAGAGTCTCCCTTTCCGGCTCTGCGGAATGGGGACTCTGCGCACTCAAGCGCAAATCAAACCTAAAGCACTAACAAGGCTTCGTCAAATCTATACCCCCCAACGCTCTGAAATGTGTTACGTTTTTGTAAATCCCAGGTTCACCAGTCGCATAAAAGTTTGACGAACTATGCAAATAATTTCCCGGCACATCCGCCAAATTCCATTTGCCTTTACATGGATTATTATGAATATAATCTAACTTTTGCAATAGAAACTCATCACTTCTACATTCTTTACAATCAAACGAGGCCATAAAAACATGGTGTCGTTTTCCTCTCTTTTTATCTGTGTTATTTACTCCTTCTTCTAACAATTGCAATACCTGCTGATTACCTTGTTGTTCCAAAAGCGTTACCAAATCGTAAGCCATAAAACGTTTGCCAGTACCTATCTGGGTATTAATGTTTTGCTCACTTTGCCGAAAAGCAATGATGGCGTGTATGTGGTTAGGCATAATTACATAGCCTATGATGTGATTGCCCTTTTCAATCAATACATCAAACCATTTATACACCAAATTATATCCATCGGTTATCTTAAAAAACGGCAACCACTTATAGCAGGTAAATGTGATAAAATAAACGCCGTTGTTAAAATATTGCTCCCGCCTTACTGTCATATAACAAATATAGTATTCTGCTGTTAAGTTTAATTTTGCCGGGAAAAACGCAGAGTATTTATGTAAGAAAAGCATAGTGTAGTAGATGCGGTATCCTAACAAGGTCCGTAAAATTAATTTTGCGATATGATCAATTCGCTAACTTAAAAAACTACACTATGCCAGGAG